>Ga0335073_10009836_pt1 | contig 13421 bp, 8 predicted proteins | sample Lox_Sample_22_FD_207093 | JGI IMG/M metagenome (GOLD analysis project Ga0335073, IMG submission 207093) | Soil microbial communities from Loxahatchee National Wildlife Refuge, Florida, United States - Lox_Sample_2.2 | ecosystem: Environmental > Terrestrial > Soil > Wetlands | place: USA: Florida...
TTCAACCCGGCAAGCGCGCGCCGGACGCGATCCGCAAGGCCGGGAATGGCGTGTCCTGCCGCCAGCACTTTATACCCGAAGAAAGCCTCGGCATGCAGCTTCCAGATCACGGCGACGCGCTCGGCCAAGGCTAACCGCCAGTAGAGATCGTCATATTGCTGGGGGCTGAGTTGCCCCTTGGCGTCGCGCAGGCAATCGAGCGAACGGTGGGCCAATGCGATGGCCTGGTCTTTCTCCGCCAGAATCGACTCCAGCAACTCGGGATCCGGACTTAACAGGCGATCTTCCAGGTCCTTATACTTCGGCTCGTCCGGATACCACTTGGCCATGGTACGCGCGTGTAAGTGCTCCTCAGCATAGCTGAAAGTCGGTAGCGCCGAGTGATTGGTGATCCAGAACTGGAGCGCGTAAAAGGACTGGTTGACAATATCGAATGTCGGTTTGAGCGCCTGCTCCACGGAAGGAGCAGCTTCTTTGCCGTAGTGCTTCTCGGTCCACTCCTTCCAGATATCTTCTGCCGTAACCTGGCGATCGGCGGTGAATCGCGACATGGCATAGATATTGATTTCGTTCGGCGTGTGCAGGGCGTCGTAGCCACCGTGATCAACCCGCAGATTGTACCCGTCGACCCCCGGCTTGGAAAGATCGTACCGCCAGCGGCGCTCGAAATATTCGGGTTGTGTATAAGGAATCCGGTTCTTTCCGAAGAATTCGGCGGAGCCGTCGAACTCGATGATCTGTGTCCGCCCCGGAAACGCGCCGATCAGCGGATCGTTGGGATAGAACGGGTCCCAATCGTGTGGCTCGCACTTCGTCTGGATCATGACGTGCTTTCCCGTCTGCGCGTAACCTTCCTTGAACCACTGCATCTCCTGCGGCTCATAGACGAAAGAGCGAACGATGAAGTCCTTTCCATGGCGTGCTGCCACTCGGTCAATGACGTTCATTACCTTGGCAAAGCGGTCGGGCATGGAAAGCGCTGATTCCACCTTGTTCGTATCGAAGACGCGGTAGGGCGTCTCGTCAAAGGTCAGCATTAATCCATCGAACTCGGGATAGCGCGAGAACACCTGCTCGTAACGGTCCGCCAGCCATTCCCAAAATCCGGGCCGGTCCAGTTGAACTTTACCGCTCGCCATAAACTGCGGCGGCACATTCTGAAACTCGCGCACCCAGATCCATGCTTTGAGGTTTTCTGCATGGGCGGCTTTCGCCAGAGTGACAATCTGGACACCGCGGTTGCTGCCGTCCAACAGTTGCGAGGCGTATCCGATGATGTCGTGCGAGAACACCACCGTGTTGATGTCGTACTGGCGCGCCAGTTTGATGGTGTCGAGCACGTACGGCATGTTCGGTTCGTGGAACTGCCATGCGCGAAACTTAACCAGGGGCGCGGCGCCCACTAGGGAAGCTGCCGTCAGCCAGATTGCAACTGCCCCACAGCTCTTCACCAATTGCATTCTTACCATAGGATCCTGAGCGCAAACTGGGTTTCGCGCGTATTGTTGCTTTGACTTGTGATGGTGCCGAAAGCACTGGAGGTCGGCGAGAGGCTCGGCGCACCGAATTGCGGATGATTGAGCGCATTGAAGAATTCCGCCCGGAATTGCAGGCGCAGTCTTTCATGCAGCGTGAAGTTCTTGATCAACGATGCGTCGAGGTTGTCCACTCCGTCGGCCCGCAGATTGTCGAAATTCGTGGGGAATGTCCGGATGTTGTCCGTCAATTGGTCCGCCGACTTGGTGTCGAAAACGGCGGTATTGAACGTATGGTAGATATTGGTGGGATTTACGTCTACCGGGCCTCCCAGGTAAATCACGTTGCCCCACGACAGCACCGGTCCCGATTGCTTTGTAAACGCGCCGTTCAGGATCCATCCGCCGATGATCTGGTTCACCACACGCGGCGCGGTATTCGCCAGCAACTTGCCTTTACCGACCGGCAGCTCGTAACTGGCCACGACCGAGCCTCTCAAGGGCCGATCGATGCTGTCCAGCGACTTCTCTGGGCTCGGGTCGAACGAATTCAGCCGCGTGGTCTTGTCGATGAGTTTGGAATAGGCGAAGTTCGCAGTCACTGTCAATCCCTGGGAAAACCGCCTCTCCAGTCGCAGATTCAGGCTGTGGTAGTAAGAGCTGCCGTCGTTCACCGCCTGTTCGGTAACGCCTGTAAACTGCGGGAATGGCATCAGCAGTTGGCTCAAAGCCACGGTGGAAGACGTTCCCAGGTTGACCCCGGGAATCAAGCCGTAAAAAGGATTCGACACACTGCCGCTCAACAGGCTTACGGTAGCATTCTGCGCCGCGTCCCGATAAGGTTCAGTGCTCAGGTATTGCGGCGGAATAAAGTCGAGGGAGCGGTTTACTTGCAAGTGGGATGCGTGATTGCCGATGTACCCCACCTGAAACAGGAGGTTCTTGATCACCTCCTTCTGAATATCGAAGTCCCAACGGATCGAATACGGTTCGAGTTCGTGCGGATTATAGAAGGAAACGCTCTGCCCCAGGTAGGTGGACAATCCTGCCGCCGCGCCCACGGGATACTGAATTCCGTTTGGAAATGGATTACTCAGCGTGGTGGCAGGCGTCAGATAGTTGTTATTCGTGGGATTGAACGGTGTGGTGTAGTTGAAGCCGGTAAGATTATTGCCTGTATCGCCCAGGGGCGCGTAAAACAGGCCGACTCCACCACGAACCACCATGGAACGGTGCATCGCCGGAGGAGTCCAGGCGAAGCCGAACCGCGGCGCGAAGTGGCGGCTCGATGTCTGGTACAACTCCTGGTTGCCAGGGCCGGCGAACAGCAGTCCGCCATTCACCTGGAACTGGCCGACCGGAATCTGCGCGATGGGGTGTTGAGCGTAGGCGGCTATGGCCGCTGCGGCAATTGGGCTGGCGGTGTTACTAAACCCGTTCACCGTTCGATTGTAAATGTCGACGGTGGGAGTCTCCTTCTCCCAGCGAAGCCCGAGGTTGAGCGTAAGGGTTGAGGAAACATGGAAATTGTCCTGCACGAACAGCGCGTAATAGCCTGCGCGCAACGTGCTGGGCGAGTTGACGTCGATGCCGCCCCCGGTGGGCAGTCCAAGCAGGAACGAAGCCCCCTCCTGACCGATGGGCGCTCCGCTGGCGGTGGCCAATGGGCCGCGCGTCCAGTTGGTGCTGAACGAATAGTCGCCGCTCGGGTAGCCAGGGCTGAGATTATCGAGGCGCGTTTGGCGCAGGTCGGCGCCGAAATTGAGCGTGTGTCTGCCGGAGACCTTGGTGAGGGACGAAAAAATCTGGTAGACATCCCAGGGTTGCGGCCCCTGGCCCGAAACACCAAGCGAGCTGTAATTGTTGTTTGTGGTGTAGGGCCCGATGGTGACCTGCGGCAGCACGGCTTGCACCGCTTCGTTTTTCAGCGACTGCGGGAAACCGAGGCTGGTGATGTCGAAGCCCAAGCTGTAGTTCGCCGTGATCTGGTTGTATTGCGTCCAGTTCAGACGGGTATTCAGCACGGTTGTGGGGCTGAAACTGTAGACGTCATCGATACTCGCGCCGAAGTTGATGCGGTAACTGCCACCCTGCGAATAAAACTGGCTCAATTTTCCACCCAGCCCACTCTGGCCGGAACCGTCGCGCGTATTGTGCCGGCCCATGAAATAGATCTTGTGCTTCTCGCTCAGATTCAGGTCCAGGCGGCTGAGGATGTTATTAAAGAAGTTCGCTTCGCCATTGGCGGGTGCGAAGTAGTTGTTTTCGCCGTTGGCCGTTCCCGCGGTGTTCGGCAGCGGGTAGAACACCTTCAGATAATTGAGGGCTACCGGGTTGAGCTCGCTGGGCGGCAGAATGTTATTCGGAAACGGCGTGCGGGCCACCGTAGAGCCGGACACCACCCCTGAAGCTGGATCGTAGATGGTGTAATTGGACCCCAGCGGAAGCAGTGCTGAGAAGTCGCCGTTGCGCTCCGCCGGCGTAAATACGGTGGAATAGACGGGTTCGTCCACCCGGTCCTTTACGCCTTCGTAAGCAAAAAGGATGAAAGCCTTATTCCGGCCGTTGAAAATCTTGGGGAACACCAGCGGGCCGCTGAACATGCCGCCCCACTGATTGAAATAGGAGGGCTGCTGCCCCACGCCCTGCAAATTGTTGAAAAAGTTGTTGGCCGTGAGGTTGGAGACGCGGTTGTATTCATAGAGGCTGCCATGAAAGATGTTGGTGCCGCTCTTCAGCACCACGTTCACCGTGCCGCCGTCAGTGTGGCCGTCAGCCGCGTTGATGGGCAACGTTTGAACCTGGACCTCCTCGACCGTATCGAGCGGGGGATTGTAGGCCACCCGCAAATCCGCCGTGGTGTTCGCCACCCCGTTTAGCTGCAGATCGTTGGCTTGGCTCGGACCACCCCCAATTGAAATCCCTGCCGGAGTGGAGTTGTCGAACGGGCGGTCCAACTGGGTGTTCTGCGGAGCAGCCACGCCGTAGGCTGTCCAAGCCAGCGCCGTGGGAACCCGGCCATTCAGCATCAGGTTATCTACTTGCTGCGTGCTGACAATTTGGTCCACATCTGCATTGTTCGCCTGGACCAATGGAGTCTCGGCCGTGACCGTCACCGCCTCGGTGGTGTTGCCGAGTGTGAGCTGAGCACTGACCGCTACCGTCCGGCTCGCGACGACCTCGACATTTTCCGCCGAGTACCGCTGGAAGCCCGACTTTTCGACCGTGACCCGGTAGATTCCGGGGGGTAAAAACGGGACCGCAAAAAGCCCTTCGGAATTCGATGTAGTCGTGTACCGGCTGCCGGTCGCAGCCTGATCGACCCGGATCTGAGCCTGGGGCACCACTGCTCCTTGCGGATCGGTTACGGTTCCGGTGATTGTGCCGCGGAACTCCTGGGACCACAGGAGCGATCCAGCCAGCCACAAAGCGCCGGTGAGAATGGACGTGATTCTCTTTCGCATATGCCACACTCCAGCCAACATGCGGGAAACGGCAGTCATTACCTCTCTTCTAGTTCGGACCTGAAGCTTCCCGCAACCTAATCGGAAACATTAGGCGCGCTGATCAGCTATATCAAGTGCATCCGCGTTTGCGCTCGTTATAAAACGTTTGCGAACGCCATGCCGCCATTTGTTAAAGCGCGCTTTCACGTGCCGCCTGCGGACCACTGTGTTTGGCGGCACCCGTTTCCCCCGGCGATGCGGACGATTGATATAATCTCGCTGAAATGCAAGGCTCGTACTCTGCCGAGCTGCCGGTTGGCGCGGAGATCGATCCAAGGCAGGCCGCCCTGGAGATTGTGCTCAATAGCCAAGCCTTTGCCCGCGCCGACCAGCTCAAGCGCTTTCTTCGCTACGTGTGCGAAATGGAAATTGCCGGCAGAGGCCGCGAGATTACAGAATACTCGATCGCCACTGAAGCTCTCGGCCGGCCGGCCTCCTACGCACCGCTGGAAGATTCCGTAGTGCGTACGACCGCCCGGACGCTCCGCCAAAAGCTCGCGGCCTTTTACGAAACCGAAATGCCCGGCGCGGAACTCCGCATCGAAATCCCGAAAGGGATGTACGTTCCGAAGTTTACTGAGCAGAACGTTACGTGCGCGCCCCGTCCTTTGGAGGGGAGGGCCCTGGCGAAGGCTGGGGGAAGCTTCGCTGATCGAACCTGGTTGGCGCATTGGAAGGTTGCGGTGATGGCCGTTCTGGTGCTGCTCGCCGCATCTGCTATGATTTGGCTCGCGCGCGCTGTTCCGGGCGGCACTGCTGATCCGCTGATCCGGGAGGCATGGGCCCCCGTCGCGGTTCCAGGGCCCACGGTTTTGCTTTGCCTCAGCACGCCGCTCCAAATGATGGTGCGTTCCGTACCCGACCCTGTTCCGCCAGCAGGTTCCTACCCTTTACCTGAGGAGTTTGCCCCATTCAAAGAAACCTTCACCAGATTGCAGGGCCGGGCCGATGCTCCCTACCTGTTTCTTGAGCCCAGCGCGGTTTCGACGACCTTGGGTGAGACGTTTGCGGCGCTTCGAGCCGCCCAGGTGCTGCAATCTCTGGGGCGCGATTTCAAGACCGTATCCGCTCGAACCGTACAGATTCCCGCCATTGCCGCCCAACGTGCCATCGTGTTGGGCGGTGCGGAATACAGCAGGACCACGCGGCAATTGATGGAGCGCGGAGCATATGAGATAAGGTACGACCCAGGGCGAAGGGAAGAGGTGCTTGTTAAACGCGACGGCAAATGGGAACGTACTCTTGAGCGGCGCGCCGGCGGGATCGTAACCTCGTTTGGGCTGATTACCGTTCTTGGGAGTGGACCGGAACGTCCCGCCAGCGCGATCAGCATGACGGGCCTGAGTTCGGCCGGAATTCAAGCCGCCATGGAGTTCTTTTCCTCTGCTTCCGCCCTGGCGCGGCTGAAGCACGAAATGATCGCCACCGGGACCAGGAACTTTCCGACCGCCTACCAAGTGGTGGTTCGCTCCACGGCGTACGAGGATCAGATGCTCTCGTACCATTACGAGGCACACGACATTCTGGACGCCAGCATTCCGAGTACCGCACGCTGAGACGCTTGTGGGAGTCCTGTTTGGAAACGTTCCATAACAGTGCGCCACTGTCTCGCCACTTGGAATGAACCTGCTGTTCTCTCCACAATCAAAGGTACGGCTTTACAAGCTGTCGATAGGAGCATAGGAGATGTCAGCAGAATCATGCCGCCGGGATTTCCTTCGCACTGCCGCGATCGGCGCCGCTGCTCCGCTGGTGACCACTGCCTGGGCGCAGCGAAGCCCGAACGAGACGATCAACATTGCCGTGGTCGGATTCCATGGCCGCGGCAGTGCCCATTATCAGGCCTACGCCAGGATGCAGAACGTGCGGATTGCGGCGCTCTGCGATGCCGATGAGAGACTCTTCCCGCAGGCTGTAGGCAACGTGGAAAAGCTGGCAGGATACCGTCCCGACACCGAGTACGATATCCGGCGTCTGCTGGAGCGCAAAGACATCGACGCCGTTTCGATTGCCACGCCCGATTACTGGCACGCCCTTATGACGATTTGGGCCTGCCAGGCAGGCAAGGATGTGTACGTGGAAAAGCCCGTCTCCTTCACCGTAGCCGAAGGCCGCCGCATGGTTGAGGCAGCGCACAAGTATCGTCGCATCGTGCAAGCCGGGCAGAACATGCGTAGTTCGGCAGAGGTTCGAGCTATGGTTCGCCTGTTGAACGAGGGCCAGCTCGGCAGGGTGTACCGCGCTCAAGTCAATATAACCAAGCCGCGCGGCAGCATTGGCCGCACCGCGGAATCGCCCATCCCTCCAGGCGTTCATTGGGACCTGTATCTGGGGCCAACGCCTTACCGTCCCTTCTCGCTCAACCATTTTCATTACGGCTGGCATTTTTTCTGGGAAACTTCCACTACCGATATCGGCAACACCGGTGTTCACCACCTCGACCTGGCGCGTTGGGGCCTGGGCAAGCGCGTGCATCCGGTCAAGGTAAACTCCGGAGGCGGATTTTACGTGTGGGACGCCGAACAGCAGACCCCCAATTTTCAGACTGCGACGATCGAATACGCGGACGGCAGCATCATCGATATGACTGTAAATAACGCGTATGGGCCGTCCTCGCCATGGAATGTGTTCTATACGACGCAGGGGTACGTCAGCGGCTCAAACGAAAGCTCGAAGTGGGAGACCGTGCGAGGAACCTTCACTTCCCGGAAGCGGGATACCGGCTCACCAGTTTCCGAGGCGGCGACCAACGCCAGTTTTCCTACGGCTTCCTACACTCCGGGCCCTTCGATAGAAAGCGACCGGGAGCACACGGTAAGCAACTTCCAGAACTTCATCGATTGTGTGCGCTCCCGCAAGCAAGAAGACCTCTACTGCAATGTGCTGGAAGGACACATGTCCGCCACGCTTTGTCACTTGTCGAATATTTCCTATCGACTCGGCCGAAGGCTGGTATTCAATCCGGAAACGGAGCGCTTTGTTGGGGATGAAGAAGCCAATCGGTACCTCACACGCCAGTATCGCCAAGGCTACGAGGTTCCGGAGAGAGTCTGATATGGGCAGTCTGAATTTCGTTCGAACTGAAAGGCCTTTATGAACCTCTGCAATTTCCATTTTTTCTATTTGCCAGTGATGCTGATTGCGATGCCGCTCCCGGCCCAGGTAAAGATCGCGGATCCGCACAACGGCCGCATCGCGGTGGAGATTGACGGCAAGCCTTATACCGATTTCTACCTGGCGCCGGACGGCAACAAGCCGTACTTCTACCCCTTGCGCACCGCCTCCGGGATCATTGTGACGCGCCACTATCCGATGGAAGAGGTCGAGGGAGAAACGCACGACCATCCACATCACCGCGGCCTGTTTTTCGCCCATGGATCGGTGAACGGCACCGATTTCTGGGCTACTGAGCCCGGGTCGAAAGACCCGCACAAGGGGCGCATGGCACTGAACAGGGTCGTAAAACTGCAGAGCGGCAGGAAATCCGGAACTATCGAGGTGGTTTTTGACGGCTTCGATTGTGCGGGCAAGCCGCTCATGACTGAAACGCGTACTATCACGCTCTACTCCGATCCTGAGTTGCGCATCATCGACTATCAGATCTCGATTGAGTCGGGCCAGCCATTGACGTTTGGCGACACAAAAGAAGGCACCTTCGGCATTCGTCTGGCTACTGATCTTTCAGAGGACCGCACCGGCAGAATGGTAAATGCGGAAGGGGCGGAGACGGAAAAGAATGTTTGGGGCAAGCGCTCGGAGTGGGTTGATTATTTCGGCAAAGTGGATGGGCGCCCTGTAGGGGTAGCCATCATGGACAGTCCCTCGAACCCACGTCATCCGACGTACTGGCATTCTCGTGCGTATGGCCTTTTCGCGGCCAACCCATTCGGCCGGAGAGCCTTTCTCGGGGAAAAGGCTCCAGACGGAAGTTTCCGACTCGAGCCCGGTCAGCGCTTGCAATTCCGATACCGGGTGATCATACACTCCGGTGATGTGAAGAGCGCAAAGATAGCTGAACTGTATCGGAAATACGAAACAGAGCAGGGAGGCCGGGAAGGACCCAACAGTAGGTGATTCGGCAGGGACTCGGCCCGGGGGAGCGGCTTCATCGAGCAACCCTGATTGATAGGGCGAAGCAGCAGGATCTATTTGGTGCGTTCGGTGGTGCAGTCGAGGACGAATAAGGGCCACCTTTTTCAAAGATCGACCTGATCCGTCAGGGGCCAGCCGGGGCGAATTCCACATCAACCTTGGTGCCGCCTGTACGCTCCCGGACCTTGTCAATCGTGCAAAAGGGACTATAATCGCGGTGAAGTGAATGCCGCATCCTACTTTATAATCTTCGTCGCCAGCGGTCTTCTGGTGTACTGGGCCTTCCGGGTGAGGACCATTCTTCATGCCGATGCGGACGCGCTTGAAGAGCAGTTGGATTTCGATCTTTGGCGGTTTCGCAGACTTATACTCGTCATTCGGTCAATGTTCCACTCTCCGACTCAATTCTGCTGATCCCTCAGCGCTCGAAACATGAGCCGTTCAGTTTCCTGCCTTACCGCACAGGAACGGTGGCGTGGATTGTGACGGCTCACTTGTTGCCGACCTGGACGGCGCTGTGGGGAACCTACGGTGGAACGTGTGTCGGGCCGTCACTTGGGAACATCAACGCCGAAATCCAACAGCGTGGGAACACGCTAGGACCAGGAGTACGGCGGTTAATGTTAACGGTTTGTATTGAATTCGGTGCCTTTGGGCAGGATGTGGGGGTTGGCGCTCGTACCGAGGACCGACGACTTACTGGCGCTGTAGAAGCGGCCCACCACATTGGCCGCCCTCCAATTGAAATCAACCGCTCGAATTCTAATATCATCAATTCGAATTCAAAGCCGGAACGTCGAAGGACGGCGTCGATCCAAGATGGCTGGAACCCCTTGCCTGTACCGGTACCAACTGAACCCTCTCTTAGTACGGTCTCACTGCCGCCATAACATCTCTTTACAGCAGCCAGGTCGTAGCATAGATACATGACCAGGTGGTTTCGTCAATTTGCAACGGCCCTATTCCTCATTGTTGCGAGTGTTGCCCCGACAATGGCGTCATCGGTGTATGACATACCCCCGGAAGAACCGTCGTATCTCATCAACCCTTCTGCGGCCGGCGTTGACGTACTTGAGGCATTCATTCAGACACCGGGAGTGTCGTTTGCATCTCCTGGTTTCGTAAATTTGGATTCTGGGTGGTCCGACTCCGATATCAACCCGGCATATTCCGTGGAATATGGTCCGTTGAGCGCTGCATTGACAGAAGACCTGGATATGTCTGTGAGTTCGTTCGTGGCTGTTGACCTCTATGCGTTTACAGGCTGCGCCGCCTTGCAGCCGATTCCCGCATGTCCAGTTCAAGAGCTGACCGATGCCTATCAAGTAACTTTCAGTAATGGCGCCTATCAGCGTTGGACGCCCTTGACGGCTGCTAACCTTGCGCAAGAAAACACTGCACCAACAACGCCGGAACCAATAACCATGCTTTTGATTGGTGCCGGGTTGACTGGCCTCGGTATCAGTCGCCACCGTAAGCATTAATCATTTCGGCTTAGACTTTCAAGCCGAACTACCTGTACCTGCGACGGCGCTGGCGACGATTGCTCTGCTCCGTGCCGGGTGTTACACCGAGAAGCAATGCGACCGTGCCGAGAGTGCCGCCACGACGTTTCCGAGCAAGCCTTCGCCTGTCCTAATTGCGGCGCACTATATCCGGCAAAGGCAAAATGGGACGGGTACGGCTTCGAGTACAAATCCGAACTGACCTTGTTCGGACTGCCGTTTCTGCACATATCGTTCAAATATCGGCCGAAGCAACTTGCCCTCCCATCTTTTAACTCCCGGTTCAACTATGTACCCGTCCCGGCCAAAGGCATCATTGCCATCGGCCAATTCGGATTCGGCGTCTTCACCATCGCCCAGTTCGGCGTGGGCCTGTTCACCGTGGGGCAGTTCGCCATCGCCGGTCTTGCCTTGGCGCAATTCGGGCTTGCGTATTCGCTGATAGCACAGTTTGGCCTCTACATCCATCAGGGGCACGGGCAGCTTGTGTGGAATCTGTTGAGGCTACTTGGCGTCGGAGCGTGATGGGCGGCGGTGATGGAAGGGATGGAAAGACCGTACTGATTTCAAAGGAGTTTTGGTGAGCCGGGCGGGACTCGAACCCGCGACCCTGTGCTTAAAAGGCACATGCTCTACCACCTGAGCTACCGGCCCAACGTTTGGAATGCTTCTTCGATAGTTTAGCAGACCGCTCGCTCCCGGTTCAGCTACCCACTACACTGTATAGTTGGCTTTCGCATGAACCGCTTCGCCCGACGATTTCTGTTGACTTCGCTCGCCTTCGTCACCATGCTGGCTGTCGGCACGGTGGGATTCGTCCTCATCGACCATTACCCGCCGTTCGACGCCTTCTACATGACGCTCACCACCATGACGACCGTCGGGTACGGCGAAATCCATCCGCTCTCTCAAGCCGGCCGCGTTTTCAACTCATTCCTGATTATCTTTGGCGTCACGACGCTTTTCATCGCGCTGGGCGCTGTCACGCAAACCGTTATCGAACTGGAATTCGGCGATGTTCTCAACAAGCGGCGGAGCAAACGCATGATCGAACGACTCAAGGATCACTTCATTATTTGCGGCTACGGGCGCGTGGGGCGGGGCGCCGCCGAGGAACTGCTCCATGCGGGCTCGCCGTTCGTGGTGGTGGACACCAGCCCCGAACGCGTGGAGCGCGCGATGTTGGCCGGCATGCTCGCGGTGGCCGCCGATGCCACGCGCGACGACACACTCCGCCAAGTGGGGATCGGCCGCGCCCGAGGATTGGTGGCGGCCCTGGCGACCGATGCCGACAACCTCTTTGTGCTGCTCTCCGCCAAGGAATTGAACCCCACCATTTATGTGGCCGCGCGTGCCGCCGAGGAAGGGGCCCAGGAGAAAATGCGGCGCGCGGGCGCCAACTCGGTCTTCGCCCCCTACGCGCTCACCGGCCACCGCCTGGCCCAGGCGCTGCTGCGCCCGCACGTGGTGCAGTTTCTGGATTTCACCACGACCAACGATTTCGGAACCGATATCGCGATCGAGCAGGTGAGCGTGGCCGGTGATGCTGCTGGGGCGTCCAGGACGATCCAGGAAATGCGGATCGGGCGCGACCTGGGCGTAATCGTGATGGCCATCCGGACCAGCGACGGGGCGATGCATTTCAACCCGTCGGCCGATACGGTTATACGGCCGGGCGATTGCCTGATCGTGATGGGCCGGCAGGAGAGCCTGCGGTCGCTCGAAGCGCTGGTGGCGGAGAGGAGACGGTAGCTCTGATCTTTGAGCGTTGAGCTAAAACCGGCTCCGGTTTGCCGTTGCGGCACAACGATGGCGCGCGTCCTCGCCGAGGAGCGCGGCGCCGCAGCGCAGAGCTTGTAGCTCAGAGCTTGTTATGCTGAATCCAGGTGCTTCGGATCACCCATCTCAGCGCGTGTTTTCTGGCGCTCGGCGCCCTGTATGCCTTTCAGAAGCCATTCCGGGAGTACCCGGGTCTGGAATACGAAAAGTTTCCCATTCCCCCCGATTACCAGGAAAAAACAGAATGGGTTTTCGCCCGGTTGATGTATCCGCCGGTGGGCACCTATTACGGCGGTGTGCAATTCCTCGGCAGCTGGAAGGAAGGCGGTTCCAATTGGACCATGGATTACCCGCGCTCCGACCGGCACATTGTGCAGGCTGTGCGGCGTCTGACCCGACTGCACGTGCGCAGCGTGGAAGAGCCTATCGATCTGGACGACGGGGACGTCTACGACTGGCCCTGGCTTTATGGCGTGGAGGTGGGGCACTGGAATCTCACCGACTCCCAGGCGCGAACGCTGCGCGAGTACCTGCTGCGCGGCGGGTTTTTCATGTGCGACGATTTTCACGGCGCCATCGAGTGGGACGCTTTCACGGCCAGCATGCGCAAAGTGTTTCCCGACCGGCCCATCGTCGAAATTCCGGATTCCGACCCCATCTTCCATACCGTTTACGACCTGGAGCATCGATACCAGGTGCCCGGCATGCCGGCTCTCGAAGTGGGCCATACGTATGAGAAGGGCGAAACCGGCAAGACGCCCCACTGGCGCGCCATCTATGACGATAAGGGCCGCATCATGGTGGCGATGTGCCATAACATGGATCTGGGGGATTCCTGGGAGCACGCCGACGATCCCCAGTATCCGGCGCGCTACTCGGACATGGGAATTCGCATCGGCGTGGACTATGTCATCTATTCGATGACCCACTGAAATGGAAACGGCCAAGGAACCGGTTATGAACTGGAGTATGACAGCGGCGATCCTGCTTGCCATCGCGGTGGGCGCCGGCGCATTCGGGGCGCATGGGCTGCGCGGCCGGCTCAGCGACGAGTCCATGCGGAT
>Ga0335073_10009837_pt1 | contig 13420 bp, 14 predicted proteins | sample Lox_Sample_22_FD_207093 | JGI IMG/M metagenome (GOLD analysis project Ga0335073, IMG submission 207093) | Soil microbial communities from Loxahatchee National Wildlife Refuge, Florida, United States - Lox_Sample_2.2 | ecosystem: Environmental > Terrestrial > Soil > Wetlands | place: USA...
TGCGGACCTGCTCCTTGCCCCGATACACCTTATTGTCGTGCGCGGTGTCGGTGAGCACGGCGTCGTCGGCAAACAAGCTCATCATCAGATTGAGGTCCTTGTTTGGGAGGACGCTGCCGGCGGTGTGGAATATGATCTCGATATTGCGGACCGCGAGTATGTCCGCCGCAGGACCGCTGTCGCCCTGCGGCTCGGCGAGGGCGGGCAGCCACAGCAGCAGCCCAAGAAGAATGATGAGCGGTTGTCGGATCATTTTTATTCTCCCCGAGGGTTGATGAAGAACAAATTATAATGCGCCTCCTTGGCGCCCTCCCGCGAATGCGCAGGGTTCACATTCTAAAGGAGTCCACGCTCCGCCAGCGACACGCTCACCCCATCGCCCACGATGATGTGATCCAGCAGCCGGATGTCCACCAGTGCCAGCGCCTCCTTCACCCGCTGCGTAATCAGCTCGTCCGCCTGGCTCGGCTCGGCCACGCCCGACGGGTGGTTGTGCGCGACGATCACGGCCGCCGCGTTCCGCTGCAGCGCGAGCTTCACGACCTCGCGCGGGTGCACGCTCGCCCCGTCGATGGTGCCGCGAAACAGTTCCTCGAAGTGGATCAGGCGGTGGCGCTTGTCGAGGTACAGGCAGCAGAACACCTCGTGCTCGAGGTCGCGCAGCCGCGCCGTGAGGAAATCGCGCGTCGCCTTCGGGCTCGCGAGCAAGGGTCCCGTGCGCAGCGACTCGCCCAGCTGGCGGCGCGCGAGCTCCGCGGCCGCCTGCAGCTGCGCGTAGCGGGCGAGGCCCATCCCGGCGCCTGCGCAAAAGCGCGCCCGATCCGCCGCGATGAGCTGCCGCAGCGAGCCGAAGGTTTTCAATGTCTCGCGCGCCAGATCGAGGGCGGAGCGGCCTTTCAGCCCGGTGCGCAGCAGGATGGCGAGGATCTCGGCGTCCGACAGAGCCGCCGCGCCGCGCTCGATGAGCTTCTCGCGCGGCCGCTCATCGATCGGCCAGTCCCGGATCGCCATGCGCCGGAGCATGGCGGCGCGGCGCGCGATTCACCAGCGGCATTTAGGCCGCGTGCGCCGAGATTGGATCGCCGCCGACCCGATTCAGCGTGCGCCTGCCGGACATTTCCTACGCCCGCAGGCGGCGCGAAGCGGCTCGCATCGCCGATTGCTCCGACGCAAACTCGCGGCTGGTGCCTACAGTGGAGGGAGCCCGGGCTTTTCATGAGGCCATCATGGCTGATCCTCGCTGCGTCGCGGTCTGCTGCTACCTCATGCGCGACGTCGCCTGGAATCGCTGCTCGAGGTGCCGCACCGAGTACGGCTGCCTGGGATTCGGCTCGACCGCGGAGCTCGTGCACTTCAACGGGTTGATTCCCGCCTCGATGCTCGGCGAGCCGCTGCCGCTGAACCTCTGGCCGAACCTGTGGAAAGCCATCGAGCCTGAGGCGGAAGCGAGTCTGCGGGGCGAGAGCACCCCGGTGCGGCTGCTCATCGCGGCACTCGGGCTGAAGCGTCTGCAATCACCTGCGCCGCCGCCGAATCCGGACGGATGAGGAGCGCTTTGCGAGCGCATCCGCCCCCTTCAGCCGTGCCCCGAGCTGCCGAACCCGCCCGCGCCGCGCGCCGAGCTCGCGAATTCATCGACCACCTCGAACTCGGCCTGCACCACCGGCACGATCACCATCTGCGCGATGCGGTCCCCGGGATTCACCGTGAAGGGCGCCGCGCCGCGATTCCAGCACGACACCATGAGCGGCCCTTGATAATCGGAATCGATCAGCCCCACCAGGTTGCCGAGCACGATGCCGCTCTTGTGCCCGAGCCCCGAGCGTGGCAGGAGCAGGGCCGCGAGATTCGGATCCTCGATGTGCACGGCGATGCCGGTGGCGATGAGCTCGGCCGCCCCCGGTTGCAGGGTCAGCGGCGCATCGAGGCAGGCGCGCAGATCCATCCCCGCCGAGCCCGCCGTCGCGTGCCGGGGCAGGGGAAAATCCCGGCCGATGCGCGCATCCAGGATCTTGACCTTGACGGTGCGCGGCACGATCAGCGGCGGCTGCGCCGGGCATGCAGCCGCCCGCGCGGCGTCGTCGCGGCCGCGCGGCGCTTGCGCGCACCGCGCCGCGGCGTATTGCCCGGCGGCGGCAAGCGCTTGGCGATCAGCGCGATGAGCTCGCGGGCGACCTCGAGCTTCGGCGCGCGCGCCACCTCGACCTTGCCGCCCGGCCAGAGCACCGTCAGGGCATTGTCCTCGCAATCGAAGGCGAGCCCCTCGCCGACTTCGTTGGCGGCGATCATGTCGAGCTTCTTGCGCTTGAGCTTCGAGCGCGCATTCTCCTCCACGTCGTTGGTCTCGGCCGCAAAGCCGACCACCAGCGGCCGCTTGGCCATGTCCGCCACCGACTTGACGATGTCGGGGGCGGGCTCGAGGTCGAGCTTGACCACGCCGCCGTCCTTCTTGATCTTCTGCTTGGCGACCTTCACCGGCTGGAAATCCGCGACCGCGGCCGCCGCGATGAAGACGTCCGCCTCTGCGACGTGCCGGTGCACGGCGGCATACATGTCGCGCGCGCTCTCCACGTCGATGCGCGTGACGCCCAGCGGGGTCGGCAGCTGCACCGGACCGGTCACGAGCGTCACGTGCGCGCCCGCCTCGCGCGATGCGGTGGCGATGGCGAAGCCCATCTTTCCGGAGCTGCGGTTGGTGAGGTAGCGCACCGGGTCGAGACGCTCGCGCGTCGGACCTGCGGTGATCAGCACGTTCACGCCCGCCAGCAACCCGGCGTTGGCGGGCGGCTCGAGCAGTGTGGTGGCGAGCATGCCCGGTTCCCACATCCGGCCGACGCCCACTTCGCCGCAGGCCTGGTTGCCGGCGGCCGGCCCGAGGATGCGCACACCGCGCGATTCGAGTATCGCGACGTTCGCCTGCGTCGCCTTGTTGGCCCACATCACCCGGTTCATGGCCGGCGCGAGCACCAGCGGCGCCTCGGTTGCGAGGCACAGGGTCGAGAGCAAATCGTCCGCCCGGCCGCCCGCGAGGCGGGCAATGCAATCGGCGCTCGCCGGCGCGATGAGCACGAGCTGCGCCCAGCGCGCGAGCTCGATGTGGCCCATGGCCGCCTCCGCGCTCTCATCCCACAGGTCCATGCGCACCGGGCGGCCCGATACGGCCTGGAAGGTCATCGGGCTCACGAATTTCTGCGCGCCGGGTGTCATGACCACCTGCACTTCGGCGCCGCGCTCGATCAGCCGCCGCACCAGATCGGGACTTTTGTAAGCGGCAATACCTCCGGTGACCCCCAGCAGGATTCTCGTCTTTGACGTCAATGGATGCCTTTGAGCTCTTTGAAGCGCTCGATGTCGCTTTCGAATTGCTGGCTCATGACCGCTTGCTCGGAGCGCTTTTGCCGCAAGTTGTCTTCCTGGGTGTGGATGTCGCTCGCCACCCGCACCAGGTCCTCGGCCAGCTGATCGGACATCGGCGGGGCGTTCGGGTCGCTGCTGTAGGGCTTGTAGCGGCTGCTCGTGGTCTTGAGCTTGCCCATCTGCACGTTCAAGGTCTCGAGGAATTGCTGCTTGAGCTTGATCTGGTCCGACAGCAGGCTGAGGCGCTGATCGCGCAGCCGCTCGATCTCCTGCACCGACACGTAGGTGTTCAACAGGTTGCGATCGCGGTTCTCGCGCTGCTCCGCGTCACGCCTCTTCTGGTCCTCGGCGGCCAGCTGCTCGGCGGTCTTCTGCGCATCGACGTGCGAGATCTCGATGCCGTTGGCGTCGATGACCCGGTGCTCGCGGGAGGCATATTCGGGCGGGATCTGGTCGCCGTAATGGGTGACACCCTGGTCGTCCACCCACTCGTATACCTTGCGCCCCGAGTTGCTCGAGGGCGCGGCGAGTGCCGAGGCGGCGAGCAGGGCTGCGATCGATAGGAGCCAGGCAAGATGCTTCACGGACGTACCCCCCTTGAGGCCGGCGACATTTTGAGCCGCGGGGAGGCCGTTTTCCAGGTTAAATTGCTCAAACTGTGAGGCCATAGCGGTCTCGGTAGCCCTGCATGGCGGCGAGCTCCGCCGAGCGTCCCGCGGCCTCCATGTGCTGCATCAGGTCCGCGAGCGTGATGACGGCGACCACGGGAATGCCGAATTGCTCCCGCAGCTCCTGCACCGCCGACAGCGGGCTCACCGCGCCGCGCTCCTGGCGGTCCAGGGCGAGCAGTACGCCGGCGGTGTGGGCCCCGGCGCCTCGAATGAGGTCGATGGATTCGCGGATCGCCGTGCCGGCCGTGATCACATCGTCCACGATCAGCACCCGGCCGGCCAGCGGACTGCCGACGATCGAGCCGCCTTCGCCGTGCGCCTTCGATTCCTTGCGGTTGAAGGCGAACGGCACGTCCAGGCTGTGCCGGTCGGCGAGCGCGGCGGCCGCGGCCGTGACCAGCGGAATCCCCTTGTAGGCGGGCCCGAACAGCATGTCGAAGGTGATGTCGCAGGCGACGATGGCATCGCTGTAAGCGCGGCCGACGGCGGCGATGGCCGCGCCGGCGCTGAACAGCCCGGCATTGAAGAAGTACGGGCTCTCGCGCCCGGACTTGAGCGTGAAGTGGCCGAACTTCAGGACGCCGAGCCGCATGCACAAATCGATGAATTCGGTCTGGTAGGGCAGGGACATGGCGTCCGAAGTCTCGCAAGGGACAGGCCGCGCCGCAAGCGCCGCACGCCGGCGCCGCGCCCGAGACGCACCGCCCGGCGCACGGCTCGAGACAGGCAGCGCAGCGAGCAGTGAACCCGGTCCTCGGCGCCCGCCACCCGCCTGGTATGATCGCGCGCGATGCTCATCACCCTCGACCGCCCCCGGCCTTGACGGCTCCCGCGAAGCCCACCGTACTCCAAGCCCTTGCCGACAAGCGGATGAGGGCCGTGCTGTTCTTGAGCTTTGCATCCGGCCTGCCTTTCAATCTGACCAATTTCAGCCTTCAGGCCTGGCTCGCCTCGTCCGGGATCGCGGTCAAGACCATCGGATTTTTGTCCCTCGTCGCTCTGCCCTACAACTTCAAGTTCCTGTGGTCCCCGTTCCTCGACCGCTACATACCGCCCATCCTCGACCGGCGGCGCGGCTGGATCGCGCTCTTCCAGGCATGCCTCGCCGTCTGCATCGGCACCATGGGGTTCTGCTCCCCCACGAGCGAGCTCTACGTGCTCGCCGGGGTCGCCGTGAGCGTCGCGTTTCTATCGGCCTCGCAGGACATCGTCATCGATGCCTACCGCGTCGACACCATCCCTGCGAGCGAGCGCGCCCTCGCCGCCGCCGCGAGCGCATTCGGCTATCGCACGGCGGCGATGCTCGCCGGCACCGTGCTCGTGGTCATCGCCGGGCATCTCGGCTGGCGGGTCGCCTTCCTGATGGTGGCCGTGCTCATGGCGGGGACGCTGTTCGCCACTTTCTGGGCGCCCTCGCCGCAGGCGCCCAGCCATCCGCCCCGCACGCTGATCGATGCCGTCTGGCATCCGCTGCGCGAGCTGTTCAGCGAGCGGGGGATGTGGGGATTTCTGGTCCTGGTGCTGCTTTACAAGGTGGGCGATGCGCTCGCGCTGAGCCTCTATAGCACCTTCATGCTGCGCGGGGTGGGGTTCTCGCTGGACGAGCTCGGCGTCGCCGGCAAGCTCAACATGACCGTCTCCACCATGATCGGCGTCACGGTCGGCGGCCTGATGTACATCCGCTGGGGAACGTTTCGCTCGCTGCTGATATTCGGTATCGGCCAGGCGCTCACCAACCTGCTCTACATGTGGCTCGCACTGGTCGGTCGCAAGGTCTGGCTGCTGGTGCTCGCCACCTCGCTCGACACCATGATCGGCGGCATGGGCCAGGCGGCGTTCGTCGCCTTCTTGATGTCGCTCTGCTCCGCGGATTACAGCGCCACGCAGTTCGCGCTGCTTTCGGCCCTCGCCACCCTGCCGCGCAACCTCTCGGGCGCGGCGGCGGGCGCCCTGGTGCCCATCGTCGGCTGGGCGCGATTCTTCGTCATCACCTGCCTCGCGGCGATGCCCGGACTCATCCTGCTGATTTTCATGCGGCGGCCCTTGAACGAGCTCGCCGCGCGCGATGCGGCCCGAAGCTAGCGGCGCAGCGAGCGGTCCTGGGAATTCGACCACGCGCCGCGCGGGTTGTCCTCGAACTCCCGATCCAGGTCTTCGGCTTCGACGTCCACCGCGCCCGACCAGTCTTCCGGGGCGTCGGCGATCTCGATGAGCTCATCGAGCAACTGCTCGTTCCAGGAGTCGAAATCGATTTCGGTGACGGTCCCGTCGAAGTACTGGACCTCTATGGTCTCGTCTTGATCATCGATCGCGACGACTTCGAAGAGCTCGCTGGTATCACCCCGATACCATTGACCTACGATCGGCTTCACTACGTTCATCGCAGTCTCCGTCCGTTGCGCTCGACTCTCATTCAACTCCCAATGAGCCGCACGTGCAATGGAAAATTTTTGCGCGAAGCAACATCCCGGCGCGGCCGACGCACGCGGCTCACGGGGATTTGCCGTAGGCCAAATCCCACACCGTGTGCCCGAGCCTCTCGCCGCGCCGCTCGAATCGTGTCGGCGCGCGGAACGAAGGGCGCTCGACATAGGAGCGCTCGGCGCTGAGCGAGCGCAGCCGCTCGCACGCGTTGCCGATGCGCAGCATCTGCTCGGCATATTCCCGCCAGTCGGTCGCCAGATGCAGCACGCCCTCGGGGCGCAGCTTGGCGGCGAGCATCGACATGAACGGCGCATCGATGAGGCGGCGCTTGTGATGGCGCTTCTTGTGCCACGGATCGGGAAAGAACACCAGGATCGAATCGAACGACTCATCGGCGATGCCGCCCGCGAGCACCTCGACGGCATCGTGCCGGACGATGCGCAGGTTCGTCAGCGCATCCTCGTGAGCACGCAGCAGCAGCCGCCCGACGCCGGCGCGGTGCACCTCGATGCCGAGATAGTCCCTCTCCGGGTGCGCCTTGGCGAGCGCACCGATCACCTCGCCCGCGCCGAAGCCGATCTCCAGGCAGCGCGGCGCGCGGCGCGCGAACAGCGCATCGAGGTCGAGCTCGCGTCCCTCGAAGTCGACGCCGAACGAGGGCCACAGCTCGCTCAGCGCGCGCTCCTGGGCCGGCGTCACCCGGCCGGCGCGCAACACGAAGCTGCGAATGGGACGCCGTGCATGCATGGGGACGAATTCTGCCTGATATCATCGCGCGCATGCGTAAATCCTGGCTCGCCTGCGCGCTCCTGATCCTCGCGGGTTGCGCGAGCCTGCCGCAGCACGTCAAGAAATATCCAAGCAGCGCGCTCGCATCGCCCCAGAACACCGCGCTCGGACACATCGTCGCGCACAGCGAGGATGGCAATCCACGCACCCTGTCGGGCGTGCGCCTGTTGAGCTCGGGCGAGGAGGCGCTCGACAGCCTGATCGCCCTTGCCGACCACGCCCAGCGCACGCTCGACATCCAGTACTACATCATCCGGCAGGACGAGTCCGCGCGCGAGCTCCTCGATCGCGTGCGCGCGGCGGCCGACCGCGGCGTGCGCGTGCGCCTGCTGGTCGACGATTTGAACACCGCGGGCGAGGACCGGCGCTTCATGCATCTGGGCCAGCACGTCAACGTCCAGGTGCGCGTGTTCAACCCGTTTCCGGGCGGCCGCTCCGCCGTCTGGAGCCGCATCCTCACCTCGATCTCCGACATCCCGCGCATCAACCATCGCATGCACAACAAGCTGTTCGTCGCGGACAACGAGATCGCCATCACCGGCGGGCGCAACATCGGCGATGAGTACTTCATGCTCGACAAGCACAGCAACTTCATCGATCTGGACGTGGTGTGCGCGGGCCCGGTCGTGCCGCAGCTGTCGGCCTCCTTCGATGCCTTCTGGAACAGCAAGTACGCCTATCCGATTGCATCGATCGCCGAGGCGGGGCCGCCGGCACCGCCCGAGGGACCGCCCGCGCCCGCCCCGTCCGCAGCGCCGGCCGGATCTTCCGCGCCGGCAGTCACCGACCAGGGCGCCGACTGGCTGGAGCGCGAGCTCGACGCGCGTGAGCTCGAGCTCACCTGGGTTCCGGCCACCGTGCTCGCCGACCGCCCCGCCAAGATCGCGAGCGACACCGCCCCCGACCAGGTGGAGACGATCGCCAACAGCATCGCCGCGCTCATGCGCTCGGCGCAGCACGAGGTCGTCGTGATCTCCCCGTACTTCGTGCCGGGCAGGGAGGGCGTGGCGCTGATGCGCCAGCTCATCGAGCGCGGCGTGCATATCAGGATTCTCACCAACTCGCTCGCCTCCACCGACGCGCCCATCGTGCAGAACGGCTATGCGCGCTATCGCGTGGCGCTCTTGAAGATGGGCGTGGAGCTGTCCGAGGTGCGGCCGCGGCTCGGGCAGAAGCGCGCGCGCTTTCACCCGTTTCGCAGCGCCAACGCCAGCCTGCACGCGAAGGCGCTGGTCATCGACCGCCGCACCGTGTTCATCGGCTCGCTCAACATGGACGAGCGCTCGAAGCGCTTCAACAGCGAGCTCGGGCTCGTGATTCGAAGTCCGGAGATCGCGCGCCAGGTGATCGGCCTGCTCGACGACATCAGCGCCGACGGCAGCTACCGGCTCTCGCTCGATGCATCGAATCACATCGTCTGGTCGATCGGCGAGGGGGCCGACGAGAGGATCTGGCACACCGAGCCGGAAACCACCCGGATGCAGCGCTTGCTGCCGAAGCTGCTCGCGCCGTTCGCGCCCGAGGAGCTGCTCTAGCTCTAGCCTAGCTCCAGCTACTTTCCGGCGCGGGATTTTGAAATCCCCGCGGGTCGATTCGCCAGAGCCGCCCGCGGCGCATTTGCGCCCGGCCTTGCCGGCCGCTCGGCCTCAGGGCGTGATGCGCAGGGTGGCGAGGTAGTCCTTCACCTTCGCCCGATAGCCCTCGCTCGAGGTCACGGTGGCCCCGCCGGCGAGCACCAGGATGAAGTCCCCGCGCAGCGTGCGGTTCACTTCCTTGAGATAATTCATGTTGACCAGGCAGGAGCGGCTGATGCGCAGCATCGGCTGCGAGCGCAGCGCCTGCTCGGCCTGGCTCAAGGTGCTGCGCGCGTGAAAGCTGTCGCGACCCACCCGGATGGTGACGTAGTTGCGGTCCGCCTCGATCATCTCCACCTTGGTCACGTCGAGCACGTGCAACCGTCCGTTGAACTCCGCCAGCAGCCTCGGCCGCTCCTCGCTCGGCGGGCGCGCGCCGCGCTCGAGCTGCGCGAGCAATCCGGCGAGCAGCGCCTGGCGCTCGTCCGCGCCGCTCTGCGCATGCCGCGGGCGCACGCGCGCGAGCGTCTTGCGGAAGCGCTCCTGATCGAAGGGCTTGAGCAGGTAGTCCACCGCGCACACCTCGAATGCCTCGAGCGCGTAGGCGTCATAGGCCGTGACGAACACGAGCGAGGGCAGCTCTTCCGGGGCGAGCGCGCGCGCCAGGTCGATGCCGTTCAGGGGATCCATCTGGATGTCGAGGAACAGCAGCTGCGGGCGCTTGGCGCGGATCTCGGCGAGCGCGGTCTCGCCGTCCGCGTACTCCCCGATCACGGTCAGATCGCTCTCCGCCTCGCAGAACTCGCGCAGCGTGCGCCGTCCCGCCTGCTCATCGTCGACGATGATGACGTTCATCATGCGGGGGCGAGCGCCGCGCCGCGCCGCGCGCCGCGGCGCTCGAGCGAGGCATGGATCTCCGGCAGCGTGATCTCGGCCACCCACTCGGCGCCGGATGCTCCGGCGACCAGGCCCGCGCGGCCCTCGAACTGCACGGCGAGCCGCTCGCGCACGTTGCTGATGCCGATGCCGGGAGGGCCGGCGCTCTTGTGGGGCGCCACCGTGTTGATCACGCGCAGCGCGAGCGAGTCGCCCTCGCGCCGCACGCTCACGCGCACCGTCACCGCGCCCTGGTGTCCGGCCAGCCCGTGCACCACGGCGTTCTCCACCAGGGGCTGCAGGATCAGGCTCGGCACCCAGGCATCGACCACATCCTGCGCCGCCGGCATGATCACCTGCAGCCGATCGGCGAAGCGCCGCTGCTGCAGCTCCAGATACAGCCGCACGAACTCGAGCTCATCCGCCAGGCGTGAATAGTCGCGCTCTCCCGCGTTGAGCAGCCGCCTCAGCAGATCCGCGAGCTGCACCACCATGGACTGCGCCGCCTTCGGATCCCACTCGATCAGGCCGCGGATGGTGTGCAGCAGGTTGAACAGCGTGTGCGGAGAGAGCTGCATGCGCAGCGCCGCCAGGCGCGCCGCGCTCCACTCGCGCTCGAGCGCGGCGCGCTGCAGCTCGGAGTTGCGAAAGCGCGTGTAGAGCGCCGAGCCCGTGACCAGCGCGAGGCCGAAGCCATAGGTCGGCAGAAAGCTCACGAAGCTCGCCAGCCACAGCGAGCCGGTCATGGGGTCGGCAAATGGATTGTGCTGATGCTCGGCGATCTGCGCGTGCCAGAGGTGATCGGCCGCCATGAGCTCGCCGAGCTCGAGCGCCGGATAGGCGAGCGCGGCGAAGGCGAGCGCAAGAACCACCTGCAGCGGCAGGGCCACGAGGACCGGCCGCCACTCGATGCGCAGCGATGCCCAGTAAGAGACCAGGATGAGCGGTAACAGGAACACGTGCTGCAGGACGCGCGCGTCCCAGGGCGCGAACAAAGGCACGTTCGTCATCTGCGCGATCCCCGTGCGCATGCCGTAGGCGTACAGCACGTTGGAGACCGCCACGTACGCCCAGAACAGGCCGACGATCAGAAGAAACTGGCGCCGGCTCAAGGCCGATGCGTACTCGTCCGTCATGGCGCCCAAATAGCGGTTCATCGCGGGCCATCTCATGGGCTCGAAGCCTAGCGCAAACGGGCCCCGTTGAGGCGCCGCAGGGCCCGCTCGGGGACGAATCCGTGGTCTCGAGGGACGACCTCGACCGCCGCCGGCAGACCCGGACCCCCCGCCAGGCGTCTCATATCCCCGTCGAAAGCGCATTGCCACCCAAGCGAAGCCCATTGCCACCGACTCGAAGCCCATTGCCACCCAAGGAGACCCTCATGACTTCTACCAAGACCACCCTCGCCATGTTGATCTGCGGCATCGTCGGCGCCGCCGGCATCGGCGCGGCGAGCGCCGCCACCTCCGAGGACGACGTCCCGGCCGTCACCGTCAAGTACGATCCCACGACCCTGCAGACCGACGGCGGCGCCCGCCGGCTCTACGAGCGCCTCGCCAATGCGGCCGCCGAGGTCTGCCCGCAGGATGTGAGCAGCCCGCACTTCGTCACGCGTCAGATGAGCGCGTGCCGCGCGCAGGCGATTGCTCGCGCCGTGATGAAGATCAACAGCCCGCGGCTGGTGGCGGTCTTCAACAGCAGCGTCAAGAATGGTTGAGCCCGGGAAACGGCCGGCCGCGCGCGCGATTCAGCGCGGCGCCGGCCGCGTCTTGGCGGCCTCGTGCCGGCGCGTGCCGTTCAGGATCTCCGTGTGCGCTGCCTCGACCCCCGACCAGCCGACCACGCGCACCCACTTGCCCGGCTCCAGATCCTTGTAGTGCTCGAAGAAATGCTGAATTTGCTTCAGACGCATGTCGGGGACGTCCTCGATCGACTTCCAGTACGCAAATAGCGGGCAGATGTCGTCCGCCGCCACGGCGAGCACCTTGGCGTCGCCCCCGGACTCATCTTCCATCTGCAGAAGGCCGAGCGCGCGGCAGCGCACCACCACGCCGGGCAGGAGCGGGAACGGGGTATGCACCAGCACATCGACGGGGTCCTCGTCCTCGGCGATGGTGCAGGGCACATAGCCGTAATTGGCCGGGTAATGCATCGCGGTCATCATGAAGCGGTCGACGAACAAGGCGCCCGATTCCTTGTCGACCTCGTACTTGACGGGGTCGGCGTTCATGGGGATCTCGATGATGACGTTGAACTCGTGCGGCAGCCGCTCGCCGGCGCTGACATTGCTGATGCTCATGGGCTCCTCTTGCGTATTACCAAAGCTGCCACTGCCCATCGCCGAGCACACAGGCCGCGATGAGCGCGTTGGCGGTCGCGTGCGCGCAAATCGATTCGCCCAGCTTGCCGGTGCGCTTCGCGAGCAAGCCATAGCCGAGTCCGGCGATCGTACCGGGGGCCCAGAGCCGGCCTTGCATCAGCCCGAAGGCGAGCGCGCTCAGCGCGAGCGCAGGCCAGCGCGCCGCGCTGAACGGCGTCTGCTCGAAGTCAGATCCGCCGAGGCGGCGCAGCAAATACCCTCGATAGGCGAGCTCTTCGGCGATCGGCAGCACCGCGACGGCCGCGGTCGCCCGGCAGCCGAGCCAGGCGATGCGCAGGGGCGCAGACAGCGCGGCGAGGGCTTCGGGCTCGCCGTGCGGCGCCGTGAGCACCTTCGCGAGCGCCAGCCACAGGCCGAACACCACCACCCCGGCGAGCGCTCCGCGCCAGGAGCAGCGCAGCAGTGCGCGCGGGTAGCTCTTGCGATAGAGCCAGAGCGCGGTGAGGGCGGCCGCGGGCCGCAGCGCATAGAGCAGCTCGAAGCCGTCCGACAAGGCGTGCGCGATCATTCCGGCGGCGAGCAGCGCGAGCAGCGGCATGAGGTAGGCCGCCGTCGGATTGCTGCTGGCGGCCTCGAGCGCCGGCGTGCCCGATGAGCTCGCCGCCTCTCGCCGCCGCGTGCGCGCCTGCGCGGCGGCCCGGCTCACCCAGGGGCTGGTATGCGCCAGGATGGCAACCCCGAAGGCCGCGAGGTTGAAGGCGATCCATCCCGCTTGCGAATGAAAGCCGACGGTCGCCACCCGCTCGTAGCCGGCGTCGCCGATCAGCACCAGCGTGGCGATGCGCACCGCATTCAGCAGGAATACCACGATCACGCCCACCGGTATGACCAGCAGCGCCCTCGGGAAGTAGTACTCGCGCCGAAAGAACCAGAGCCAGGCGGTGCAGAACGTGAGCATCAGCCCGATCCCCTCGAGGCCCGAGCAAACTTCCGCGATCTGCACCGCGAAGTGATCGGTGATCAAGGTGAGCGAAGCGGAATCGCTCTGCAGCCTCGGCAGTGCCGGCTCGAGCAGAAGCCGCACCAGGCGGAAGGTGAGCTCCGCCGCCGGCTCCCACAGCATCTGGCTCAGCTTGATCGCCGCAACGGCTGCGGCCGCGGGGACGATCGCGAACAGCGGCAATCCGGCGCTCTGGCGCAGCACGCCGGCCCAGGCCGAGAGCGGCGCCATTGCGGCAAACAGCGCGAGCGACGCGGCGACCGCCGTCACATGCCACGCCACGGCCATGGCGGCGAAGGGTGCGGAGGGCGTGTACAGGGCGGCCGACAGGTAGAGGAAGGGCACCACCAGCAGCGCATGCACCAGCGCCCAGGCGGGGCGAAACGGTGCCTGATCGGCGGTGTGCAGG
>Ga0335073_10009838_pt1 | contig 13420 bp, 21 predicted proteins | sample Lox_Sample_22_FD_207093 | JGI IMG/M metagenome (GOLD analysis project Ga0335073, IMG submission 207093) | Soil microbial communities from Loxahatchee National Wildlife Refuge, Florida, United States - Lox_Sample_2.2 | ecosystem: Environmental > Terrestrial > Soil > Wetlands | place: USA...
TCAAACTCATTAGTCTCAAAAGGTAAATTGTCAAAACTTAACCGATAATCTGCTTTTGGATCTTCATAATCTGTGCATCTTACTACTTCGTAAGAGTCATCCGATAACTCGATAAGAGGACCTAGCATCAAACAACGCTTGTCTTTGTGAACAAGTTTCTGACGAAAAGGCAAACTTCCTTTTGGAAGATTATAACGTTTACCTGAATAAATGTCAAAATGTTCACACATTATTGAAGTATCTACATAAATTTTGTAATTGGTTTCTTCAAGAACCTTCTTACAAAAAAAGAGATCTTCAGTCCAAGATTCTGCAGAATTAATTGCATCAAGATATTTATCACTGTCTACAGTTTTGAATCTTGGCTCAGAAACTTGTTTCAAACAGTCTACTCGTAAGAGAGTACAGTCCATTCCAAGACCTGTACATTCAAAAAACTCACCAATTTTCCAATCCCAATAAGCACCACTACCATTATCTTTGAAGATAAGAGGATAAGGTACTTCAGTCTTACTTACGTAGACTCCTCCGACAACTCCAATAGTAGGATCATTCTCCATCCTATAAATTAGTTGTCGTAAGGCATGAGCAGGTACAATTACATCATCGCCAAGGAAAAACAAGTACTTGGCTTCTTTAGAAATTGCCTCTTTAGCAAAGGCATCCCTTGCCACACCAATTTCTTGTCCGTGAATTATCGAAAATGCAATATTATAGTTAATAGGAGGGCTTAACGCTTTGAACGCAAGTGCCCAGTCAAGATTGACGGGACGTCCAAGAGTAGGAATAGCAATAACAATTCCAGGTCCAGTATTCAAAATTTTTTTCATCTGAAAAGCATGTGCTCCACTAGTGAAATTAGGGCCGATAAAGCTGCTGACATAATACCAATCCACTTAATCATATTTTTATGAGTAACGCTGGCGGCTAAACGGTAATCTTCCAAGTCCCGTAGACGCTTTTCTACGTTAATTTTTTCGAGCTCTTTAAGACGGTAGTGGAACTTCCAATATTTATCCCGCTCTTCCCTCTCTTCTGCTCGAATTTCATCTGAGTCTCGCTCAAAATTTGACATTTCTTATGTTCATTCTCTAATACCGAGTGTATGTAGCCATAACAACCAATGACTACGGGCACCAAAAGCAAACAGATGAATAGTTCTACTAGCAATTGTTGTCCTCCAGCTACTAAAGTCAATTTACTTACACTAACTAACCACTGATAGTGTAAGAAATGTTAAGGGTGTTGGAGGTCGCCTTCACGAAAGAAGCGTAAGTTGCATGTGCAAGCATTGTGCCACCGCTAGAGCTGTTAAATAAACCAACTTCTGCAAGAGTTGTATTAGCTTGATTTGTAGCAAAACTACACTGTGCTTGCCAACTTGGAGGATTAGCAGTTAAAGCAGTAGTAGAAAAAGTACCAATAGCAATTCGGGTTACTTCATTATTAAGTCCTGTATCTGCTGTGGTTGGAGCATTCGTTCCAGAACCAATAGCAAGATAAGAAATCGTTTGAGCGGTCTGAATATTAACAGACTCCAATTGTCCAATTGCCCATGCCCGCCCGGCAGTTACCAGTAAGTTATCATGGATAATTTCCTTGATAACATTACCATCCATATCGCCCAAAATCATGCGGATAGAACCACGCATTTTGATTACGTCAACAGCTTGTTCTTGCATTGTCAGTAAATTACCCTTTCGAAGTTCGCCGGCAATATTGGGCGAGGATAACGGAAAGCATCAATAGTTATAAGACCATCTTCAATGGCATATCGTTTTGAAACATATGCACCTTGATTAATTGCAATAAAATGAGTAATTAGCCATTCATATAGAGCTTTGTAGTATTTGGAAGCATTAAGATTTTGACCCTTTCCTTCAGCAGAAAACGCTTTCCATAGAACATATGCTTTACGAAGCCGCCGATCAACATAAGGTGGTAAAAGTGCAGTAGGATCGCTAAAAGTACTATCAGTAGAACGCCAACAAGCAATAATGCAAGCCTGAGGTGTTGATGTTTCGGGTAATGGAGAATATGGATCCTGTGCATCAGCGGAAAGAGTAAGATTAGGAGTAGGATATAATCTAATGTCAAGAGGGTTAGTAGGGTGTTTAGCGTAATAAAGTGGGCGACCGATGACAGTAGGAATTGTATCAACTTGATTATCATTTAATACTGCCGTTGCTGGAGTCAAATAAGTTAATTCATCCCAATTAACTGGATCCAATTTCCTTCCAAGCCATGATACTCTTGACACCGTGCGCACGAAACTAGGAAGCGTATAAACAGATATTCCCTGCGTGACTTGCAAGCAAAAACGATAATAGATAAGTGAAGGGATTCGCTTATTAATATCTTGCTCGGCATCAGCGCTCCATTGATTTAATTGTTGATCTGTCCAAATACTCATCTCAGTGAAATCTGCCTATCGCTATTGCGACGATTCTTCATCCAGACTCGAAGGTCTTCAAGATCCTTAACGTAAGTCTGAAAGTATTCAGTTGCTTTAGAAAATTCCTGTTGTTGTGCCCAAAGATCCTGTATACAATAGGATTCAAGTGCCTTGATATGATCGTCTGGAATTGGTATAACTGTTGAATCATCAAGAAGAGGAGCAGCCGCCATGTAATAAACAAACATATTACCATAGCCAGGACCTTGTGGTTTTTTATAAATGGCAATATAACGATGATTAATTGGTACAAAATAATAAGGTACACCATAGGCACTTTCCCAATCAATTCTAACTTGATCCAAGTGCTTTACGCTAGTCGGAATCATCCACCTATGAATGTTGTCATTGAACAATGCAACTAAACCAATGTAATCTGGGAACAAAGTTAGCATATCATAATAAGTTACATTAGGAGCGTAAGCTAACGTTGCAGACTTGTAGATAATTCCAGTAAAGGCCGCCGTATCATCAAGACCATCCTGAATACTATCGTTCATACTTTGAACGTCATAATAAGCAGGATTGTTAAATTGTATTTGCAGGCGGCCCTGCATATCTACACGAGTCATCCAAATTTCTCCGATGCAATTGTTTGAATACTCATAGCTTTACCAAGACCATATTCATCAGAAACTACTTCTTCTCTGCATTGTGGTTGTGGATCTTTGAAAGCGACCATTAGAGTATTGTAAGGATCTTCAACATCGTTTGGTGCAAACTTAACACGAAAATATCCGTAGGATTCTAAGATTCTTTGGAGTTCACCAGAATTAACGGCAGTTACATGCTCATCACCTTCCCACAAACGGCGCCCATAAATTGTTTGTAGGAAATATTCCTGCTTAGGATCATTAGTCTTATAAGCATCCATATAATTCTGAGCACAAATCATCCATTCTGGATAACCCAATATGAAACGACCATTAGGGACAAGTACGCGTTTAATTTCCATAAACACAAAATCCCAATACCGTCGCTCAATATGTTCAGGTCCATGTGAAAACAAAACTTCCTCTACAGAGTCATTTTCGTAGGGAAGCCTCTCTTTTGTGATATCAAGTACAAGATCACATTTAGTTTTAGGATTTTTGTCAATGTTGATAAATCCTTCTTTGTTAATACCACCAGAAGCAAGATTAAGTTTCATTCTGATAACATCCTCAAAGTTTCTTGAATACGCTCATCTCGACTCAAGCCGAGCGGCTTCTCAGGAGCATAAAGCTCTCTGAGTTTTTCTACATTGTAGTCAGTGACACCATCAGGCATCATTATGTGCATTGTTGGGATTTTCGTATGGCAGCAAATTGTCGGAGCAGGTTCGAGAGTATACCGTGCTTTATTACAAAAGTATACATCCTCAGTGTGATTTTGCCCTGTAATAAACCAGGGCGGCGCCACAGCTTTGATAAGCTCCGTTTTAATAAGAACACATGAAAATCCAACAGCGGCACAATCAACGATTCCATCGTCTCCAACATGATCTTTATAATCATCATAGGTTGTAAGAAACTCACGTACTGTACCGTCTCCATCTGTGATTTGATTGAATGCTTTGAAAAACATTGGAGCAAAGGGATAACCACGAATATAAGTTAGAGCCATGATACAATCTTTATTGGCCGCCTTAAGTACGGAGTACGTCTCAGGTTTAATGATAACATCGTCATCAATGAACATAAGATAATCACATTTATGTTCAATGGCTATTTTAGCGGCCGCATTACGCATTGAATCAATTGCCATTCTGTAAGGTGTAAAAAGAACGAATTGATCCTCTGGACTAGCTATTTTCAAGTTTGTAAAAAACTTAATGTGATTGGCGTAAACATGACTGTTAACAGATTCCAATACATTAATTCCAATAAGTGTTTTTGACATTTTTCTCCTTATTATTTAAGGACCTTGGCCCACCTCCCCCGAGATTAACCAAGGTCCTTTTATTCCTACAGATATTGTAGGAAAGCGTTGACTGCAATAGTGGAGTACAAAATACTGGAACCAGATGAACCCGAGGAACCAGCCAAACCACCATTCAGTGTGTTAATTGCACTCGAAGCGCTTGCACTCACTGAAAAAGTTTGTGCAAGAATAGCGTACTGGCCCAATTGCATAATTCCCTGAGCACCAACAACAACGGTATTACTAACGTTAGTTGCAGATGCAGAAGCATAACTTCCAGAGAATAAGCCAGTAGGAGCACTTCCAACATCGGACCAAGCGTCGTAACTTAAAGTTACTGCACTTGTTCCACCTGTTGAATTTGTTCCCATTGATACAGCAACAGTATTTGTTAGCGGTTGCAAAAGATCACCAATTGCACCACTCGCAGTACTGAAACTGCTATTGCTCGCCGCTCTTGTTTGCGCTACTAAGCGTAAGCTTTGAACAAATCCCCAAACTTGAGCTTCGCCGTATTGTCCTGGGCCAAGTCCACTAACAATTCCTTGCTGAGTTTGTGCAGAAACTACACCAGCAAAGAAACTTTGGCCAACACCAGCAGCAGCATTTGTATTTTGAACATCTACACCTAAAACTCCGGTTGCAGACATTGTGAAATAACAAGGTGCGCCGTCAGGAATTGTTACCGTTGAACTTGGATTACGAACAACGATAAAAGCTTTGTCAACTTTGTTGCCAACTGTTTTGAATCTCATTCGTTCCCCCTGCTTTCTCTACGAACTATAACTTCTGGCAATCGCCCCGTGAACACCCTGCTTACGACGATTTGTACAAGTCAAATTTCCCATCCAGGCAACGTGACCAACACGAGAATCACCATTAATAGGTTTGAAGAAAGTTTTTCCGGAGTCATCCTCAAGCATCTTGAAGTCTGAATCCTCTTCATAAACAAGCTTGAAGAATTGGGGATTGATATAAAGACCACTACCATTAGTCAAAGATGCCGGATTTCCAGCACCACCAACTAAAGTAGGAACAATGTTGTTGGCAACATCGGGTACTTTATCGTCCATAACAAAATGGGCACCTTTGTAAACAACATTCTCAAAAGGATATGCTTCGTCTTCATGAGGTTTAATGTACCGATATTTCTGATACAATGCATGAACAAAAAGCTCATAAGAAGTCTCATCCATCAGAATGAGTTTTGGCTTGCCGCCAGTACCCAAAGAACAACGATTGAAAATTTGATCAACTTCAAGAATATAACCATCATAAGTGGTTGCAGCAGAAGCAAGGACTTTATTCTGCCACCATGTATTTGTGTTTTGATTGATATTACCAATCGCAACATTGTTCGTGGCGGCAGCATAGTCAATAATTTCACTAATAGGTTCAATTGAAGATGAACCATTTACAGGAGATACATAAGGAGTTTTTAGAGAACCGCCAGATTGATTGGCGGACCCCCACATAAGAGATTGAGCAAAGAATTCTTGCAGACCCATTTCAGTCTGCTTAATTCTGCTCTTAACGAGATCAACGATTTTTTGCTTATTTTGTTTAACTTCTTTCATCGAATAAGCAATTGGTGAAGCACATTGCCGCCATTGATAGATACAATCTGTGATGCCATCAGTAGGCATTGTAGAAAGTTCATCGTAGCCATCATAAGAATCGGCTGGGGCAAGACCATACATCAAAGGAACTTGAATGTATGTACCACCATCTTGACCTTCATACAAATCTCCTCTGATTACTTCAAAGAAAAATGCATTTGTTGCTCCAATATTGTCAATTAGCTCTTTGCGATAAGCAGCGAGACTAAGACCAAATAGTGAATCTAAATTAGTAGTTACTGCGGACGGCGCCGAAGAACTACCAAAACTAATTGTGGTTGGGTTTGCCACGTTTTACTCTCTTGTACGGCCTTTTTGAGCCTCTTGAATTGCCCAATTGACAGATTCACCAAGACTCATCTTTTTTGATGGAATCTTATCAAATTTACCAGGGCTCCCAGGTCCCGTAGTAGATTTTAATCTGTCAGGTGCATTGTTTGCATTTTTACGAATTTTATCTGCCAACTGAGCTTTTGTAACGCTAGTTTTGCTTCCCGCAGAAGCGACAGCATAAAGACTCGCAACATATTGGTCAATCGTCATATCAGGACCCATAATAAGTTGCTGAGATAGATCGGCCATGCGTTTTTCGAACTTGGCGGATTCACCACCAGTTTGTTTTCGCAAGCGTGAGATTGAACTACTCACTTGATTTTCAAGTTGAGTAAGATGCACTTGCTGCATCTCTTCTTGATGTGACTCTCGTTCTTGTTCGAGAGCTTTTTCAATTGCAGTGCCTAGTTTATCAGCTAGACCAGGAAATTCAGGAAGAGCTTCTTTGATAATATCTTGGATGCTCTTCTTTGCTTCTCTAACCTCTTGTTTAGTCTCAGGAGGTTCTCTGAGAATACCAGTTCTTTGAGCAAGCTCGGCAATAATTGCAACCCTTTGATTCGGGTCCATTAAAGCTTTATAAAGCTTCTTTGCCTCAGCAAGTTGCTCTTCTGCGAGTTCCTCTTCTGTCTGAGTTTCCTCAGAAGTTGTCTCAGTCTCCTCTTCTTCTCCAGTAGTAGTTTCCTCTTCTTCACCACCAGCTGGAGTTTCCGGAGTTTCAACAGTTTCTGTTGGCTTGCCACCCTTGGCTTCTTCAGCTTTTTTGATTAAATCAGCAGCGGCTTCTGCTACAGCAGTTTCTAAATTAGACATTATGCAATCCTTTCATATGAATATGTTGGTCTAATGTACAAATTGAAATAAGTACCCCTAGAACCAGCAGTTTCAAAATCGGTGTAAACATCTAATGGTACATTAGAGTATTTGTACGTACCACGTTGTTGAAAAATTATCGTCATTTCACGAGTTAATGGATTATAACTAACATCATTAACACAAGTTGAAGATGATTGTTCACCATACTGAAACTTTAATAGTTTATATAACGTTAACGGATTAACAGAGCCAACAGCATTTTCAGCCGCCTCACCGACATTCATAGTCTCAGCGGCAGCAAACTGACCGAGATTTTTTAATTCTGAAAACTTTTGTTCAGGCATTACTTTGTAAGAGGCGACGGCAAAACTGCATTAATAAGTCCAGTTCCACTCATAATTGCCCAGGCGGCTGGAGGAAAAAATACAGATACCGTTGCTCCTGCACCTATAATAGCAATGTGAAGAGCTGAAATCCAAAACTTTTTACTCTTTATAAAGTTCATTGTGTTAACGCCTGTGCTCCAATTTGATTTCGAACTTGTTCTGCATTTGGCGGAGTTTGCTGTGCAACAATTCCTTGGGCGGCATTTCCGCCTCCGCCTGCTTGCGCTTGCTGCATCTGTGCATTTTGCATAGATTGCATCTTTAAACCCATCTCAAGTTGAGAAATTTTACCCATTTGCATAAGCAAAGCCATCTTTTGAAACTCTTTAATGGCTTTCATATTCCTATAACCTATGCGATAAGCCGCCTCTCTGACGAGAGTAGGACTGAAAGAAACAAGTGGATACTGCTGTAAAACAGAAATGAATTCAAGAAACTTTTGCTTTTCATCATTTTGAGCAGTAACTGACAAACTTGTTACATCAACTTGAATACGAAAATCATAACCATCATCAAGTTTTTCAGATGAAACGTACTTGTATCCTTCCTCATTATCAGAGGCTTCACCAAGAAAATGTTCACCTTCTGGCGAACCAAGCTTAACATAAAGACCAAGTACAAATTTGTCTCTTACTGTAAGTAGAATCTCCCTACCAATATTGGCAAACCAATCAACAAGACGAAGTTGTTCTTTTTGCTCACGGATTGCGCCACGATTTTGTACAATTTGTGCCTGCGTTGCAGTTGTACGATCAGGAATACCACGATCTTCTTGAGCAACACCAGCTATTCTATCAAGGTCATCACCGGATGTTTGTATTGCTTCCGTAAGAGCGGTTCCAAGATCCGCATTCTGTATAGGAGTAATCGCTTCGGCCGCTTTAACTTTAATAGCAGCGCCATCAGGACCAGTCTCAAATTTCTCGATTTCTTCATCGTCAACTTGTCCTTCTACAATTTGGAACTTTCTGACGAATCTTCGCCTATGAGCACGAAGCATCTCACGAGTTTCATTGATTTCATCTTGTGGCGAAAGCCAATTAAAGGCGGGCGGAATTGGATAAAAGCCTTCTGTTAAAACTCTGCGATCAGGACGGTAGTCAAAAAGAGGCAAACGCTTGAATTTTCGTTGAAAAATCGTCACACAAGGAGAATCTAAGACAAGAAGTTGAATATTTGCCTTCAATTCCCAAAGATGCCAAATTTTAACTGCATGATATTTCTGATTATCTGTGTTTCTATCATTAGTTTCTGGATCATAAACTTCTATTGAAGCAGAAGCAGTCATAATTTTGTCTTTATTTAACAAACTAGACATTGCAAGTAAGTCATTTTTGTTCACAAAATCATAATAACCAACCCAAGTACAACGATTAAGGTATTTATGGTCAATGCCGCCAACACGAAAACGTTTAGCGGCAATATGTTTGACATAAACTCGCTCATTAACAGGAAGTTCTGGAGGTTCTTGCTTGACCTTCGGATCTTGCGACGTGTAGCGGTCTACATCTCTGTTAAGAAGAGGCTTTGCCGCGTTAGGATTAAGAATCCAATCAGCAGAATAACCAACTTCTATCATACCGAACCGAGTAAATGAATCTTTATACGCCATCTCCATTTCTTCGGCAAAATGCATCCGATTATCTTGACAAATTGTGTTCAAAGTATCTTCTTTGATTTGAGCACTGGTCGCCGCTTCCTCAAGATCAAATTCACTATTAGCGGCACGAGGAGAAATTTGGTAAACAGGGAAAGTTGGCATGAATTCAGATATTTTGATCTGAATATTCTCAAAAAACTTATTAATTACATAGGGGTTGTAACCAAGTTCCCTTTGGGACTTCCACATTATGCCTTCATAATACTGTTCCAAGATGTTACACTTAAACAATCCTTCCCATTGTTTATAGTAACGGTCGGCGGCTTCCAACCGATCATGCCAAACGTTATCTTGGATTATTTGTTTAGGCATTCGCAAGCGAACCTGGTACAAGCTGTGCTTTTCGTCTACGAGACATCATCTGAAAATACTTAAAAGTATTCTGCTTTATGGTTCTATGCGCCTCTCGTTTTGTGTTTGAATGCATCGCAATATAGTATCTCTGACAATCGTATGCATGATCTGGTATATTTTCTTCTCTGTCATCACAATATTGAGCGGTACCGTCAACATATCCGAGAAGTTTTCTCCGTTGAGATTGAAGCTCAGATATAGCGTAGTAGCACCCATAGGGATAATTATCACATTTTTTAATGAAGAGAATTCCTGGTGTGTTACCACCAATTAACTCTGCTAATGGCCCAGGGACATGAGCGTAAGAACCGTTTAACAATTCGTTAAGACGGTTACGTGTTGCAAACTCATTATTATCAGCAGGCAGCCAATACAATGGTGGCTCTTCAAAGTCTTTAGTATAATACTCTTCAGCAACAGAGTAACGAATACTTTGTCTCAAATCTCCGGCTTTTTGCGCGGTCTTCTTAAAGATTTGTGGATCTGCCCAGTTGGCGGAATATTCCTCTCCTTCGGACAATTCATGGATTGAACGACGGTGAAATGATATAACCTGGTTTGGCATGTAATATTCACGGTAACATATGTGAACGCCATCCAAGGCCGCAAACCATAAACAACAAGTTGGTGAGCTATCGCCATGGTCCAAAACTCGAAAGAGGTTTCCTTTTTTCAAAATATATTTAATCAAATCATCAGAATAATCAAGAAGAGAGTCAGGGCGGAGTCTATGTATTTGGGCATTCGAGATTCCCCATTGTCCATAAACATATTTCTGTACATATTCGCCGCCCTTCTCAAGAGCGCTGAGGTAGCTTTCGCTGCTTCCTAAGGAATTGTCCCATTGTCCTTCTACATAAAAATACTTTGTCCTCCTTTCAAGAGAATTTGGATGATACTTTCGATAAATATAATGATACTGAGTATCTGGATTACAAAGTAACATTATATAGGATGGAGCTATGGCCTTTTGAGTTCGTGCGTTACGTGGCCAGTTCGGGTATTTTGAAAGTAAATTACTTGGTATTTCCGCATTGTCCCAGCGGCCGATACGAGCGTCCAAAACATCGTAGACTTTTTCTTCCGTCTCTTCCGCTTGGTCGATAAGTGCCGAGTTTATCTCTAAACCGCGAAGCGTGCTCTCATCAACTTTGTCAAGATGCATCCAATAAATCATTGAACCATTTTTAAGAATAGTTAAACCATCTTGTTCATTATTACGTTCAACAAGTTCGTGCGGACAAATCTTGAAGAAAGTCTGGTAAGTGGTTTTCATCAAATCTGCCCGCACCTGCCTGGCTATAGCCATTCGATAATTTGAGAAACTTGTTAATAAGGTGAATGCTTTTAAGCATCCAGCATAAGTTTTACCATTATTAAATCCCCCGGAGAAACACTGATTTCTAGCGGAGGAATAGTAAAACTCACGCTGGGCAGCATTAGCGAATGTAATTTCGAGGTTCACTACTTTTTTAATCTTTGGTAAATTTTAGCAAGGTTTGGATCTAATTGTTGTAATTGTTGTACCAATTTACCATAATATTTGTTTGAGAGGATATCAGGAATGCCAAGTTCAGCATTATCAGCAGTACCAATATAGGCTGGCATTTCTGCTGGCATATCACCAACATCTACATTGGGTTTTAACTGAGAATAATAAGGATTTTGAGCCGCTAACTCATCTAATTTACCTGACTGATTAAGTTTATCAAGGGCGGCATGAATTTCCTCATGTCGAGTAGTTTTGCTTAAATCGGCAGTTCCTTCTGGATTGATGGTAATTTTACCACCAGGTTGGAATAATGAGGGAAGAATAGCAGAAGCAATTTTGTGAATAGGGGATTCAGTTTGGTACAGTCCTGCTGTTGGAAGACTAGTATCGAACGTTATTGGCGTCCGAGTAATTCTTGCTTGAGCAGGACCGTAAAAAACTGATGCCATATTTACGAACTGAAAGCCGTCGTAACTTCAGTGGCGGCTGCAATCAAATCATTGAGTGCTTTTTGCTGAGTAGCCGTCAAAGTTGAAACAGAAACAAAAGCCGCCGCTACAGATGCAGCTTCATTAACAGCAAAGAGTAACCAAAAATTCTTTGGCATTAACCCTCCTTAAGGGTGCAGAAAATAACCAACAAGCAAATTGGATGGCGGTGTCACAAGTGCATGGCCGCCAAAAGTAATATAATAGTCTTCTTGACTATTTTTGTACATCAGAATTGCGTACATAACTTATCCTTTCACTCTTTTCAAATGTGGATTAGCTTTCTTTGCTGCCGCCGACGCATGGCGTGTTCGTGATGCGAGAATAGCCCCTGCAATTTTGTGAGAATAGCCCTCACCTTCAATTTTCTTTTGAACAGCGGCAAACCCTGGATGTGCTTTAGCCATTTTATCCTCTATACAAGAAGTCTCCAATTTGTGCCATCAAAATATAAGAGGTGAGGAATTGAAGGTTGAATAAAAGCAGCCGCCAAAACGGTTCCCATTTGATTAACAAGTGCATTTGGACCATATCCAAGATCCAAACTCGGGTTCGCTGGATTAGCTGTTGTACTTACGAATGTAATTACCATTCCAACACTAAGTTTTGCAGCCTGTTCAACAGCTAAAATTTGACATTCATAAACAGAACCCATTAAAACTGCGTTACAGAACCGATTAGTTCCACTTGCATCAGCAGCATTTGAAACAAGATAGGCAGAATCTAAGCCGCCGAGCGGCAACCTTACTTGATAAGGTGCAATTGTCGTTGCTAAAAGTAAAATTCGAAGAAATTTCATTAGTAACGATACCAAGCTTGAAGAGTGTCACCGTTTTGAGGGATTGTTGAAGGCCCAAAAGTAATGGTGTTGCCGCTCAAAGTGTAATCGTTACCATTACCTTGAAGAACAATACCATTTAATGTCAGTATTAGACTATTCCCAGTAGCGGCATCAGCATGAGCCAATGTAAAAGTAGTGTTTGTACCATTGATAGTACCAGAGGGAGTTTCTGCATCAGAAAAATTTGGGGTGGTAATGGCAGTCCAGGCGACCACCCCATTAATGGAAGTAAGAGAAAAAGATCCTATAACGCCACCAGACTTAATTTGACTTGGTTTAATTAAAGTACTGGCGCCGACTAACGTCAAAAAACCTAAAGTTGAGAGAATTCCAAGACTAATCTTCTTCATCTGTCTCCAACTTTCCTTTTTTAGGTGCAACACCGGCGACAACGCCAGATTCTTCTGTTCCTTCACCACAACAAGCCTTCATATGTTTGGCGACAGCATTCATATTCTTATGAGTAGAGCTTTCTTCTTCCATTGGCTCCTCATATTCTCTTTTTCCGTGCCCAATAACTCGATGATGGACAGAAAAAGTCCCATCATCCATTTGTTCGACACGAAAATGATGTTTGCCCTCTTTCGAGGACTTTTTTTCTTCTTTCTCTTTGGACTTGGCCATGTGCTTTTTAAGGCCCTCATGAATCTTTTCAGCAAGTGCCATTTCTAACTCCTTGTAGCAATTTTTTCAACTAAGACTGCTTCTACTGCGTATTCCCAAGCCAATTTCCTAGATTCAGGTAACTGATCCCAAGCAGGAATCATATTGAGACAAAAAGAATGGGCTTCATAAGCAATTTGACCAAGAGTCTTAACTTTAGGAGAAGGAACTTCGTCAGAATTCATTTGAGTTTGAAAGTCTGTGCCTGATTTGGAATATTCTGTAACTTGATTATCATTCCATTTCCCTGCAAACGAGCGGGTCTTATCTTTGGACCATAGAATTTAATCTTCGGAGTCCGAATAGAATTACCCTCAAATTTTAGACCAGCCCCACCTTTACTTTTCAGGACGTTTTTTGCTATTTGCCTTATATGGGAGTCCGGTCCTTGGAGTTGCAGCGAAGTCATGT
>Ga0335073_10009839_pt1 | contig 13420 bp, 16 predicted proteins | sample Lox_Sample_22_FD_207093 | JGI IMG/M metagenome (GOLD analysis project Ga0335073, IMG submission 207093) | Soil microbial communities from Loxahatchee National Wildlife Refuge, Florida, United States - Lox_Sample_2.2 | ecosystem: Environmental > Terrestrial > Soil > Wetlands | place: USA...
ACCACCAAAATTCAGACTCATCCGAAAGCGAACCTCTATGCCAACGCAATTGAAACAAAAAGTAATCCATCGAAATCAACTTGAAAAGTTGCTAAAGTTGGTCGGAGCCCTAAACCCAATCCATTTTCGCTGGTCCTGACAATACAAAAAGGAGCCTCACGGAACGGACTGTTGGGGTTTCTTGGTGAAGATCCAATTCACCAATTCATCAAGACTGCGACAGAAATGGTTCGCCGACGTCGACAACGGCAACGCAGTATGTCCTAAACGAAGTCAACTAATTGCTAGGTCCATGTCTTATCAAAACCCTTCCAAACGAGGTCTTGCTAGAGATCATCCGTCATCTAAGGGTCAATTGGGGATCCACTAGCCGAATGAGCATTGAATCCGCACGCGACTTGGCAAGCGTGGCCAGAACTTGTCGCCGATTCTATCCACTTGTAATGGGCACCCTATGGAACGACGTATATCTCTCGACAACGTATGAATGGCCAGAAAATCTCTCCGAATACCCTCACACTGCTTCGAAACGTGCCCTTTCGTTCGTTCGGAATGTTACACTCTGGGTTTACGAAGAACCGGATGATAATTATCCAACATCAGATGATTTCTATGAACTTTTCGAATTCATGTCTGGTTGTTTTCGAATGCTTAAAGACACCACGGCAATAGACATAATGAATCTCCATGTCGGCCTCTATGATCCCAATAATTATCAGCCAGACTGCAAGGATATCATCGAAGCGATCAATAGTACCACCTGGCGAATCCTAAAGCGTGTCAGAAAAATGAAACTTCAAGTACTCGGACTCCATACTGGCCGAAAAACGGCCCGCCTCGTGGATCTCTTGTCAATGCTCAAACAAAATGTCGACATCCTCGAAATAGATGCGTCGCCTATCACCGCTTGGGCTCCTCTACTTCAGTCTTTTCCAAGATTGAAAACACTAGAAGTCCGTGTGTCAGAAAGCCAAACAAGGAGTCTTCAGGCTGAAACTACATTCTGGACCGTAGTATCTCAGCTGCCAACTCTCAATAGTGTCTGGGCCGACACCACTCCAATACCCCCAACGCTCGACTCGCTTCATTTCTCACATCTTATCAGCCTCCGACTATATTTTTACGCAGGTATGGCGTACGGGGAGTGGACTCAGTCACTTGTTACTATTTTCAAACAAATGCCTGTCCTTGAAAAGCTATTGTTTTCTCATGTAGTTTCAACCTCTGAGACTCGCGCTGAGGGGCGCGCCATGCAAATCACGACAATTGCATCCACGAATTTAAAGGATTTAGAACTCTATTGTACAATACCCATAGGACTGATATCAACGATCGCCAGACATTGTCGACGTCTTACACTCCTCACGGTTTGTGACTTCGCGGAGGCTGACAATGTTGACGACGAAGATCTTCGCCAACTTTCACTATCGTGTCCAAATCTTCGGAAAATACATTTTCAATCTGCAAAACATATCACGAGTCTGGAATATTTCGCCGCCTTTCACCACTTGGAGGTCCTGAAACTCTTTTACTCTGCCGGGAGATTCATCGATATACCATTATTACTCAAGCTTGTCGACTCGTGTCCAAAGTTAGCGCAAATCATTGTCACAGATACATCAATCGGACGGCGCAAGTGGGAAAGAGAATTCGAAGACACTGCACCTGAAGATCTTTTTAGCGCTGCCGCCGAGTTACCCTCCTATTTTGAGCCCAAGATTAACAACGGAGAGAGTTGGGGGGCCCCGGACGGACTGATCGAGTATGCAGTACGGATAGACAGGCTACGGGAGGATATATCTCAGTTTCAGCAGTTGACGAAGCGATTGGGTCGGTCGCTGGTAAGGAGCTCTTTTTTCACAAAATGTTGATTTCTTCCAGGCACTCGATTTTCTAAAAGAGCAACGCGAAAACATCAGATCGACCTGACACGGCTATGGTTTGCGGGGGTTGATGGGGTTGCCGAGGTTGAGTCCCAGGCTAGAATAGGAAAGACATAGGTATGAATACACTGTATGTTTCCAAATTATTGCCATGCACGATGGTCCATGCCACATTAACTCATAAACATACCTTAGTGCGGAGGGTCTATGAACGGTGCGACGTAGGCATCAGTGCCTCTATAAGCAGCGTTATGATTTATGCGATTTCGTCATCCAAAGAGGAAGAGAAGTCGGATCATTGAATCCAACCGAGCCTTCCAGTCACGTCTCCTTTAAGGCGGAAGTAATAAACTCTGTTTGTTATACAAAGATATTGACATTTTGAATTGGAATTATACGGCTTTGGGTTCACCAGAGGAACACCGCCAAGGAGCAATAGAGACTTTACGGGAGAATGTTGGAGTTGAAGACTCAGATCTCATTTGTCTGTTTGCTTCACAGGACAATTTTATCTTCGTGAACCGAGATCGCAGTGAACAGGTTGATATATCTTCTCCGAGTCGGACTTCAACCTTTACATTATGGGCCGAAGAAGATTGAGTGGAGGCAGTGTTTACATTGGATACAATAATTCGTTGTCTTTGAGCTGCACTGAGGGCTTTAATCCTTGGACTCGTGGCAGATGGAGACCGCCGGCGCTCCCAAATTTTGGAGTGTGGAACAGTTCCCGCTGCGAGAACCACCTGGACTGATCCCAGAGGATAATCAGCGTGAAGTCGAAGAGATCTTGCACCACAAGGTTGTTTACGAGGACGATGCAGCAAAACTCAATATGTCATTCGGTGGGTGGGTTACGGACAGGAAGATGATAAATGGTTGACAGAGGAAGATATTCATGAGGGTTTGTTTGTGGAACATCGAGGGACCCAAGAGAAAAGACGAGTGTCGCAGCTATGGACGGAAGAAAGGCCAAGGCTTGAGAAGCTCAAACTGAAGATACTCCCATGTCTGATGACCGCCCTGCGCGACGATCTTTTTCGTTCCATAAAACCTTGAACTTTCTTCACGATCGCCAACTAAAACCTTCAGCATGGGCCAATACTACATGTTGTGCAACCTAGATAAACGACAACGTCTGAGTTTACCGCTTTCATTGTGGGGATCTATGTTTTTCAGTGGGCAGAAGCTAAGTGAGCAGCTGGCTAATCTCGGACTCAAGCCGATTCTTGCTCTTGCACTAGTTGACATGACGGCTGTTGCAAATAATCCAAACCTCTTGTGGGGTTCCTGGAGCGGAGACCGAGTCGTATTGCTTGGAGATTATTCCGATGATACTCCGCACTTCTTAACGGAGGATGAAAAGCTGGAACTAGAAACAAAATCCACTACTCTTCCCAAGTTGGTGGGCACAGAGTTCGAGGATCTCATGAAAGAGCCCAAGACATGGTTCATGAACAACGAAATGCTCAGTGCTCTATTCAATGACCCTCAGCATGTTATCGTTAACTTGGACAAACGGGAATATCTCGATCCCGAGCAATTCGGAGACGATTCCTCTGTGGACAATTTCTGCCTCGATAAGGATGGCGTGATGAAGGGGTTATACAGTACTCTATTCTATTCAACTGGAAGAGGAGGTGGCGATATCGAAGATCTCAGAATCGGTCGATGGGCGGGTGATCGGCTGTCAATCGTAGAGAAGAAGACGCTTGCCGAAGATTTCTACAGCGACGTCAGTGACCACGTTGAGACCATCCTTTGCGGTGTTGACTGAGCGAGCATGAGACGTTTCCAAGTCAGAATTCATATTAAAAGCTCACTCTCCTCGAAGAGAATAATTTAATTTATTTAAACTCCACGAGCGTGCAATTTTCACGATTCACAATCTCTCAATATCAATACGGCCTCTTCTTCCCCATTCTCGCAGCTCTAATAGCACATACAGTGTGGCGTCAGATTCCTGGAACGACGTGCTGATCACCAGAAATTCGAACCATTACGCACCCTATATCTGACAAACACTACCCAACCATTATACACCAGATTACCCTGTAACGTTACGAATACAATCTTTGCATGCTCCTCTGATTATTCAATACTTCATATGACCTCCTTGCACCTCAATTACCGCTGCAACCCTGCATGGCATAGACTCCACTAGCTTCAAAGCCACTTCATGAAGTTCCTCTTTCCAAATCCTCTTTAACATCTCAGCATACTTGGCCATTGCCCTAAAATCTCGTGACATCCTTTCATTAGCAAGCGCTTCCCATTCCTGATGGAACTTAACCTTCAACCTAGTCCAGAGATTTTCAATTGGGTTGAGATCTGGTGAGTTTGCTGGCCATTTCATCACAGATAAGCTGTGTTGCTGAAAGAACTTCTTGGTTGCTTCGGACACATGAATCGGTGCATTATCTTGTTGAAATGTATAGTCTCCAGGTGATGCTGGTGCCTCTCATGAAGATGTTTCAGCTCGTATTGGAAGATCACGTCTCTGTCTCTCAAATTACCAAAAAGTGCCCTTTTAAAACATCCTCCGGAGAAACAACACCACCTGGAAATCCCAAGAAACTTGACAGAAGACAACACAAGACCAGTGAACTACAAATCAAATATTCGAATCTCAAAACATGGATTTGGGTTCGACGAGTTTCCAGAGATCCTGACTCAGGTTTGACAAGTTGTGTCAAATATTCGAATTTCATCCAGTCAAAATGTAGTTCACTGTTTGTCACGGTGTAATGACCGAATAATATATAGTAGGGTCAACCCGATGTGAAATGCTTAAAATTGACACGAAAACTCAAATTCTAAAGTCAGTGGACTGTAGGGTCGGATTCTTGCCTCTAAGAATATATAGTGTGTAATTAAGGGCTTAGCCACGCCTTATATATCAGGCCTTTCACGAGAAGCCGCCGAACGTCAGATGAGGCTGGCTGATTCAGGAGGAAAGACTTCTCAGACGGTCCTCGGCAAGATTTATCAGGCCAAGGACCCAGCAACGGGAGAAAGATTTCCTCTTGACAACATTCGCGCCCATTCCGACGGATTTATGTATATCCCAGTCCGGTTATAGGTCTCATTCTAGAGGCGGCGGAACGGATACCACAGCAATAACAATGACGTTCCTTCTGTATTACCTTGTGAAAAATCAAAAGTACTGGGAACGACTCTGTCTCGACATTCGATCTAGATTTAAATCGCCAGATGAAATAACATATTCTGCCTCATTGAAAATTTCTTTTCTTGATGCGGTGATCAAAGAGAGTTCTTCCTTATTTGGTTAGGGATTAATATAAGTTCTCCGTCTTCGTCCGGCTGTACCGGGAACATTTCTTCCACGCGAAGTCCTGGAAGGTGGTATGATCATCGACGGTGTTTACGTACCTGAAGGGGTCAGGTTCTTGAGGTTCATTTGACTAATTTTGCAGACCACTGTCACCACACCAATCTACGCGATGATGCACAAAGAAAGTTACTTTTCGAACCCAGAATTGTTCCTTCCTACACGCTGGATTGAAAGTGAGAGACGAGACGAGACATGCAATCACTCAGCTTGGCATCCATTCTCTCTTGGGGCACGAAATTGCATCGGTCAACGGTACATCCTCATTCTTTATTTCATTAACTGCAGACTTGCTCTAATGGTGATGAAACTAGCTCTCCCGCGTTTCATATTGGAATTCGATGTCGAGTTGATAGAACCAGGGCAGAAAGAGCCGACTTACGAGGACGGGTTGCTTACGATAAAGGGCCCATGTCCTCTTCGGGTCACTCCCGTTAAGGCAAATCGATCATAGAGAGCAGAAGATTGGCTTCAGTATTGGCGGTGGCATCCCACGAGTATCCATAGACAAATCGAGAATATTCATTTGTACATATGAGCCATGTTGAAATTCTCGTAAATCTTTCTTTGACCAGCTATCTTCTCTCTCTTTGTGTCTTAGTTGAACACTCATGAACTATTAAGAGTTTAACACGAAAGAAACTTTTGAAATTTCAAGTGTAATAAGGTTGCGCCTAGGGCGATCTTTTGGAATTAGATTTCCATCGTGCCAGGCCATCGAACGTTGTAATATTTTTCGCCGCTTGATTGATTTCGCTCCTGGCGAGTTTACTTCCCACAAGCAATTGTGACGATTGAATAGGAACCGAATTTGGTGGCCGGCAGTTTCCGCGCTTGAAGCCCTTGGGATTTCTCTCTTTTGGTACGTTCTCTCAGTCCTTTCATCAGATATATTCATGGAGGCCCTCTGGACGAGTTATAACAGTCTCGCTTCGACTTGGCTCCAGTTCTGCAACTTCGAATGCCGATGCGAGGGGGCGGGAGCACCATGGCCGCTAGTGGCAGCGACTGAATGAACAGAAATACCCATGATTTCTTCCGCGATTAGTAGTCAGGGTCGAGGGAATGGAAGTGACGCAGTGGCAGCGTCACCCGGGCTCATAACCTGTTCAGAATTCACGGACTCGTCATAATTGAAGAAAGTGACAATTACTATGAGAGAAAGTGACTGCTAAGTAGAAACCTAAAAGAAACGAAGATACACCTCCTTAACATAACTATACATTATTTCGACTTCATTTGGAATTGATCGATAAAATTTATTTTAATCTTTAATATTCAGCCGTGGATCTGTGATCCATCGTAGAGTCCTTCTTTAGGCTCTCCATGCTCCAAACCGAATCGTATTCCTCATGTGAATTTGGGGGACCCTCGGGGAGAGGGTTTACTAGACTTGAGACGGATGATTTCGACGCGACAGTCACTGGTGGACGGCTACTAGGTTGATAAAGGGAGAGGTGATTGGGTGCTTTACTTGACTCGTATTTCCGTTTTCTGAACAATGAGCTCCATGAGAAGATCCCCTTTCGTGTAGTTGTATAGAGCAGGACATTGAAAAACCCGGAACACATAAAGAGGCAGACTCCAAAATAAACCGACGTCAAGCTCCAATTTTTGCCAGCAAACTCAGAAAGCCTAGAGACTTCCAGTGGCATTGTGAAAACGATGTACATGATAGGATAGCACAACAATGTTAGAGAGACTTGATTCATCCGTTTGTCAGCTCGAGGTCGGCGGGATCTCAGTTGCGTAGGCCGGTCTTCCGTGGTGACGTTGGCGGAGTTCATGGTAAAGATTTGCGATGGAGTTATACGGTGTGCAGGGTCTCCAGCTTCGACGTCGACTTTCCAGCTTCGAAGTTCGTGAGCAGGTTGGTGTACACTGTTCGAGGTAGAGGACGCCTTGACGAGTTTTCTCGACTGAATGCGGATGTAACAGAACATAAAAATGTACATAATCGTGAGACTGAACATGTCGAAGAAAAGAAAGGCTGATTTTAGTGTTGATACAAAACGTGTTTGTACCAGGGGTAAACGCAATTCTTGCCCAAAAGTATTGTTGGTCTATCCAGCACCATCCCGCACCTGCTTGATCATCTAAAGTGTGTCAGAAATGGTCTCGGGAACACGTACAATACGGGCCATTTTCCGGGTGAAATGGCTGGATAAAGATCAATCCGAATACCCCACAGAATAATGCGACCAACCAAACTGCAATACTGAACACCCACCTCCCTTTACCCGATGTACTTTTTCTCGATACCCATTCCCGCCATGTAGGTTTGCCTACAACCAAGAGGAAAGTATGAGTTCCAATGACAAACGTCCAGATCGCCGATCCCACATCGCCAATGGTTAGAACTACTCCCTGGAGCGTACAGTAGGGCCCAGGCATGACGGAATTGATGACGAGAAATCGAATAACAAAAAGGTCGCCAATACTTTGCACAAAGTCTTGGGTCAGCGCCGAAAATGTAGAAGACTGATACCAATCATAAAAAGATTGACAAGCCAAAAGAATGCTTGTGGATAGGTGGAGTCGCCGCTTTTCGTGCGAGAAAAGAAGTGTTTATAGGCGAGAAAGCTGAGAAGTGAGGAGGTGGCAAAGCACGAGAGGCCACTGCAAATCATCATGCCCTAAATCAGTTTAGTCTCATGGGAAATTACCGTTAAACCTTTGCGCATCTCATCTGGAATAGGATCAAGACCATGACCAGGTAGACTTGACATCTTCAAATGACGTTTTTGAGGTAGCCGAGCTAATCAGACTGGTTTCCAAGAACTGGGGAATGAATCTACGGTCCATACTCCGGTTAAGTATTGCAGCGAAAATTGACATCTGATCGCAAGTTTCCCCACGTCTCCGTAGCCGACGGTCCGTGCGCTTGCACATGCGCCGATCAAATGGTGTGGATATTAACTAATGTTAACTATTAAATTTTAGCACTCGGTCGAAGAGTTTCTGCGGATCACATGCTGTCATCTGATCGAAGTTTCGTCTTCTCGGCTCCGCAAAACGTACATGTGAAAATAATATATTGAAAGGTTAAATTGCGACCACACCAGTCGGGGGGATAATTTAAAGAGAATAATCGGGCTACGCATAACATCGTTATCACATCAAATTGCAGAAAATGGAAACGGAGTTACTGTTGATTAGGACAATTCAGGGAGACAGATGGTGTCTCAGCTCTGTGATCGGATCGACATCCGATTGCGGAAGTTCCATCTCCACTTCCAGGAGCACATGTTTTCGGATTAACGAACAGCCAATTGTAGTGTCGTTTTGCCGTTCGGATTCACTTGAACGAGGACCGAGCGCCTTTGCAGCGTCCCGCAGAAGGACCATGTAGATCTATCTCTCCATCGGCTGTCGGTTATCATGGATCGGCGTTGATGAACCCGCCGCGGCCTCATGGAGTTGCGTATGCCTAGTATCCAAACTACCGACTTCACTGATTCCCGGAACCGAGATTATCGGAATATTTATCTCGCGTTCGGCTTGCCCATGTACTCGATAGTTGGAGTGCCACCTCCTTGAATGTTTCCGTGACAGCTCGTATACACGTGCCTGTGCGACCTTGCGTATTCTTGGCGTCCATGTTACGAATGTAAAGTTGAAGATGGCTCGGTTGGCGGTAACGGGGAAGAAGGTTTGATATATATGGAATCATAGGTTTGGAAGCTTATATTATAGAGCGTAACGAACGAACTGTGAAAGTTACCTTAAATCACTACTACTCGTTTTGGCTTTCGTAAGACCATGGATGATAGAAGTGCACAGGACAAAGGATGGTAAACGGCTCTGGAAATTGAATGTAAACGTCGCCAAGCTTGTGGGTTCCATTTTCCTGGTTAGCCAAGATACGCTTTGCTAGCTCGTTTGCGTAGACCGGCCTGACCGAGTAGTCTCTCAATCTCATCGTTACATCCATTATTCTGTCCACCGTATAGATTGGGATGTCTTGTCCGTTCGAGTTTCGAGGCCTTTCCGTCACCGGTGCCACGCACTTGTCGTCTGCGGCGATCACGAATTTCCATCTGTTGGGTGTTAAATTTTAGTGACGTGGTTACCACGTATTATTGCGGTTAGTAAGAAGTGGGATATGAGGAAGGCTACCCAACTCGAGGATCACAATTTTATCGCCGATTCTAAACAAAGAAAATGTTCTTTGAAGAGCGTGGATATTCATGGAGATACTGAATAATTTTGGTCGCAGTTCCTGATCAATCGACGATCACTCAGAACTTCCCGGCTGATGTAGGTGCCGCACCTTGGATATGACACGTTAGATCGACGGTGGCAGCGTCTGGCGGTTTTAAAGTTCACCAATGATGGAACTATGCTAACCATGTGCAACAAGGTGTTGTGTGATTGGAAGGGTTGGGTGTATTGCAGGAATTATATATTAAATACAGTTACCGCGCCACATTCCTGGATCGGCAGAGGTTGATTTTCGAGACAGGGACGTGATCTTCCAATACGAGCTGAAATATCTGCATGAGAGGCACCAGCATCATTTCCACCGAGGCTATAGGCAATTTCGAGGTCTGAGAGGTTGGAGGACACGAGTCCTGGAGTGTTTTGGTCCATTTGTTGATGTGTTCATGGTGGGGGAATGTCGAGTACTTATAGGATGCGCTCTCAAATTACTAAAAGGTACCATTTTAAAACATTCTCTGGAGTAACACCACCAACTGGAAATCCCAAGAAACTTGACAGAAGACAACACCAGACCAGTGAACTACAAATCAAATATTCGAGTCTCAAAACATGGATTTGGGTTTGACGAATTTACAGAGATCCTGACTCGGGTTTGACAAGTTGTGTCAAAGATTCGAGTCAAAATGTAGGTCACTGTCTGTCACTAGGGTGTAATGACGGAATAATATATAGTAGTGTAGGACAGGGTTTTCGCTATAAGACGGGAGCCACTTATTCTGACAAATCGGTAATGTCTATGAAGTGGGCGATGCCGCTGTATTTCTAGACCCCCCAGCAGCACGCCATCGCTATCTTATCTACGCCATCGGCATTGCCGCCGCGCCCAATGCTTGAACGAAGCGAACTTGCCCAACTCTGATCTGGTTGGGATTGGAGTAATTTCCTGTAGCCAAATAATAGCTGACTTGGCAGGTAAGGATTTCAATTTATTTCCTGGTTTTCGCAAACATCGTCATTGTTTAACCCGTCTTGCGCATTCCTTACCGCGGCCGTCTGTCATGGTATTGGCTAAGTTGCTCGCATTCCTAATTGAGTACGTCGATGCGGGATCGACCAGTTCAAAAAGATCCAAAGATCTATATTGTAACAACAATGATGCGAAATAACTTCCGACTCTCAGATCTCTCAAGTATATAAAGCCACATTTGTAGCCACATTTCATGTGCAATTTAACTCGCTCACACATCCCCATTCTCCCTCTCTCAATTTGGACTACTCATGACTTCCAGGTTGACAATGACTCCATACTGGTTACAAATACTGTTTAGAACGTCAATGTTAGTACCCTTCCCCTACTATCCTTCCTGATTCCAAGATCTCCGGATTGTCGGGATATCTCAAACGTCCTGATAATGGAGAATCCAATTCCATTCCTTGTTCAATACTTTCGTGGACGTTTGTGACTTGGGGTACTGGCACTGCTACACCAGGTTTGGAGTCGTCTCCTTTCTCTCGTCCCACTTCGGCCGGTGGCATCGACGTGGTAGGTTGACGATGCTTCACTCTGTACAGAAAAATTGCAGTAATGGCAAGGACAATGACAATCAGAACACCCCCTATACTTGCAGCGATTGCAGCGATTGCACCAGTCGAAAGACCCGATTGGGTTGCTACTATTGTACTTGATGTAGCTGAAGCCGGAGTAATCTCAGGGGATGTTGAGATAGACTACATATGATCAGAGTGACTTATTGGCAGGTTCTACCTGAGTGGTGGTGAGCGAACTGGGTGCCGTTGGAGCAGTGGTTACTGTTATTGTGGCGAAGTTGGTCACAGAGGCAGTTGTTATATCTACCTGAGTCCTCGTTGGCGTCGGGGTTACTGTCACTGTGGCGAAATCGGTCGTGACAGAAGCAGTTGTTATAATTGTGGGAGGATTACTCTCGTACGCGAATACACTAGCCACGAGTCAATTCTTCGCTTCAATATACTACCAAATCTCACCTGGAAAAGATTCCAATGGTAGAGTATCCGTTGTCGTTTCCTATATAAACTGTCCAACCCTATGGAGTAGTAAGTGCCGTCTTGAACAATGGATAAATACAACGGAAGCAGTGAAGGAAGGGTTTGCTATATTAAAGGTGGCGCTATCGCATCCCCAACCAATTTCTAGGTCTCCGGTTATGGCTTGCACCAATATCCCTCCTGTCCCAGGGAGGAAGGTATAAGTGCCTCCGCCATCTAAGGCTAAAAGCGCGCCAACCGAGTACGGGAGTTCCCCGCAGGATGTCACCCCCAAAATCCCGGTAAGCGACAACACATTGTAGCTTGCAGTTTGGCCTTGTATCACCGGTGGGGCACTGTTCGTAAAGTTCTAGTAGTATTTTAGTGAGAGGAGAGCATTCTAGTTTACCAACCCCCGCGGCTGGACAAGACATTGCCCCTCCGCAGGCTTGAAGCCAATGAAGAGGACTGGAAGTAGGAAAATCAACTTCATGGACCGAAGAGAAGACGGGGACGTGTTTAGGTGATAAAGTGCCGAGGTAGATAGATTAGGATGTGTCTATGTGAGCAAATATCCGGGCCGCAGACCATTGAAGATTAAATAGGTTCTAACCGAGTGCGCTTCCTAAGACTTTTGCATTACTTGGCGGAAACTGATGCAAAAAGCAAATGACCTAATTCGCTCATGTGAAACCTTATGCTGGAGTTGAACCCAGCTGGCCTCTCATTGTGACCAATCATCGACATGGTGGAAGTCTCTTTCGAATAGGGTTTTGTGGGGGTGCCAACCTAACGTGCTGCCAGCCCCCGGAATTTGCGGCGGGATGCCTTGCATAAGAATCGCGGTTTCACCCTGAAAAGACGACAGTCCGCGGTCGCTCATTCGCCTTCCAATCACGCAACACCTTGCTGCACATGCTTATCATGGTTCTGGGATTGGCGAACTTTAAAACCATGCAACGATTTTGGGCAGGTCTGGCCCGCACACATTAGGGACCAGGACGCCGAACGCAACATGCCGCAGCACGTACATCAGCGATAAAGTTTCTGACTTCCGAGTGATGGTCGATCATAAACTGCCGTGAAAATTGCCCAATATCTCCATGAATATCACCGCTATCGATAATCGAAACGAAATTTAATTTTTCAGAATTAGCACTAAAAATGTGATCAGGAGTAGGTAACCTTCCTCCCAAACGCAATTCTTACTAGCCGCAATAATACACACAGTATTTTGGGGGATTCGTGCCGGACGTAGAAAGGAGGAAAACATCGAAGATGTTGTTGAAGCCATCCTTGTAGACGACGAAAATGGGGATGACCCAAGGAGAAGTTTTCTTGTGGAGGAGACTCCCTAATTCGATCCGAAAGTCACGGGAGATATGCTACAGATCGTGAAATAGCTTACCATGTACATACATAGTATTGATTGTGCATGTATAGTTAATCAGATACCAAGGCCCAGTTCACCATCTCTAACCAACAATCGCTTCAGTTGGCAAAAATCTCTTCGCCCGAGCATTGCTACACTTCCGTAGTTGCAGTTCGTTTCGGTCTCCTTGCTCCTTGTTGAAATTCTTGTAGATTGCGACGACTTGGGCTGCTAGAGCGTTGTGTAGCGGCAGCGATGGGTTGGAAAGGCCATCATGGGCGGCGTGGGGAGTACGAAAAGCTGGGGATCTGGGCCCAAACAAACTTTCTATGCTGCTACTATATAATAGAGTCTAAGCGACTAACTGCACGAACGATACATGAGGTTCCCTCTAGTGTCAATTCGCTAAACATTGTCTCACACGTCCTCTCTTTAGAATAATTCCTCCAAAAACCGCCCAGATTTATGCTCCTATGCGTACATATGCAGCGGATTGCTTGGGAAGACTCCAACAAATCCCGGACGATGGAGAGACTTCTCCCGCGATGATTGAAGAGCCTGGTTCAGACCAGCCGAGGACTGCGTCTCATCAAATAGTATGTCTCTTGTATCATCGATCGATAAACGAAATGTGGTTAGGGTTAGGGT
>Ga0335073_10009840_pt1 | contig 13419 bp, 11 predicted proteins | sample Lox_Sample_22_FD_207093 | JGI IMG/M metagenome (GOLD analysis project Ga0335073, IMG submission 207093) | Soil microbial communities from Loxahatchee National Wildlife Refuge, Florida, United States - Lox_Sample_2.2 | ecosystem: Environmental > Terrestrial > Soil > Wetlands | place: USA...
GCCGCACGCTACACTGCCGCCTTAAGCAGTTTTGCTGCCTTCGCCGGAACGCTCGTCCATCAAGCGGCCCGCCGGCTTTCGCACGCAGGCGTGCGTTCGTTCGTGCTCTTCCCACTCCAGGCGAGCCTGCTGCGCGATCACCCGAACTTGCTCCGCGTATGCGCGGCTTTGTTCGAACTCCGCCGAATCGGCGCTGCGCAGTTCCAGAACGGCTTCGCTATACGTCTGCACGAGAGCGCAATACCGATCGAGCAACCTGTTCCATTCGGAGCACGGCACGGCATGAGGAGTATACCAGACCTCGCGGGAGCGGCGGGTTCACCTGATTGTCCTGGATACGGAGTTCAGCAGCAGGAGAGCCCTCTGTTGAAGCAGATCAAGCCGTTTATTTTCCTGCCGGATGCTCGCGCGAAGCAGGCGAACGTCTCCGAGATCACTCGCAAACTTTTCAGCCTCGCTGTGAACGCGAGCGGCGCTGCCGGAGTCTTCCGCGTAGACGCCGCGGACGATGTCCACTTCCGATTCGCCATCCAGGTGCAGATAAACGTTGGTCTCATCAGCCGTGTATACGTAAGTCACGCTGTGAACTCCCGCGGAGATGGGCCAGGTCTGTCGTGCGGTGCTATCGCTAACTTCGAGCGTTCCAGCGGGATCTTGGGGAACCGCATCCGGATTCCAGGCGATGAACAGCTGATCTCCTCGCTCTTGAACCTGTAATCGAAGCGGTGGCCGGGCTCTTAGCAGGTGATCGAGCCGGGATGGGAATGCCAACGCCAGGCCAAAAATAAAACTGACAAAGATACGGAACCCAACCACCACGTTGAAATGATACGAACCGGGCCGGCCCATTGGAAATAGACCGCGCGATTTAAACGGGCCAATCGGAAGTACTGCTTCGGGCGGGGTGGCGCAACCGGCTAAAGCGTCACGCTGAAAGTGTCGATCAGCCGTACAATGGACCGCCGTCTGGACGAACGTTTTCTCGCCCACGTTGATGTGAGCATTACCGACCTCGCAACACGAGACTGCACCGAAGGCACCGTGGCCGACATTTCGAAATCAGGCGTGTGCGTGATCACGTCTCGTCCATTCGCTGCGGACGCCATGGTAAGACTGGAGTTTGCCGACTCAGTCCTGTATGGCTGCGTGTGCCATTGCACCGCCGATGAACCATGGTTTCGCCTGGGAATCGAACTTATCCAGGTTCTTCTCGGCGACAGCGATACGGCCAATGTTCTAAATACCCTGCTGCTCGAAGTGCTGCCCGCGACGCCCGGCTTGGTCGCGTCAACTTCCTGACCGGCGGCGTCGCCTCCAACCGGACAACGGCCACGCGATCCAGATCGGCACTGTCGCGTAATTCTTAATCTGGTATTCTTGTTGGCACCTCCCCCGATTTAAAAACATAAGGACAAGTGCAGATGATGGAACAAACACGACCCGATACCCTGGGCCAACTCGTGGGGGCGCTGCTTCTTCAGTTGGCGGACGATGTGCCGGACGTAGTCGGCCTGGAGACCGTGAAAGCGGATCTGCTCGCCGCCAGCAAAAGCTATGAGACCGGCACCAAGCAAGATCTGGCATTGCGTTTCTATCTGGCGACGCGTTCTCTGTTCTCCGAACTATCGCGCATGAGACCAAAGGAAGCTCCTAAGGTCTTCGAAGCGGTGGCCGGAGCCGGAAACGAAAATGCCGCCGAGGTGGGGAACGAGACGCGACGCTTTGCAGCCGAATGAAGTCCATTTGGAGGAGGCCCGGAGCGATCCGGGCCTTCACGCCGGGTTTCGCGCCGCAAGGTTGGACTCACTTACAATGATCAGGATGCGTGTTCTGTACCTGCCTTTGATCTTGGCCCTTTCGCTCGCTGCCCAACCTTCGGGCTCCTTCGAGGTTGAGGAGGCGACCATCGCCCAGGTCCACGACGCGATGCGGGCCGGTCACCTTACTTGCCAGGCGCTGGTGGACATGTACCTCAAACGCATCGCCGCGTACGACAAGAACGGCCCGGCGATCAACTCGATTATCCTGGTCAACCCGGACGCAGAGCGACAGGCGCAGAGTTTGGACCGGCGGTTTTCGCAATCCGGCTTGACCGGGCCGCTGCACTGCGTGCCCGTCATCGTCAAGGATAATTTCCAGACCGCGGGTCTGCAAACCACCGACGGCGCCCTGGCGCTGGCCGGATTTATTCCGGATAAAGACGCCTTCGAGGTGAAGCGCATGAAGGATGCCGGCGCCATCGTGCTCGCGAAATCGAGCATGGCGGAATGGGCCTTCAGCCCGTTTGAGACGGTCAATTCGATTCTGCCGGGGTACACAAAAAACCCTTATGCTCTGGACCGCGTTACCGCGGGATCAAGCGGCGGAACTGCCGCTGCGGTCGCGGCAAGCCTTGGCCTGGCCGGTTTGGGCAGCGATACCGGCAATTCGATTCGCGGCCCGTCCTCGCATCAGGAACTGGTCGGCATCCGCTCGACCATGGGTCTCACCAGCCGCGCCGGTGTCATTCCGCTGTCTTCGCTCGCCGACGTCGCCGGTCCTATGGCACGAACGGTGGAAGACGCGGCCAGGGTTTTTCAGGTGATCGCCGGCGAGGATCCTGATGATCCGGTCACCGGCGCGGCGCGGACCCATCCGTCCCCGGATTACCTCGCTGCCCTGGACCGCAACGGGCTCCACGGTGCGGTGATTGGCGTGCTGCGGCAAGCTTATGAGCGTCCCACGGCCGACCCGGAGGTGGTCAGCAGTTTCCTGAGAGCCGTCGACGATCTTCGCCGCGCGGGAGCGAACATCATCGATCCGGCGACGGTGGAAGGCTTGGACTCCATCAAAAGACCGCGCGGGCTGGGTCCGTGCATGGGCTTCAAATATTACATCAATCGCTATCTGGCCGCGCAGGGCGGCCGGGTTCCAGTGAAGACTCTTGCCGAAATTATCAAATCGGGGCGTTTCCATCCTTCCGTGCAGCGCCGTCTGGAACAGGCGGAGGCCGCGCCGGAAAACGGCCCCGATTCGGCGGCTTGCCGCGCCGACAGTGCCTATCGCGAACAGGTGCGCCAGGCTGTACTGCGCACAATGGACAAGTTCAAGCTTGATGCTTTCGTCTATCCCACCTGGAGCAACCCTCCCAGGTTGATTGGCGATCTGAACACGCCTGCCGGTGACAACAGCCAGTTCTTTTCGCCGACGACCGGCTTTCCGGCAATCAACGTCCCCATGGGATTCGTGCGCGGGGACACTCTTCCGGCCGGTATGACGATTTACGGCCGCCCCTGGTCCGAAGCGACTCTTCTCAAGCTGGCATACGCCTATGAGGGCGCCACGCGCCATCGGCGTCCCCCTGCCAGCACTCCGCCGCTGCGCTAGACCCTTCTTCGTCGACCGCCGAATCCGGGAACGTAAGCCGTCAGGCTTGCGCCCTTCGCGGCGGTGCACGGTACGCGCGCAACGCAAGCCTGGCGGCTTACGCCACTTCACGCGGTTGCTGAAACAGGGAACAGACCGCCCATGGCCGCACGAGGGAGCGGTATACCCGAATTTCCGCAGCCTGGTACTGGCGCAAACCCGGGCGGCATTGAACCGCCGTTAAAGTCGATCTCCCTCTCTGACGATAGCCTGGGCATGGAACGCCGACAGCAAGAGCGATACGAGGTTCGGTTCGAGACGAAGGTGACCGCAAACGGCCGCAGCGCCCTGGGTCGCGTTTCGAATATTTCCGGGTCAGGCATCAGCGTAGACCTGCCATTCCAGCTCTCGCCAGGAGAGCCGGTGGAATTGGAAATGGCGGACAGCACCGTCTATGGTCACGTGATTTACGCCAATACCGAGAGCGATCATTTTCATACCGGCGTCCTCGCGAGCCGGGTGGCGCTGGGAGGAACCAGCCTTTCGAGCCTCCTCCAACGCGTTCTCCTGGAAACGCTGCCATTGACGCCGGGACTGGAACGCACCGAAGTCTACCTCGGCTGAGCGCGCCGGGTCCGCCGTCATTGCGGCACCGGTTCCCGAGCGAAGCTCGCGCGCGCCGGGAGTCCCGCCATCATATCGAAATGCCAGAGACCGGGTTCGTTTTCGATAAACCCGTGGTCGCGATAAATATTGCGGACCGGAATGTTGCGGGACGTTTCGACAATTCGCGCCAGCAGCGTTTCGGATACGGCTCGCTGCGAATCGATAACGTAGTTGAGAAAGGTGTGCTCGATGCCCAGCCCCAGAACACGGCAGCTGAGGGCGAATCCGAGGATCTCGTTTTTATTTAAAATTGCGGCGCCAACCAGCCCGTGATGGCCGAAACGGTCGGACACCTGGAGCGAGAAGATGCCGGCTCCCGGATCAGCGAGCAGCGCGTGCAATTCTCCCAGCGTAAATTTCCGGCCGGTGGTGTTGAATTGCGTGGTGCGCTCGAACAGCTCCGCGATGCGCGGCAGATTGGCGTCCGTCGTCAGACGCTCCATTTGGCACTCGATTTTCAGCGAGCGAATATACTGTTCTTCATCGAGGACTTCCGCCTGGAGTTTCCGGCGGGTCAATTGCGCTTTGACCAGATCGGTGCGCGTGGTGGATTCCGCCGTGACCTGCGGCAGTTGCAGGCGGGGATCATTCAGCAGCGCGCGTCTCAAGCCGAACAGATTCTCGCCCCAGACGTCAACTTCAGGCAGGCGCTGACGGATACGGTCGCGTTCGACCGGATGATCGTCGATGAACAGGAACGTGTCCAGCGCAAACCCGAGTTCGTCCGCAATCGAGCGGATATTCTCCGCCTTGTCTTTCCAGTTGATGCGCCAGGTGACGAAATCTTCAAGCGTTAAAAGCCGCGGACGCGGATAGTGGTCTTCGTATTTCCAGAGTTCCCGAACCGTAGCTTCGTCATTCTTACTGACGCAGGCGAGCACCATTCCGCGCCGCTTGAGGCAGTGCAAAGCTTCATGAATGCCGAAGAACAGCCCGACGAATGAGAACGGACCGCTGGCGCCGGGATCCCAGGCGAACGGGCTTCCGGTTTCGGCCAACACCCCCGGCCAAAGAACGCCGTCCAGGTCGACAATGACGCATTTTTTGCGGCCGATGCCCAGCACGGTCGTCAGTGCGTCCACATGAATACGCGCCATCGCGTTTTCCCGAATATAGGGATCGCCGCCCACCCATTGCATGAGGGGCGTTCTATCCGGAAACGTGTGATGCACCGCTGATAATTCGCTTTCCGGCCGCTGCAACAGCCAGCCGGGCGACCCGAAATGGGTGAAGTCCATCTGTCCGTCGTCAAGCAGATGTTCCGATCCGATGGCTCCCAAGGCCGCCGCGACATCGATCACCTGCACATCGGGGAAGCCGGCCGCGACTTCAGCAAGCGCAACATTCGTCAGACGGAAACGCGTACGGTGCCCGCGAAGGCCGCGTTCGGCCAGGCCCAAGGGTTGCACCGTGGGTTCCGGCAGATTGTCGATCAGAATCGGCGCCGAAGTTCTGCCGCGCAAATTCTTCAGCATCAGGCGCACCTGGTTGATATAGGGTTCCTGCGGATGGGAGCCGGCTTGGACGTCGGCGACAATCTCGTGCCGCGTCCGCAAGGCCCCGATCATGATCACGTCATGCTGGTGTTCGCTGGCGAAGCGGAGATCGTCGGCAAAAGTGGCGGAAATGCGGAAATCAAGATTGCGTCTGGCCCCCTCGCGCCTCAGAAAATCGGATTCCATCTGAACGTCGCAGTCCCCGAACAGGATGACATCAACGCGTTTTTTGGCGGTGCCGATGTCCGGGACTCCCTGCGCGGCCATTGCCGCCCAATAGGATTCGGAACCTTCCTTCATCTGCCGCCGATAGCGTTCGAGCAGGGCGATCGGATCGCGGCCATAGGTTTCGCCCAGTTCCGCGGCCAGCGCGGCGACTTCTTCGTCCGGATTTTTCTCGGTCAAAATGCCGCGCTTGACCAAAGACTGGACGCTGCGGATCAGCATGTCGCGGTCGTAGGGCAGCAGCTTTTCCAAAGCCTCATAGGCGCCAGGCAACGGGCGCGGCTCGGAAAAAAAGACGATCATGTCAGCGACTTCCTGCGTTACATTCAGGCGCACATAGTTCACCGCATGAACCACCAGGATCTGGTTCGGGCCGACCGGCAATTGATGGACAAAGCGGGACCGCCGCAAAATCACCGTCGTTCCTCCCGCCGGTGATCGGGTGTCGCGTCCGATCCGGGGACCGGATCCAGGCATTTCGAAACCTTACGCGCTTCGTCCTTGACGATCATGCACAGGCTCAATGCTGTTTCGCTCATGAATTCCGGCCGTGCCTGCGAGCCCTCTGGGAAACTATCGGCGGATCTGAAAAATATTCGAGGCGTCATATTCGCGCGGCCCGGCCTCAACGGAAAGTGGCGAAGATTGGTCGGCCCGGCGGGAACTCGACGCCGCAGTCCGCGCTGGAGACACTTCTTCAACATGTTAGGTTGGCTGATTTGCGGTGATCGAAATGCCAGTCAGTCTCGAAATGGCGGTATCGACGGAGATGAATCGCCCTCCCTGTCCGGTGGCTTCAAGGATCTTACAAGGCATGGTGGCGAATGCGCTTCAGCACCACCAGGAGGGCCGGCTCACCGACGCGGAACGGATCTACCGGCAGATTCTGGCGGCGGACGCCCGTCATGCCGACAGTCTGCATTTGTTGGGGATGATTGAGTTTCAGCGTGGACACCATGACGCAGCCGCGCGCATGATCCGGCAGGCAATCGCGGTCGAGGAACAGCAGCCCGTCTATCATTCGAACCTCGGCATCGTGTTGCAGGCGCAAGGCAAGCTGGACGAATCCGCCGCCTGCTATCAGCGCGCGCTGACTCTCAACCCGGATCTGGTCGAGGTCCACGTCAACCTGGGGAACATCTTTCAGGCTCAGGCAAAGATGGAGCAGGCGGTGGCCTGCTACCAGCGCGCGCTGGCCCTTAAGCCGGAATGCGCCGAAGCATTTTCCAACCTTGGAAATGCGCGTCAGGCTCAGGGAAAGCTGAACGAGGCGGTGGAATGTCAGCAGCGGGCGCTGGCTCTTAAACCGGACTATTTCGAAGCGCACAATAATTTGGGTATCGCGCTGATGGCGCAAGGCCGGATCGCGGACGCGATCACCCACTACCATCGCGCCCTCGAGCTGAACCCTGGCCACGCGAATTCGCACACCAATCTGGGCGTCGCGCTGGCGGAGGAGGGCCGCATGGCGGAAGCGATCACCCATTACCAGCGCGCCCTGCAACTCAATCCGCGCCATGGCAATGCGCACAACAATTTGGGCATCGCACTGGTAGCGCAAGGCCGGGTCGCGGAGGCAATCCCGCACTACCGGCGCGCCCTCGAACTGAACCCCGGCGATGCCAACGCCCACAACAATTTGGGGGTCGCCCTGATCGCCGAAGGTAACACCGGCGAAGCGATGGCGCATTACAGGCGGGCGCTCGCCATCAATCCCGATCACGCCGAGGCTCTGAACAATCTCGGCAACGCCTTCAAGGCGGAGGGCAGCTTTGACGATGCGCTTACCCACTACGGACGCGCCATTGCGGTGCGGCCGCACTACCCGGAGCCTCACTTCAATCGCTCGGAAATCAAACATTTTCATCGGGGAGATGCCGATTTGGCGGCTCTCGAAGCACTGGTCGAAAGCAGCAGGCTGTCCGCCGGCAAGAAAACGTATATCCATTTTGCCCTGGCCAAAGCCCTCGACGACACCGGTGATTACATTCGCGCCTTCGAGCATCTTCGCACCGGCAACGCTCTGAAACGCGGTCAGATTCATTACGATGAAGCCGCTCTTCTCACATTTTTTGAGCGCACCGCGGCGGTGTTCGACGGTAAGCTGTTCGACCATTTTCGGGGCTCGGGCGATCCCTCGTCGACTCCGGTTTTTGTGCTCGGCATGCCCCGTTCCGGCAGCACTTTGATCGAGCAGATCCTGGCCAGCCATCCGCAAATCCACGGCGCCGGCGAACTGGAACATCTTGAAAACGCGGCCGGCGGGCTAAGGACGGGTGATCCGCCGCTTCCTTATCCGGAATGCGTCCCCGCTCTGAATGGCGCCACACTGCGCCGGCTTGGCGAAGATTATCTCAGCCGCCTGCCCGCGGTAGGGAAGGGCGTCGTCCGCATCGTGGACAAGTCGCCGGGCAACTTCCTCCGCATCGGCCTGATCCGTCTGATCCTGCCGAACGCCAGGATCATTCACACCAGGCGCCATCCGCTCGATACCTGCCTGTCCTGCTATTCCCGGCTGTTCACGTCCGGTCTCTCTTTCACTTACGATTTGGCGGAATTAGGCCGATATTACCGCTGCTACACCGAATTGATGACGCACTGGCGATCCGTTCTTCCGCCGGAAGCCATACTCGATGTTTCCTACGAGGACGTGGTCGACGACCTCGAAGCGCAGGCGCGGCGCCTGATCGATTATTGCGGCCTTCCCTGGGACGACCGCTGCATCGCCTTCCATAGAACCCCCCGGACGGTCAAGACCGCCAGCGCCGTGCAAGTCCGTCAGCCTCTGTTCCGTGGCGCGCTTCAGCGGTGGCGCAAGTACGAGGCCGGCTTAGCGCCGCTGCTGCGTAATCTGCAAAACCCCGATGCACGGGCCGCTTTTGGTCACGGACAGTAAAGATCGCTCAAACATCGTTCTTTTGCTGAAGAACGCGCCGAAAATGCCGATAAGAAGGACATGAACGTCCACTCGCTCTCAAACTCCGACAATTACCTCGAGTCGCTCCTCAATAATGCCCTGGCAAATGCCAATCAGGCCGGTACTGCGACCAAGAGCGGCAACAGCGCCACGTCGTCCATCGCGACGCCGCAGGATGGAAGTCCGCAACTTTCGCCGCTGGCGCAGATTCTGAGCCAGCTTCAACAGCTTCAGCAGCAGGATCCGACGGAATATGCGCAGGTCACCCAGCAGATCTCCACCAACCTGCAATCAGCCGCACAGACGGCCCAGACGGACGGCGACTCGACCGCGGCAAGCCAGTTGAACCAGCTGGCAACGGATTTCAGCAACGCCTCGCAGAGCGGCCAACTCCCCAACATCCAGGATCTGGCGCAGGCCATCGGCGGCGGCCACGAAGGTCATCACGGCCATCACGGTCATCATCATTCATCGGCGATCGATTCCGAGAGCAGCTCGACCGACAGTTCCAGCAGCACCAGCGCCACCACCTCCAGCAGCAACAGCACGCCGACCCAGAGTCAGTTCGTTTCATCGCTCTACGCGAATAGCAGCCAAAATGGAGCAACCAGCCCCTTGTCGATCATCCTGAACACCTTGGCTGGCGCTGAAACCGGGAACTCCAATAGCTGATGCTCCCTGCGGAACTTCTTTCAGGCGTGACCGGTTGAAGACAGCGGAATTGCGCCGCCGGCGGCCCGCGCCGTCAACATGCGCCGCACGGCCGCATGAATCCGCTCGACCGCCGGACGCCGGTAGGCCCACTTGTGATCGGCTTCCGGGGGATTCACCACCATCGTGGCGTTCGCTTCGAACAGCAGAACCTCGCCATTGGGGCTCAAGCCGAAGTCGATTCCGGCATAGTCGAGGCCGAGACGCGATTGAATTTCGGCCAGCGCCGCCATGGCGCGCGGCCCGAGTACCGCCCGCATGTTTTCCAGAAACTCCGCGTCTTCGCTGCGATGCTCGGGATGATCGGCCATGTCCGCGGTGAAATAGTGGATCTTCCAGTGGCTGGAGATGGCGACGTGCAGCGGGTACAGCGCGCCATCGATCATCATTACGCGGTACTTGCGCACTTTGCCGTCCGCTCCGCGGGCATCAAGGTAGCTGAGAACCGTCAGCTCCTCACCGGGGAGCTCGGCCAGCGTTGGCGGCAACTGCGCCAGCGTCTCCACACGGAGGAAGTGACGGCCGGTATGGAAGCCTGGAGTGCGGATCAGCAGCGGGAATTGCAAACCGTGCCGGGCCAAAGTGGTCGCGGCGTCCGGACCGGCCAGCAGCGCGCGCGGCAGAGTGACCGTCCGCGGCGCGATCACTCCCGGGATGCCGGACAGGCGCTGCGCGTTGTCGCTGCGGCCGGTGGCCGCAACCGCGGCCGGTGCGTTGATCACCGGCGCTCTGGTCAGCGCCAGCACGGACCGGGCCGCGATGAGCGCCGCCGGCGCCAGATCCGCGTCGCCGATGGCATTGAAGACCAGCCGGTGCGGCGGCAGTGGAATGGCCGGATCGTAATACTCCACGAAAACAATGAAGGTTTGAAAGATCAGATCATCAAGCACATGGCGAATGGGAATGTTGCCGCCTTGCGAGCCGGCGAGCAGCAGCAGCGATAACGGAGGCCGCTCGCCGCGATAAGGCAAAGCCACCACGGGCCTGCTGGCGAAGCCCACTTGCCGGTGGCGCGCGGCGCCCTCCTGGTCGCCGGATTCCGCGAGGATCGATGCGAGGCCCTGATGCGCCTCGGCATGATCGGGCTGTAATCGCAGCGCCGCCTGGTAATGTTCGCGCGCCTCCGCCAGGCTGTCGTTCTCACGCAGAGCGTTGGCCAGATTGACGCGGCTCATCGGGTCTTCAGGATGCCTCGCCACAGCCTCCCGGTAGGCCGTGCGAGCCGCGGTGCGGTAGCCCGTCTCATGCAGCAGCGTTCCCAGATTGTTCAACGCCGCGCGATGCGATGGCTCGCGCGAAAGCAAATCGATGTACGCGTCTCGGGCCTCGGCCGTGCGGCCGATTTCCGCCAGCAGGCAGGCACGCTCGAACCGCAACGGAGTCGCGGCCGCATCGGAGAGAATTTGCGCCTCCAGTTCATGCAAGCGCGACTCGCGCAGTCTGCGCGGCGTCCACTCCCGCGCCTCCGATAGCTCGGCTTGGCTCCGCAGCGCATCGTGTTGCAACGCGCGGCCGGCGGCCACCACTTTTTCGAGCAGCGTATCCACCTCGGCCCGGCTGGTGCGGTGATTCACGATCGCCGCGCGGATCGCCAGGCGGCCGTCAAGCACGGTAGTCGACGGGGCCACCTCTCCGGCTTCGTGAAGATCGGCGACGATCCGGGCGTTGACCCCATGGGCATCGTCGCCGGCGCGATAGCGGAAACACACGATATTCAATTCCACCGGCGCCAGCAGCTCCAGCTCGGGCGTTTCGAGGACGCGGCTTTCGAGATAGCGCGCCAGCTCACAGGTGCGCGAGATCACCGCTCCCAACGCATTTGTGCCATAAACCTTCAGCGTGAACCAGGTCTTCAGAGCGCGGAAGCCGCGGGAAAGATCGGGTCCGAAATCACAGGGCCACCAGGAGCCGCCCGCCAGTCCCCGCTCCTCGCGGCGCAGATAGGCGGAAAAGGTGGCGAAAGCTTTGCGGTGCAGCAGGCCATCGCGCACCAGGATGAAGCCGGCGTCATAGGGGACCTGTCCCCATTTGTGAAAGTCGAAGGCCAGCGAGTCCGCGCGCTCGATTCCGCGCAGACGGGGAGCCAGATCGGGAGCCAGAACAGCGAGCGCTCCGCAGGCTCCATCGACATGGAACCAGAGATGTTCGCGGCGCGAAATGTCAGCCAGGGCGCTCAAATCGTCGATGGATCCGGTATCCACGCTTCCGGCGGTACCCACCAGCAGGAAGGGCGTGAACCCGGCACGGCGGTCCGCCGCGATGGTTTTTTCTAATTCCGCCAGATCCATCGCCCGGCCGGGAATCAGGCGAAGTGCGTCGCTGCCGATGCCGCAACAGTCCATCGCCCGCGCCACGCAGGCATGAACCGCCGCCGAGGCGTAAGCGGTCAACCTGCGGGGACTGGCGGCGACACCCGCGCAGCGCACGTCGAAGCCCAAGCCCACATCGCGCGCAATTTTTACGCCGATCAGGTTGGCCATCGAAGCGCCGGTTACGAACAAGCCGGTGGCGCTCTCCGGAAAACCAAAAATCGCCTGCATCCAAGCGACAATCTGGCGCTCCACTTCGATGGGAAGGTGATCGCGGCCGCCCAGATTCGCATTCAGGCCGGCAGCCAGCATCTCCGCCAGCATGCCCACGGGAGTTCCGCCTCCATGCACCCATCCCATGAAACCGGGGTGCGTATTGCCCGTAGTGTAGGGCAGGATGTCGCTCAGGAATCTGCCGTGTACCTCGGCGAGATCGGATGGCTCACCTGGGACGGATTCGCGAAAGCGGGCGCGCACCTCAGCCGGGATCGGTTTCCAGACGGGACGTTCGCGGATGTGCTGAAGATAATCGAGAGCGTCGTCGAGCATGTGATGAGCCTGCATCCGGAAAGAGGGCCAATCGCGGGGATCGAGAGATTCAGTTGCTGGGTTGGGAGGATCGGTCGCCATGCTCTCTTATCTTCGCGCAGGCACGCGCGCGGTCGGGTTCGAGGTCGCACGGGTATATCGCTGACGCAACCTCGAGCAACCCCCGGTCATTATGGGTACGTGGCGCACGCACTTCTGCGTGCCGCGCCGGCACTCTTGCCGACGCTGGTTCCGCTCGATCAGCCATGCGTCGAGAAGAGTCCCGACGCGGCACGCAGGAGTGCGTGCGCCACCAACGGACCGAAGCAACTGGTCTGTCCCCTTTGGCAGCACCCTGCTAATGCCGGTTCCGTTTTCTGGTTTGAGCCGCTTTCCGCGCCGCCGTGCTGCGGCTGCTCGCGCTGCGCCGGCGTGCGCTTGCATGCGCCTGCCGGGAAAGCGCCCCGTGCGACGCCGCCTGGCTCCCTTCACGCCGCAGCGCGGCGCTTACGGCTCGTGATCGCTTAGGCGACGCCGGGCTCGGCCGTGACTTCCGTCGCTTTGCCGAATCCTGCGCCGCTTTGGGCGGCGGCAAATCCACTCCAGCGCGCCGGGCCTTGGAGAGTCCGATCGCGATCGCCTGTTTGGCCGAACGCGCCCCGTGTTTTCCTTCCCGGATGTGGTCCATCTCTTCCCGGACGAATTCGCCCGCCTGGGTGGACGGCGATTTACCTTCTTCCTTGTCCTTATAAGCCCGCTTCAGTGTTTCTCTTTCGGGCATCGTGGTCTCCTTCCAGATGCACCTGAAGCAATTGCGATTCCTCGCGGCCACCCGATCCGCGGTTCTGAATCAGCGGATTAGAATCCGCAACCAGTGAATTCCGAAAATGACCCGCCAGAAGGTTTTACCTACCCCGGCCGGCCTTGCTGGAAGCGTTGCACTGCCGTCGCGTTTCCGATCGCAGCGGCAGGTTGTCACAATGGAAGGCGCATGACCATCGAAGAACTGCGTTCGCGCATGGGCCAGGAGATCGGCGCCAGCGCGTGGCATGAAATTTCACAACGCCAGATCGACGATTTCGCGCGGGTCACCGGCGACGATCAGTGGATTCACGTCGACGCGGCGCGGGCGCGCAGCGAATCGCCGTACGGAAGCACCATCGCGCACGGATTCCTCACCGTTTCACTTCTGCCGATTCTGCTTCGTGAAGCGGTCGATCTG
>Ga0335073_10009841_pt1 | contig 13419 bp, 13 predicted proteins | sample Lox_Sample_22_FD_207093 | JGI IMG/M metagenome (GOLD analysis project Ga0335073, IMG submission 207093) | Soil microbial communities from Loxahatchee National Wildlife Refuge, Florida, United States - Lox_Sample_2.2 | ecosystem: Environmental > Terrestrial > Soil > Wetlands | place: USA...
GACTCGGGATGCGCATCGACCTCATATTCAGATGTCGAACTCTGGGAGGTAGTTGAATTGGTCGCGTATCGTCTACTAATACATCGCGAACAAATTGGCGTGTAATGCGGATAGAACGCGCTATATCTCGATCTTTTGGCGGCAAGATGGAGAGACAGTCGAGCCGCCGAAGTGTATACAAGGATCTCCGGCATTGCGGTTTAAATTGCTAGAACAAAAGGAATGAGTGGTAGGAAGAGAAGAGTCATTAGCCGGCCAGCGGTATTGGGTCCAGTGGCACCATGGTTCAACGCCGGGTTCATTGATGTCGAGCTCTCGAAGTAACTAATTCACGATCGGAGAGGGAGCTTTCACCGGATTTCACGTGCCCAATCCCTGCGAACGGAAGGCTTGGGACGCTTTGGTTTCTCGACACTCAACTTCTGTGTTACGCTGCTTAAAGGGCCATCATTCTATTCAACGAAACCCAACAATAAGAAACGTCGCCTATTGTTCTTTTCAATAGGCCTATTCCTTACTTATAACCTGCCTATCCATGGCCTTTCTCTGAATTTCTCATCCAAACCGTCATCTGCTCTCCGGCGTCTTTGTCCACTGGTTGCCTTTGGCCAAAGCGAAAGCAACCCCTGAACAGGAAGAAAGGGCATTCTCACTCTCACTGTTCCGACGATTTGCGAAACGACGCGAACCTCTGTTACCCGCGGCAGCGAACGCCTGAATTACCGCTCTCGTTGCCTCAGACAACATGGACGACTTGGATGACGAGCTCCTTGCTCTCGCTGGAGACGACTCCGGCGACCAGGAAGAACTTCTACAGTCGCCACCTGCGAGAAGTCCAACACCACCGTCTCCAGCCGACTCACCAGTACCCACGACTGAAAAACCTACTTCACCTCCACCAGTGCGACGAGGTACAGCACAGAAGAAGATGAGCAAACCCAAGGCTGGCGCGAAGAAGCGCATGCAGGATGATTCAGAGGAAGAAGGAGAAGCGTAAGTCTTCCTATCATGTCTTCAAAGTTCCATCTGTTCTTTCGACAACATACTAATTACTTTACCAGTTCTCCAGCTCCCTCCACTCCTCGCTCACTCGGATCTGATGCCATGGACGAGTCCTCAGCTGAGAGCGAGGCTGAGCCTGATGCCCCCGCCGACGAAGATGATGACGATGACGGTCCACTGTATCCTCTCGAAGGTCGATTTAAGGACGCAGCCGACAGAGCACACATACTCAGCCTTCCCGAAGTTGAACGAGAACGCATCTTTTACGATCGTGAAGCCGCCAATCTCCGTCGCCAGCAAACCCTTCAACTGCGCCTGAAACTCAAAGAAAAAGAGCGTGAGAAGGAACGACTCGAGGGTAGAAACAAGCGCAAAGCTGGCGCTGCCGATCTAGACGATGAGTCCCGCCGGGCTGTACGCCCGAAAACAAAGAGAGATGAAGCAATGGAAAGCCTCAAACGCTCCCGCGAAAATAAAGCGAAAGATAACCTCAGACGTGACGCAGGCCGTTCTTCTCGCCGGTCTCGTTCCCGCACCGCTGGCTCCTCAGAAAAAGATGCCGATGGCGAGAGTGAGGTTGAATGGGATGATGGTGGTCGTGGAGCCAAATCTACTCGGGAGCAGGCTGTTGTGCAACTTTCTGATATTGAGCGTGTCCGCATGGGTCGGTCACGATTGGGGGCCTTGTGCTTCTATCCTGGCTTCGAAGATATGGTGTCTGGCTGCTTCGCTCGCGTCAATATCACTCACATTGGCGAGTCCGTCACCACGTATCGCTTGGCTCTGATCAAGGGTCTCCAAGAAGGCAAGCCTTACCGAATGGATGGACCACAAGGGAAGCCACTGATGACCGACATGTATCTCCTCTGTGCCTACGGTCGAGCCGAGCGCCCTTGGCCATTCACTCACTGCTCCGACTCTCCTTTTACTGACGCCGAATTCGACCACTGGAAGCGAACCATGGAGAACGATAACCTCCGCATTCCGACTAAAGCCAGCCTGGAACAAAAGCGTCAAGATTACGTCGGATTGAAGGATCGTAGATGGACGAACTTGGAGATCGATGACAAGATTCGCAGACAGAACAAGCTCGCCCACCTACTTCAAAAGAAAGACTCAATTGTCACCACCCAGGCAAATCAGTCACAAGGCGACAAACTCGCTGCTCTCAACGAGCTGAATCGTAGACGCAATCGCGAGGAAGTACGTGCTGCCCAGATTGCAGAGGAGAAGAGGCTCATTGCAGCACGCCATGCTGCCATCAAGAAATTAAAAGAAGAAGATGCAAAGAAGAAGGCTGCGGCCAGTGCCAAGGATAGTCTTGGTGTACCGAAAAAGGAGCATGATGACCTCTTCTCGGATTTGAGCGACATCAGCCGTACAGGATCTCCAGCTCCGGGTGCAGGGAAGACAAAGACTGTCCGCGAAACAAAGAACGGCATTCCCACTTTCACCCGCCCGAAGATGGACGACGAAATTATCAGCGCTCTTGACATGGAAATTGACCTTGAAGTCTAGGAAGGAAAACCATTAATCGGCACCGTCTCACGAAAACTTGGTATCTCAAGATCTTCAGTTGCGAGTCTCATGGTTGATTTCGGCGCTTAAAGCCAGGATATCCTTCTTTCAAATACACATGCATGACATGGCGTAAGGGATATTGGCGATTAAAGCATTTAGCGACACAGGCTTCTAGATTGAATGTTGTGGATGCCAGCGCAGATTTGGCATGTTGAGATTCACTGACCGTCTACCATTGTGGGTGAGAAAGCGCAATGCACATGGAGACATGGAGTGCATTTCTTATATTTGCAAATGGGCGGATGGTTCATTCGACGGTACAGAGATTGCCCATTCACAACCTGACTGGCTCTGTGGGCGCTGATACAACCTCAGGTAGTCAAACTATGTTCTTTGAAAGCCACTCTTCCCACTGCTCCTTGGTGAAGCTGCTTGATATGCTGTTCTCCACGACACCCTACCGCAATTAGCAGGTGAAATTCCTTTCGCATATCAGTCTAGGTCAAACTTACATTGAAGACAACAGTAGGAGTTACATGCACTCCCACAAGGCGATTCGTCTTCACCATGACCTTGATATCATTAGTGACTTGGTTTCCGACATTCAGAGAGCCATCGGGACTCGGTTTGTCAGCGACTTCGAGCATCTTGTAAACCGTTGTCTCATCGACACCAATGGATCCCGCAATTTTGGCAAGACGCTTGTACGTTGCATTGCGGGTTTCGTTGACGACGTTGACATCGAAGAAATCGGTCTGAACCTTGAACAGAGCCGCTGAGAAGGTGTAGAATTTCTCCGGTGCAAGCTGATACGTGGGGATTTAACCTTACTGCTTCAGAATATCAGATAGATCGCTACGAACCTTGAGGATTGCAGCTCCAGCTTCGTGTGTTAGCGTCGAAGACGTGTGCCATGGCTGGATTTGCTGGCGGAAGATTATTTGCACTCGTCCGGAGTACTTTTGCTCTAGTAGCGGGAAGATGGACATATATAATGTATTAAACATCTACCGCTGTTAGCCTCAATATTCCGGCATACTTCCATCAAATCCTCTCTAACCTTGGCCGAGTATGGACAGACATAGTCGAGATCTGAGCTTCATTATCAGTCGTCATACTTGGGAAGGCGATGTTGTATTTGCATCGTACAGAGCTCTAGACTGTGAATGGCCTTGGGAGTAACGCCAACCGCAAACTTTTGGCCAACGAATCTTGGGTTCAGAGACATTGTTGATGGTGGTGATGAGATACTGTGTAGAAACGAGGCTGATGGGTTCAAGGGGAGTAAATCAGCTTCAAAACGAGACCGCTCTGCTCTTAATTTTGATGAAGTCCTCTTATGCACGCTTCATAAGCAAGAGATGGATGCACATGAAAGAAGTGGGATGTAATTGGCCCATCCAATGACGTTTGGTTGCTCTTACATTCAGCGTCTCTTCCCGTGTTCGTGGAACTTCTGCTTTAATAAACTTGTATATATTTTATCGATTTTCTTCATGTCTAAACTCGAATTTCGCTGCTTTTGTCACCTAATTAAAGTAGACCCAGCTATACTTTCTCATCCTCCTCCCACCCATCACCGTTGTACCCTCTAGAGAATTGTGCGAGCAAATATGGTATATGAATTGTCGTCATTGAAGTAGCCGCTGTCTTTCCACCTTCTCTTGCACCTCTTGAGCCAAAAGGCAAATTTTAGTACGATGGACATCGACAATAAAGTGGAAACAAAGAGATATCTTCCGTGAAAAGATTGGACGTAGTCTCCCAGTCTCCACTTGCCTTAACCGACAAGATAAACGAATTAAGAAAGCTGTCCAGAGCCATAACTAACGTTTCCCAAAAACACAACCAAAACAGCACAGTACCCAGCGGCTGCACCGAGAACTTCATGCCTTTTTGCGCGCGTAAAAAATGATAGAACAGCGGAGAAAGCTAAGGTAGATACAAGAAGTACCCCAATGCATATTGCATCCATCTGACGATTGTTAGGATTAGTGATGAGACGGGAAAGAATATATATTGGAACGATGAGAAGCGCAAGTATCATGGCGGTTATGATACAGGCGACTAGTTTATCGATGCGCGATCGGGTGTAATACACGATTGGGTTCTCAATCGTGTCCTTGACGTCTTTAGGTAAAGCGGTCTTCTGTCTTGTCTCCATTGAGCAAAACACATACTGCTGCGCATCAGTTGTGATCGTTAACATGAGGTGTTTGAATTACTTCGACTAATTTGCAATGCGCCCGTCTCAAAATATGCTCAACAGTAGTATCAAGCCAGGCATGCTCCCTTCCTGGCCTTAGCGTAATGAGGTCTTCTTTGCATTGGATCCAGGACTGCTCCTCTTGAACCAGTGGCTGCATTGCGTGGATGTAATTTTGAACGCTATTATATTCTGATTCGCTTGGTCGTTTCATGGCAACGAGCTGCTGCGCGGTTCCAAGTAGGTTAGCTACATCATAATTAGCGGTGACATGTTCGCGGCCAAAACATATATGGAGTAACTCGGGTTAAGTGGATTGAATGACTTATTTTATAAAAGTCTAGACCTCAAATATTTCAGATAACGTAGTGGAACAGAAATACACTAACCGTATTCACAAAATTTCCGTTCAATCTTCTCAGTTAGCAGTTTACGAGGCGCTGCGTCTTCCTCCGATAAATCGCGAGTCTGGAGATTAATGGGTTGCGTTCTCTGGACGTGCTCGTCGTATTGGTCTAGCTTCTCCTCAAGTTTTCGGAGGTCATCTTGCTTCTCTAAAAGTAGTCGAGATTGAATGGAGCCGAAGCGTCGATACACCATAAAGTTCTCATCGCTATCAAGGAATGTGGCAAGACTGGGGTACCCCTTTGGGCAAGTGAGCACTGAGATAGGACATTTAATTTCAGAATGATTCATTGTTAGGGGCAATTGACTCTACCATTTCTAATTGTCGTTGGTCTTTGAACATAAGAGCTTCGAAACCATTGCAGCAACTTTACGATTGGTGATTGCTTGCCTTATATTCTTAGTCAGTGCAATTTCATTACAAGATGTATATTTGTTCATACCTTTCGATATGGTCAAAGAATTGGCCGTTAAGTGTGGTTGTTCGGCACACAGCGGAGTGAAGGAGTTGGTAGGAGTAGGTTGGAGGGCTACGGCTGAGGTCGAAGATTGGAAGTCGTTTCCAGCCTCACCTTTCTCCATTGCGTCATCAACTTGCAGAGATGCCATGCTGGTAGCAAAGATAAAGAAAGGAAGCGAACAAAATAATGAACAAATGCAGCAAACTGGCTTAATTAAAGGGGAAACCTGCGCGGCTCCCCCAACCGACTCCTCCAGGACGATAGAAGAATCTAGCCTCATAATTCTTTTGACCGGTGACGCGCCTGGCCCAATGCCATTCACGCGTGCGTTTCATTCCCCGCTGTTACTTAACTCAGCTTCCGAAAAGAATTTGCCATTGTCTACGAGCGTGCCGTGCTCATCCTTCAATTGGTAGGTCCATTTGCCTCCCGGATCCTGTTCCACTTCGACGACCTTCACACGCATGTTTGGGCGCCCAGTGCCGCGAAGCCAGCACCACTTATCTTTACTGAATTTTTGTACGACCTAAAAAGTGAGTACAACGTCTTGTTAGGTCTAAAGTAAAGCCTTACATTGCCGCGCTGGCCACGCTGCACAAACGAGCGCCCGTCCGCCTGCTGCGAGCTACTCTCCTCCTTCCATTCACATCAGTTGTGATATCGAGCCGGGTCACTCTCCGTGGCTCACCTCTATGTTCTCCGCCATTACTTTGTTTGGGCGGGATCCTCTTCTCAGATAGGTAGGGTAAGATACAGCTTTAAGTGAAGAGGTCTTTGTGAAGGTTCTCGAGTTAAATCTGCCTTGCAATCGGCCTTTGAATCCGTCGGAAAGCAGCCTCAATCGGGCGCTCTCATATCCCAACGGCTGCTGTCATGTGCCGCTATACGCCCGTTGCCTGCACTCGAACAGGCTCAGCATCAGGCTGTGAGGCGCAGGCAAAGATCTCTTCGTGACTCTCAATTGGTCCAGTAAAACCGCCATGGCTTCGATCATGTCGAAGGCGGTGTAAGGACATGGTGCGGCCTCTCTCATCCTATTTTTTGTTTCTCTTTATCGGGTAATCAGTGGGCCTTAATGGGCAACACCCGCATTTTGAGGCCGTGAAGAGCTCCCCGACGTCTGAATATCCAATCCATCGCGCAAGAACCTCGTTAGTGCGTTGAGAATACAGCCTGTGTATGCCTGTTACCAGCCCACAAGCTGTTGTTTTCGCTACAACAATGCCTAGTTCTCAGGATACTACAGTATTGGAGAATTCTCTTCTTTCATCGCCCGGAGTGCTGCAGTTCAGCCAAGACATTCTTTCGCGGGAGCATGAAGCTGAAAACGTTCGTCTCCGGAATCTCTGGGTCAACTCGATGAAAACCAGACCAAAGGCTACAAGATATCTCAGGACAGCAGTCCTGATGTTCTCTTGGAAGGAAACTGACCTCAAGACGCAGCCTGAGGTGAAGCTAATACCTTATGACTTAAAATCAAGGCATTGACGTTTGTAGGTCAATGATTTAGGTCGTGTCTTCGAGGAGAGCTACAATTTCATCGTCAATAAGGTCATCATCGGCAATAAACTTCCGCAAATTGAGATGAGCATGCATCTCTCTAAATTCATTTTGGATTACAGCGACAAGAGCACGCTCCTCATCGTTTACTATGCCGGCCACGGCTGGGATAAAGGAGGACCTGAAGGGGAGTTTGTGCTTAGAGGGTACGCTCTTCCCATTGTACCTGATTTTAATCACTCACAAATCAAAGTCAAAACAACGTCCAAGCTCTAAAGGAAGACTTTGAGCGGACATGCATTACGTGGACCGCCGTCGAAAAGCTCCTGGATAAGGCCGAATCCGACGTATTGGCAATATTCGATTGCTGTCAAGCTGGTCGATTATGCCAATTTCGAAGTCCAATCCACTTCGAGTATCTTGGCGCATGTGCGGCCCATGAGCTTACGCCTCCTCCTGGTCCGTCTTCCTTCACTCGCGCCTTAATCTGGGCTCTCGAGCGGCTTTCGGAGGAAGAAGGCTTCCCCATTTCAGCTTTATTGAGAAAGATTCGAGAAGCTCCGGACTTTCCAAGCAAAGAAATAAACCCAGCGATCGGTCACCGACTCTTCCCCAGCCCAGACCATATCATGATCATGCCAATAAAGGAAACAGATTTGAGCGAGCAGTCAGCTAGGCAACAAGCTCATCAAAAGAGGGAATATCTCGATCTCCGCTTTCACTTTCCTGTACCGCTAAGTGATAGCATAATCAAGGAGACAGCCACAGCCCTGAACGGTCTGATAGTGGACCAGAATATTAGAGCGGACTGTGTCTCGTTGATAGGCAGATTCTTACCGGTAGCCGAACCGAGGCTTCTCAGCGTCGTTTTGGAGAAGATGGCCTCCGAGATTGTGTCGAAGAACGTGGAGAAAATTATGGAAAAATGGGGAAAGAGATGGTTTGATGTGTGGAAGCAGAAAAGCGAGTTGAGGCGGCTAGGAGCCAACAGGAATGACGCCGACATAAAAGAAGGTACGAGCACTAGGGCCTCATCATCACCCGATGTTGAACACAGGAATTCGGTTAGCTCGACTAGAGATGAGGCCATAGCATCCACCTCAGAGTCTATCGCTACTTCTTCTGCTCCACGAAACGTGGACAACCCAACTGTGGTTGAGAAACGACGACGGCCGAGTATGGAAACTCAAGAAGGAAGCACAACGAAAAGGCAAGATCCCCGAAGTAGAAGAGCGCCACGTGCTGACGAACATAAGACCACACCATTTAAGAAGCAGAGAGCTCTGAAGTTAACTCTTAGCTCGGCAGATGTCGGTCCGAAAGGAGCGGAATGAAGCGTCCAATCGAAGACCACAACCGCCTCGGGCTGTTCTCGTACGAAAAGTTTAAGAGACTCCGGGGATGAGTTAGCATAGGTCGAGGTCTGTAAGTATTTGTTCCATCAATCCGTTGGGATAGGAAGAGGCGCTGAGGTTTGCATGACAGGCCGTTTGGTCGTTTTGAGTAATCCATCCGACAAAGCCCGCAACCTGATGAGCAAACTTGACGACTACAAGGGCGGAGAATGAGTGTTAGATGTCCTGTAATCACTAAGAATCGAGCAAAATGTAAACAGAGAGCTGCGACAGGACGGCTGCCACTTGAAATCCTCTTGGATCGCGTCTGTGGCGAGACATTTCTGCCTAACATGTGAAAATTGGGGACTTTCATAAGTGAAGACAATCAACTTGGGCACTGAAGGGTGGCTGATTATGCCAAGTTTTGCAAACACTTATGGAAAGGTAGCTTTCTAACGGCCGTTGGAATCTGACCTTAATTACGTCTGCGCAGTTCGTCACGCGGGGACACGGAGAAAGTTTGGGCTGGTTCTGGCTCCACCAAGGCAAAGCATCCGCATGGCCAGCCATCACATGAATGACAGAGCCAGTTTGCGGTATAAGCAACTGTATCCATCGTAATCAGCAGCTGCAAAGCCTGTAACAAATTTCTATCGGCTCTCGGCTTGGCTGCACCGGAAACGCGATCTACCTGTCGTGAAGCTCAGACGAAAAGTCTCACCAGAAGGCCGAGGCACAACTTTCCCCCCAATATAACCGGGATTCGGCCGTCTTATATCTGATCACTACTTTACGAAAACCGCCCAAATTCCTATTTCCTTGCTTCACTTTACCTTTCCCCTTTCTGCCCAGTACCGCATCCTCTTCTCTTCAGAACCCGTATAGACTGAACTTACCACAATGCCGCAGAGGGTCATTGTTGTCGGTGCTGGCTGTGAGTACTTTGTGCACTATATCCCCACCAGTGGATGGAATCACATCTCCTAACCATCGTCAACAGTGTCCGGCTTGAGCGCAGCGCACAGTATCTACCTTGCGGGTGGCAATGTCTTACTTCTCGACAAGAACAGTGAGTATTCTGCACTCCATCATGCACAATTGCGCTGACGTCTTTGTTCCATAGACTTCATGGGAGGCAACTCCACTAAGGCCACCTCGGGTATCAACGGAGCCCTGACGCGAACCCAAGTCGATCTCAAGATTGCAGACAGCGTCAAGCAGTTCTACGATGACACTCTAAAGTCGGCAAGAGACAAGGCAAGACCAGATCTCATCAAGGTTCTCACATACAAGTCCGCCGCTGCCGTTGAGTGGCTACAGGATGTTTTCAACCTCGATTTGACTCTCGTCTCGCGGTTAGGGTATGTACCCATCATGGCACACACGGATGGTTTCGTATATCGCTAACGTTGCTCCAGTGGTCACTCTCAGCCTCGAACCCACCGTGGCCATGACGCCAAGTTCCCCGGCATGGCCATCACCTACGCACTCATGCAGCGCTGGGAAGAACTTTGCGAGGCCGAGCCAGAGCGCGTCGGACTCATTAAGAAAGCTAAAGTCGTCAAGGTCAACATGAACGGTAATCAGGCCGTTGGCGTAACATATCTTTTTGACGGCGAGGAAGTTACTGTTGATGGTCCCGTCGTTCTCGCAACCGGTGGCTACGCAGCCGACTTCACGGAGACGTCGCTTCTCAAGAAGCATAGGCCCGATACTTTTGGTCTAGCTACCACCAACGGCCAGCATGCTACCGGTGATGGTCACAAGATGCTCATGGCCATTGGTGCCAATGATATCGACATGGACAAGGTCCAGGTTCACCCAACTGGTCTCGTAGATCCCAAGGACCCTGGCTCCAAGTGGAAGTTCCTGGCTGCCGAAGCTCTCCGTGGTGAGGGTGGTCTACTATTGAACAACAAGGGCCAACGTTTCTGCGACGAGCTCGGTCACCGTGACTACGTTTCCGGCAAGGAGTGGGAGCAGAAGGATGCTGGCAACTGGCCGATTCGCCTGATCCTCAACGGTAAAGCTTCCAACACCCTCGACTTCCACACAAGGCACTACAGCGGTCGTGGCTTGATGAAGAAGATGACGGGCAAGGAGTTGGCTAAGGAGATTGGCTGCTCCGAGTCGGCTCTGCAGAAGACCTTCCAGGAATACAACGACATCGCCGACGGCAAGAAGAAGGACCCGTGGGGCAAGAAGTACTTCCACAACCTGCCATTCGATATTTCTGACACCTTCCATGTGTCTGTCATGGAGCCGGTGCTGCACTTTACAATGGGTGGTATCGAAATCAATGACAAGGCCGAAGTGCTCAACAGCTCACACAATCCTTTCGATGGTCTCTTTGTCTGTGGTGAACTTGCCGGTGGTGTTCACGGTGCCAATCGTCTTGGTGGTTCGTCTCTTCTCGGATGCGTCGTCTACGGTCGCGTTGCTGGCGAAAGTGCCGCCAAATACCTCTTCCAGAAGGTGCTTGCTGGTGGCGCCAGTACTGCTGCCCAGCGTCTTGGCCAAATCTCACTACACATCGATCCATCACAGCCTGGCAAAGTGTCGGTTGAATGGGGAGCTGGAGCATCATCCGGCTCTACGTCGACGGCCGCACCGGCGCCGACTCAAGCTTCTGCAGCCCCTGCCGCGTCGAAGGCTGAGACTGCTGGCAAGCCCGATGTCAAGGCCTTCAAGATCCCTGACAAGGAGTTCACGCTCGAAGAGGTTGCCAAGCACAACAAGAAGGACGACCTCTGGATCGCAGTTAAGGGCGTCGTGCTCGATCTCACCAACTGGGTAGACGAGCACCCTGGTGGCCCTCAGGCCCTGTACTCGCATATGGGCAAGGACGCCAGCGAAGAGTTTGAGATGCTACACGATGATGAAGTCATTCCCAAGTACGCACCCGAGGTTGTTATCGGAAAGGTCAAGGGACAGAAAGTTACGCTTGAGTACTGATTATCTGGCATGTAAATAACTGTGGCGTTTCTATAGGATTTCAACTCTGTGTTTTAATGATACTATTCACCGAAGCCTATGTTCAACCTTCACTCTGTGATTAATTCAGTACAGCAATAGAACGTTCTGTTTCTCCACAAGCTGTTCAGAGCTTTTAAACGTCCACTCAACCCTTTGTTTTTCATACATAAAGCAAAGCAGCCCTATCGTCTCACCGCCATCAAATCATCACCACTTCACACAGCAACGAGCACACCACACTCCTTCCTCCATTGAAAGCCATCACGCCTCCACAACGACCTCCTCATCCCAGAACTCCAGCACACTCCTCACAACATCCTCCTCAACACCACTCCCTACCAACGCCTCCACCACCCACCCCCTCTCACGATGCGGCTCCAAGTGCGCCAAATCACGCAAGCAAGCAAAGCAGTCCGCGAGCGCCGCGCGCGCATCCTCACCCAGCGGCTCCGCGCCCACCACGCACCACGGCAGCAGATCTCCCACAGCCCTCGGCACCGGCAGCTCCGGCGGCGGCACCGCAGCACCCGCCACGAACGCGCGCAGCGCCGGCAGCAGCGCGCCCGCGCCAGCAACCGGCAGTACCGGCAGCGGCGCGCGCGACTCCAGCAGCAGCTGCTGCAGCGCCACGAGGCCGGCCGCCGCGCTGGCGCCGTGCGTTTGTGCGGCGGCGTGCACGGCGCGCGCGGGCGTGAAGCTCACCGGCTGCGGAGGTGCGGCACCACGGTGGTGCGCCAGGTACAGGATTGCGGTGATGTGCGCGGAGCCTAGCCCGCTGAGGCGCGAGAGGCGGGCCGTTGTGCTGCTCAGGTGCGCTGGTGTGGTGCTGCGCGCGCTCAGGATCAGCAGGCGGAGTTTGCGTGGGTGGCCGTTGCGCTGGGTTGTGGCTAGTTCGATGTCGTGTGTTTGGAGCGACGTCTCTGCAGAGGTCAGTCGGTGAGGTTTGGGAGAGGTGTGTGATGTATGGCCTGAGTACCGAGCAGCTGAGGTGAGGTGGAGGCCATGAGTATCGGAATGAGGCTCGCGCAAGAGCTTCGACGACGGAGACTGGTGCAGAAGGACATGACTTTTATCACGTAGGAATTATCTTTGGTGCTCTATGCATCAGAATTGGAATGTTAAGAATCTTTCACATTTTTGAATGCCTGTGTCGATGGAGAGAAGGGATGAAGTTATTTTGAAAGATTTAGAAAATGGGTCAGGACAAATGCCAAAGCCGAAATTGGAAATTTTCTACCACCATACCGGGCTTCATAGTCAATTGCTTGAATATAAATGAATTTTGTCTTATCATCTATTGTACGCTGTTCAGAGGAAAGAGTCATCCGGATTTTAAATGTAAGAGCCTCAATTTGGCCTCGATGTGTAGAGTAGCAATTAAAGTGGCATGAGATGCTGCGTATTCAGATGTCAACTTAAAACGACCAGAAAACAATCAAGGAGGGAAAGGCTCATATGCAAAAGTTAGACGGCAGACGCTCTGGTTTCGTTGAGAAGAGACATGCAGATTAGACGCAGGATGCAAAGCAGACGTTCTCGGATATCCGGTTATCCAAAAACGTGCCAAAACTTCGTCAACCTGGTAGTGGCCCATGTGCTGCCTGTACCGGAGTAAAGCGCAGAAAGGAGCGGTGGAGAGCGGATCTCAAAGCCAGAATATATTTGAGCAGGCCGCTGGTATGCGTTTTCAAACGACCGGAAGACAAAGTGAAAAGCGGATGATAGTGGCAAGTTCGTGGTTAGATCATAGCTAGTAGCCAGTGGAAGTGGTGTAGAGTACGGAAATTCCCGACCTGCCGTGGCGTTCCAGGCTGTAGATTTTCTAACCTACTCTCCTCCGAACTCACGCTGACTCCCGCGAATGACCTGACAACATCTCGACACCGGGATACACATTCCCAGAGTCCATTCGAGAAGAAGTGAGTCATCACCAATCTCGTCGCTGCAGCTCCCATTGCGCTCCACGCCCTGGGTTGCAGTTTTTCCGTGCTTGTTGAGTATCAGTCACACC
>Ga0335073_10009842_pt1 | contig 13417 bp, 15 predicted proteins | sample Lox_Sample_22_FD_207093 | JGI IMG/M metagenome (GOLD analysis project Ga0335073, IMG submission 207093) | Soil microbial communities from Loxahatchee National Wildlife Refuge, Florida, United States - Lox_Sample_2.2 | ecosystem: Environmental > Terrestrial > Soil > Wetlands | place: USA...
GCATTCTCGTCAGTACCTATCAACTTAACCAGAACATCGGAGGCCTTGCTGGCGCGATTGTCAACAACTATACGGCGAAGATCAAGAGCCGATTGTGTTATCAAATTCCGAGCGCCACGCTTTTCGTCGTGCCACTTGTTCTATCGATATTCGTCTTCTTCATTCCGGAGTCGCCTCGGTGGCTGAGCTATCGTAATCGACACGAAGAGGCAGAAAAAGCATTGAGGAGACTACGGGGGAAAAACATGTCGGAGGATGTGATTCAACAGGAGATATTCGAGATCCGAGAAACTATTCGGCTCGAGAAAGAGCTCACTTCTCACTCTAGTCTACGAGATTTGGTCCGAGGGTCGGATCTCCGCCGCACGCTCCTTTCCATTGGCGCGGCCTGCGCCCACCAAGCCTCTGGCATTCTATTCCTCGTCGGTTACGGGACATATTTCCTGCAGATTTCGGGCATCCCTCAACCTTTCCTCTACACTGTCGGAATCCAAGCCGTGTCGGTAGGCGGTGCAATACTCGGTGTCATCGCGCAAAGATTTTTCGGTCGACGTCCAATTCTGATTTCCGGTACTTCGATCACAACCGTCAGCATGTTCACTGTCGCGATCATCTGGACCGCAGCAGGCTCAACCCATACACAAGCACAAGGCAAAGCAATCGTGGCCATGGTCAACATTTTCACAGCTGCGTATTCTTATTCGATTGGTCCAGTGGGATGGCTAGTTGCGGGGGAAATACCTTCAAACCGTCTTCGATCCCTGACATTCGGTATCGCCATGGCATTTGGATTCTTTTTCGCTTGGTTGGTTTCATTCACAACACCCTACTTCTTTAATCCCAACCAACTCGGCTGGGGCCCAAAGATTGGCTGGATTTGGGGACCTTCAAGTCTGATCCTGCTTCTATGGTTCATCTTTTTCCTTCCCGAAACGAAGGACAGGAGTCTCGAAGAACGTACACCTTTTGGAGTTCTAAAATTGATTTTAGTCGACGAGATGTTTGCTCAGCGGTTGTCCGCCTGGAAATTCAAGAACTACAAGTGCATCGGGATTGAAAATGCTGCAGAAACCCGGGAAAAGATGGAAGAAATGGGTCTGAATCATACAGAGAAAGTTGTCGCTGTCGCGGAGCATACCGAGGACACAACAGGAGAAGAGTCCACAACCGTTTAAGTAGTATCCATACCGAGAAGGTATCAGTAGCGAGTGACTTCAAGCAATGTGCTATTTTAAGTCTTACGACCACATTGGCTTTGCTTATGTCTTCCGCCTAGATTTTATCCAGTGTTCCGAATTGCGGACCATGTCCGTACCGACCTTGGCGACAGACCATGTCTTTGTCTGGTCCAGGCCTTCTTCAAAACGCCACGTCCACGTCCATATGGTCCATTAGCCAAGTTGGAAAGGAGACTTTTCCTAATTGGGTAAATCTGTCGGCCCAGACGGCTTCAAAGGCAAGGACAATCGGTCCAAACAAATCTTCGAAAAGCCACGTCCGCGTCCAGACCGACCAAAAGTTCGCGCGGATGTCGAATTCGAAACACTGTATTTATCCCAAATTCCAATTATCTAATTACAAATTGGTTTCAGGTTTTTGGGCGAAGGACAAAGCATGTCTGGCGGTGGTACGGAAATGGTACCCCGTTCTTTAAGCTTGAGATGGAAGCCGATAGACTGAGTACAGTAATCCATCTCGCACTTTTGCTAAATGAACCTGCGGATCACTCCTACGGCCGGTCCTGGGATTTCGCAATCGGAGACCTGTCATGAATTATAAAGAATCTGCGACGGACGCGAACAGGTATGACAGCGAGAGGCACGGACCATTCCTCAAGTGTCTCGGCGGTTCAATGTCTGAATTCGTGCTCATAATACCTAAGACATAAAGGTTCGTGATTCCTGAGATCGAGCCATGTGCAAATGGAAGTGTCCGAATTCATGTCGGCTGTTACATTAACTACCAATTCCCGGCGACGGCCACAGACGCCACCCCACTTATTCCACCATTGCGCAATGACTCTCTCCGTTATCAAGGCTGTCATAATTGGTATTCTGTTGGTTTCGACGGAGAATCAACTCGCCCACAGCGAGTCCGCAGCACAGAGCCAAAAAGTACCCCTATACATGAGAGATGACTTAAATGCGCAAAGTACAACGACATATGTCATCGCAATCAACATCAGGGCATATCCCAGTATTGCAATCGAGAAAGCCAGTAAAACCCGTTGAAGCTCAATATATACTCGCATAGTATTACGGAGATGCCTATCATTCTGTGTTGTTAGCGTACAATTTGAGTCTGAACTTACGTCCAGCCTCTGTATCGCCTTCGAGCATTTGGCATGAAGATGGAATCGCGCGTAAAGAAGGGCTTGCAGGCAGAAGGCAGCAGTGAATATAATGACAACACTGCCGAAAAACGCGCTTTGGGATGTCGGAGCCCAGCTTTGGAACAGAATTGGAACCCCACGAAACGAGGTGGTGAAGGCCATCTTCATTCCACTTATTTGCATTGGTTCGTCGTGGTTCATATCCATTCTTCTCGCTTTCAAGACAGACGAAAAAACTTATATGAGTCTTTGTTTCCTTGACTCCGCTGTCCTGAGCTTCGTTAGCACCGCACATGCCGGCGGAAGGCGCCCACCACACGCGCCGATTGTCGTTTATTTTAACCCGTCCATCGGAAATTTGCTACGCCAGTGGCGAAAATAACTCTGCCTCTACCACGCCTTTAAAGGGAAAAATAAACTATTCCTAAGAGCAATATCATTGCTTGGCAGCGAATTAAAGGAATCTAAGGAGTCTTCTATTTCAATCAAAATGAGGATGGGATGGGCTGCGCAAAACTCTGAACTGAAGTCTGGACATGCTACTATATACTTGAATCTACCAAAACTTTTTCTTGGAATTGGATTAGCAGCAGCTAGTTCCCGTCTCTTGTTTTGTTCCAATCAATAAATTATCTCGACCAAACGACAAATGTCCAACAAAGACACCCAAAAATATTGCAATGATAATATACCTAGGATTAGATTCAACAGTCGAGTCTATTACCCATTGTAGTACTATCACGGTTAGCGCGCCAGTTGGAGCAGTGGGAGTATACCATAGCAAGTAACATGATGAAATAAGCGTTAACAAACTGGAGAATATAGAACAACGAACGAAGCGCATGCTAGGGAAAGGAAGGCCGCACACGAGCACTAGGCATCCGAATTACTGCCGGGGCCTCAGCCACGGGACTCTCTGCTCCAACGGATTTGTTGGAAGGATTGTTAAGGAAATGCGGAAACATCGTCTTACACAGCATACCCAGGCGGTTTTTCAGGTAAGAGTCATATTCACGTTGAGCTCTTCGCAGGAATTCTAAAAATACTGAGAGCAAAAAGACTCCGATGACAGTTCCGGCAAAGCCACCTAAATATATTAGAGTCCAGGTGGTATAGACGGCACCTTTGGTGCGGACGTGCCAGCCATTGGCAAGAAAACAAGAATTGATGGTATATCAATTCCACAACATCTAATGCCATCAAAATTCATGATTACGAGTAACCTACCGAGATCTGGCAAGTATTTGGGTCCGTTCCAGACATATCCATTGAATTGAATAGTTGAAATCTGATGGTTGAAGTAAATGAAAGAGTTGGCTTCTATTCGAGCTATAAAAATGGTGGCAAGTCCCTCGCGATTGCCGAGTGGAGTTTGAGTGATTTATGCTATTGCGACTTTTGAAGCGACCGCCCCTCAGTTGCTTTTGTTCCGCCAACTTCTGATGTAATTATCGTGGGGAGCTCCTTAACTCGGACTAGTGACGAGGGGCCAATCGGATTGGCCTTGTCCTCTGCAAAAGGGATTCCCACGGGTATGAGATATTTCCGCTATGGTGCGCGGGATTTTCGCTACGTCGGTAATAGTTTCCCTGGAGCCGCCCTCAATAATACCGCCGCCCCAAGTAGACACCAAAATATATATTCCCTCCTAATAATTAATCGCTGATTACTTTGGTCACAAAATTGCGATTCGCCGGGCGCCGTGACGGATAATATTGTTGCTGGCTATTACGTCCGCTATTCGCTGTCAATTTTGCCGCTTGCGCCGTCAATCTTCGTTCCCGTCGCCGTTTGAATTGCTAACCGGAGTCAACGAGAGGGTCCAATCATACTGGGTGCGGACGGCGCTCTACTAACGGGCATTAGAATTGCTAGCATAATATTCCATGTTGCAACCAATTTTCTAATCACTTCGAAAGTGCAAATAACTATTAATCCTGCTAATCAGTGAGTTCCTCGATCTCTTTTGTCAATTTTTTCTTCAATTTGCCGTCAACCTGACCTTCCAAATCTTTTTCCAATTTGACTAAATGTTCCCTTACCACCAGCAAATCGGCAAGAACCTCAGCGTAAAGTTCCCGATATTCAACCAATAACTCCAGTTCATCTCTGGTGTCCTTTCCAATCTCACTCAAATGTTCCGCAATCTGATCCGGATTGTGTTCACGATGATTATGATGTTGCCAGTGAAACCCATTTTCGAGGATTTGGTTTTCTAGCAGTGAGTGTCGAGCTCGTTCGGCAGCAATGACAACGCGGGCATCAGGGCCGAGCTTCTGAGCCAATAGTTTCCCGAGATGATAGTGCATGTAATGAAGCTTGTCGGTCACGCCTTGAGCAACGTGGTGGAGATCAACTGAGTCTTTGGTTATCGTTTCGCAAGTTTTCTGTTTCGCCATCATAACCAGTGAAGTCAGAGATTCGATTTTGAAATCTTTTTCTTCGTACACCTGATGGCGGATTCGGTGGACTCGTTGAACGGTGAATGCTGTAAAATTTCTGGATACGGTGTCGACCACGACGGTTATCGTTGGAACAGCCAACAAAGCGTAGACGATGAATACTGGCCGACCGGCTTCGGTGGTGGGAGTGTAATCGCCGTAGCCAATGGTTAGAAAGAACACGTAGCAGAAGTAGAGAGCATCTCCGTAATTCCATGACTGTCATGAATAAACATCAAGAACGTCCGTACCTCTATGAGATGGAATATCACAGCACCGATGCACCAGAATAACAAAAACACCGATAGGCCAATCACCACACGCCTAAGGTTGGCTCGTCTCTCTCTGATCCAGTCTTCCTCTCGTACTTTCACCAATTGCTCCTGCAACGTCAAAGTGTGTTGGAGTGGGGGTGGCTTGGCTTGTTTTTTTCGTGGGTTTATCTGAAGTTCATTTTTCCTGCTCTTCCGTTGCATTTTCATTGCGGCTTTTCGACGACGGGCACGGTCTGCCAGGAGTCGGACAATGCTAGTGACAATCAAAGCTAATAGAGTGATTCCGATCATGGTGAATGGAAAGGTGAGGACTTTGAACGCGGTGGTTTTGGGAGCGATGTCGCCGAATCCGATTGTGAGAGTTGTGACGACCATGAAGTAGATTGATTGAACATACGTGTAGTGTTCGATGCGAGAGAATAGGAGAGCTATAAGCCCCAGGTATAGAAAAAATGAAAGTGTTTGGAACATGAATTCGCGCTGAACGTGGTGGAGTCGGCGGGTTTCGTCTGCGCTCTGACTGTGAAGGAACGCCAGGTTGAAAGTCAGGAAGATAATGATGATGAGAGTTATCCCCATGCTACAGACACCGGCCTATATTTAATACGAAATTGGAATACATTACCCAGTATCCTTCGAGATATATGATGTCATCCGTCTGGGGATGTGCGATCCCAAATTGAATGTAATTTCCAAGTCCCACAATAATTTTGAGACTCCAAAACGCATAACTCAACCAGGTGGTAACTTTGACGTGGAAGTCAGAGAAGCGAAGGATTAGAAAAGCGTTTCCCATGATTTCGCAAAACAGCGTAACACCAGAGAGGGTGATATTGAGAGGGGGATCCGGCAACGCCTCGAAGTTCGACCATCCATTGGGGAGTAAAGGAGGATCAAGGACGGTGCCATGCCATCGTTGGGTTAGACATGGAATACCTAGAAGAACGGCAAGTGGCCCAAAGGTGGCGGCCATGAGAGGTGAGAGCTGGGCCCAGGATGAAGCTGCCTCGCGAATACGTTCATGCTCCATAGACTGAAGGTGTTTATGAGGAAGGCCCGTTGAACTCCCTCGCCGCGACCACCGATGACCGTACGAACGACTGTTATCGATCGACTTTGAGTTGGTCCCGTGTCCTCTCTCGCTCGTGTTTGGATTCCATTTGATCCGCAGTCCCTTTTCGGGGTCGGAATTGTTTTCTACGACAAGCTTGTCCATGGTCAGTGTCGGTCGGCGTCGGGCGGCGAGGTACACCCTTGAAAAATTTAGAGTTATGTTCATACCAACCACATGATTCCGATGATGAAGCACCCCATTTTGTGGAACCAATGGGACGTCGAATGTGTGAAAAATGAAAGGCGACATTTATCGAGCCAAATTCAATCCATTTTATTATTCATCAATGTCAGGGCGCGAGCGAAGGGATGTTCATTGGGCGGATGTATTTCCCGGATTGCTCGATGTATTTAATGGTAGGGGATCCGGGGAATTGCTGCCTGCTGCATTATGACAGGCCATTGTACGGAAGCTTTCTTTCCGGCGTTCGCAAACCCAGCAGACGAGGTGGATGCAGTGCCTCGCCTATTGCAACGGCCCTTTCTTCGACTGTTCGTCGCCGGTCCCTTCTGGCTGGCGGTTTTCTTCCTCCTTTCGGGGTACGTTTGCGCTCTCAAACCTCTGCGTCTATTTCGGGAAGGACGAATCGACGACGGACGAAGGGCGATCGAAGGTGGGGCATTTCGACGCGTGCCTCGGCTGGTCATCCCTACCACCGCTGCTACGGTTTTGATATGGATACTTAACAAGCTCGGCGCCTTCAAAGCAGCTCAGAATGCTGGATCAGACTGGCTGAGAAGGACTGTTCCTCCCGATGAGGCTGTAACAGGGCTGATCAAGAATTGCGTACATCGCGTTAAAGGTCGTTCTAATCAGAAGTTCAATACGTGGGCAAGGAGTGAGAACCGATACGAGGCAATACAATGGACGTTAGGATTTGAAATGCGAGGTTCGATGTTGCTCTTTATCGGTTTGTTGGCGACCGCGTCTTGTACACCTACAGCTCGTACGGTGCTGTTATTCTCGCTCATAGCGTACTTTTATGAAGCCGGCGATTTACTCAGCGGCTTTCTTTTCTATTCAGGCGCACTATTAGCAGATGTCTCTCTTTGTATTCCGGAGACCAAGAAACGATGGCCGATAGCGTTGACCATCCTCGCCCTCTTTTTCGGTTCTTACCCAAATGAACCCGAACGTGCAGCGTATTCTCGGTTCTTGAAGACTGTCTTCGACCGATATATCACCGTATCGGGCGGTATGTCTCAGAAGAAACCTCTGACATTAGGTGAAACTCACCGAACAATTGCCGCCATTGCCAGTATCCTCTTGGTAATATCTATACTTTTGAATGCGTCTCTACAACATCTTCTTTCACACCGGCTTCTCGTGTTTTTGGGAAGTGTTTCATTTCCTCTGTACCTCCTTCATGGAACATTCATGAGGACTGTCCTCGCTTGGGCATACTATTCTGTACATGCAGAGTGGCAAGCTGCCGTGATATTTGTGCTTTGGGCGTCCGTACTTCTTGCGGCGTGTTATGTTTGGAGGAAAACCGTTGACGAGTTTGCATTGCTGGTGTCAAGACGTGCGGAAGAGATAGCATCAGGAAAGGCGGGTATCAGCTTCGGTGATTTCTTGTCCCACCGAAAGAAACACTTAGACAGAGTTTGATTACATACAATACTGTAACTACTTTAGACAAGAGCCGCTCCAACGACGCAGAAAATGGCGGCGGTGAACAATCCCCATGTCACACTGACGGAACTCCCAACACTTGTGCCTCCATTTGCCGGAACACTGCCAGCGGCGGCACTGCCTGAAGTTCCTGAGCCCATACTTCCAGTCATGCTTGCTCCTGCCGTCCCTGACATACTAGCGCCAGAAGACATTGCACTGGCGCTCATTGTTGCTGCCATTTCGTATTGAGCACAGACTGCGCCCGATGCAAGCGGACAATCAGGATTAATGCAGATCGCTTGAAGTTGAGAACCTTGGGCGGGAATGACAACGGTAGGAGGAGAACAGCGCATGTTGAAAGTGTCGTTGAGGGCCATTCCGACAGCTTCGACATCAGAAGTTGCGACTCCAAAACTCGCGGCTGAGAGACCGACTTGAGTGATGAAGTAGTCCATCTCGGGTTTCGACAGGTTCATAAATTTGTGGATTTGGTATTGACTGGGATCGCCTTGATATCCGGAGAAGACACCGCCGGTTCCTTGCATCGAGCATCCGAGGAGCGCGCCGAAATATTGGTAGAGATGAGTGAGTAAAAAGTACTGAGCAGAAGAGTTGCCGTTCGCCGGTTTGTTCATCATGAGCGGAGCGGCGCCACCGTCGTCCAGGAAGTTGACTGACCTGGGATTTCCTCCTACATTTGTCGACATCAACGACCCGTTGAAATATTTCAAGAGATCGATAGGAACGCCTTCTTGCATCTGGCCGGAAGCAAGGATTCCGGGAACCATGATACCGACGTTAGGTTGGGTATAATTTCCGATAACAGCTGTGTTGACGACCAATGTGAGAAGGGTCATCTGATTCGCGGCCGTGTTGTTCATCAACAGCGCCGTCGTATAATAATCGCAAATCGACTCATTCATAGGACGTTGTCCCATGACCATTTGGGTCGCAAGTCCGAGAGCAATGACGAATTTCTTGTAGGAGACCATATTGGAACTTGAGTTTTGATGCAAGCGCCGAGGGTGGGGGAATACCATTATATCTGACGGATGGGGTCGTATGCCCGATTAAGAGATCGGCGGGAGGAGACCTCTAACGCCGCTAAGCTTTCGGGACGACGTCAACAGTTTTAACTCCCGCAAACCTTGAGATTGCAGTCCACTGATAATGATTTACTCAAGTAAGTGAGGGTCTGGCCACCAGTTATTTCGGGCGGGGGATTATTATGCCTCGTTCGTGATTCGTGGGAAGGAAAAGGTGTGGCTTGCAAAAATGGTCAACGTAATCTACTGAGTCAGGGAAATACCGAAGAGGGAATGATTATCGTTTTAGTCGTTTGCTAATCGTGCGTACCCCACGTCAAGGATTGCCAATGCAATTGCCCCTTGACACCAAATAGCCGTAGCTTTTACCTGCTAACCTCAGAAATCCCCCGCCGTTGTCATCCGTAGTTTACTTCCGATTTACCGAACTGGCATATCAGAAATGTGCTAGTCATTCGTCACCAATGAAACTCATGGGATATTCAAGCTCAAGTGTTGATCGCCTCTGGTTTCTCATGAAATTTAGAAGGCCTTGCATCATCCCATTTTATGCCTCAATCTCTTAAATCTTTTCGCAAACCGCAAAGTGCCGCTGTCACCATACGACGGCTATAGATCTCATCTTGGGCAACAAAAGATTAGTACCTACAATTTCGAATTGTCGGAATAGGTCCTAAATGCTCGACGGAAACTCATCGGAGGGCAACAACTCCGAATCTGAATGCCGGCACTGTTGACATTGCTGTGTTAGAAGACATTCTATGTGACTTGAGAAGAAGTCGAACGAAAAGTTAATCTGGATGACTTATTAACTCCCGTTATAACTATTCATGTCATGATACCAGCTGTGCAGATCGCGAGACATTGACGTGAAAGTCAGCGAAAATACGGTCACCAAGGTCATTTCTCGGAGTGATCACAACCGAATCGTACTGTGCATTGACCCTGTCGGCGTCAAGTGGGCCGTGAAGATTGAACGATGGGCAGAGTCTGGGTCTCATCGTGAAAGGTCTTGCTTAGAATGGGATATTGGCAATTGCTGGCCGTAATCCGGTAAGTCTTTACGAGTATTTGCTTTTTGAAGTCTCTCAGCTGGAGTTTGAGGACGAAGCGGACTATGCGGGACTTTTAAAATACTTTGCGGACAATGCAAAACTAAATGGCATTGAGTTGGACGGCGAATTCGACCGCAGCCGGGACGGATCATCTCAATGAGAACGACGGAAGAATACTTTTGAGGACAAGAGTAATATGGATTACATTTTATGTCCCTTGCAGTGAATGTTGATGACTTTTCATGTTCTTGAATTCAAGCGATGACGCGCTTCCGTGTGAAACCTTAATGCCAAGACACCCAATTGCAACTGCTGATGATGATATCAAAATAGCGGATCGATCCGAAATTAAAGATTAGAATTTGTCACCATGCGAAACTGCCTGGCGCCTACAGCGTCACATGCTTCCAAATAAATCTCCCTCTCCCTTGGACCCCACCCCGCGGTAACCGTAGGGTACTGTGTGACTCGAATCATCATCCACTTGCATATTTAAAAGCCCCCCTCCTGCGCCATCCGTCCCGCAATTCAGACGTCCCAGACGAGTGCAATCGAGAATGTCCGACAAGTCAATCAATCGCGAAGTGGTTCCAGGGTACATCTGGGCGATGAGTCGTCCGTTTCTGCGCTTCAACCGCGCCAAAATCGGGGGCAGAGCAAGTATCATTAAACTCGCAAACGGAGACCTGTTTGTCATTTCGCCCACCCCAATCGAAGACGGGACACAAAAGTGGGTCGACTCAATTGGAAAGGTGAAATACCTTGTCGCGCCTGATGTCGAGGTACATCCCCCTCCCCCACCTCCCCCCTCCCCACCGTACTGGTCCTGTTCTGAACGCGGGGTGGTTTAGCACTATTTGTCGCTCAAGGCGTGGAAGGATGTGTATCCTCAAGCCGAGGTGATTGGTCCACAAGGTCTGGATATCGCGCTTCCGACGGTGAAATTCGATTTCTTGTTCACGCCGGAAACGTTGGATCGGACGTTTGGCGACAATGAGGTTCAGGCGCATTATTTTCCGGGGTACGCCAACAAGGATATTGCGTTTCTGCACGTGCCGTCCAAGACCATGTTGAACGCGGATTTAGCCGAGAACTTGCCGGCGAAGGAACAGTATTCGCAGACGGGCATTGACCCTGCTTCGGGGTTCTGGACGGGGTTGTTCATCAAGATGTTTTCACCGCACAACTGGATCCACAATTTTGTGTTGTCGTATGCGTTTGCAAAGGACAAGGAGGCGATGAAGAGGGATGTCAAGGTTGTCAGTGGATGGGATTTCGATCGACTTGTCCCTTGTCACGGCGATGTAATGGAGACAGGCGCCAAGAAATATTGGAACGATTTGTACGAGAAGTTTCTTCGTTGAGATTGAATGGGTATATACACGGTAGATATTGTTTGGAATAATTAATTAATGACCTACTTTCCTTTATTCACGAGTAAACTCTGGAAGAAATTTTTGAGTTTGTCGTCCCCGTCCGCCGTCTCTGCGACGCTCTTGCTGGGTGTCCCTCGTGGCGTTGAAGTCCGCACAATGGTCGTCCTGGACGCCAGCGGGGAAATACTCGGTGCGGGAGATTCAATTTCCGACGACGGGTACGGCGAAAAGTTTTCCGGACCAGGTGTCGATGCAACACTCGACGGCGTCGCCTCTCGTTCCTTCTATTAGCCCATCCTCGTTAGGAATATACCTTCAACCGTCTTAATCTGTCGGCAACATCCTCCACGTCAACTTCGATTCCCCCGAGATTCACACTCGTCACTCCGACCATGCGTTCGATTCCGCCGACACTGCCAGGGGCAGGGTTGGTCCGACGTGGTGTGCCGAGGATATTCCGCTGTGGCGTCTCTGGCGGTTCTTTTGCAAGTCTCGCTTCCATGACCGTGGCCTGTTGCTGCAGAAACGTCTGTTCCGGCACGACGTTGACAAGAGAATCTCTGCCGGTGTACGCAGCCGCCGAATCCAACGTCAACTATATCAGCGAGCTTTTTTATAGGGGAAGTACGCGTTTTGGATCAGAGACTGTATCTTCGTAGACTTCTAGTGCTCCTTGATCGGCTACCTTTGTATCTCCGAGGACGGAGGATAGGTCGACGGACCAGCCTGCACTGACACCTTCGACGTCAAATCCATCTCTCAGGACCCGGATTTTTCCCCACGAGTCCCAGCCGCTGGGAACGAAAACGTGATCTCGGTCTACGACATTGGGTTTCAGTATATCGGAGGACTGTGGGATAAGGGGTTGCAGGACGTTGGGTGGCGATAGTAAGGATAGTAGCGATAAGTGTGATTGTGACAAGTAATGTAATGATGCGCCGTCTAATACATTAACCATTATGCATGAGGGGATACGTTTGAGGAGGATTGTTCGTAGGTATTGTTGGATAAAGTCGAATAATTCTTCTTTGTATCCCATTTCTCGTTCCAAGAGGTCCATTTTATCGACGTTTTGACAAACGACGACTAATGGCAGTCCAATCGGTTCATCGTACTCGCCCTGACTCAATGGCAACAACGGCGTCTCTGCAGAGACAGTCTGCACAGAGGGTTTCTCCTCGTACCCTCGAATACTCGTTTCACCTGGATCAACAGTGGGAAATATGTGCAGGGATACATTTGGAGATGACTTCAGAGACTACACGTTCATATTCCGCGGCATTATCGCCTGTCCGCGTAGACTCGTGCAAAAATCCCATGACAACACTAATCCAATCTCGTAAATCGCGTAACCACCGCCAGGGCGTTGACCAGTCAAGTAGTATCACGCAGGTCGTCCGTGACAACAGTGCCGGGCTAAACGTCTGGTGCAGCAGTGGCGTCAACTCCTTTGACGGATTAGGGAACAACGACATTGTCAGTCGTGCAAGTATGTCTTTATATCAGGACTCTCTACCTCCTGGGGAATGCCGGGGGGGCGGGAAGAACGCACCATCATTCTCCTCATCGATAATGTCAATGTACGTGTAACCCAACGCGAGGGTGCTTTCCAGCGGGGGAAGGCCACTTCTTTTGCGCTTATGTTTGGATGACTCCTTTCCTCCTGCTATTGTGCGTGCTGCAAGACGGAGGCCATCGACAAACTCGCTGATGCCCTTTGTTCCGCCGCCTTTGAGTCAACTCTTTTTCGTGCGAGGGCAGAAAGAGGGGGGGACAAACCCATGACGAGGAGATTTGTTGATGGGATTGATTTGTGTGAGGACACGGATTTCAGGAGACTCGACCAGATCTCCCGTGGCTCCTCCTCCTGCAGATTCGCACGAGAAGCACTCGTCGCCGTCGAAGGTCGTGAACTCGCCATCATTCTCCTGAGACACGACAGTAGCGATCGTTTCGTTTCGTGTGCCTGAAGATTCGAGTCCGTTTCAAAACTTGTCCGAAAAGGGAAAGTTGACAAAAGAGGGAAGGAGGATGAGTCATCGGAAGTTGTTTTCCGCAAGAATTTTCGTCGTACGCCCCCTTCGCAAAGTTGGAACGAGCCTCTCGTGTGTGTTCGAAAAGATGGACGACCTGAATAAACTCAAAGTCACTGAACTCAAAG
>Ga0335073_10009843_pt1 | contig 13415 bp, 13 predicted proteins | sample Lox_Sample_22_FD_207093 | JGI IMG/M metagenome (GOLD analysis project Ga0335073, IMG submission 207093) | Soil microbial communities from Loxahatchee National Wildlife Refuge, Florida, United States - Lox_Sample_2.2 | ecosystem: Environmental > Terrestrial > Soil > Wetlands | place: USA...
CGTCGGAGCGAAGCAGCGAAGAGAATGCGGCGTAGGGGAATCACTCTGGCGGCCCTGCAAATATTGCTTTTCATGGTTTTGACCCCAGCCCCCACGGGCGCTGCCGGCGAGACCACTGCGACCATCGTGACGGGGCAGTCTCTCATCGATGTCGTCGTTGAAAACGGCCCATTCGATATTTCCAAGGACGGCCTGCTCGATTGGATTCGTTCCGCCGCGCAGTCGGTGACCACGTATTACGGTCGCTTCCCGCAGCCGCATATCCTGATTCGCATTACGCCCGTCCCCGGAGAGGGCGTCCGCCATGGCGTCACGTATCCGTGGAAGGGCGGCTTGATCACGATTTTGGTCGGGGCCGGCGCCACTCGCGCCGACTTCCAATCCGATTGGGAGATGACGCACGAGATGGTTCATCTGGCGTTTCCTTCGGTGGCCGACAATCACCACTGGATCGAGGAAGGCATCGCCACGTATGTTGAGCCGATCGCCCGCGTTCGCGCGCATCACTTCGATGTAACCGAGATGTGGTACGAGCTGGTTCGCGACCTTCCTCAAGGCCTGCCTGCTCCCGGTGACCGGGGTCTGGACAACACTCATACCTGGGGACGAACCTATTGGGGCGGAGCTCTGTTTTGCCTGCTGGCCGATGTCGAGATTCATCGCGAAACACAGAACAAGAAGGGCCTCGACGACGCCTTGCGCGGGATCCTCAACGCGGGCGGAAATATCACGGTCGACTGGGACTTGCAGAAAGCTCTCGAGGCGGGGGATCGAGCGACCGGCGTTCCCGTGCTCGCAAACCTCTACGAAAAAATGAAAGACAGCCCCTATGACGTGGATCTCGATGCGCTGTGGAAGCAATTAGGTGTCCAGCGCAACGGGACAAGCGTCGTCTTCGACGACAGCGCTCCGCTGGCCGCCACGCGCAAAGCGATTACCTACGGCGAAGACCCGGCCCAGTGAGCTGATTCGCCGAGAAACCCGCGCCGAGCGACGGATTTCCTGCACCCGAGTCTTCCCCGAAGAGCATCAATCCGGTGACACGGCCCGTAGCTCAGAGGCGCGCGGACGAAGTGTATGGCTCGTCCGGGTAACGCTGATCTCCCACGAGAGGAATAGCTTCCGATGCGAGTTGCAAACCCGGGCCAATGGCGGACGCTGGCGGCCATCGCAGCCGCCGCATTGATTCTTGGCGCCGCCGGCGCAAGCACTGACGCGCAAACGCCGGCCGCAGGCAAAGCTCCTCCGATTCCGCCAGCGGGCCCACTCGCAGCGCCCAAGCCTCTCCACCAGCTGGGCATGCCGTTTAGAGCGCCGCGCGCGGATAATCCGCAGACGCCCGCGAAAATCGCGCTCGGCGAAAAGCTGTTTTTCGACGGCCGCTTGTCGGCGGACGGCAGCGTGGCCTGCGCCACGTGCCACGATCCTGCGCGCGCCTTCACCGATGGACGGGCCGTATCGATCGGTATCAAGGGCCGCGTCGGCCAGCGCAACTCGCCCACGATTTTGAACGCGCTCTACAACGTGGCCCAGTTCTGGGATGGCCGCGCGAAAAGTCTCGAGGACCAGGCGGCGCTTCCGATCGTCAACCCCAGCGAAATGGGCCAGCCTGATCTCGATGCGGCCGTGGCCGCCGTCGCCGCGGTCCCGGAATATCAGCTGGCATTCAAGGATGTCTTCGGCGAGCGGCCGAACGGCACGAACCTCGTGAAGGCGATCGCGTCCTACGAGCGCAGCCAGGTTCTATTCGATTCGCCTTTCGATCATTTCATCGCCGGCGACAAGAGCGCGATCGGCGATTCCGCCAAGCGCGGCTGGGCCCTCTTCAACACCAAGGCCCGGTGCAACAAATGCCACGCGCTCAGCGAAAACAAACCCGATCCCACCTACTTCATGGACAAGGACTATCACAACATCGGCATCGGGATCATCCGGCACAACGTGAACGCGCTCGCGTGCCAGGCGGAGTCGCTCGTCAATTCAGGGAACGCCAAGGCCATCGACCAGGCGGCCATCGAGACAAATATGTCCGCGCTCGGGCGCTTCCTTGTCACCAAGAAGGATTCCGACATCGCGTCGTTCAAGACGCCGGGGCTGCGCAACATCGTGATGACCGCGCCCTATTTCCACGATGGCTCGCAAGCGACGCTGTGGGACGTGATGGACCACTACAACAAGGGCGACGGGATCAAGGATCCCTATCTCGACGAGGATATGCAGCCCTTGGCCCTGAGCGAAGCCGAGATCGATGACGTGATTGCATTTCTCGCGGCGCTGACGAGCCCGGAATACAAGGAGCAAGCCGCAAAGGAACTCGAGCGCCAGCGCGCGATTGCCGCGACGAGCCGCCCGCAACGCGATACGGCGCGCGCCTTCGGCCCAAAGCACGAGCAGCCGAAACCCGACCGCTCCTGCGGGGCGGGGCAAGCAGCGCCAAAGTGAGCGTCGGCGCGCTCCGGGGTTAGTGGTGGCCGGCGGCCGGAATCGCGTCGATCGCGACTTGCGGCGCAGCGGTCTTCGGCTTGCGCGCGAAGGCCCTTTCCGCGATGCGCGCGTCGCTTTCCGCCCGTTCTCGGGCGCGCTTCTCGTCGCGATCCCTGAATTCCGGCATCACTTCGCTGGCGAAGAGCTCGAACGATTCGCACAGCGTCTCGTGCGACATGTTTCCCGCCTGCCCGAGGCAGATCACCTGGTCGACGCCCGCGTCCTCGAACTCCCGCAGCCTCTTGCGCAGCGTTTCGGGCGTGCCGACGCAGCTCGTCTCCCAGCCTTTCGGCGCCACCGAGCTGCGCGGCTTGTCGTGAAAGCTGCGCCACAGGTCGGTCTTGCCGGGAACGTGCTGGCCGAAGACGGCGTAGTGGCCGAGCGCATACGAGAAAAAGCGGAAGCTCTCGCTGGCGAGCTCGTCGACTTGCTTTTCCGTCGGCGCGCACAAAAACGGCAGGCTGATCGCGAATTGCGTGTTGACCGCGTATCCCGCGGGCGTGCACTCGTTCTCGAGAATCTCGCGGTACGTCTTCACCCAGCCCCGAGCTTCTTCCGGGACTGGAAAGCCGAAGGTGAGCGCGCCGAGCCCGAGCTTGGCGGCCTGCGCGATCGATTCGTTGCGCGAACACGCCTGCCAGATCGGCGGGTGCGGCTTCTGGCAGGGTTTGGGGACCACGTTGCGCGGCGGCATCTTGAAATGCTTGCCGTCGTAGCCGAGAAACGGATCCTCGACGAACATGCGGACGATCGCTTCGAGCGCTTCCGTCCACATGGCCTTCTTCTCTTCCTGCGTCACGTAGAAGCCGGAAAGCTCCGCTTCCGAAGCGCCCGCGCCGGTGCCGAATTCCACGCGCCCGTTGCTGACGAGATCGAGCATCGCAATCCGCTCCGCCACGCGCGCCGGATGATTGACGAGCGGCGGCAACTGCACGATGCCGTGCCCGATGCGCATCCGTTTCGTGCGCTGGCTGCACGCCGCGAGGAAAACTTCCGGCGCGGAATTGTGCGCGTATTCCTCGAGGAAATGGTGCTCGGTCGCCCAGACGTAGTCGTAGCCGAGCCGGTCGCACAGCTCGGCTTGGTCGAGCGACTCCTGCACGAGCTTGCGCTCGGAGTCGCCGTTCCACGGGCGCGGCACCTGCAGCTCGTAAAATGGCCCGAATTTCACGGCATTTCTCCCGGCGAGACGCGCGCTGCAAAGTAGCATCGGAAAGAGAACAGCATACAGGCCGCGCCGAGGCTTACAGAGAGTGGAGTCCGCATGCGCCCTCCGTGCCCCCATAATACACTCGCGCGGCGCGCCGATTGCAGCCGCCGAAACGTAACGGCGGACTGCATTGACTTCCGCACCGCGCTACGTACAATGATTTCAGCGGCGATGGAGTTCGCCCTCAACCGCTGTCCCCCTCGTGTTCCATTCTCTAGCCGGGACAGATGATGACTCCTGACAGGGATCCTGTCGCGGAGCCATGTCCCCGGCAACGATCCACACGGAAATATTCGAGCGAGGTCGAGCCATGCCCAGCGCATCCCGCGGCGCAGTGCTGAACGAATACCAGGCTCGCAGGGTCCACGTCACCTGCCGGTATATCGACAAGCTGCTCTGCGACATGGAGGCGATCCTGCATTCCTCGGAATCCAGGCCGGCATTCCCGCGCTATTCGGCGGACGTGAGTCCCGCACAGCGCTGCGCGATCGAAGCATACGTCGCCCGTCTTCGCGAGCAGATGACTTCCATGCTCGAAATGCATGGAATCGCCCGCTATCAGGCTCCGATTCCCGCGCTGCATGCCATTGCCGTGGCGCTCGACGCCATCGGCATCGAGATCGAGGAGCTTCTGCCGGAGCACATGCGCGGCTACGGCGATCTGCCCGAAGCCGCCGCGAATGAATTGAACGCAATCGTCGGCCAGTTGCGCGGCCTGACGGCGCAATTCGACGCCTACTTACGTGATGCGAAGCTGAACCCGGAAAAGCCGTTGTAAACTGCTGGGCCAGCGAGCCGATGCGAAAAGGAATCGGCCCAGGCCCAAAGGAAAGAGACGCGCGCGCAAATGACCAAATACCTCATGATCGGCATCGGCGGGTTCATCGGGGCGATCGCGCGCTTCTGGCTCGGCGGCTACATCGGCAACCGCATGGGCACTCGCTTTCCCTACGGCACGTTTGTGATCAACATCACGGGATCGTTCCTGATCGGATTCGTCATCACGCTGCTCGCCGAGCGCACGCATTGGAGTCCCAACTGGCGCTACCTGATTCCGATCGGCTTCATCGGCGCGTACACCACCTTTTCGACATTCGAGTACGAAACCCTGCGCAGCCTGCAGGACGGCGAAGTGCTGATGGCGGGGCTCAACGTGTCGCTGAGCGTGATCGTCGGATTCGTCGCCGTCTGGCTCGGCGTCGTTTTCGGCAGGAGCATTCCATGATGCGGACGCGGAGACGGATTCGCACTGCGAGTAGCGGGAAATTCGACGGAGGAGCGCCATGCTGAGCGCCGGACCAGCGAAAAAAGTCACCATCTACGTCGGCGAGGATCACAAGTATCACGGGCAGTCGCTCTACTCCGCGATCCTCGATTTCCTTTTCTACCGCGGCATCGCGGGCGCGAGCGTGGTTCGCGGCATCGCGGGATTCGGCGCCGATCACCACATGCACACGATCCGCATCGAGCGGCTCACCGAAAACCTGCCGATCCGGATCGAATTCGTCGAATCCGCCGAGAAAGTGGAAGAGCTCATGCCGAAGCTGCACCAGATGGCCGGCACGGGCCTGATCGAAGTGCAGGATACGCTCGTCGTGAAGCCCTCGGAGGAGTCGCCAAAAGCTGCGGTCAAGGGCGCGGCCGTCGCCCTGAAGCGCGAGGGCAGGGCCAAGCTGATGCGCATCTTCATCGGCGAAAACGACAAATGGCACGACAAGCCGCTCTATCAGGCGCTCGTCGAAGCGATGCGCGCCAACGACGTCGCGGGCGTCACCGTCTACCAGGGCATTCTCGGCTACGGCGCGAACCGCCGGATTCACAAAGACGGCGCGCTGCACCTCTCGCACGACCGGCCCATCATGATGTCTGTGGTCGATGACGAAGCGAAGCTGCGCTCGTTTGCGAAGATTCTCGACGAAATGGTGCAGCAGGGGCTCGTGGTGCTCTCCGATGTCGACGTGATCAAGTACACGCACGAAGTGCCGCCGGCGGAAAAGGAGGCGCGGAAATGAAACTCGAGGGCAAGGCGAAAATGCTGCGCATCCATTTCGGCGAAGACGACAAATGGCACGGCAAGCCGCTCTATCGCGCGATCGTCGAAAAATGCCGCGAGCTCGATATCGCCGGGGCGACCGTCTTTCGCGGCATCGAAGGCTACGGCGCGAGCACGCTGATCCGCAAGCCGCACCACCTGCTCTCGTTTTCGCACGACGCGCCCGTGATGGTCACCGTGGTCGACTCCGAGGAAAAAGTGGCGAAGCTGATCCCGCAGCTCGACGCCATGGTCGCTGACGGCCTGATCGCCATCTCCGAAGTCGAAGTGATCAAGTACGTCCACCAGGACGGCCAGCGCTCGTAGGGCTTCCTCAGGGAGGCGGCTTTGACGGAAGACGCGCCCAAGATTCTCGATCTCTCCTCCTTCACCTTCGAGCAATTCGTCGAGTTTTTCTTCGCGCGCGAAGTCGTTCCCGACGACGAGCAGTTCGATTATTTCTACCGCAGCCCGTCAGGCGAACAATACGACGAGGCCGAGGCGTCTTCGCCTTGCACCGTCGTGAGCTACATGACCAAGCTGTTCACCGAATTCGGCAACATCGGGCCTCGCTACTCCCTTGGGCAAATCGACCAAGGCATCTGGGGCATCTTCGGTGAGCGGCTGCACCTGCACGAACTTCTGCGGGACGAAACTGTTCCCCTCCCTGAGCGGATCGCGGGCATTTGCTCGATGTATTCGGTCTATGCCGATTTCGTTGTCAACTCGCCCGCGGGACCGGTGGCCGGTGGTTTCTTCATGTGGTGGGATTTGATTCTGCACTGGTTCTGGTGCCAGTGGGGACCTGAGGGACAGCGGACACGGCAGGGCGACCTTTCGAGCCTCAATGCGGATTCGCGGACGTTGCTCGACGCGATGTTCGAGACGCTGAAGCGCACCCTCGAACTCAATGATCCGCGCGTTCGAGCCTGCGCTCTTCACGGGCTCGGCCATCTGTACCATCCGGGCGTCCGCGAACTGGTGCAGAAATACATCGATGATCACCGATCCGAATACGACGCGGAAGGCCTTCGTTGGCTGGAACAGTGTCGCGACGGCACTGTGCTGTAGCGAGTCCCGCTCTTACAATCCGCCGGCGTCGTGCTGCTTCTTGATCGGATTGTTCGACGTCAGCTTCGACACCACGAATTCCTCGAGCACGTTCGCCGCGCCCGTCGCGCCGATCCCGATCAGCGCGCCCTCGAAGGTCGAGGCCACGCCGCGGTCGCTCGGCGGATCGTAGGCGTTGCCGATGCCGCTCGCGATCAGAGTGCCGGCGAGATTCGAGTAATTCGGCTGCCAGCGGCCGTTGTCGCCCTTGCAGAAAAAAGTATTGCCGAAGGCGTAGAAGAAACGCGACGTCCTGCTGCCGGTTCCCTTGTAGAAATACCGCGGATCCTGTTTCAGGATCGAGGGAAGGATCGCGCTGCCGATGAACGTGGCGATCGCGAAGTTGGCGTAGCTCGCGCCGAATCGCTTTGCGTAGCCGTCGCCGCCCTGGCCGTAGCCGCTGTAGTAGTTCGTCGCCTGCTCGATCCCCGCCGTCGCGCCCGTCACCACGAACGTGACCGGATCGATCGTCGTCTTCCACGCCAGCTGGAATTTTTGCCGCGGCTTCAGCGGCGCCGCATCCGGCACGTACGTGACGTAGAAATTCGGGATCACGCCGAGCACGCGCTGCTGCTCCTCCGCCTTCAGCTCCACGCGCGCCTCTTCGGCAGGCGTCACCTCAATCTGCGTCACCACGGACGCGACCGCCATCGCCACCGGCGGCATCGCGTAGGTCTCCGCCGCGTGCAGAATTCCCGATTGCGTTTGTGTGGCGAAGCCCGGCGCCGTCACGGTGAGCTGAAAGGGGCCGGGCGGGACGTTGGCGAAAAAGAATTGGCCGTCGCTGTCGGCCGTCGTCTCCTGGTTGCCGGACGCATCGCCGCGCGCGAGCTGGATGTGCGCGCCGGCCACGGCCGCGCCGCTCTTGTCGATAATCGCGCCGCTAACGATCCCGGTGGGCTGCTGCTCGGGCGGCTGCGCCTGCTGCGCGCCGGAAGATATGGCAGCTCCCGCCGCGGCGGGCGCCTGTTGGGTCTGTGCCAGCGTGGGAAGACCGCCCGGCAGGAGACACGCGCTGAGCGATACGATCCCGGCGGCGAGCCACCCGGGGCGATTCGGTCCACGCAGGATTCTCATAGTTCCTCTTCCGCTGGGCCCGGGTATCGTTCCACTTTTGCGGCTCGGCCGCCGCATCGCGCCGCCCCGTCCGCGACGCGATGCTCGACGATAGTCAACACCGCCGCTCTCCGCAAGCGAATTGACTTCGCTCGTGCTGTTCCGGTAGCGTGTCGCGAAGCCATCCGATGATCCTCTCGCCGCACGCCGTCGCCATCGTCGCCGTCACCCCTCTTCCGCGCGTCAGCTTTCCCGAGGGCGCGGTGGCCAACGAAGAAATCGTGCTGCGCTGGCTGCACATCGTCTCGGGCATCCTCTGGATCGGGCTGCTTTACTTCTTCAATCTCGTCGGCACGCCGGTGATGAAGGCGCTCGACGCGCCCGCGCGCGGCAAGGTGTTTCCGTCGCTCATGGAGCGCGGCATGTGGTGGTTCCGCTGGTCGGCGGCGGTGGCCGTGCTCGTGGGGCTGCGCTACTTCTGGATTCTTCTTGCGGCGGACGCCAACAACGCGGGCGATCCGTGGCTCGCCGGGCGCTGGTTCGGGCTGTGGCTGCTGATTTGGCTCGTCGCCTACGCGCTGATCTATCCGTTGCAACTCCCGCGCACGGGCATCCTCGATCATCCCTGGCTGCGCGCGATGGCGATCGCCATGATCGTTTGCGCCGGCGCGCTGGCGTCGCTCGCCGTGAACGCGAGCCCCGAATCCTCCAACGCGCACCTCTCCATCAGCGTCGGCGGCGGATTGGGGCTGCTGATGCTGCTCAACACCTGGGGAGTGGTCTGGCGGGCGCAGAAGCGTCTGATCGCGTGGACCCGGGCGAGCGCCGAGCAGGGAACGCCGATGCCCCCGGAAGCGGCTCGGCTCGCGCGCTGGGCGTTTCTCGCGTCGCGCACCGGATTCTGGCTCTCGTTTCCGATGCTCTTCTTCATGGCCGCCGCCGAGCACTATCCCTTTCTGAGCGGCCTCGCGAAATAGCGGTCGTCAGCGGTTCGGCGCCTGCTGCTGGATGAAGTTGAACGCTTCCTCGACCGCCTTGGTCGAAGCGCGCGAGCCCTTCTGCGTGGCCTCGTACTGCGGCCGGCGGCGCGGCGAGAATCTCGCCGGATCGAACGCGCCGCGCTTCACGTGGAACACCCAGGCCAGCTCGTAGTGCGCCTTATCCGCATCGGTGGGCGACATCAGCGCCGAATCCACCGTCGTCATCGGGCTGAAGTCGGAGAATCCGTTCAGGTCGGTATGCACTGGCGCGGGCATCGCCGAGACGTACGAATCGGAATCGTGCGTGAACAGGATCACGAAGTCGACGCTCTGCAAGTTCGGCGCCGGGCAGATGTTCGAGAACTCCTTGCGCCGGGCCTCCGCCAGCCATTTGTACTGCTCCGCGCCGAGGCCGTACGCCGAGAAAAAGACGCGGCAGCTGGGATCGGCGCTGGCATTGTCCGGCTGCGCGTCGGGATATTCGTCCGACTCGGGAACGTCGGCCATCGGCTGGGCCGCCACTTCGCGCAGCGATGCAGCGTCCGGCGTGGCGACGGCAATCGCCGGAGCGGCGAGCGGCGCCTCGATCTGCACGAGCGCGGCGGTTGAAACGTCCGGAGGCGGCGGCACCGATTGCCGAGCCACGGGCGGCTCGGGCGGGCGGTTCGTCTTGATCCGCGGCTTCGTCGCGACCGGGACCACATTCACGGGCGCGCGATGCGCAGCTGGAATCACGGCAGGCGCATTTGCGGCGGTTGCCACATTCGTCGCCGGGACGACGGCGGGCGCCACTTTCGCGCTGTACGCGGCTGCAGCGGCGGCGACGCTCACTGGCGCGCCATCCGTCACCTGGGCCGTCTGCACGGGCACTGCGTTGTGGTTTCCGAGCTTATCTTGATCGTCCGGCAGCGGCGGCAGATCCGGGAAGACGCTGTCGGGCAAGTACCCTGTCACGCCGCTGTCCGTCCGGACCTTCACGTAGCCCTTCACGCGCGACACGATTTCGACCGTCTCGCCGCACCTCAGCTTGGCTTCCACGTCAAAGCTGACGATCGAGTCGTACACCCACACGCGGTCTTCATTCACAGGGCATTTCACCGTGGCGATGTCGGACGCGGCGGCGGGCCGCGCCCCGCAGATCGCGACGCAGCTTCCCGCGAAAGTGAACAGCAGCACTTTGCAAATCGAGCGGCTCATGGTTCCCCCAAGGTCGAGCCGTTTCCCCTGGCGCTGGATCGACGAGGCGGCCGCAGTTCGCAAATCGAGGCTGGTTGCGGAAGCGAGGTTTCCGCCGCGTCTTGCACGGAGCGAGAGGAATCGGCAACGCATAGAGCTCCGAATCAAGGACCGGATTGACGACCACCGGGTGCCAGCCGGCACCCTCAATATCGGTCACCAGGGGCGGGGCAAACAACTGGACGGAGGGGCAAAATTGGTGCAGGCGAAGGCAGCCGAAAGCGTCTTCGCCTTATGAACGCCAGCGCAACGTGACGGGACCCGCCACCGGATGCCGCATCGGCTCGCCCGTGCGCCGCGATTCGAGCAGCGCCGATTTCAGCTCGAAGTACCAGCGCGCCTGGCGGTCGGCGTCGTCGACCAGCATCATGCGGTCCTCGTATTTCAATCCGAGCCCCTGCTTCTCGATCACTTCCGTATCCTGCCGGATGAATCGCGGTCCGAGCACGTGAATGATGAAGGAAACGATGGGAAACCACGGCAGGATGTTCCATGCGGCGGCGAAATCGAGCCGGCAGAGGTTGCGCTTGATCGGCGTCACGGTCGTGCGGCTCGAAAGCCAGTAGCGCCCGGCGCGAATCTGCTCGAACCGCTGGTTCGGCAGCACGAAATCGATCGTCGTCGTCGCCGGCTCGCCCGTGATCAGCTTGAGGATCTTGTACGGCGCGCTATTCGCCGAGGGCGCGTGCGGGCTCATGCGAAAGCCGTTGGGGATCGGCTCGAATTGCTTGGCTTTGTCGCGGATGCTGTGGCGCGTCCGCCACCACCACGCCTGGTGGACGAAGGGGCCGTGCGCCGGGTCCATCAGCCCGATGATCGCCTGGTCGACGCCGCACGGCAATTCGGCCCAGAGCTGCGCGATCTTGTAGCCCGGGCTGAACGTCGGCAGCTCCGGCACGGGCGACGGAGTGGTGGAGTCGCCAGGTGTGGCTCGTTCCGCCTCCCTGACCGCGCGCCCCTCGGGATTCGTCATGAACGCCCAGAGGTAGCCGTCGCGCTCCTCGCAGGGAAAGCTCCCGGCGAAGATTCGCTCGCATTTGAGCTTCGAATCCGCCGTCAGCGACGGAATATGGCGGCACTGCCCGGTGTGCGCGTCGAATTGCCAGCCGTGGTAAGCGCATTCGACCGAGCTGCCGTCGAATCGGCCGAACGAAAGCGGGAACGCGCGATGAGGACAAATGTCCCTAAGCGCGAACGGCTTTCCCGCCGCATCGCGCCCCAGCACCAGCGGCACATCGAGCAGCATCGCCCGGGCCAGCTTCCGCCCGTGCAGTTGGTCGCTTCGCAGCGCCGGATACCAGAATCCCCATAGCATTTCGCCGGCTGGGTCGCTCGCCTTCGCAGGAGTGCCTTCGCTCATCGCGGGCCGCTATCGTAGTACATCTGCGGCCTCAGCCGCAAAGCGCCACGGCACTCGAACCTCGCCGGCGAGGGTCTCGCAAATCATTCCGAAGTCGGGAGCGCGTAACAGGCGAAGGTGATCGTATTTGTTCCAGCTGGGTCCCCAAGGCTGGCACCCGCGTGGCCGAGCGTGTCGTATAGGATTCCGCCGGAAGATCCGGGGCTCTGTGAGGCTTCTCTGATGTGAAATCTCCTATCGTGGCAACTGAACCGGATGGTATCTCCTCTTCCCGTCAGCATGTAATCGACGTAGGCCTGCCAAGGTTTCAGCGACTTTCCCGGCGCGTCCGGATTCCACACTTTCACCGTCACGTGCCCCCTGCCGCGATAGTCCACCGTGATCGAAGCCCGGTAAGTCCTCACGTTCGTGGACATATGCGCGGTGGGGATGTTTTGAGCCCAGCAGGGCAGAACCAGAGAAGTCAAAAGGAGCAGGCCCAGAACGCATTTCATATCGAGAGAATATCGCAGTCGGCGAGCGCACGCGAATCGGCCCGGAAACCGGGCGAAAATCGCGCGAAGGCTTTCGCCGGTACGTTCGTACCGGAGGGAATTGAACCGAGAGACCTATAGCTGGCGCCGGGGATCACCGGCAAGATGTCTTCAGATTCGGGGCCGTGCGGCAACCGGCGTAAGACCAGGAAGGGCGACCTTCGCGGCAGCCACGAGCCTGAAAGCACCCTCGAATTTTTCTCAGTACCTCCATCACCCATGCCCCGAGCGGCCGGTCCCCCCACCGGCCGCTCCCCCTTTTTTTACCCTGTTTCTTGTGTGAAATCCGACCGGTCCGCGGGATTGGTTTCGTGGTGGCGGGCCGGTGAGGTCCCGGCCCGGCAGGCTTTGCGATTGAGCGATTTCATCCGGGAGTTGCGGCGGGGACGAAGGCCGCCGCGATCTCGCGCGACGATCCGAGCCGCAGCTCATGCGTTAAAAAAACTGCCGTTCAGCGCCGGCGGGCCAGCGGACGATAGCCCGATAGCGACCGCGCCCTCATCCGGAAGCGGGGCGGCAGTGGTGGCGGCACGTTGTGGAGCGGCGAGCCGCAATTGGAGCAGATTTCGAGTTGAGTGGTCTGCACGCGGAGCCAGTGCCCGCGCGCGGGACACTCGGGATTGAGACACTGCACCGTCCAGCCCGGCAGATATTGCATTCGTTTCGCCTCACAGTGAGTGCGGGCTGGCGGCGAAACGCAAGCGCCGCCGAAATGCCCGTCCAGCCGGAAACGCCCCGTAAAACAGGCGCGATTGTGCGCCGGGGTGTCTTGTGTGTCAAGCGGAATATATACAATTAGTAGGGGTACGCTTGCGCGGAACAGAATCGCGCACCCGCGCGGCCTCGCGAAGCCAAAACTCGCGCCCGGGCGAAAGCCTACTGGTTGGGGCTAGGGGAAGAACTCGAGGTGGAACTGGAGCTCGTGCTGGAGCTCGATCCGGAATTACCGCCCGACGCGCCCGCTGCGGCCGACGCCGCCTGCATCTGGTCGATCTTCTTCTGCAGGTCGGCGACCTGCTGCTGCTTGTCGCTGATCTGCGACTGCTCGTCGTTGAGCGCCGCCAGACCCGCCTTGTCGGATTGATAGTTTGTCTTGCCGTAGTACGTCTGCTGATCGAGCGCGTACTTGCGCTGCTGGATGTCGAGATCGGTTTTCAGGCTCTCGAGCTGCCGCTTGGCGGCCTCGATGTCCGCTGAGCTCACGGCCGGAGTGGACGGCTTGGCTTGGTCGCTCGACGTCTCCGCTGGTTGCTCCGCAGGCGTGCTTTCGGAGGGCTGTTCCGCCGAGGCCCCGCCATCGCCCGATTCCCCGACGACGCTCACGTTTCCAGGTGCCGTTGGTATGTTGTCGTTGTCCCAGACCTTCGCAGCCTTGGGCTGATCTTTCTTTTCTTCGCGAGCCCGGCGCGCAGCG
>Ga0335073_10009845_pt1 | contig 13414 bp, 11 predicted proteins | sample Lox_Sample_22_FD_207093 | JGI IMG/M metagenome (GOLD analysis project Ga0335073, IMG submission 207093) | Soil microbial communities from Loxahatchee National Wildlife Refuge, Florida, United States - Lox_Sample_2.2 | ecosystem: Environmental > Terrestrial > Soil > Wetlands | place: USA...
CAGGCCGCCACCCTGGATCAGTCGACTGCCTGCGTCTGGGCCTGCGTAGGGGAGAACGCGTCCGGCTCAGCTACTGAGTCGATCGACCATAGTCGCCAGATCGACTTGCCCTATGGAAAATGCCAGTATGAATAGCTAGCCAAGCTAGTTTCGGCGGTTCCTTACAATGGAGTCGGCTCGGTCTCGTTCGGCATGCTCGAATGCAGGCTCCATTTTCTCGATCTCCGCCTGCTGCAATCCGTGCGAGATCGCAGTAGTGCGCCAATACTCGACCGCGCTGGCGACTTGCGCTAGCACGTCGACTGCTTCCTGGGCATCCATGCGGAAGTACTCAGCGATCCCCATCGCAGTGTCGATGCTTGCGCGGAAGTCGTCGAAATCAACGGCGGTACTGAGCTCCTTCGGGCCGGGTGCCGGGTTGGGATTCAAGTCAAATGCCGGCGACAGTCTCCAGGATTCTGCTCGCTCATGCAGGAATCCATGATTACGGAGGTGATCATCGGTATTCGATATCAAGATCGTGAAGCAGATTCGCCGCCAAAGCTGGCGGAGTTCTTCCGTCACTGCCTGTGACCGCTCCTCGATCACTTGGGCGATCTCAAGATAGCTACGTTGCTCGCCGTCACTGGCTTCGAGCATCGTCATCGCGCTGGCGTACCCGATGCGATTAGTGCCCCAGCGGTCGAAGCGATCGACTATAAGGACTGTTCTGTCTCCTATCCGGATCAACTCGGAGTCCGGGACAGTGATCCCGGCCCTGCGGGCCAGGTCAAGCGCTACTTTCTCCCACGCCATCACATTCCACGTATCCGAGCTTGCACTCGGAAATTTGGCGATGGCAATGCGGCCATCGTTACCTATGACGTGCGCTTTCGGCCGGGCGCCGCCAAGGGAACTGCCGGCGCGAAATAGGCGGTTAAGGTCACCATAGTCAGCAGTGTCCGATTCGACTCGTTCGGCGATATCAAGCAAGGCTGGGAGATCGGTCAGAATAGGCACTCCGGAATCCTGCGCGAGGTAAGGTCCGCCTTCGCTGAGCCGGAAACGCAGTGCTCCCTGACGCAGGTCGTCCCGCACGCCTAGCAGCACATCGGCTTCGCTCAAGGAACGCGGGGCCGTTCCAGCGTCCTTCGCCCGCGCCGCTTCTCTGCGGGCCAGCAGCGTACGCCCCCAACGGTCCGGCGCGCAGTCACTAAACGCCCCGAACATGGCACGGCCTACCGGGGTCTGCTGTGAGCCAGTAACCAGAGGGAGCGAAGGGTCTAGGGCATAAGCACCCGGATCGGCCAGATAGCTGTCGTTGTAAATGAAGCTCGCCGACTCCGCGCCCCGGCGGTGGTGAGGATAGAGGCGGCCAGCAAACAGGTCTCGTTTGCCGACGGCGACATAGACGTCAATAGCGCTAGTCACGGAGTTCTCTTGGTCCTGGGCGTGCGTACCCGCTCGGGCAGAGATTCCTCAGCCCGGAGCCTCCCCAGGTCAGTCGCATATGGATCAAGTGCTGCGGTCAACATGTCCAGCACGCCCAGAGCCCGGGCCACCCGAAGCAGATTCTCCGTGCTGGCTCCCTTACCGCCCTCGAGCCGCATGACGGTATAGCGAGAGATTCCGGCCCTGTCAGCCACCTGAGCGGCCGTAAGCTGCCGGAGCTTCCGCCAGGTCGCCAGGTACTCGCCTATGCGGCGCTGGGCGCTGGCGACCGCGACCGGTGTCCTCGTGGCAGCCATGACTACTCCTAAGGTTGCCAATCTGCAACGCTGCAGAGCTTAACGTTGAACTTCCAAGACCTAACTGAGGCCCCAAGACCCTAGCCTCTCCACGGGAAGGCCGAGGACAGGAAAGAGCGACAGCAACACTCGTCTGCGGGACCCTGCGCACTCAACACACGTTTCATGCAACTTTAACACTGATAGAGTTGCAGATCTACAATCTAAAATGGAAGCACTGCCTGCTTACAGGCTGCTCGTCTGGTGCGTCGTTGTACCGAGCGCCACGGCGCCGAGGTCAACAAGTGCTGAGGCATCACTGGGTACTGGGTGAAGGATGGCACAGGTCCCTGCTATACAGGATCCAAGCCCGATGTCGGTAGAGGCCAAATGAATGAGCATAAGCAGGGCGCCTACTTCGCGCCACAGCAGCGATATCCCGTCCGGATAACGGCTCAGCGTTGCGTCCGGGCACCCAACCGCCAGGATCGCGGCAGGCGGGGCATGAGAAGGACGTAGGACGGCAGCCTCGGGATCGAGAGCCCACCAGCCCGACGGCAGGGCGGACACATCGCTGGCCAAGACGACAAGGGTGAGCGGGTGCCGCCCCCCGGCCGACGGTGCTGGACGCTGGGCAATGGCCGCCCCTGCGGAGTCACGCGCGCTGCGGCGCGAATGCACGGGGCTGGCCGCCATGCAGCGCAGTACGGATGGCGCGTGCCGAGGGAACATGATCAGCCGGTCATGGGCATATCGTCTTGCGGGCTTGGTGCGGCCTCAGCTACCTGCGTGCCCTGGATGATTCACATCAGGAGTACGTAGGAGCCGACGAGCGCGACCGCTGGCCACAGCCAAAGCGGCACCGACCTAGCGCTGGTCCAGGCCGTGGGCAACGTTCGCGGCGAGCGTCGCGACAATGCCCAGGCGAGCAGCCACCGCGCCAGCGCGGGTACCAGGGCACCCCGCCGCGCCGAGTCCAGCATCACTATCAAACTCCCGTGGATCAGGCCATCCACCGTCAAGGGGATGAGGCGCCAGCCCACCCGGCCTTGCCGTGCACCCGCACGAGGGCGCTGGCGTGCTCATACGACACGACCGCAACGACCGCAGCAGCGCCTACCACAGCCAGTCCCGTTGATCACCTGATGATCCGATCGGCCGCGTTCACCGGGCACTACCGCTCACCAGAAAGAACTGCACCGTGAACAGGGATTGGTTTTTGGTGCATTCGGCCCTCGGACACAAACCCTTTGCGCATATTCAGGCCAAGCTGAATGGTCGCTTCCATCGGTTTCCGGGTGGGCAGTCCCGCTGGCTGGCCAACCGTCGCCGTCCGTTCGGGAACGTGTCGCCGTCTCGTCGCCCAGGCCTGATAACTAAGACCATTGGGGTGTACGCAGACCTGCTCTGCCCCTGCCGGGAGGGATCATGCGCGTTAGGAACCTACTAGCGGTTACGGCTTCGGCCGGCGTGGCGGCGCTGCTCGGCGTCGCTGCCCTGACGCCGTCCGCGGGAGCTGTCAGCCGCAGCGCCGCCACCGGTTACGGCCGGGATGACAGCCAGATCAAGCACGTGCTGCTGATCTCAGTGGACGGGATGCACCAGCAGGATCTCGCGTGGTACGTGCGTAGCTATCCGCACTCGGTGCTGGCGGACCTTGACCACCAGGGCATCGAGTACAGCAACGCCCTGACCACGATCATCTCGGACTCCTTTCCGGCCACGGCCGGCCTGATGACCGGCGGCGACCCAGGCGTCACCGGCTTCTACTACGACGACACGTACAACTCCGACCTGTTCCCGGCCGGAACCACGAAGTGTGCCGGGAGTCCCCCCGGCGCCCCGGTCAGCTACGACCAGTCGATCGACGTCAACCCCAACCGGCTGGATGCCGGCCAGGGACTGAAGGGGCTGCCCGGCAGCATCTTGCAGATGACGTCCAACCTGCGCAGCGTCATCAACCCGGCTGCCCTGCCGGTCAGCGCGGCGACCTGCAAGCCGATCTACCCGAACCAGTACCTCGAGGTCAACACGATCTTCAACGTGGTCAGGGATGCCGGGCTGCGGACCGCCTTCTCCGAAAAGCGCCCGTCTTACCAGTTCCTGGCCGGGCCGTCGGGCAACGGGGTGGAGGACTTCTTCGCCCCCGAGATCGCCAGCCAGGCGATCGGCTATCCGGCCGGCGTCTCCTATGACGCCGATGTCGACGCGAACATGCAGTACGACAGCTACAAGGTCCAGTCGGTCCTGAACGAGATCGACGGCTACAACCACAGCCGGACCGAGCGCGTCGGGGTGCCGGCCCTGTTCGGGATGAACTTCCAGGTCGTCACCACCGCTGAGCAGCTGCCGGAGTCGGACGGGCTGGCCGGCGGCTACCTGCCCGGCGGCGAGGTGCCGGGGCCGGCCCTGACCCGCGCCTACAACTTCGTCGACGCCGAGCTCGGCCTGCTGATCAACCAGCTCAAGGCCCGCGGCCTGGCCGGCAGCACCGCCGTCATCATCACGTCCAAGCAGGGCCAGGCGCCGACCGACCCGAACGACTTCAAGCGGGTCAACGACGCCCCGATCATCGCCGGGGTCGACGCCGCCTGGGCCAAGATCCACCCGCACACCGCCCCGCTGGTGGCCAATGCGAGCGACGACGACGGCATCCTGTGGTGGCTGAGCAACCGCTCGCAGACGGCCGCCAACTTCGTCAAGCACTACCTGCTCACCCACAATTCGGTCGCCGTCAACGTGCACGGCAAGCAGCTGACCGTGTCGGCCTCCGGCCTGAGCACGGTGTACGCCGGCACCGGGGCCGCGGCCCTCTTCCACGTGCCGGTCAGCGACCCCCGGCACCCGGTCATTGTCGGGGTCGTGCAGCCCGGCGTGATCTACGATGACGCACCCGACATCGCCCAGCACGGCGGCCTCAACTTCCAGGACCGCAGCATCCCGATCCTGGTGGTCGCGCCCGGCCTGCGGCACGGCGCGACGGTCGGCGCCCCGGTGGAGATCACCCAGATCGCACCGACCATCCTGCAGCTGCTCGGACTCAACCCCTGGTCGCTGCAGGCAGTGCAGATCGAGCACACTCAGGTCCTGCCGGGCCTGCTGTGGTAAGACGCTGATGACCTGCTGATCCGGCGGCACACCCTACACGCCGCCCGGTCCCGCCACCGTCAGGCGAATAGTCGCGGCAGCAGCTCGCGGCAGCTCTGCCGGAGGTCATCGAACGCCGTCTCGGAGCCGGCCAGGTGGCGCTGCAGTGCCTGGTAGAAAAGCCCGTCGAACATGGCGTAGGCAGTGGCGGGTGAGCAGGTGGGTTCACTGCGGGTGAGGTTGGCGTAGGCGCAGACGAGACCCCAGATCATGTCCTGCAGAAGGCCGTCGATCTCTGCGACATCGTCGCGGAAAGCCACCTCGAACAGGGACTGCGAGCGCAAGTCGTACCAGAGCCGGTGCATGAGCGGAGCGTCGGCCAGGGTTGCCGCTAGGCCGTTGCCACAGGCTTCGGCGAGCTCGTCGGGCGTGGACGACTCGGCGACCAGGCCTTCGTACCGCTGCACGCAGGCCGTCTTATATCGCCGGACGCAGTAGGTGATCAGCTCGGTCTTGTCCGCGAAGTAGTAGTGCAGGAGCCCGTGGGAGAAGTTCGTCTGCTCTGCGATCGTGCGCAGGCTGGTGCGGGCGTAACCCAGGTCAGCCAAAGTCAGCAACGCGGCGTCGGCCAGTTCTCGACGGCGGTCCTCGAACTTGTCGACACCGGTTCGAAGCCTCGTCGCAGTTGAACTCGCCACGCCGCAAGCGTACCCCAGCGACTAAATCTTTGACCGGACGTCCAGAGAATTCTTGACACACGTCCAATGAAAGAGCCACGATCAGCATGTCGCCGGAGGAGGAGACAAGGATGTCGCTGACCTTCTATCTGGATAAGGGCGCTTCCCTGGATCCGCGGGCACCCTGCCTGACGCTCGACGGGAAATCGCTGTCATACGGCGAGGTGGTGGATCTCTCCCACGCGGTCGCCAAAGCCCTTCGGCGCTCGGGCGTCCAGCCCGGGGACAAGGTCGGCATCCTCTCGGCCAACGACCCGACCGCGTTCTCCTGCGTCTTCGGTATCGCCCGGGCGGGTGCGGTGTGGTGTCCGATCAACCCGCGCAACGCGGCGGCCGAAAATGCGGAACTGCTTGACTTGTTCGACTGCTCGGCGCTGATCTTCCAGCCGGCCTTCGACGAGCTAGTCGCCGCGATCGCCCCGGCGCTTCCGAAGCTGACGACGCTCGTCCGGCTCGGCGACGGCGACGGCGACGACCTGGCGCAGAACTTCCGCCCCTGGCTTGACGCTGCCCGGGACGATCCCTCCGCCGAGGCCACACCGCCCGGGGACGTGGTGATGCTGGTCGGTACCGGTGGCACCACCGGGCGCCCCAAGGGAGTCGTGCTCACCGATCGCAACCTCGAGGCGATGTCGGCGATCACGCTGATGAGCTATCCCTTCGGCGGACGACCGGTCTACCTGGCCCAGGCCCCGCTGACCCACGCGGCCGGCGTGCTGTGCTTCCCGATCCTCACCCGGGGCGGAGAGGTCGTGATCATGGCGAAGCCCGACGTCGGCCGCTTCCTTGAGCTGATCGAGCGACACCGGGTCACCCACACCTTCCTGCCGCCGACCCTGATCTACATGGTTCTCGGCCACGCAGCGCTTGACAGCACGGACCTGTCGTCGCTGCAGTGCTTCTGGTACGGCGCGGCGCCGATGTCGACGGCCAGGCTCGCCGAGGCACTCGACCGCATCGGGCCGATGGCGCAGCTCTTCGGGCAGTCCGAGGCCCCGATGATGATCTCGACAATGTCGCCGGCCGAGCACCGCCGGCCCGACGGGACGATCGACACCTCACGGCTGTCGTCCGCTGGCCGCCCGTCGCCGCTGGTCAACGTGGCGATCCTGGACGAGAACGGCCGGCCCGTCCCGCGCGGGGAGCGAGGAGAGATCTGCGTGCGCGGCTCGCTGGTGATGGCCGGTTACTACCGGAACCCCGAGGCGACGGCCGAGGCGTCCGCGCACGGGTGGCACCACACCGGCGACATCGGCTTCCTCGATGACGACGGTTACCTCTACATCGTCGACCGCGCCAAGGACATGGTGATCAGCGGCGGGTTCAACGTCTACTCCGCCGAGGTCGAGCAGGCTTTGATGGCCCACGAGGACGTCCGCGACTGCGCGGTGATCGGCTTGCCCGACGAAAAGTGGGGCGAGCGAGTCACCGCCGTCGTCCAGCCTCAAAGCGGCGCCGAGATCGATACCGACGACCTGATCGCGTTCGTCAAACAGCGCATCGGCAGCGTCAAGGCTCCCAAGCAGATCGAGATATGGACCGACCTGCCGCGCTCCGCCGTCGGAAAGGTCCTCAAGACAGAGATTCGCTCGAAGCTAACCGGCCACTGAACTAATCCCAATGGCAGAGAGGAGTCCGCACGCCATGAAACTCGCCCTGTACCTGCCGAACTTCCGCGACAAGGTCACCGTCAAGGAACTCGAAGACCTCACCGCGCTCGCCGAGGACCTCGATTTCGACTCCGTCTGGACACTCGACCGGATCATCGTCCCCGAGGTCTCCGACCGCGGAGAAATGCAGTACCCATTTGGGTTGATCGAGGGATTCCCTCGTGGCCTGCCGGTGTCGTCGCGAGGCGAGTTCCTTCAGGGAATGCCGTTGATCCCCTGGCTCGCGGCCAAGACCTCGAAGGTCCGGATCGGCATGAGCATCATCGACACGCCGTTCCGCTCGCCCGGCGTCCTCGCCGCGGAGCTGGCCACCATCGACCACCTGTCGAACGGACGGCTCAATGTTGCCGTCGGATCGGGCTGGATGCCTGAGGAATTCGCGGCGGCAAGCGTGTCGCACATCTTCCCGAAGCGACACAAGCACGTGCGTGAGTCGATCGAGATCATGCAGGGAATCTGGACGAACGATGTCTTCGAATACCACGGTGAGTTCGCCGACTTCGACCCCAGCGGGTTCGGCGCGAAGCCACTGCAGAAGCCGCACCCGCCGATGTTCTTCAGCGGGCTCAAGGACCCGAAGCGCTCGGCGAACCGGATAGCGAAATACGGGATGGCGGGCTGGATCGGAATCCAGGACTCCCCGGAAGATATCCAGAAATGGCGCGGCGAAATTCAGCGCGAGCTTGAGGCGCTGGATACCCACCGTTCGATCGACGACCTCGAGATCATCAGCATGATCTGGTTCGTCATCACCGATCAGGCCATGGATCAGACGCCGATGGGCAAGGGCACCAACCTGCTGGTGGGGAGCGCGGCGCAGATCACCGACATGCTCAAGCGCTACCGGGAAGCCGGGATGACGATGCCATTGCTCTGGCCGCCGTTCCAGGACGTTCCGGTAGCCAAGACGCTCGACGACCTCAAGCGTCTGAAGGAAGAAATCATGCCCAAGGTCGACGCTTCGTGAAGTGAGAGGAAAGCAATGTCAGAGCTCGAGGGTAAGCGGGTTTTCGTCACCGGGTCGGGTGCCGGCATCGGCAAGGCAATCGCGGCGCTGTTCACGGAACGCGGCGCCCGGGTCGTGGTCAGCGACATCAACCCCGACACGGCCAAGCAGTCAGCCGAAGAGATCGGCGCCGCGGGAGTCGCTAACTGCGACGTCACGGACGAGAGCCAGGTACAGGCCGCGGTCCAGCAGGCGGTCGACATCCTCGGCGGTCTCGACGTCCTAGTCAACAACGCCGGGATCGAGGTCTCCTCGCCGCTGCTCCAGCAGTCGACAGAGAGCTTCGACAAGATCTTCGCGGTCAACGTGCGAGGTCCGTTCGTCGCGATGAAGGCGGCCATCCCGCACCTGATCGCCTCCAAGGGCAACATCGTCAACATCGCCTCGATCGCCGGCGTCGGCGGCAGCCCGCTGCTCGGCTCCTACTGCGCGACGAAGGCGGCGCTGATCCAGCTCACCCGGGTCGCGGCGGTGGAGATGCGGCCGACGGGCGTGCGCGTCAACGCCGTCTGCCCCGGCTTCGCCGACACGGCCATGGTGGACCGGCTCGTCCCCGACTTCGAGGCGGCGACCCAGGTCCCGTTCGGCGATCTCGTCGCGATGAAGCAGGGCAGGCTCGGCACCCCAAGCGACATCGCCGAGGTCGCCGCCTTCCTCGCCTCCGACCGGGCCTCGTGGGTCACCGGCAGCCACTACATCCTCGACGGCGGATTGACTGCCTCACTCGTTTGATCACCGGGTTATTCGGTGTGGTGCACCTCGGCCGGTTTGTAGACAGGCGTCGGGATGCCCTCCATGCGCGCCTTGAGCTGCAGGGCCAGGTAGTGGGAGTAGTAGCGCGACAGGGCGAGGTTGCCGCCGTGGAACCATAGGCCCTCCTGGGCCGTCGGCTTCCACATGTTGCGCAGTTCGCCCTCCCACGGGCCCGGGTCCTTCGTCGTGCCCGAGCCAAGTCCCCAGACCTTCCCGACCTTGTCGGCCATGTCCTGGCCGATGATGTCGGAGGCCAGCTGGTTCATGGAGCCGTAGCCCGTCGCGTAGACGACGAGGTCGGCCGGGAGCCGGGTGCCGTCACCGAGTACGACCTCGTCCTCGGTCAGCTCGGTCACCTGTCCCCTGGCCAGCCTGATGTCGCCGTTCGCGACGAGTTCGGAGGCGCCGACGTCGATGTAGTAGCCGGACCCACGGCGCAGGTACTTGACGAACAGGCCCGAGTCGTCCTCGCCGAAGTCGAGGTCGAAGCCGGCCTGCTCCAGCCGGTGGTAGTACTCGGCGTCACGCTCCCGGATGGCGTTATAGACCGGGGTCTGGAGCGCGGGCAGGATCCGGAACGGCAGCGAGGCGAAGATCGTGTCCGCCTTGAACGTGGTCATGCCGCCGGCGACGGCGCGCTCAGAGTACAGGTCGCCGATGCCCAGGTCCATCAGCGAGTCGGACCGCACGACATGGGTCGAACTGCGCTGCACCATGGTGACGTCGGCGCCGGCCTCCCACAGGGCGGCGCAGATGTCGTGCGCGGAGTTGTTCGACCCGATCACGACGGCCTTCTTGCCCTTGTACTTATCGGGACCCGGGTGAGCGGACGAGTGATGCTGGTCACCGCGGAACTTCTCGCGGCCAGGGAACTCGGGGACGCTAGGCAGGCCGGACGCTCCCAGCGCCAGCACTAGCTGCTGGGGCCGGAGGGTGACCTCCTCCGCAGTGCCGTCATCACCAGTGCGGTTGACGACGACGGCCCATCCGTCACCCTCTCTGACTGCGGACTGGCAGGTGGTCGAGCCCCAGTAGTTGAGCTCCATGACCTTCGTGTACATCTCGAGCCAGTCGCCGATCTTGTCCTTCGGCGAGAACACCGGCCAGTTCGCCGGGAACGGGAGGTAGGGCAGGTGGTCGTACCAGACCGGGTCGTGCAGCGCGAGGGACTTGTAGCGCTTGCGCCAGGAGTCGCCAGGGCGTGAGTTCCGCTCGACGATGATCGCCGGGACCCCGAGCTGGCGCAGCCGCGCACCAAGTGCGATGCCGCCCTGGCCACCGCCGATGATCAGCACCTCGGGCTGCACGGTGTAGCCGAGCTCGGTGGCCTCCCGGGCTCGGCTCTCGGCCCACGTGACCCGGTCGCGGAACGCGCCGTGGCGCACGCCATTGGGCCGCCGGTCGTCGATCGGCTCCTCGTGCCCTTTGAGTTCGTCGAGGGTCGTGAGCAGCGTGAACGCCTTGCCGCCGACGAGCCGCAGCAACCCGCTGCCCCGCCCGGCCCTGGTCTCGAAGGCGATCCAGGCGGTGATGACGCCGTCTGCCTCGGCGGGTTCCTCGGCGATCCGGAAACCGGCCGGATCGACCTCGTCGAGCGTGGCCCGCAGCAGGTCCGCGACGCCGGCGCGCCCCTCGGCGGTGGTGATGTTCCAGGTGAACGAGAGGATGTCGCGCCAGTAGCTCTCGTCGGCGAACAGGGCCGCCGCCGCGTCGGCGTCGCGTGCCGTGAGGGCCTGCTGGAAGGCGGTAAGCCACTCATTGGCCACGGACGCGGCAGCACTCGCCTCTTTGTCGACGGATTGAGTCACTCGTGGCCTCCTCGCCATAAGACGACTGTCCTGCCAGCGTAGGTTGCCGTCCGCGAGCAATCCAGGTCGCACGCGCGTGCTCCGCATGCGCAGAAATGACCGCGCCAACCCCGACGGTGCGCTATTCCGTATGACAACCGCGTCCTACAGTGATCGTATGACAGCCACGACGATCAGCGTCCGCATCGATGAGCACACGATGGCCGAGCTCCGCCAACTGGCCGGTGACAGGAACCTGTCCGACGCGATCCGCGAGCTCATCCATGCGCAGTACACCGCCCGGCTCTATGCGCAGGCAGCACGCGACGCCGACCGGCTGCGCAATGACCCGGCCGATCTGGCCGAGATAAAGGCCGTGAACGAAGAACTGGATGAGATCAGTGCGTGGTGACCTGTACCGGCTGCGCCCTGGCAAGGACACCACACGAGACGAACAGCGCAGGCCGAGGTATGCGGTAGCCATCCAGAGCGACGGAATCCTGCTCTCCACCCTCATCGTTGCCCCGACATCCACCAGCGCGCAGCCCGCGATCTTCCGCCCTGAGATTGAGATGGACGGCACCCGGACCCTCGTGCTGGTCGATCAGATGCGAGCCGTCGACGCCAGCCGCCTCGGAGATTTCGCAGGCCGTCTCGACGCAGCGGAAACCGGAGAAGTCGACCGCGCCATCAAACTGATACTCGGCACCCTTTAGAGGCGACCGGACCAGACCGTTCATACCCCGGAGGTGATGAACGGCCGGAGGGCGCCGCGCACGCTGGACCCATGAACTTCGAAGGCTTGGGCAGCCTGGTGAACCGGATCACCGCCTGGGCGGACCGTCTGCAGCGCGAGCATGGTGTGCTGGGGTTCCCTTACGCGGTGATCAAGAAGTACGGCGATGATGAGGGCGGGCGGCAGGCGGCACTGATCACCTACTACGGATTCCTGAGCATCTTCCCGCTGCTGCTGCTCGGCGTGGCGGTCCTGTCCCGGGTGCTGGCCGATCGCCCGGACCTGCGCCGGCGGCTGATCGACGAGATCGTGCCGCCCGTGCTGCGGCCCACGATCGACCACTCGCTTGCCACCTTGCCGACGTCGACCATCCCGTTCGTGGCCGGCCTGATCGGCCTGCTGTTCGCCGGAACCGGCGTCGCATTCTCCGCCTACCAGACGCTGAACCATGTGGCGGCCGTCCCGTACCGCCTTCGGGCCCCTTTCGTCTCCCGGTACATCCGCGTGTTCGCGATGCTGGCCACGCTGCTGCTCGGGGGGCTGGCCGTCGGCACGCTCACGGTCGTGGCCACCGCCCTGCCCGGCCAGCCCGCGGTGCAAACCGCGGCGGCCGTGCTCGGGTCGGCCTTGATCGTCTTTGCGCTGCTGCTGCTCGGCGCCAAGCTGCTGCTGGCACGGCCCGCCCCGGTCCGGGCCCTGTGGCCGGCCGCCATCGTGGGCGCGGTGGCGGTAACGGCGGTGCTCAACGTCGGGGCGCCATTGCTGGCCAGGCTGGTGGCCAAGGCCGGGCCGGTCTACGGCAGCTTCGCCACCGTGGCCGGCATGTTCACCCTGCTCTACCTGGTCGGCCAGGCGCTGGTGTACGGGGCCGAAGTCGCGGCCGTCCGCTATGCCCGGCTGTGGCCGCGCGCTCTGGACGTGAACCGCCCCACCGCGGCCGATGTCCGCGCGCTGACCCTGCTGGCCCGCGAGCAGGAACGCATCCCCGCCGCCCGCGTCGAGTTCCACCTCGCGGCGTCGCCCTCGCCGTCGGGACCGGACGGTTCCCCGCCAGACAGTGACGGCCTGAGGTAACCGGCGGAGGGCGGACTGGTTCACGTCTCGGGCCAGAGATCCTCGGGTTCCCGCCCGCGGGTCTCCGGCAGCAGCCAGAACAGCCCCATGACGAGCGCCGCCGGCAAGAAGGTGGCCAGCCCGGCTACCGCGAACCGCTGGCCGGCGCCGACAACCGCGCCGAAGACGACCAGGCCGGCGACGGCGCCTAGCACGCCGGCGGCCAGCGACCAGCCTGCCACCGATGCCCGGACCGTCGTCGGAAACAACTCGTTGACCAGCGCCCCGGCCGCCGGGGCGAAGACCGAGGCGGCGAACACGCCGGCGATGTAGCCGATCACCAGCGCAGGAGCGGAACCGGTATACGTGACGATAGCGAGCAGCGCCACGGACACCATGGCCAGCGCACCGGTCAGGCGACGGCCTACGCGGTCCGCCAGCCAGCGTCCGGCCAGCAGCCCGGCCAGCCCCGCCACGCCGGCGGCCGCCACCATGCCCGCCGTCACGATGCCCGGTAGGTGAAGCAAGTTCTGCGCGAACAGGAAGACGAAACTGTTCGCCGGCCCGGTGATGACCGACACGGCGAAGCCAAGCACCGCGATCACCGCCAGGCGCCGCCGGAATGGCCTGGCCACGGCATCAAAGACCGGGACCGGATGTTCCGATCCGGCTGCGGCCTCAGTGAAACGGTCCGGCTCCTCGATCCAGCGCCGGAGCAGCGGCAGCAGCGCCAACGGGACGAGCGCCAGCACGAACACCCCGCGGAACCCGAGTGTGCTCGCGGCCAGGCTGTGCACGATAGCGATAACCCCGGCCCCAATGCCGTATCCGGCGGCGATCAGCGCGACGGCCTTGGCCCGGTCGGCCGATGGGGTCTCT
>Ga0335073_10009848_pt1 | contig 13413 bp, 7 predicted proteins | sample Lox_Sample_22_FD_207093 | JGI IMG/M metagenome (GOLD analysis project Ga0335073, IMG submission 207093) | Soil microbial communities from Loxahatchee National Wildlife Refuge, Florida, United States - Lox_Sample_2.2 | ecosystem: Environmental > Terrestrial > Soil > Wetlands | place: USA: Florida...
CGCCTAGCATATCGCGGAAGTACGGGCTCAACAGGCGGCCGGCGGGATCGTACGTCCGGCGCGCCGCGGCAAAAGTCTGAAGACGGCTTCCCAGTGCCTGCTGGACCTGAGCGGGAGTGATGCCGTCGGTTTGGTTGAACAGGGGAATCCCTCCGTGCGCCGAGCAAAAAGCATTGTAGGCAGTCAGGAAATCGGACCATCCGGGGTTGCCTGTGGAAACCGGATCGATCGTCATGATGGGTCCGTCAAACGAGTAAGAGAGCAGAGAACCGCGATCTTGTGCAATCCAATAACCGACATTCAACATGTTGGTCCGGTATCCCTGCTGGGCGTAATACTGTTTGCAGAATGTGAAGTAGTCGGCAAGTACGGCGGGATAAGTGGCTTCGGGAAATGCCGAGAAACTGAAGGTGTAACGGCTGTCTCCGGCCACCGGCGGGTAGCGGATAATCTGGTCGGACGCGATGGTGTAATCGCTCGAAACCAGATTCTCCAGCTTGAACCGCCACAGCGCGCAGAAGCTGTTGATTACTCCGTAGCGAACGTCCTTGTCTGCGATGCCGCTTTCCACCTGCGCGCAGAACAGAGGGCCGGCGGTGGCCCACATATAGTTTCGCAAGGGCCAGGCGACGCGGTTCGGCGAGCCCGAGGCGCCCGGATTGTAATGGCGGAATTCGACTGTAATCAGGTTGTCGAACGGAAAGATGTAGAACATCATGGATTCGCCGCGCGCCTTCAGTTCGGCGAATTTGGCGGTGAAGTCTTCCAGGGTGAAGGTTTCGTGGTGCACGGCCATGGGGAGGGTGGGCCGGATCCGGTAGGAAACTTCGTAAACGATGCCGAAAGTCCCGTAACTCGACCGCACCAGCTGCATGAGATCGGCCTGGTCCTCGGTGACTTCCAGCAGGTCGCCGGACGGCAGGACCATTTTGACGCTGGTGATATAAGAGTTTACCTGCCCGAATTCGCCAGGCATCGAGGCGTCCTTGGTGCCGCAACAGGCCGCGCTCCCGGCCGAGAGGCTGCCGATTTCGGTATTGACGTAGAACTGCAGCCCTTGCTTCTGCAGTTCCTGGGCAACGTCGATGTACAAGGCCCCGCCCTGTACCGTCACCGTATCGCCGGTAACCCCGAGGATGGCGTTCATTCCTCCCATGCGGATCATCGTGCCGCCATCCGCGGTGCCGCACGGCGAAGTGGAATGATAGGAGCCGATGGCCCGGACGGGAGATGGATACTGATCGGGCGCTTTCAGCACGGCGATGATATCGTCTACGGAGGCGGCATCCACAACCCGGGCGGGATGAGACGTGATATTTCCAAACCAGTTAGTGACGGTTTCCGGCATGATGGCCTATTCTATACGGGTTTTGTATGTTTTCTATACCTGCAAAAGTCAAGTACGTGTGCGCGAATGTACAGCATGCGGACCGGCGAAAATGACTGTTCAATTGAACGGGGTTGTTTTATAATCGATCGGATTCAGCTATTTGGGGAGGAGAATTCTTGGCGCCAGCCGACCTCGTTCGTGTTTCGACCCAGTGTTTTCTGGCTGCAATGGCTGGCATCATCCTTTTCCACATTTTGAACGGGCGAATCTCCATGGCTGGATTGCTATACGAGAGAGCGCCTGACGGGAGACTGGTCTATAGTCCGGCCCGCGTCCAATTGCTGCTGACGACATTGACCGGTGTCGCAATCTACTTATCGCGGCTTGATCCGCGTTCCGCCAAACTGCCCGATCTGGATCCAGCAACTGTAGCCGGCATGGGCGGAAGCCAGAGCTTTTACCTGATAAGCAAAGCCTGGGCCGCTTACCAGGCCCGCAAACCCTGATCTGGAGAAACCATGACACCATTCAGCGCGCAGGAACTCATGAAGTGGTCGGCAGCGATCTTCTTCGCTCTACTGCAGGCTTTCATCCTCTATAACATGGCATTCAACAAGCGGTGGGACATGAGCAAGCTGCTCGCCGCGGAAGACGGGGCGGCCAGTATGTCGCGTTTTCAATTGCTGTTGTTCACTTTCGCGATCGCCGGCGGATACCTGTACCTGCTGATGGAAAACCGCTCGTTTCCCGAGGTCAATACGGGCGCCATGGCGTTGCTCGGCCTGAGCACCGGGACGTATGCCATTTCGAAAGGCATCCAGGCCAGCCGCGATACGGCGCAGGGGGCCGTGCCGCCCGCTCCGGCCGCTCCGCCGGCTCAACCGGTGGGCCCGCCTGCTCAACCGGTCGCTCCGCCCGCCCAACCGGTAGGGGGGGCAGGCCAAGCCGCTGCTGCAGCCGCGGGGCACTGAGGTATTCCGGAAACCGAAGCAAGAGGCTAACGCAATCTCTACAATGGAGGATCTATGAGTGCCGGACAGCCAGCGGTACCGCGTCCCGACATCGGGCAAGCTGTGGTTCATTATGCGACCTTGCAGGAGGCCTTCCAGAAGGACCCGGGCCAACTGCACGATGCCGTGGAGTCCGCTACGGCGAAGGTCTCCGGCGGAGACAAGGACGAGCAGCAGCAGATGATTGCCGCCTGGCATGACGCCATGAGCGCTCTGGCGCAAAACGCCAAGCCCGTGCTGGCCAGGGGCGAAAAGGGCGAAGGCATTATGCATACGCCGCAAAACGACCTGGCTTCCCGCGTGCAAACGCTGGTGGCACAGCGGGCCGCAGCCGCGGGCCAGGTGGAGACACTGGCGGCGCCACAGGCCATCAAGACGCCGTCCGGTGAGAGTTTCGCCCCGGCGGTCCTGTCTGTGAAATTCGACAACGACGACATCGCCGGCTGGCTGCAAATGGCGCCTGAACTGATCTTCAAACCGCCCAAGGCGGCGTGGATCGATCCGCCACCGGTAGCGGAACCGATCCCGGACGATGCGCGGATTGCGGTATTCGGCGATTGGGGAACCGGCTTGTACGGTGCTCCCGCCATTTCCCAGACGATTGCGGGCCTCGAGCGCTGCGACGTTGTCCTTCACGTCGGGGACACCTACTACTCCGGTGAGGAGACGGAAGTGCATGCCCGCCTGGTCGGCGACTGGCCGAAGCGCCCCGTCGGAACCATCAATCGTTCCCTGAACGGCAACCACGAAATGTATTCCGGGGGAAAGGGATACTTTCAGGCGTTGCAGGACTTCTTCGGGCAGCCGGCAAGTTGTTTCGCCATGCAGAATTCCAACTGGGTTCTGGCATGCCTGGATACTGCCTACGAGGATTTCGATATCAGCAAGGCGCAGGTGGCGTGGCTCAACAACATCGTGGCTGCCGCCGGCACCCGCAAGCTGATTCTGTTTTCGCATCACCAGCCCTTTTCGCAACTCGATGAACAAGGGCCAAAACTACAGGTGGCGTTGGCCGATCTCTTGAAGCAGCAACGGATTCACGCCTGGTTCTGGGGACACGAACACCGCCTGGTCCTCTACGACCCTCATCCGCTCTGGGGACTCAAGGGACGATGCATCGGCAATGGGGGATTTCCCGCTTTTCGGGACGATCTTCCGGACGCTCATGGGGATCTCTATCAATGGCTGATCCTGCCGCCTCAGCCCCATGCGCCAGGGGCGCGGTTGCTCGATGGCCCGAATTTCTGGATCCCGCAGGACCCGGAGGGCTTCAGCCCCCATGGATACGTGTTCCTTGAATTCGACGGCGACACGGTTTCCGAAATCTATCGCACGCCCGACAACATCGGTCTGTTGAAAGCAGATCTGTGAGGGTGGGACGGCACGAAGCGCACGCGGCGTGAGCTGAGAAGCGGCGCCGTCTACCAGGCCGCTCCGAGTCTACGCGATTCCGTTGACAATGGTTTCCGACACCTGAAGAATTGCCAATCCTTCCTGCAACTTGTGAGTGGCAGCGCCCAGGTCCGTTCCTAACGAGACCCCCAGTGAGGAAATGCTCTGGAGCAGGACGAGCGAAGGAAGCCCGCCTTTCATCGCACTCAGTGTCTTTTCATAGCGCACCTGCCGGTCCTGGGCGCTAGCGACTCTTTCGTTGACGGCGATGGTCGCTTCGATCATGGCATCCAATGCGGTTTCGGCCTTTTTCAACTGGGCGTCGATCTTGGATACCTTGTCCGCCGGCATGCTCTTCTTGGCGGCCTGGTACTTCTTGTTCCAGTTTTCCTGCACATCCATGGCTTTGTAGAGGCCTTCGGAAAGGCCCTTGGACTTCGCATCGAGCTTGGCGATGCCGGCCTTGTGTACCTGGATGTGGGTGGCGGCGGTAGCCAGGCTCGGAATGGGCACTCCCAAAGCGCCCGCGATGATGTTGAGGCCGGCCTCCTTTACGCCCTGCGCGATCTTTCCCATGGCCTTGGCCTTGGCGAGATCTTCGATCATGAATTTCTTCAGGATGGCGAATTCTTTGTCGATCAGCACGGCGGCCTGGTCGGCCGAGAGGGCCAGCTTGGCGCACTCATTGGCGATCGCCACCGAATTTTTCGCGATTCCGACGATCGCCAGGGGCGCGAGCGCGCCGTGGCTCGCGACCGCAGCGGCGGTGGTCATGCCGATCTGCACGGACTTCATGGCGATCACGACTCCGGCTTTCGCCTGGAACTTGAGCAGGTCCTTCTGGCCCTTGCTATATTCCTTCAGCAGGAAATTGACCTCGGCGGCCATCTCCTTTCCCGCGCCATCGAGCTGCTTTTTAACCACGTTGTTGAGATCGGCGCTGAAGGTAGCCACAACCTTGGGGTCAAATTTGCCGGCCTTGACATCAATATCCCGGACCGTCTTTTTGACAAAATCGATGGCTGGAACAGCTTTGGCGTTAGCCTTCTGTTGGATCTTTTGAACCCAGGTAGCATCCTTCACCAGCTTTGCGTAGCTGGTGTCATCGAGCTCCACGACAATCTGCAGTTTCAGACCAGCCGGAATCTCCACGCGTTCGGTCTTCATTTCGGCGGTCAATTTCCGAGACACATCGTAGTCTACGGCGATCCACTTCTTCATGAACGGTCTCCTAATCGAGTTTTGGGGGATCCCTCTACAAGGAATCAATCGCCCGCGGGCGAACAGCCAGTGTTGCGATTATAGGGCGGGTTGTTGAGGAGAATATAGTAGATACTGGGATTCGGGTACTACAAGTTCCAGTAGTTTGTTTGTCAGATTGGGAAAACGGAGACGCCTCAAGCGGGGGAAGCAGCGCCGCTTAGTGCGCCTGCTGAATCTGCTTCCGAACAGGTGACGGTTTCCAGGCCCCGCTGCCGTTTTACCAGCCGCTTTCGGTCTTCGTCACGTTGGGATCCTTGGCCAGAGCTTTGGCCATGGCGTCCTGCGCGTGTGCGAAGTCGCCGACCTTGGAGTACGACATGGCCAAATGAAATTCATGCACGGCCGTGGGCTGCGCCGCCGAGGCCTGGCTGAGAAAATTCGCGGCTTTCTGATATAAACCCTTGCGGTAATAGATGCATCCGAGCGTATCTTCTACGTTTGGGTTACCGGGAGCCAACTCCAGAGCATGCTGCGCGTACTTCAGAGCGGTGTCACCATCCTGTGCGGCAAGCAGGTATCCTGCTCCGTTGAGTGCCACCACGTTGTCCGGATTCAACTCCACGACTTTCTGGTACTCCGCTAGCGCGCCGGCCAGATTCTTATTTTGATACTCGATGCTGGCGAGGAGAAGATGTGCGCCCTCGTTGCGCGGCTCGGCGGAGATCACCGCGGCGAGGGTCCGTCGCGCGGAATCGATGCTGCCTTGTTTCGCATCCAGAGAAGCGAGAGCCAACTCCGCAGGTGCATAGTGCGGGTTTATGGATTTGGCCCGATCGAAGGCGACGCGGGCTTCGCCGGGCTGGCCCAACTGCTCGAGCCACTCTCCCGCCGCGGTCTGCAGCAAGGGAGAGCGGTCATTCTTCGCAGCGCTTTCGCGCAGGATTGCAAGGGCCGCCGGGAGTTGTCTCTGTCCTATCGCAGCGCGGATGGCCAGGCTTAGCGCGCTGATATTGGCGCTGTTGGTTTTGAGAATCTCCTCCGCATCCGCGCGTGCTCCCGCAAAATCCTTTTTGATTGCCCGGATGAGGCCATGCTGCAACAGCAGTTCGGAATTCCTCTGCCGGGCGAGGCCCGCTGCCACGATGACTTCAGCCTCGTCCAGCCGGTTCAGACCGAGCAGCGCCCAGTTTCGGGCCCCAAGCCACCGCAGCGACGATTTTTGCATCGCCGGCGCGGCGTCGAGAACTTGTAGGGCGCCCGTAGCCTGCCCTGCAGCGATATATGACTTCGCCAGCTCAATCCGCACGCCGAGGAGGCCGTTGTCAATCCGCAGAGTGTCGGAGAGTTGGTCCCGCCTGTTCCTTTCGAGACCCTGCAGCCCATAGACTCGGGACAGCCCGTAATGCATGTCGGGGGAATCGGGGCGAACGTGCTGCACGGATTGCAGGTCCCGTTCGGCCTCCTTCACCTGGCCGGCATCCAGATACAGCCGGCTCCGCAGAAGGAGGGCGTCGGCGTCTTTGGAGTCCTTTTGCAGGAGGGCGGCCAGGTACTTCATGGCGTCGGCACGGCGGCCGGTGCCCGCATAGGCAGCCGCCAGGCGCAGGCGCGCGGAACGATCGCCGGATTGGGACCGAGCCAGTTTCTCCAGCTCCGCCGTGGCCTCGTCCTTTTTGCCGATGCGATAGAGAAAAGCGGCATGCACATAGGACAGGTTGGCATTGGGCAATGCGGCCAGTCTGCGATAAGTCTGGTCCGCGGCTGCGGTCTCTCCGGCATCCAGTTGCATCGCTCCCAGGCTCATCAGGGCTCGCGCATTGGCGGGGTCAATCTGCAGAGCTCGCTGCAATTGAGCTTCTGCCTCCGGCTTCTTGTTCTCCATTACATAAAGGTGGGCTAGCGCCAAGGCCGCATCGGCGGATTTCGGAGCCTGCGCGACGGCCTTTTGCAGGGTGCCCTCTGCGGATTGCGGATCGTGTTGCAGGAACTGCATGGCGGCCAAAGTAGCGGACGACCTCAAGTGGGCGGGGAACTTCTCCAAAGCCTGCTGGAGCAGTTTGGAGGCGTCCTCCGGCTTCCTGAGCCTGAGATCCGCGATCGCCAGGGTGTCGAGCACATCCGGATCCCCGGGATCGACGGCAAGTACCTGATCGAGACGCTTGACCGCGTCCGCCAGCACCTCGGGCTGCTGGCTTTGGACCATGAGCTCGGCCAGCCGCAGTTGGGCATCCTTATGATTCGGGTTGAGTTCGGTCGCCTTTCGCAAAGCTGGAACCGCCTGAGCGATTTGTTTGGCGGCGAGATAACTGATTCCGAGCTGATACCACGGCTCAGCGTCTTGTGCCTTGAACTGGCTGGCGGTGCGGAATTCCAGAATGGCGCGCTGGTAATCCTTTTGGGCGAAATACTTCTTTCCTCGCGCCAGGTGCTTGGCTTCGTTGACCGCTGGGTCCCGGCTGCAGCCGACCGCGAGTATGGTAAAGGAGCACAGAAAAACTACCCCGTATCTCAACCTGTCTGTCATAGTCCGATACCCCAATCGCCAGGATATTGCAAATTACTTTCCACAGTTGCGCAGGAGTTGGCCCGAGCCGAAATATGGTCTTGAGCTTCCGACCGGGTAATCGTACCCATACCTATATTAGAATTCGATCAAAATTTCAAACTTATAATTTATTAGGATTTCAGTTCGGGTAGGCTCGCAGCGCCGACGCGCGCATCTGTATCCGGGCCTGGAGCCTGCATGTCAAAAAAGAGGCCTGCTCGGGTTTTCACCCGAGCAGGCACATTCACACGGAAATAACTGACAGGGAGAAATCAGACCTTCGCTTGACGGCCTCGTACTTTCCAGCCGATCAGCCCTGCGATCGTTCCCAGCAGCAGAAAACTGCTAGGCTCCGGTACGGGGGCCGGATCGATCCGCAATGCAGCACCACCGGATCCATAGGGGCTTAGGATCGTCTCAATCGTAATGGAATGGCTGCCTGCTCCCAGGCTAAATGTGCCACTGCTCCACAGCGGATCGGCAAAGCAGGAGTCTGGATTTTCGCCGCATGTCGAACCGTCGTTGGTTGGAACCGAGGTGTCTCCCAGCAGTGTTCCATTGTCGAAAACGGCGAACTGGTCTCCGTCGAGGAATTCATCCGTCACCTCCAGCACTTGTGCTCCGCTGAAAGTGAATGCCCCTTGGTCATCGATTGAACCCACACCGCCAAAAGTAAACTGTGTCCAGACACTTTCACTTAGAACCGGATCCGTCCCACCTGGAACTACTCCCGATCCATTCGTGATATCGGCCCTTGCACAAAGGGCCGTTCCCAACATCAGCGTGACTAGCGTAGGGCCCCACGCCGTTAGTCTCTTCCTCATCTTCTACCCTCCAAATTACTGCTCCCGGCGCAGACAAGTGTTTCTCGAAAGTCCGGGAGCGGCCTAGCCCGGGCAATTTCGGAACCAAAGGTTCCTTTTTCGTGAAAATAGTCTAACCTGATTTCCCGCAAGGCCTTAACGGAGATTCCAACCTAAAGTTGTGGGTTGGAGTTGCTGCCAAATGTCTGTTTTTTCAGTATTCTTCCCCGCGCATTTGGAATGGGAACACCTGGAGGAGAAAGGTCCAGCGCAGACGCGGCGCCATCTTGGCCGTCAGGTCATGACGTGCTAATTCGATCTCCTCCCTAGGGATCTTCGGATTGTCAGCCTTGGCGCGCGCGATCCCGCGATCAAAGAAGGACTTGAAGTAGGCACCCGGTAAGCGATTGCGTGTTTCTGTGCCGATGGAAGGGAAAAAAGCCCATAGTTTGGTATTCAGCGGACAAATCAGAATCCGACTAAGGAGGGACCAGAGGTTTACTCCCGCGGAAGCCGGTTTACGACGCTCACGCGATGGCAATGCGCCGGCGGCTCAGACCACCACCGGCCGCTCGCAATACGTGTAGTTATCCCAGCCTGAAGATGCTGCCGGGGTTGTCTTTCACGATGACGCCCGCTCCATGGCCGCCCTGGTCGGCGAACAATTCGTGGAGGCAGCCCTCGTGCAAGACGTTGTCCTTGATTACGCAGTTTTCAAGGCCCTTGTAAACGATGCCGTAGGAGGGGCTGTATTTGCCCCGGCCGCCGTCGTCGCGGCCTACATTCATGGTGTTGCCGATTACCGTAATGCCCTGGGCGCCCTCAATGCGGATCTGGCTGGAATCGGGGGTATCCAGGTCCGCGACTTTGCCGCTGCGATTGATCAGGTTGCCGGTAATGGCCATCTGCCGGCAGGGGCGGACCGAGCTCAGGTGAATCCCGGCCTTGCCGCTGCGGTCGAGATAGTTGCCGGTGACGTTGAAATGCGAACCGGCGGTCACCAGGATGCCGGCGTCGGCATTCCATTCGATGCGGTTGCCGGTGAGGGTGATGGCGGCGCAATCGCGGCCGCCGAATCCGGCGCCGCCGTTGCCGGAAAACCAATTGTCCATCAGGAAACCGTCCCAGCCGACGCAGCGGACGCCGTCGCCGTGGCAATAGGCAATCATCGATTGGCGAATGGAGAAACACCAGACGTGCATGAGGCGGATGCCGTCCCCGGTAAAGCCGTTCACCTGGCAGCGCTCGATGCGGAACGCGTCTTCCTGCTTGCCGGGGTCGGGCTTATTCAGCAGGATGCCGTGGATTTCCGTTCCCAATTTGCCGCCCATGAGGGACAGGCCGTCGATGGTCGCTCCGCTGGCTCCGGTGATGTTGAGCAGGGAGGCGGCTTTGTCGTCGGCCAGTTTCAGGACTGATCCGCCGCCGACGTGATAATCCCAGGCGGGAACTCCGATGAGGCCTATCCTGGCTCGCAGGTGCAGTTCCGAGCAGGCGTACTCGGAGGGAGGCAGGAAGACCGCGCCGCCGGTTTCCGCGGCAGCGTCGATGGTCTTCTGGATGGCTTTGGTGTCGTCCGTTTTGCCGTCGCCCTTGGCGCCGAACTGGCGGACGTTGAAGAAATCGCCGGGACGCGGTTCGGTTGCCATGGCCGGGCCTGCCGCCGCCCACAGTCCGCCGCCCATCAGGCCGCCAGCCCAGGCGCGGCGGCTTACGTGCGGCCGTATAGTTTCGGAGTCCATACGCCGATTATAACGGTGAGCATTTCGGATTTCAGACCGATGGGGCTGAAAGTCCGAACTGTCCAACATCCGGGAGATGATTCGGCCTACAATGGCGCTTCGCAGGTTCTGATATGAGAAAGCTGGCGGTAGTCCCCTTTTTGCTGGCGTTCTGCCACATGGCCGGAGCGATCGACCTGGACAGTCTTGTTCCGATCGGCTCGGTTGCATCTTATTCCTCCGTGCGCGACGGCATAACCGTTGCCTGCCAGGATCAGTCCGAGGTTAGAATCCAGGTGCTGGCGCCGGATCTGGTTCGCGTCCGGGCTTCTTTCGGCGGGCGGCTGCCCGACCGCGATCACTCCTGGGCGATCGAGAAGACCGCGTGGGACGTGCCGCAGTGGAAGGTTCAGGAAAATGCTGGTGCTTTGGTGCTCACTACGGCCGAGGTGGAAGTGATCGTCCATCGCTCGCCGCTGCTCATCGAGTTCCGCGACGCCAAGACGCATCGAACCATCAATATCGACCGCTTCCCGATGGGCCACGATCCGCAGACCGGGGCGGTGGCGGCGCGGAAGACGCTGGGGTTCGAAGAGCATTTTTACGGGTTGGGCGAGAAGGCCGCCCGGCTGGACAAGCGCCGCGGCATGTTCAGCATGTGGAACTCCGATACGCCCGCCTACCATGAAGGCACCGATCCGATTTACCAGGACGTGCCGTTCTACATGGGCTGGCAGAATGGCGAGGCTTACGGCATCTTCTTCGACAACAGCTTTCGGACGTATTTCGATTTCGGCGGCACGGCCATGGATTCCATTTCCTTTGCGGCCGACGGCGGGGAGATGAATTACTACTTCTTCTGGGGCCCGTCCATGCGGAAGATTCTCGGACGGTATGCCGATCTAACCGGCCACATGCCGATGATGCCGAAGTGGGCGCTGGGGAATCAGCAGAGCCGTTGGGCCTACTACCCGGACAAGGTGGCGGAAGAAGTGGTACAGAGGTACCGCACGGAAGACCTGCCGCTCGATGTGCTGCATCTTGACATCAACTACATGAACGGGTACCGCGTATTCACGTGGGACCCAAAGGGTTTCCCGGATCCATCGGCGTTTACCGGCGCGCTGCGCAAGCAGGGCGTGAAGGTGGTGGCGATTGTCGATCCAGGCGTGAAGTACCAGCCGCCAGCGGCGGGAGCGAAGGACGCATCGGCGAATCCGGAACTGGCGGCGCAAGACGAGAGCTATTACGTCTTCAACCAGGGCTCGGCGAAAAACTACTTTCTCAAACGCAAGGACGGCAGCTTGTGGATCGGTCAGGTGTGGCCGGGAAAATCGGTGTACACCGACTACACCATCGATGCAGCGGCGCGCTGGTGGGGCGACCTTCACCGTGCTTATGTGGATCACGGCGTCGCCGGCATCTGGAACGATATGAACGAGCCGTCGGATTTCCTGGATCAGACCGGCAAGACGCAGATGGACGTGGTTACCTACGATGAAGATGGCCACACGCCGTACGCCCAGAACCGGAATGTCTTCGCGCTGAATGAAGCGCGGGCCACGTACGGCGGCTTGCTACGGCTGCGGCCGAATGAGCGGCCGTATATCATTACACGCGCCGGCTATGCGGGCATTCAGCGCTACGCGACCATGTGGACGGGCGACAACACCTCCACCTGGGACGCCATGGCGCTGAGCATTCCGATGTTCGCCTCGCTGGGCCTTTCGGGCGAGCCATTCGTCGGCGCCGACGCCGGCGGCTTCATCGGCCGCACCGAGCCCGAACTGCTCACGCGCTGGTACCAGATCGCGTTCCTGACACCCTTCTGCCGCAATCATGCCCAACGGGACAGCTACGACCATGAGCCGTGGCGCTTCGGCACCTATTATGAAGGCATCATCCGGAAATATTTGAAGCTACGCTACCAACTGCTGCCATTTCTGTATACAGCCCTGGAAGAGGCGCATCGGACCGGAGTCCCCATGTTCCGGCCGCTCCTGCTGAACTATCAAAGCGATCCGAATACCCTCGCAATTGACGACGAATTCATGGTGGGTGCGGACCTGTTGGTGGCGCCGATTCTGAAAGAGGGGGCCACATCGCGCCTGGTCTATCTTCCCGCGGGCGTCTGGTACGACTATTGGACCGGAAAACGGCTGACCGGTGGAAACATGATCCACGCGGACGCGCCGCTCGAAACCGTGCCGCTCTATGTCCGCGGCGGGGCGATCCTACCGACGGGACCGGAGATGAATTATGTTGGCGAGCGGCCGGTCGACCCGCTCACATTCCGGGTGTTTCCGGACGCCAGCGGCCGGGCGGAAACGTCGCTCTACGAGGATGATGGTGTCAGTCAGGCATACCGGCAGGGCGCGGTCCGGCGGACCCATGTAAGTTACCGGGCTTCCGCGCAGGGCGCGGACGTCGATGTAAGCGCGCCGGAAGGCAGCTATCAGCCGGGTGCGCGCCGACTCACGCTTGCGGTTCGCACCGCGCCGTCAGGCGCCGGAGCGGTTCTGGACGGCCAGCCGCTGCGCACGTTCGAGCGCTCCGCGGGTTCGATCTCCGTCCAGTTCCCCGATGACGGGAAGGCGCATAAAATCGAAATTCGTTGATTCAGGCTAACCCACGAACGCGGGCGGCTAGCATTCGGCGCACAGCCTGGCAGGAATCCAGGCTGAGGGCTTCGCGGGCGATGGCCTCGCCTTCGGAGACCGTCCAGCGGGCGATCTCGCGCTTGATATCCGGAATGAGTTTTGCGCTGACGCTGAATTCCTCCAGGCCCAGGCCGAGGAGCAGTGGGGTGGCCAGGGGATCGGCGGCCAATTCGCCGCAGAGGGCCACGTCGATTCCGGCGTGACGGGCGGCATCGGCCGCCAGCCGGACGGTGCGGAGGACGGCGGGCTGAAAGGGATCGGCCAGCGGAGCGACGCACGTGTTGGTGCGGTCGGCGGCCATCACGTATTGGATGAGGTCGTTGGTGCCGATGCTCATGAAATCCGCTTCGCGCGCGAGTTGGTCCGCGACGGCGGCGGCAGCCGGCGCCTCGATCATTGCGCCGACCTTGATGCCGCGGCCGAACGGCAGCTTTTCGGCTTCGAGCTCGGCCTCGAGTGCCGCGAGGATCGACCGGGTCTGCTGCACCTCTCCGGCGGACGTGATCATCGGGAGGAGCACGGCGACGGCTCGGCCCGCGGCGGCGCGTAGGATGGCGCGGAGCTGGGTGCGGAACAGGTCGAGCCGGCTTAACGTCACGCGGATGCCGCGCCAGCCGAGAAATGGATTGTTTTCTGCGGGGGTTTCGATGTAAGGCAGGGCCTTATCTCCGCCGATGTCGAGCGTGCGGACGATGAGCGGCCGGCCGGCGAGCGCGGCGGCAATGGCGGTGTAAGCGGCGAGCTGTTCG
>Ga0335073_10009849_pt1 | contig 13413 bp, 12 predicted proteins | sample Lox_Sample_22_FD_207093 | JGI IMG/M metagenome (GOLD analysis project Ga0335073, IMG submission 207093) | Soil microbial communities from Loxahatchee National Wildlife Refuge, Florida, United States - Lox_Sample_2.2 | ecosystem: Environmental > Terrestrial > Soil > Wetlands | place: USA...
AACTCGCTTCGGCCTGTTCGCAATTGGCCGCCGACACCGGCGGCGACGTGGACGAGGCCGCGGTGCGGCGCTATCACAGCGGCAAGGCCGAGGTGAAGGGATTCGATATCGCCGACAAGGCCGTGACCGGCGACGTCGCCGGGGCCGCGGAGGCCCTGCGCTGGGCGATGATGCGTGGCGAGCCGCTCGTGGTGCTGGCCGACGCACTGGCCGAAGCCGTGCACACGATCGGCCGGGTGGCGCCGCTGTCCGGCGACCCCTACCGGCTGGCGTCGCAACTCGGAATGCCGCCCTGGCGCGTGCAGAAGGCGCAGAAACAAGCGCGGCGCTGGTCACGCGAGACGGTTGCGTCCGCGATGAAAGTGGTGGCGACGCTGAACGCCAACGTCAAGGGCGCCGCAGCGGACGCCGACTACGCGCTGGAATCCGCGGTCAGGAAGGTTGCCGAGCTGGCGGCAGACCGGAGCTGAAGGTCAGCCCAGGCCGTTGAGGGCCTTGGCCAGCGCTGACTTCTTGTTGGCCGCCTGGTTCTTGTGGATCACGCCCTTGCTGGCGGCCTTGTCCAGCTTGCGGTTGGTCGCGACGAGCAACTCGGCGGCCTTTTCCTTCTCACCGGCGTGGGCGGCCTCACGGAACGCGCGGACAGCGGTACGCAGCGAGGACTTCACCGCCTTGTTGCGCAGCCGGGCGCGCTCGTTGGTGCGGTTGCGCTTCTGCTGCGACTTGATGTTGGCCACGCGTGAGTTCCTTAGTTAGTCTATGGGGGCTTGATCGGGGTCGGCCGAGGCGGCCGAATCGCCCGTAGCAAGTGTCCAGGTTAGCAGTCGGTTACGTTTTCCCCCAAAAGTGGAACTCTGGGTCTGCCCTGCCGCCAATTTTGAGAGAGCATGTCAGACGTGAGCGTTGCAAACCAGGTCGAGCGGCCCAAGCGGCGGTCGCGTGCCCGCTCCGAGCGCATTTTCGGCGGGTACAACAGGTCCGACGACGTCTACTCGAAGGCGTTCGACGAGATGTTCGACTCCCAAGGCAACGTCCGGGGCCCGTACAAGGGCATCCACGCCGAGCTCGCGCCGTCGGACGCGTCGGACCTCAAGGCCCGCGCCGAGGCGCTGGCCAGGGCATTCATCGACCAGGGCATCACGTTCTCGCTGTCGGGTCAGGAACGGCCCTTTCCGCTGGACCTGGTGCCGCGGGTCATCTCGGCGGCCGAATGGAACCGGCTGGAACGTGGCATCACCCAACGCGTCAACGCCCTCGAGCGCTACCTCGACGACATCTATGGGGATCAGGAGATCCTGCGTGACGGCGTGATCCCGCGCCGCTTGATCACGTCCTGCGAGCATTTCCACCGCCAGGCGGTGGGCATCGTCCCGCCCAACGGGGTTCGCATCCACGTCGCGGGCATCGATTTGATCCGCGATGAACGCGGCGACTTTCGGGTGCTCGAGGACAACCTGCGCTCGCCGTCGGGGGTGTCGTACGTCATGGAGAACCGGCGCACCATGGCGCGGGTCTTCCCGAACCTGTTCGCCACCCATCGGGTGCGCGCGGTCGACGACTACTCCTCACACCTGCTGCGGGCGTTGCGGAACTCGGCGGCCACCAACGAGGCAGACCCGACTGTGGTGGTGCTGACCCCGGGCGTCTACAACTCGGCGTACTTCGAGCACTCGCTGCTGGCCCGCCAGATGGGCGTGGAGTTGGTCGAGGGCCGCGACCTGTTCTGCCGCGACAACCAGGTGTACATGCGCACCACCGAGGGGGAGCGGCAGGTCGACGTCATCTATCGCCGCATCGACGACGCCTTCCTGGACCCGCTGCAGTTCCGCGCCGACTCGGTGCTCGGGGTGGCGGGTCTGGTCAACGCCGCGCGCGCCGGCAATGTGGTGATATCCAGCGCCATCGGCAATGGCGTCGGCGACGACAAGCTCATCTACACCTATGTGCCCACGATGATCGAGTACTACCTGGGTGAAAAGCCGCTGCTGGCCAACGTCGACACCTACCGCTGCTGGCTCGACGACGAACGTGAAGAGGTGCTCGACCGCGTCCGCGAACTCGTCGTCAAGCCGGTCGAGGGTTCCGGTGGATACGGCATTGTCTTCGGTCCGGAAGCTTCGGCGAAAGAGCTCGCCGAGGTCAGCAAGAAGATCCGCGACGATCCTCGGAGCTGGATCGCCCAGCCGATGATGGAGCTGTCCACCGTGCCGACCCAGATCGGCAACAACCTGGCCCCCCGCTACGTGGATCTGCGGCCGTTCGCGGTCAACGACGGCGACGGCGTGTGGGTGCTGCCGGGCGGGCTGAGCCGCGTGGCGCTGGTCGAGGGTTCGCGGGTGGTCAACTCCAGCCAGGGCGGGGGCTCCAAGGACACCTGGGTGCTGGCGCCGCGCGCCTCGGTGGCCAACCGTGAGTTGGGCGCCGCCGAGGTGGTGCGTTCGCTGCCGAAGTCCGACCCGGAGGGCGATGGATCGTCGCCGGCGCCGAAACAGTCGCCAAAGCAGACGCAAAAGCAGTCGCAGAAGCAGACGCAACGGACCCAGCAGCCCCGCGAAGGGCGCCAGCAGCAACAGGGTCAGCAACAGCACCAACAGAAGGCGAGGCGCTGATGCTCGCTCGCAATGCCGAAGCGCTGTATTGGATCGGTCGCTATGTTGAGCGCGCCGACGACACCGCGCGCATCCTGGACGTGACCGTGCACCAGTTGCTCGAGGATTCCAGCGTTGATCCCGACCAGGCCTCGCGGCTGCTGCTGCGGGTGCTCGGCATCGAAGCGCCCGACCACGAGCTGGACGTCTGGTCGCTGACCGACCTGGTGGCATTCAGCTCCGACACCCAAGGTGGGTGCTCCATCGTCGCTTCGATTTCGGCGGCGCGGGAAAACGCGCGGTCGGCACGCGAGGTGACCTCGAGCGAGACCTGGGAGTGCCTGAACACTACCTACAATGCACTCGCCGAACGCGAGCGTGCAGCGAAACGCCTTGGGCCGCATGAGTTCTTGTCCTTCATCGAGGGACGCGCGGCGATGTTCGCCGGCCTGGCCGATTCGACGCTCTCCCGTGACGACGGGTACCGCTTCATGGTGCTGGGCCGTGCCATCGAGCGGGTCGACATGACGGTGCGGTTACTGCTGTCGCGGGTGGGGGACAGCGCGTCATCACCGGCGTGGGTGACGTTGCTGCGTTCGGCCGGCGCACATGACACCTATCTGCGCGCCTACCGCGGCGCGCTGGATGCGGCGCGGGTGGTCGAATTCATGCTGCTCGACCGGCTGTTTCCGCGTTCGGTCTTCTACTCGCTGCGGCTGGCCGAGCACAACCTCGACGAACTGCTGCACAGCCCGCATAGCCGGGTGGGCGCCACTGCCGAAGCGCAGCGGTTGCTCGGGCAGGCCCGCAGCGAACTGGAGTTCGTGCAGCCCGGCGCGTTGCTGGAGTCGCTGGACAGCCGCCTGGCCAGCTTGCAAAGAACCTGCCACGACGTCGGAGATGCGTTGGCCTTGCAGTACTTTCACGCCGCGCCGTGGGTGGCGTGGTCGGATGCGGGCCATCAGGGGCGACTTATCGGCAAGAACGGAGAAGCCTGATGTGGCGGGTGCGGGTGGTACACACCACCGGCTACGCCTACCGATCGCCAGTGACGGCCTCCTACAACGAAGCCCGGCTGACGCCGCGGTCCAACACGCGGCAGAACGTCATCCTCAACCGCGTCGAGACCATTCCCGCCACCCGGTCGTATCGCTACATCGACTACTGGGGTACCGCCGTCACGGTGTTCGATTTGCACGCGCCCCACGCCGAACTGACGGTGTCGTCGTCATCCGTCGTCGAGACCGAGCGCCCGGAGGCGGTATCGACACGGGCGACCTGGACAGACCTGCGATCGGAGGCCGTGATCGACCGGTTCGACGAGGTGCTGCGCCCCACCGAGTACACCCCGACGAGCGAACGTGTTGCGGCGGTCGGTGCGCGGATCATCAAGAACCACGAACCGCGGGAAGCCGTCGTTGCGGCCGCCCGGTGGGCACGCGGCGAGCTTGACTACCTTCCGGGCACCACCGGCGTGCATTCCTCCGGGCTCGACGCTCTGGAAAAAGGCAAGGGCGTCTGTCAGGACTTCGCGCACCTGACGCTGATGCTGTTGCGCTGCATGGGAATTCCCGCTCGTTACGTATCGGGTTACCTGCACCCCAAACGCGACGCCAAGATCGGAAAGACCGTTGAGGGCCGCAGCCACGCTTGGGTCCAGGCGTGGACGGGCGGCTGGTGGAATTATGACCCGACGAATGACACCGACATCACCGAGCAGTACGTCAGCGTGGGCGTCGGCCGTGACTACAGCGACGTGTCCCCGCTGAAAGGTGTCTACTCCGGCAAGGGAGTGACCGATCTCGACGTGATCGTCGAGATCACCCGGCTGGCGTGACGGCGTACCTGTCTAGGGGCTCCGTGCTTGCCGGGTTGGCCGAACAGCTTGCCGCGAGTGCCGCCGGTGCCGCCGGACCCGCCGTCGGCGCCGTCACGCCGTCGCCAACGTTGCCGATCAGCCGGGCGTTCCCTCCGGGACCGCCGGCACCACCCATGGGCGTCAAGGCAGCACCGCCGTTACCGCCGCGGCCGCCGTTGCCCAGCAGCAGTCCACCGTGGCCGCCGGCCCCGCCAACGGCACCGGGATGGCCGCTGATGCCGGCGCCGCCGGCGCCGCCGTGGCCACAATCTGTCGCCGCAGCTACCAGCGTCTCCGGGCTTGCAAGTACAACCGACATCAGGCACCTCCAGCAACGAGTTAGGAGATCGTATGACCGTTCCGGCAAATCCTTTCGGGTTTTCCGGCAAACTTCGTTCGGCCTATCGTTCCCGATATGACCGAATCGGCGTCGGGGCGAGGCGGACGGCCGCTGCTCTGGCTCTCCTGGAGTTGTGTTGCGCTGCTTTTCGGTGGACTCGCCATCGGGGTCGCCCTCGGCGGGGTGATGCCGTTGCCGTACGGACCGGCGACCGCGGTCCAGACCTATGTGCGTGCCCAGCCGGTCGCGGTGCACGTCATCGCCACTGCGGCCTTCGCATCCTCCGTACCGCTGGCGATTTACGCGGCGCTGGCGGCTGGCCGACTGCATCCGCGCGGGGCGATCGCGCTGACCGGCGGCGTCTTGGCGGCCGGTTCGCTGGGTTTGACCGGTTTGTTGGGCTGGACGCTGTCGCGACCCGACGTCGGCACGGACCCCGCGCTGGCACGTGCGCTCTATTACTTGGTGTTTCTGGTGGGTGGCCCGGGGCACCTGGCGGCGTTGGGGCTGCTGGTCGGCGGCATCGCGGTGCCGAGCCTCAAGCTTGGGTTGACGCCGAGGACCGTGGCCCGGATCGGCGTTGCCGTCGCGGCCCTTGCCGAATTGTCGACATCGGTGTTGGTGTGGCCGCCGCTCGCGGTGCTGCTGCCGGTTGCACGCGTGGCGGCGTTGGTGTGGCTGGTGGTGATCGGCGCACTACTGCCGCGCCGGAACCTCGACCCGGTGTAGGTCGTCGCCGAGCTCGATGCGCCCACCGAATTCGGTGGCGGCCAGCGCCCGCCACTGCTCCTCCTGCCCGGGTGCGATAGCCGGCACATAATGCGTCATGATCAGCGTGCCGACACCCGCGCGCGCCGCGGTCGCGGCGGCCTCCTGCACCGACGAGTGGTAATCGCAGACGTCCTTGATGCGCTGCTGAGGCACGTGGGTGAGGATATCTTTGCGAATCACCGTGTGCACCAACGCATCCGCGCCTGCTGACAACTCGTCCAGGCCGGCGCAGGGCACCGTGTCGCCGGCGAGCACCACCGAGGCGCCATCGAATTCGATCCGGAACCCGATCGTCGGCGCCACCGGCCGGTGATCGGTCGGCGCCACCCGGATGGTCACTCCGTCGCGATCCCACACCGGGCCGTCCGTGTATTCGTGAACCTCGATCGGCGGCGGCGCGTTCAGATCGTCGTGATGGGCGATCCGATAGCCGATGTCGTGGCCGAACGCCTTCAGCGTCGCCTCCACCGTCTCGGCCGTGCCCGGCGGCCCGATGATGGGCAACGGCGCCGGATCGGACGCGAAGTTGGTGATCCAACTGGTGATCAGGACGTCGCCGAGTTCGGCGATGTGGTCGCTGTGCAGGTGGGTGAGTAACACCGCCGACAAGCTCGCGGCACCCACACCGACGGCCGCCGTGCGCTGCAACACGCCGCGCCCGCAATCGACCAGGAACGTCCGTCCGCCGGCCCGCACGAGGGTGGCCGGCCCGGCGCGGTCGGGGTCGGGGACGGGACTTCCGGTTCCGAGCAGCGTGACCTCGATCATGGCCTCATCCTCGCAAATCCTGGCAAGCCAGCGGGGACGTCGCCGGGCCGCGTCTTTCGTCGGTTTGCTTTCCCGCCGCTCGGGTAAGTCGTAGCCTGATGTGAAGCGGATCACAAAGCAGGTTTGAACCCGGCTGGAGGTTATTAATGCGGATCGCGGACGTCTTGCGGAACAAGGGTGGGGCGGTGCGGACGATCAACCCCGATGCGACGGTGCAGGAGCTGCTGGCCGGCCTCGCCGAGCAGAACATCGGCGCCATGGTGGTGGTTGACGGCGACGGCCCTGATGCCGTAGTCGGCATCGTCTCGGAGCGTGACGTGGTACGCCAGCTCCATAGGCAGGGTGCCGACGTGCTGTCCGGCCCGGTCTCCAAAATCATGACCGCCGCGGTCACCACCTGCACAAAATCTGACACGGTGGACAGCGTCAGCGCGCTGATGACGACCAACCGCGTCCGTCACGTGCCGGTGCTGGACGGCACCAGCCTGATCGGCATCGTCAGCATCGGCGACGTCGTGAAGACACGCATGGAGGAGCTCGAGGCCGAGCACGAGCAGCTGCAGTCCTACATCACGCAGGGCGCCAGCTAGCGCCAGGCGTACTCGGCGCGCAGCCGGGCGGCCACCACGTCGAACAGCGCGCGGTCGAGGATCGCGCCCTCGCGGCGAATGCCTTCTTCGGGCACGTCGAGGACTCGGTCGAGCCGGACCCAGCTGTCGCGGCCCTCGTAATCCCAGTCGCCCGAGCCGATGCCGACCCAATCCCGGTCCGCGGCGTGGCGCTGCTGGCTGGACAGCATCAGCCCCAGCAGGACGCTGCCGTCGCGGCCCACGACGAGGACCGGTCGATCCTTGCCCTGATTGGGGTCTTCCTCGTGGACCACCCAGGTCCACACGATCTCGCCCGGGTCGGCGCGGCCGTCGAGGTCGGGGGCGTAGACCACCTTGCGGGCCCGGTGCCCCGTCGGGAAGCTGATCTTGGTCACCGGCCGGCCGGCGGTGATCGCCGCCTGTGGTGGCGGCGGTGCGACCGCGGCGATGACGTTCATGGTGATCTTGACGGCGTGCTGGACTTCCTTCAGGACGGCCTGGGACTGCTGAACTTGACGGACAAATTTCGGCGCCCGCTTGGTCACCAAGTCCTCGGCGAATCCCTGCAGCGTCCGCAACGTCTTCCAAGGTGACTTACCGTTGTCCGACGCCATACGGGGCAGTTTAGTCGCGCCCGGATTCGGCCGACCGTGGCGAATTGTGTCTCGACCGCCTCGCCTGGATACCCTGGACATCGGCGAACCGCCGCTCAAGCACCCATTTCAGGAGATCCCCATCAGCAGTTTCGCCGACAAGACCTTCACGGCGCCGGCGCAGATTCGGAACTTCTGCATCATCGCCCACATCGACCACGGCAAATCCACCCTGGCGGACCGGATGCTGCAGCTCACCGGCGTGGTCGACGAGCGCTCGATGCGGGCCCAGTACCTGGACCGGATGGACATCGAGCGGGAACGCGGGATCACCATCAAGGCGCAGAATGTGCGGCTGCCCTGGCGGGTGGGGGACACCGATTACGTGCTGCACCTCATCGACACCCCCGGTCACGTCGACTTCACCTACGAGGTGTCGCGCGCGCTGGAGGCCTGCGAGGGCGCGGTGCTGCTGGTGGACGCCGCGCAGGGCATCGAGGCGCAGACCCTGGCCAATCTCTACCTGGCCCTGGACCGCGACCTGCACATCATCCCCGTGCTGAACAAGATCGACCTGCCCGCCGCCGACCCGGACCGGTACGCGGGGGAGATCGCCCACATCATCGGCTGCGAACCCACCGACGTGCTGCGGGTGTCCGGCAAGACGGGCGAGGGCGTCGCCGACCTGCTCGACCATGTGGTGCGCGAGGTGCCGCCGCCGCAGGGCGACGCCGACGCCCCGACGCGCGCCATGATCTTCGACTCCGTCTACGACATCTACCGCGGCGTGGTGACCTACGTCCGGGTGGTGGACGGCAAGATCAGCCCCCGCGAGCGCATCGCGATGATGTCCACCGGCGCCACCCATGAACTGCTCGAGGTCGGGATCGTCTCGCCCGAGCCCAAGGCCAGCGACGGCCTCGGTGTCGGGGAGGTCGGTTACCTGATCACCGGGGTGAAAGACGTCCGCCAGTCCAAGGTGGGCGACACGGTGACGACGGTCCGCAACGGCGCCAAGGAGGCGCTCATCGGCTATCGCGAACCCAAGCCGATGGTCTACTCCGGGTTGTATCCCGTCGACGGTTCGGACTACCCCGATCTGCGCGACGCCCTGGACAAGCTGCAACTCAACGACGCGGCGCTGACCTATGAGCCGGAAACCTCGGTGGCGCTCGGCTTCGGATTCCGTTGCGGCTTTTTGGGTTTGCTGCACATGGAGATCACCCGCGAGCGCCTGGAGCGCGAGTTCGACCTGGACCTGATCTCGACGTCGCCCAACGTTGTCTATCGCGTCATCAAAGAAGACGATTCCGAGATCATCGTGACCAACCCGTCGGACTGGCCGGAGGGCAAGGTCCGCACGGTGTATGAGCCCGTCGTCAAGACCACCATCATCGCCCCAAGCGAGTTCATCGGCACCATCATGGAGCTGTGTCAGTCGCGCCGCGGCGAGATGGGTGGCATGGACTATTTGTCGCCGGAACGGGTAGAGCTGCGCTACACAATGCCGTTGGGGGAGATCATCTTCGACTTCTTCGACTCGCTGAAGTCGCGTACCCGCGGCTACGCCAGCCTCGACTACGAGGAAGCCGGCGAGCAGGAGGCTCAGCTGGTCAAGGTCGACATCCTGCTGCAGGGTGAGCCCGTCGACGCGTTCAGCGCGATCGTGCACAAGGATTCTTCGTTCGCCTACGGCAACAAGATGACCACCAAGCTCAAGGAACTGATCCCACGCCAGCAGTTCGAGGTCCCGGTGCAGGCCGCCATCGGGTCGAAAATCATTGCACGCGAGAACATCCGGGCGATCCGCAAGGACGTCCTGTCCAAGTGCTACGGCGGTGACATCACCCGTAAGCGCAAGCTGCTGGAAAAGCAGAAGGAGGGCAAGAAGCGGATGAAGACCATCGGCCGGGTCGAGGTGCCGCAGGAGGCGTTCGTCGCCGCGTTGTCCACGGATGCGGCCGGCGACAAGGGCGATAAAGGCAAGAAGTAACCGCCCGACGCACGCCCGTCAGCGAATTCATAGGAACCTCTAGGGAAGTTTGTCGGTCCCGCTGTAAAAGGTTGAACGGCAAGCATTTTCGTTGCCTTCGTGCATGAGAACCGCGCCGCCCCAGCCCGCTGGCCGAGCGAGTTTCGACCGACGGTGCCGGGCGTCCGACTACCATTGATCATGAACGTGAGCTTGAGCAAAAGTTAACAAAAAGTAACGTAACGTTAAACAAAAGTCGGCGTGTTGCGCGTGCTGCGGGAGTAATTTGCGGCAGCATTATCGGTAAAGGGCCCGGTAGAGACAGTCAGGGAGCGAGGCGCTGGCCATGAGGGTGGTGCGAAACGGCTTGGCGCGGGCGATCGCCGTGCTGGGCTTGATGGGTGTGGGGCTGCTGCCCACCGCCTGCACCGTTGTCACCGGCGGCAAGGCGGAGGCACCGCCGAGCGTGGAGCCGAAGCCGCTCACCGGGGAAGCGGTTACGCAGGTGCTCCTCGGCGACCAGACGCTGTCGCGAGTTCTCAACGAGCCCTTCGTGCTTGATTCTCGCCTTCCGCCTCGGTTTGGCGGTCCCGAGGCGTTGCAGGGCAGGGGGATTTCGCCCGCCGGCTGCCTCGGTGTCGCAGAGATGTTGCATCACAGCGTTTATGGTGCAAGCAACGTCAATGACGTTGCGGTGGAGGCTTGGCGGCATGCCGCCAAGCCCCGGCAGCTGACCAGTATCAAGGAGGGCGTGGTCAGCCTGGGCAGCGCCGCCGAAGCCCACGCGCTCTTCGCGAAATTCGCCCAGCAATGGCAGAACTGCGACGGTCATTCGGTGTCATTGCCGGACGCCGTGTTTCGGCTCAAGGCCGAGATCGCCAACGTACAAGTTGCCCCGTCGGTTCTCGCGGGAACCGTTCTGATTGCGTTCGATTCGGGACGTTCGGAAACGACATCGATTCCGGCCGGGCGGGCCATCGGTGTGCGGGGCAACTGTCTGGTCGAGGTCGAGGTCGACTTCTTCAATGCGTCGGGCCGGTCAATGGACGGTTCGAGCGTCACCAACGCGACGGCGTTCGACATTGCGCACCTGATGATGGAAAGAGTCAGCGCGCTGAGCTGAGCGCTAGAAACCGCTAGATAATGTGCGCGTTGGCGGGCTGGAACATTACATGGGCGCGTTGGCGGGCTGGAACATCCCGGACCCGTCGGCTTCCTCCTCGGCGCGGATTACGTGCACCACCGCGTTGATCAGTGCCAGGTGGGTGAACGCTTGCGGGAAGTTGCCCAGGTGCCGGCCGGTCCGCGGCTCGATCTCCTCGGCGTAGAGGTACAGCGGGCTGGCGTAGGCCAGCAGCCGTTCGCACAGCCGCTTGGCGCGGCGTACCTCGCCGATCTCGACCAGCGCCGACACCAGCCAGAACGAGCAGATGGTGAAGGTGCCTTCCTCGCCGGAGAGCCCGTCGTCGGTTTCGTGCACGCGATAGCGCAGCACCAGCCCTTCCTCGGTGAGTTCGTTGGCGATCGCCAGCACGGTGTTGCGCACGCGCGGGTCGTCCGGCGGCAGGAACCGGGTCAGCACCACCAGCAGCAGCGAGGCGTCCAGCGCATCGCTGCCGTAACGCTGGGTGAACACGCCCCGGGAGTCCACCCCGTTCTTCAAGATGTCGGCCTTGATCTCCTCGGCGATGGCCCGCCACTGCTGCGCGTAGCTCGTCTCGCCCTGCCGTTCTGCCAGCTTGGCGCCGCGGTCCAGGGCTACCCAGCACATCACCTTCGACGACGTGAAGTGCTGCGGCTCCCCGCGCACCTCCCAGATGCCGCGGTCGGGCTCGCGCCAGTGCTCGATCGCCTCTTCGACCTGCTTCTTGAGTACCGGCCACAAGGTCTCCGGGATCTGCTCGCGCGACTTGGCGTGCAGGTAGAACGAGTCCAGGATCGAACCCCAGATATCGTGCTGCACCTGGTCGTACGCGCCGTTGCCGATCCGCACCGGCCGCGCGTGGTCATAGCCCGACAGGTGGTTCAGCTCGTCTTCGACCAGGCTGCGCTCGCCGCCCACGCCGTACATCACCTGCAGCGGATGGCGCTCGTTGTTGTTGGCGCCCGAGACGTCGGCGATGAACGCGAAGAAGTCGTCGGCCTCGCGGTCCAGACCCAGCGTGTAGAGCCCCCACAATGCGAACGTCGAGTCGCGTACCCAGGCGTAGCGGTAGTCCCAATTACGTTCGCCCTGAGGCGTTTCCGGCAGCGACGTGGTGCTGGCCGCGAGCAGCGCGCCGGTGGGCGAGTAGGTCAGCCCCTTGAGTGTCAGTGCGCTGCGTTGCAGGTACTCCCGCCACGGGTGGTCGGGGAAGTTGCCGATGTTGATCCATTGCCGCCAGCACTCGGTGGTCTGCCACATCTTGTCGGCGGCCTCTTGGTAGGTCTGCGGCGCCGGGTGGTGGGTCCAGCTAAGCGCGACGAACACGTCGTCGCCTTCGGTCATCCGGGTACGCGCGCGGGCCTCGCGCCCCTCCAGCCCGATCCGCAGGTTGGTCGTCAGCCGCAACGTCGGATGGGCGTCGGGGTTTTTGCCGGCGCGGGCGATCGCCTCGCCGTACGCGTTGGCCGAGTACTCCCACGCGGCGCCGATGCGGTGGTAGTCGAACGCCGGCTCGCAGCTCATCATCAGCTCAACCGTGCCGCTCACGCAGCGCACTGTGCGCAGCAGGATGTGTTCGGCGTCCCAGTCCATCGGGGTGCGGCGGTGGGTGCGGGACCGGCGCTCGATGTCGTGCCACTTGCCCATCACCAGCGCGTCGCGCACGATCAGCCACCCGGTGGCGGTCTGCCAGGTGGTCTCCATGATCAGGCTGCCCGGCAGGTAGCGGCGTGCCGAGGGCACCGAGACGCCGTAGGGGCCGATCCGGAAATGGCCGGCGCTGCGGTCCAGGATCGCGCCGAACACGCTGGGGGAGTCCGGCCGGGGCACGCACAGCCACTCCACCGAGCCGGCAGGCGAGATCAGGCACGTCGTCTCCCAGTCGGACAGGAAGGAGTAGTCGGCGATCGGCGGGAACGGGTTGCGCAGCGCGCCGCCGGACACGAAGGGCGCGGGCGCGCTGAAATCGAACGGCGCGGGTTTGCCGGCGCGGCTGACCGCTGCTACCGCGTCAACGTCGGTTTCGGCATCGGATTGAGCAGCTGCCTCTTCTGGTTGGGCTGGTTCGACGTGCAGGACCATGCCGACATCATCATCTGTGGACCTGTCCGGCGTCCATCGTTTGCCGGAGAACGCGGATTAGCCGGCGCGCCTGGCGTAGTTGGGCGCGTGCTCGGGCAGCGGCCCGATCGCCACCATATAGCCGATGAGGCGGCGTAGCGCGGCTGTGCGACCCACCAGGCGCACGGCCCGCGGGGCGTCCTGCTTGTCGCCGGCCACCGCGACCGCGATCACGTTGGCGTGGATCATTCGTTGCGCGCCCTGCAGCAGCGCCGTGGGTATCCAGCGGCGCGCCTGCACCCGGGCCAGTTGTCGGGTGGATACCCGTCCGGTGCGCAGCGGCCCGGCCAGTATCCGTGCGGCGGCGACGGCGTCGGCCACCGCCAGGTTGATCCCCACGCCGCCAACCGGGGACATCGCGTGCGCCGCGTCGCCGATGCACAGCGCGCCCTCGCAGTACCACCGTGGGAGCCGATCAAGTTGCACGTCAAGCAGTTTCACGTCGTCGAACGAAGTCAAAGTGGCGACGCGATCCTCGACCCAGGGCACCATGCCGATCACAACGCGGTGGAACGCCTCGATGCCCTGCGACCGAATCTCAGAGTCGGCGCCCTTGGGAATGATGTAGGCGATCTGGTAGTAGTCGCCGCGGTCGATCATGATGAGCCCGTGTCCGGCGTTGAACGTGCCGGCAAGCCCGGTCGGGTCATCGGGCTGGCGGGGCAACC
>Ga0335073_10009850_pt1 | contig 13412 bp, 12 predicted proteins | sample Lox_Sample_22_FD_207093 | JGI IMG/M metagenome (GOLD analysis project Ga0335073, IMG submission 207093) | Soil microbial communities from Loxahatchee National Wildlife Refuge, Florida, United States - Lox_Sample_2.2 | ecosystem: Environmental > Terrestrial > Soil > Wetlands | place: USA...
CACGGGAAGCGCGAATATCGATCCGAAATCTCCGTATCCGATGCAGCACTTCGTGGCCATTCTGCCCAAACAGATGGAGTTCACCCCGGCCGTGTCGAACGCGGCCTTCCAGGCAATGAAGGACCCCAATCAACCGGACGCCAACGTGCAGGTCGCTTCCAACACCAAGGTCGGACAGAACCTGGCATTTAAGATTTCCGGCGAGGGCACGCTGGCCGAGCAGCAGGAGGGCAACGGGGAGCAGGGTGAAAGCGCATCGGCCGATAACAATAACCGTCCGGGCGGCGGGCTGGGTCCTCCTATCGACGCCCCTGATCCTCTGCAGAAATATCGCTGGTACATTCTCGGCGGTTTCGCCGCGGTTCTGATTGTGGGCGGAGTTTTTGTGGCTTCGCGGCAGCAGGCCGCGGCGCGGGCGACGGTCCGGGAAAAGGCGGGCGCCGGCTTGCAGGCGCATGACCTCGAAGCGGCATTTCCCGAAGCCGATCTCCAGGAAACTGATTCGCAGTTTGCCGAGATGCCGCCCGCCCAGACGCGCACCGGGCAAATCCCGGCTGCCTCCCAAGCGAAGTCATCGTCCTCCATGCTGCTCGAAGGGTTGAAGGAGGAACTCTTCCAGCTTGAACTCGACCGCAGACAGGGCAAAATCTCGCCTTCAGAATACGAAAAAGCCAAGGCCGCGCTCGACCTCACTCTCGACCGCGCGCTCAAACGCGAAGCCCAGAAGGCGTGACGGTCTGGCCATGCCTGGACGCGGCTCTCCCCGCCGCGGGAGGCGATCCGTTGATTCCCGGTGATCCCCGTGGATCGAAATTAGCCCATTCGGCTAGGGCGACTCTTGGACAATTCTTGCAACCTCCCCTTGACTTGGAGTCAAAACCCTGCAATAAATATCCGGTCCTACCGGACGAGTTTGGGGGTGTGTCTGTTTGGCAGAAGTTCGGCTGCAAGAGGGTGAGTCCCTTGAGAACGCACTGCGCCGCTTCAAACGCAAAGTTCAACAGGAAGACATAATCAAGGAGGTCAAGCGCCACTCCTTTTACCTGAAGCCTGGCGAGAAGAAACGCGTGAAAGCTGCGTTGGCTCGCAAACGTGCGCGCAAGAAGACGCGCAAGGAACAGGATTGAGAGTTGAAACAGGAAGACACGCCCCCTCCCCGGGGCGTGTCAGCTCCATCTGGCCCCTACCAGTGGAGCCGCAGCAAGGGAGCATCACCGTTCTTCCGGCATGGGTTGTAACCACGCCTTCCCGCAGGCGTGGCGGGCCGAGTCCAGGGGCAGTTTAAGGGGGAGACGTAGAAAGCCTGTTTTGCTCCGCGCCACCGTCGCATCCCTGCGCGTGGACGGGCGCAATTACGGGCAAAAAGGGAGCCATCCTCCATGGAATTCCGGGATAAGGTACTCAAGTGTATCGACTGCGGGGCCGAATTCGTATTCACCGCCGGCGAACAGCTCTTTTTCCACGACAAGCAATTCAAGAACGAACCCAAGCGGTGCAAGTCCTGCAAGTCCAAGCGCGTAGCGGTGCTCAACACGGCGGCCGCGCCGACTCAGCACTACCATTACGCTCGCGTGGAAACGCGCGCCGTCTGCTCGCAATGCGGCAAGGAGACTACTGTACCTTTCCGGCCTACCCAGGGACGCCCTATCTTCTGCCGGGAGTGTTTCACGCAACGCAAGACCGCCGCGTCGGCCTGATAGCCTGCGGCGTACAAGTTTTCTGGTTCCGGTGCTCCGGCTTTGCGGTTACTGGCCAGGTTGTTGGCAGCCAGCCGCTAAGGCAGCGGATTACGCCGCGGATGCTACTATCAACTAGTGTCCACGTTCCATATCCAAAACTTCGGATGCCGCGCCACTCAGGCCGACGGCGCCGCGCTGGAGCGCCAGCTTGCCGAACGTGGGCTCACCCGGGCAGCCAGCCCGGCGCTCGCTGACCTGGTCATTCTGAATTCCTGCACCGTAACCGCGGCGGCCGATCAGGACGCCCGCGCTGCCATTCGCCGCGTCCGCCGCCGGAATCCCAAGGCCAGAATCGTGGTCACCGGATGCTATGCGCAGCGGGCGCCCGAAGAAGTCGCAGCCCTGCCGGGAGTGAACTGCGTGGTGGGTAACTCGCACAAGCACGAACTTGCCGAGATTGCTCTGGGTAACGCGTTCTCGTCCCCGGCGTCATTTATATCGGTTGAAGATCTCTTACTCGGAGGGTCGGCATCCGCTGATCGACCGCCAGTCTCTGTCTCTGACATCTTTGTCTCTGACATCTTCGCTCACACCGAACTCCTGGCGGCGCCGGTGTTCGATGCTCCCAATCAGCGGACCCGGCCCAATCTGAAGGTTCAGGATGGATGCGACAACCGTTGCTCGTTCTGCGTGATCCCTTTCGTACGCGGGCAGAGCCGTTCGCTACACCTGGAGCGAATTCTGGAGGAAGTCAACACTCTGGTTTCCTCCGGATATCGCGAGGTTGTCATCAGCGGCATCAATCTGGGCCGATGGGGACGGGACCTGAGCGGGCGCCCACGCAGGCATTTCGAAGACCTGGTCCGCGCCATCCTTGACCAGACCCAGCTGGAAAAACTCCGCATCTCCTCGGTCGAGCCCATGGACTGGTCCGACGAATTGATTTCTCTGGCCGCTTGCTCGCTCCGTATCGCCAAGCACGCGCACGTGCCCATGCAATCTGGCAGCGACGGCGTCCTGCGACGCATGCACCGCAAATATCGTCCGTGGCACTATCGGGAAAAGATTGAGAAGATTCACGCGGCCATGCCCACGGCTGCGATTGGCGCTGACGTGATGGTCGGCTTTCCCGGCGAAACCGACGCCGAATTCGAGAGCACGCTCCGCCTGGTCGAAGACCTGCCCTTTACCTATTTGCACGTATTCACTTACTCGGCGCGCCCCGGCACGCCGGCAGCGACGATGCCCGGGCAAGTCCCTGCTCATGTTGCCAACGAGCGCAACCGTGTGCTGCGCGAACTGAGTGAAAAAAAGAAAAGCTGCTTTATGCGGACATTTATTGGCAAGACTCTGGGAGCCATCACCCTGGGGATGAATAGTCAGGATGCTGAGGCCTGCGACGGGACAGTTTTCCCGCACCAAGCCGGAAGAACCGGCGCTTCCTTTACCTCCGCTCTTACCGATAACTATCTCAAGCTTCGGGTTCGTGGGCACCATGCGCCGAATCGCTGGCTTACTGCGCAGATTGAGGGCATGGAAGAGGGTGTGTTCGTGGGAAGCGTGAAGCCTACCAATTGCTGAATTGCGGCATCTCAAACGAGAGCATCCGGCCAGGGAGCGGGATGGCGGACTCGCGAAGACGAACAGTGTCAGGAGGCTGGCGCTGGATATGAGGCGGCGAGGTTCAGATTTTTACTGTTTCTCTGAATGGAGCCAACATGATCGGACGCCAGCCCGGAGTCCGGGCAGTCTTCGACTTCAACCAACGCGCCAGATTCTTCTAACAATTTCATGCGGCAGAGTACTGAAACCGAAGTCCGCATTTACCCTAGGGTAAGCCCCGGATGTCGGGACCTCGCATGTTAGAGAAACCCTAGCGGGGTGATAGCATATCAACCAACTGGGAGGATTTCCCATCGAACCTCCGCAAATCTTCGCCGGGCTTCTCCACGTAGCCCCGCCGTCGCGGGGCATGACAACGTAGGATCGCCGGGCACGAGGGAACACCATGCGCATGCGCTCGGTCCGCATTCTGCTGTTCGCAGTGGCTTTCATGACGCTATCGGCAGCGGCGTCGTTCGGGCAGGTAGCGGTTGGAATTTCCGTAGGCTTCGGCCCGCCTCCCCTGCCGGTCTACGAGCAGCCGGTTTGTCCCGGCGACGGCTATATCTGGACACCGGGCTATTGGGCCTGGGATCCCGATGCTGAGGATTATTATTGGGTTCCAGGCACGTGGGTGCTGGCTCCGGAGCCAGGGTACCTCTGGACGCCACCGTGGTGGGGATGGGACGACGGCCGCTACTTGTTCCATGCGGGCTATTGGGGGCCGCAGATCGGCTTCTATGGCGGCATCGACTATGGGTTTGGATATTTTGGCTCGGGTTTTGTCGGCGGACGATGGCAAGGTGGACATTTCTTCTACAACCGTTCGGTTACCAACATTAACGTCGTCAATATCCATAATGTTTACGAGGAACGAGTCACCCATGTGACCGTCAACCACGTGAGCTACAACGGTGGCAATGGCGGTGTGGTGGCGCACGCGACTGCAGAACAGGAAGCAGCGGCGCGCGAACATCATATTGCAGCCGTGGCTGCGCAGACCGAGCATGTCAATGCGGCGCGTGACAATCGTGAACTGCGCGCGTCGGCCAATCACGGCCGCCCGCCTATTGCGGCGACGGAGCGCGCCGGAGGCGGATTGAAAGGCGAGCCTGCGCGCGAAGCTGGAGGGGAATACCATCCGCCGGCAAACCGGGGCAACCCGACCGAGAATCGGGCTAACGAAGGGCGTCCGGCGAATGCTCCGGAGGGTCACGTGAAGGATCTGGCGCCGCTTGAGCGGCCAGCCAAGCCCAACACCGGCAATCCCAAACTGGACGAGAAATACCAGAAGCAGCAGGAGAAGCTCTACAACAAGCAGAACCAGGAGCGCCAGAAACTGGAGGCTCAGCAGGAAAGGGAGCATCAACAGGCGCAGCAGCGCAACTATAACCAGCAACGCCAGCAGCAGATGGAGCAGCGGCACCAGCAACAGACGCAGAGGATGCAGCAACGCCAGCAGCAGCAGACGCAGCGCTTGCAGCGAAGACAGCCTGCACCGCAGGCGCATCCGCACAAGTAGCCCGCCGCTCTATCGTTCTGCCCGTCGTATGGGCGGACGGGTGGATGGTGACGGGTGCATTGTCTTCCTGTCCGCGACGGCAACTGGTATAATGCTTTATCTTCAGCGGTTTAGAGTAGGGAGGATTGTATCGACAAACGTTTTATCCGCACCAATGAGCGCATTCGCGCCCGCGAAGTTCGCGTGATTGACGATCAAGAGGGCCAACTAGGGATCATGCCCCCTTATGAAGCGCTCAAGAGAGCCCGTGAAAAAAATCTCGACCTAGTGGAGATTTCAGCTTCTGCCAACCCCCCCGTATGCAAGATCATGGATTACGGGAAATATCTCTACCAGCAGGAAAAGAAGGAACGGGAAGCCAAGAAGCATCAGAAAACGATCACGGTCAAGGAAGTCAAGTTCCGCATCAACGTGGACGATCACGACTACGAGACCAAGAAGAATCACGTGCTTCGCTTCCTCGACGAAGGCGACAAGGTCAAGGCCACGATCTTTTTCCGGGGACGCGAAATGACGCGCACCTCGCTGGGACGGCAGATTCTGGAGCGGCTGATTAAAGACGTGGAGCCGCATAGCATTGTGGAGTTTCGTCCGCGGCAGGAAGGCAACACGCTGCACGCGATTCTGGCGCCGAAGAAAGTGGAGGGCGGCCACAAGGCGAAACCGCAGCAACCTGGGCAGAGTGGCCAGCCGCGGCCCGTGGGCCCGAGCGGACCGGATGTCGGAACGCCGGTGGCGCAGGTGGCCAAACCGGCGTCGTAAAGAGTTCCCGCAATTAGCGCTTAGCGTTTGGCATTTAGCCATTCCGCTAAATGCCGATGGCGATTCTTGCTTTGGCTAGTTGCTAAGTGCCAACTGCTGAACTACTGAGGTTTTTCATGCCAAAACTCAAGACTCACAAGGGCGCTTCCAAGCGCTTCAAGAAGACGGCGACGGGAAAGGTGAAGCGTGGACACGCAAAACTGCGCCATATCCTGACCTCGAAGGAAACAAAACAGAAACGGAAGCTGCGCAAGTCCGGCTTGGTGAGCGACGGCGATCTGGCCAAAGTGCTGCGCATGATTCCGTATCAGTGAGACGATTTGCGGTTTGTGATTTTCAGTTTGTGATTTGTGATCTTTTTGGTGCTCGCCGGAATTCACAAATTACCCATCACAGATCGCGAATCTGCCGGCGCGTGAAGAGGTCAGAGAATTTTCCTTACCTCCAGCCGCCATAAAACGAACGAAAAAAGGAGAACACCATGCCTCGAGTGAAGCGCGGCACCAAACGCCGCGCCAAGCGCAAGAAGATTCTTGACCGCGCAAGCGGTTACTTCCTGACAAAATCGAAACTGTACCGCTCGGCCAAAGAAGCGGTGGAGCGCGGGCTGAAGTTCGCCTATTCCGGGCGCAAGCAGCGCAAGCGCCAGTTCCGCTCGATGTGGATCGTGCGCATTGGAGCGGCGGCCAAGCTGAACGGGATGAGCTACAACCAGTTCATCCACGGGCTGAAGAAGGCCGGGGTAGAACTGGACCGCAAGATTCTGGCGGACCTGGCGGTCAAAGACGCGGCTGCTTTCAGGAGCCTCACCGATCAGGCGAAGGCCGCCATCGGCGGGGCAGCGTAACACTGCATCGTCTTTGAAGGGGCGCGGCTTCAGCTGCGCCGATTCGGCGTTCTCATTCTTCAACCTGTTTTCTTCTTGGCTTTGTCATTCTGAGCGAGCGAAGAACCTATGCAGGCTGCCGGCAGTTGCATAGGTCCTGAGGCGCGCAAAGAACGCGAGCCTCAGGATGACAATCCTCGTGGACTGAAAACAACTTGGCTTACACGGTTCCCAAACTGACGGATTATTCGGCGGCGGCGCTGCAACAAGCATCTGCGGAATGTATCGCCGCGTGCGAAAGTGAAGCCGGCACTGTCCACAGCGAAGCGGAGCTCAAAGCCTTCCGCGACCGCTGGCTCGCGCGCAAGAACGGACTCCTCACGCAGATCAACGATCTCTGGCTGAAGGGCGCGCCGAAAGAGGCCAAGCGAGAAGCCGGCCTGCGAGTCAATGAACTGAAGGCCCGCGTGCAGGAAATCGTTGATGGAGCCAAGGTCGCGGGCGTTTCGGCATCCGCAGGTTCGGCGCGAGAGATCGATATCACTCTTCCCGGCGCGCGCCGTCCCATCGGCGCGGAGCATCCCATCCTGCGCACCATGCGAGAGATGGTCGCAGTATTTCAACGGCTGGGTTATTCGGTGGCCGAAGGGCCGGTCGTCGAAACCGACTACTACAACTTCGAAGCACTGAACTTTCCCCCCAACCATCCGGCGCGTGACACGCAGGATACGCTGTTCATCGCTGGCCAGGAGGCCAAACCGGCGCGCGAGCGCTTGCTGCTGCGAACCCACACTTCTCCCGTGCAGATTCGCACCATGGAAAAATTGCGGCCGCCTATCCGCATTGTGATTCCCGGCATTGTGCACCGCAACGATCCTCCCGATGCGAGCCACTCGCCGATGTTTCATCAGATTGAGGGCCTGGCGGTCGATTACAACATCACGCTGGGCGATCTGAAAGGCACGCTCGATTACGCGATGAAGCAATTTTTCGGATCCAGCGTGGAAACGAGTTTTCGTCCGTCTTTTTTCCCGTTCACCGAGCCGAGCGCGGAGCTCTACATCACGTGCTTTGTGTGCGGCGGGAAGGGCAGGCGCGGCGGGGTTGGAACAAAAGAAGACCCGTGCCGTCCGTGCAAGCAGACAGGATGGATGGAAGTGCTGGGCTGCGGCATGGTCGACCCGAACGTGTTCGAGTTTGTGAAAGATAACGGCTACGACCCGAAAAAGGTTTCGGGATTCGCTTTCGGCATGGGCGTGGACCGGCTGGCGATGCTGAAGTACGGCGTGGATGACCTGCAGTTGTTCTTTCAGGGGGATGCGCGGTTCTTGGAGCAGTTTGGGTAAGAGGTCTACTCGACAATGTCATCCTGAGCGGAGGCAGTCTTTCGAGCCGTAGGCGCGAAAAGCTGACGGAGTCGAAGGATCCCTTTTGGGTGAATGATCAACGAACTACGTAAGGCATTCGCACCAGATGTTTATTGAGAACTCCCGACCATGCCAGCGCGAGAGGAGACGTGAAAGGGATCCTTCGACGGCGGTTTTGCTTCGCTCATGCGAAGCAAAACTCTTGCTCAGGATGACAACGCACTGAAATGAAACTGTCGTCTCAATGGATTCGCGACTTCGTCGATCTGAACGTCAACGATCGCCGTCTCGCCGAAGATCTGACTTCGGTCGGCATCGCCGTTGAAGGCATCAGCGGCTCTGGCGCCGATACTGTCTTCGAAATGGAAATCGGCACGAATCGTCCCGACGCGATGAATCACTACGGCGTGGCGCGGGAGGCGGCGGCGATTTACGAAAAGCGGCTGTCAGCTCTCAGCTCCCAACTCCCGACAAAGCCGTCGTCCGACGCACCTTTTCCCATCATCGTCGAAGAGCCGCAGCTTTGCCCGCGCTTCACAGCGCGCGTGATTCGCGAGGTTCGCATCAAATCCTCTCCTGAGAAAATCGCACACCGTCTGCAGTTGCTCGATCAGCGCCCCATCAGCAACGCGGTCGATGCCACGAATTACGTTTTGTGGGAGATCGGGAAGCCTACCCATGTTTACGATCTGGACTTGCTGGAGGGCGGAAAGATTGTGGTACGCAAGGCACGCCGAGGAGAGATGCTGAAAACTCTCGACGGCGTGGAGCGGAAACTTACCACCGAAGATCTGGTCGTATGCGATGGAAACAAGCCCGTCGGCCTGGCCGGTGTGATGGGCGGTTATGACACCATGATCACCGAGAAGACGCGAAATGTTCTGGTCGAGTCGGCGTGGTGGGACCCCCTGACGGTGCGCAAGGTCTCGCGACGGCATGGCCTGCACACCGATGCTTCGCATCGTTTCGAGCGCGGCGCAGATTTCGAGTCGACGGTGCTTTCCTGCGATCGGGTGGCGGAATTGATCCTCCAATCCGGAGGCGGGGAATCGGCCGGCCCGCTGGTCGATCTCGTCTCGCGCCAGATCGATCTGGCTCCAGTCGAGCTGCATGTCTCAGAGGTGCAGCGCATCCTGGGCGGAAGCATCGAAGCCGGCGAGATCTACCGCATCCTGAAAAAGCTGGGATTCGAGGCGGTTCCCGAAGGACAGGCCGAAGCGAAATTCCGCGTGCACATTCCATCCTGGCGGCTGGATGTGGAACGCGAGATCGACCTGATCGAGGAAATCGCGCGCCTCCATGGATACGACAGGTTCGAGAACACGTTGCCCGCCTATAGCGGCGCTGTGGTCGAGCCTCCGCGCGCAGCACCGGATAAGACGCTGCGCGCGCGGGCGCTGGCGCTGGGCTATAACGAAGCGGTTTCGCTGACCTTCATTTCCCACGCCGATGCGGAGAGATTTTCCTCCGCGGCAGTGCTGGAGGTCGAGAATCCGCTGAGCGAAGAGGCATCGGTGATGCGCACTTCGCTGGCCCCCGGCATGCTCGACATGCTGGCATGGAATTTGAATCGCGGCGTCGAAGAAGTTCGTCTGTTCGAGATGGCTCCAGTGTATGAGGTGGTGAACGGAGAACGCGTTGAGCCTCGGCGCTTGTGCTTAGGGGCGACGCTGGCGGCGGTGCGCGGATCGCTTTCTGCGAGCGGGGCTCTTGATGTAAGCCAGGGCGAGCAGGCTGCCGCAGCCGAGGCATTTCGCGGCTTCAAGGGCGATGTGGAGAGTCTGCTGGCGGCGTTTGCTGGCGAAATCTCCTATGACCGGCAGACGGCGGAATTCTTTCATCCAGGAAGGTCGGCACGGGCATTGCTGAATGGCGCGCCCGTTGTGCAGTTCGGCCAGGTGCATGCGGAAGTGGCGGCGGCGCGCAAACTGCGGCAGGAGGTTTTTCTGGCGGAAATTGATCTGGACCGGCTGTATGAGCGCGGCCTGCGCCGGGTAAACTACCGGCCTTTGGCGAAGTATCCGGCGGTGGAGCGCGATTTCTCATTCGTCTTTCCGGACGCGGTCTCATTCGCAGAAATGCACGCCGCTGCAAAAGGGCTGGCGCTGGATGAACTGCGCGAGTTCCGGCCGGTGGAAATTTTCCGCGGCGCCACCATCGGCGCGGGAAAGTATTCGATCCTGCTGCGGGCGACTCTGCAGTCCGATGAAGGGACCCTGCGCGACGATCAGATCGCGGCGCGGTCCAGGAAAATCGTGGCGGCTCTGCAGGGGCTGGGTGGAGTGCAGAGAGCGTGAAGAAAAAAGCTTCAGCCTCCCGGCTTCGAGCTTCCGCAGGAATGCGCTCGCAACGAAAGCCTTCTCCCCGTCCGAAATCAGGGAGCTCTGCCAAGCATCCTCTCAGCGAAAAGGTGGGGCATTTCACCGAGTCAGTGATTCGCGAGATGACCCGCCAGGCAATGCTCTATGGGGCAGTGAACCTGGCACAGGGGTTCCCGGATTTTTCCGCTCCCGTGGAAATCAAGCACGCAGCGCAGCAGGCGATTGCGAGCGACGTGAATCAATATGCCATCACCTGGGGCGCCAAGAGCCTGCGCAATGCCATTGCGCGGCAGATGGGAGTGTGGCAGGGCCTTGCTGTCGATCCGGAAAGAGAGATCACCGTATGTTGCGGATCGACCGAAGCGATGATTTCGACTCTGCTGGCCGTGTGCAACGCCGGCGATGAAGTCGTGATCTTCGAACCGTTTTATGAGAACTACGGCCCAGACGCGGTGCTGAGCGGCGCCCGGCCCAGGTTCGTAAAATTGCGTCCTCCAATGGAGAAGGGCGGCGAGTGGACGTTCGATGCCAGGGAACTGCGGCGCGCCTTTGACGGGCACACTCGGGCGATCATCCTGAATACGCCGAACAATCCTACCGGCAAGGTTTTCACCCTTGAGGAACTGGAGCTGATCCGCGACCTGTGTTTGAAATTTGACGTGGTCGCCATCACCGACGAAATCTATGAGTACATTCTGTATGACGGGGCGCGGCACATCTCGATCGCCTCGCTCGACGGCATGCGCGAGCGCACGGTAACCATCAACGGCATGTCGAAGACCTACAGCGTTACGGGATGGCGCGTGGGATGGGCGGTTGCGCCGGAGACGATCACCAACGCGATTCGCAAGGTACACGATTTTTTGACAGTGGGTGCACCGGCTCCGTTGCAGGAAGCGGGAGCGGTGGCATTAAGTCTGCCGCCCGATTACTATGCCAAGCTGGCCGAGGGATATCGTGTGCGGCGTGATCATATGATGCCCGCCCTCACTGCAGCCGGTTTTCAATGTTTTTTGCCGCGAGGCGCGTATTACGTGATGACCGATATTGGCGCGTTCAAATTCAGGAACGATGTCGAGTTCACCCAATACCTGGTGAAAGAAATCGGAGTTGCAGCTGTGCCGGGATCAAGCTTTTATCAGGATCCACAGGACGGCGCGAGACAAGTGCGCTTCGCCTTTTGCAAGCGGGTCGAAACGCTCGACGAGGCGGCGCGCCGGCTGCGAAAGCTAAGCGTTCACGCCACGGCCTGATTTTCTGGGTTTCTCGCCGAATCGTCCCTCTTTGATCAAAAAGCAAGAAACATAGCGGATTGTTCTCTGCTGCTTCCACAGAATTGTGCGGTATACTGCGCAGAAGCCCGATTATTTTCCCAGGAAAGACGTGTCCCATGGCATTGAAGGCAGTAGAGTTGGCGCAACAGGTTCCGGCGGACGATTTTCAGGCGCTGGAAGAGAAGGTTTATCGCACCATAGAGATGTACAAGGCGGCCCGGCAGGCGCAAGCGGCGGCAGAACGTGACGTGCAGCGCCTTCGGCAGCAGATGGAAGAGCGGGAAGAGCAGATCGAAACGCTCCGGCGAGAGACTGTGCAATTGCGAAAAGAAAGGGAGACGATCCGAGCTCGCGTGGAGAAAATGCTGGAGCAGATCGAGACGATTGCCGAAGAGCAGGCGGCAAGCTAACAGCGGAGCTGCGCTCCGCCGGACGGCCGAGGGCGGCCGTCCCCACACGAGGGCATATGGCCACGGCAACCAAAGATCAACTGATAAAGGACGCGCAGAACGCCAGCGTGCGGGTGGAAATCTTCGACCAGGCCTATAACCTGCGGGGATCGGACCCAGAATATATTCTGAAGCTGGCGGAATATGTTGACGCCAAGATGCGCGCCGTTGCCGAGGCAACGAATACCGTCGATACGGTACGCCTGGCCGTGCTGGCAGCCTTAAATATCGCCGATGAGTATCATCTGCTGAAGAAAAACCAGGATACTGGCGCAACCGATTATCAGAAGCGCGCGCATCAATTGGCTCATGCACTGGATGAAGTGCTACAGGAAAGCCGTAAGGCTGGGTAGGCCACCGTCCCATTCCCACCATTTGCAAGCCGGAAACATTACCCCTGCATTACTTTGGTTGCAAGCCGCGTTCCATCTTTTTGCCGTCCCCCACTTGCCAATTCCCGGGGATTTGCCTAGCATCCAACTTGAAAGTCGGCCTGCGACGTTGGTGATGACGGGTCACCGATATTTGAACCAATGCAGAATGAACGGGGGCTCGACTCGCATAAAGATCCGGTGAGCGACGCTCCGCCATGCGGAGATGCCTAAAGGGTCTCGGCGGGCTCCCAACGTCTACCGACGGGTTCATTCTCGGCCCCGTCACACGGCGCAGTGGGTCGACTTGCTCATTGTTCTGGCAGCTCCGCCTGCCAGGGACTTTCCGCAATTCCGCTAACCCGCTAAACTTAAAGAGATAGCAAATCTGGTTTTTTTCGCATCTAACCCAGTGTGTACCCGCAATTAGTACATTTCGGACGATTCTTTCTGCCGACCTATGGGTTCCTGGTTTCGCTGGGCGTCCTGGTCGGTCTGTGGGTCAGCGTGCGCAATTCTGAGCGTCTGGGGATTGACGGCGAAAAGGCCTGGAACCTTGGCATTCTGGTGGTGCTATGCGGCATAGTGGGCGCGAAGGTGTTGTACATCATCAACGACTGGGGTGACTACAAGGGGCATCTGTCGGAAATTTTCAGCCTCAGCACGCTGCAGGCCGGGGGAGTTTTCTCCGGCGGACTGATTGCCGCTTTTATTGCAGCTGCCTGGTACGTGCGCAAGCACCATATGCCGGCGCTGAGTACTTGCGACGCCTTTGCTCCCGGGCTCGCGCTGGGCCATGCCATCGGCCGCGTCGGCTGTTTTGCCGCGGGATGCTGTTACGGGAAGCCCACACACCACTTCTGGGGTGTAACCTTTCATAATCCCTTGGCTCTGGCAATCGCGGGAACTCCACTGAACGTTCCGCTCGAGCCCACGCAATTGTTCGAGTCGGCGGTGGAATTGGCGAATTTCTTTTTCCTCATGTGGCTGCTCAAGCGGCGAAAATTCGACGGCCAGATCTTCGGCGCCTTCATGTTCATTTATGGCGTGGCGCGATTCTTCCTGGAGTTTATCCGCGACGACCCGGGCCGCGGATCGGTTTTCGGCGGAATGATGAGCGGCACCCAATTGATCGCTATCGGCCTGGTGATCGCCGGCGGCCTCATCTGGTGGCTGAAGCCGGGGGCGAAGCGGGTAACTGGGCATGCAGTCAGTGCGACAAGATAGGCAGTGCAGACG
>Ga0335073_10009852_pt1 | contig 13411 bp, 8 predicted proteins | sample Lox_Sample_22_FD_207093 | JGI IMG/M metagenome (GOLD analysis project Ga0335073, IMG submission 207093) | Soil microbial communities from Loxahatchee National Wildlife Refuge, Florida, United States - Lox_Sample_2.2 | ecosystem: Environmental > Terrestrial > Soil > Wetlands | place: USA: Florida...
GGCCTCGCACTGCCAGAGAAGGCGCTGGACGGCGTCAACATGGAAAGCGTGTTCCACGGTCACGGCACCAAACCGGCGCGCAAGCCTCTGCTCTACTTTTGCGCGATGGGCAATAGCGGTCTCGATGTGCACTGCATTCGCAAGGAGCAGTGGAAGCTGCGCGTCGCGCAGGGCATTGAGGGCGAGATCTATATCAACGACCGGATGACTGGCGCGCGCTCCAGCGCATGGCTGCAGATTCCGGAGCTCTACAACCTGGAGCGTGACATGACCGAAAGCTACGACGTGGCACATCTGCATCCGGAGATCGTCCAGGAACTGATGGCCAGTCTGGACAAGCAGATGCCGGGCTTTCCTCCAAACGTAGTGTCTGCGTACACGGAACTCAAGCAGCGCAAAGGCGACTGGAGCACGCCCACCGGGGCTTCACCGAGGCCGAATCCGTATAAGGACCCGCCGACCTCTTACACGCCGCCTTACCGGCAGCCCCATTAAAGCGCAGTTTACCTGGCAGCAGCTTGGATAATGGGCCGCCTAAAGGACAAGTGCGACGGAATTTGCCGAAAAGACAGCGACGAGACGACGCCATGTGTCGACGTTGATATCAGTCTTCTCAGCACAAACATCGCGGACAGGCCGCACACCTAGGTTTGCGTTGGAGCCAGGGGCATTTGAACCAGCCGCGTGCCGGTGGCAGCAAAATATGCATTCGCGACTGCGGGCGCGAGGCCTATGAGGCCGATCTCGCCTGCTCCGGCTGGGGGAAGGTCTTTACGGTCGAGCAGAACGATTTCAATTTGCGGTGTGTCTGCGAAGCGGGGCACTCGGTACTCAGCGAAGTGGGGATTGAGGATCTGGCCGTTGGCAAAGAGGATCTGCTCAAAAAGCGCTCCCCCGATGGCCTGGACAACAGCGCCCATCTGCTGGTTGCGCAGGCCGTCAGGGTTGATGATTGCGCCGGATTCCCAGGCCTGAATGACTCGGGTGACGTGAAGCTTTTTGGTGGCTGGATCGATGCTGATTTCGGCGCAGGTGGCCAAATAGCCGCCTTTGTCAGTTCCACAGGCGAGGCCATAGCCGTGATCAGGTATGGATTCGGCGTGGCTCCATTTGAAACGCTCAGCGGCCGCGTCAAGAACCGCGCGAAGGCGCAGTTCGCTGAGATTCTTCAATCGGAATTCCAGTGGATCGAGATTGGCAGCGTGAGCGAGCGCATCCATGTGCGATTCGCGGGCGAAGTTGTTTGCCGCTGCGGCAAGCGATCGGTAAGAGCCCTGACGTAATGGTGAATCGACAGGATGGTATTGGACGAGCTGGTTGGGAACCTCATAGGGTGTGCCAAGCGCCGCTGCGCCGGAGTTGTAATTGTGATGCTCCCAGGCGGTGAGTTTGCCGTCACGCGCGGCGCCAGCGCGAATGTCGATGACGGCGGCAGGACGGAAATAGGCCCAGGTGAACTCCTCCTTGCGGGTCCAGATCACTTTGACAGGTTTGCCGGCAGCTTTGGCGAGGCGTGCGGCTTCAATCGCAGCTTCGCCGGTGTGCTTTCCGCCGTATCCGCTGCCCATGTCCGGCTGGACGACGCGAACCTGATTGGGCTGCAGTTTGAACATCTCAACCAGTTGATCGCGAACGCCGAAGGGTCGCTGCGTGCCGGTCCAGACAGTGAGATTCGTACCATTCCACTCGGCCACGGCAGCGCGAGGCTCCAGTGGTGCGTGCTGAATATACTGGACGGTGTATTCCTGCTCGAGCTTGATTGCGGCCGAAGAGAGGGCCTGATTCACCGAGCCGGTCTCACGCTCGGGCCCGCGATCGCGTTCATCGCCACTGCCCTTTTTGAGGCAGGAGACCAGCTCAGCGTTCGAGGGCTGGGGCGGGACGTTCCAGTTAGCCTCGATGGCGTTGGCAGCATTTTGCGCCGTGGAGTAATCGGGCGCGACCACGCCGATGAAGTCCCCGTCGTGAACGACTTGAACGCCAGGAAGCTTTTCAGCGGCTGAGGGGTCGAGAGACTGAAGGGTGGCGTGATACCCGGCGGGCCGAACAATGGCTCCATGGAGCATGCCAGGCCGGCTTACATCGGAGGGGTAGGTATGGCGACCGGTGACGAACTCGCGAATGTCCACCTTGGGGACAGACCTGCCAGCGATCTTCCACTCTGTGGCAGTGGTAAACGGTTCTTCGCCGGAGATGATCTTGACCAAGTCTTTTCCCTGAGTGAGTTCGCCGTAGGTGAGAGATCGAGAATGCGCGGGATCAGCAATTCTGCCGTCGGCGGCGTTGAGCGTTGAGGCATCGGCGTTCCAGCGATCAGCAGCCGTGGCGATGAGCAGTTGGCGGGCCGCAACTGCCATTTTTCGCAGCTCAGGGCCCATGATGGGAGTAGTGCGGCTGCCAAAGGTACCCATATCCCAGGGGGTTCGTGCGGTATCGCCCATGACCATCGCGATGCAATCAAAAGGAACACGGAGCTCTTCGGCGACCTGCTGCGCGAGAGAAGTGCGGATGTTCTGGCCAACCTCGACTTTGCCGGTGAACACCCCGACAGGGCCGTCGGCGGCAATGTGAATCCAGGCGCTGACTTCTTTGGGCAGTTCGTGATGGCCGAAGCCGTCGCCGGATTCCTGAGCGAGCACGGGCGCGGGCGCCAGGCCGATGAGGAGGCCGCCGCCAAAGAGCTTGAGGAAATCGCGCCGGGCAAAGTGAAGCGCGGCGAAGGAATCGAATGCGCCGCCTTCGTTCATTTCAACTTCATACTGATTGCGGGCTGTCATGAGGCTTCCTTCTCGGCCTGCGCGGCGCGGCGGATGGCAGCGAGGATACGCGGGTAGGTGCCGCAGCGGCAGATGTTGCCGTTCATCGCCATCACGATCTGCTCGTCGGTCGGGTGCGGCATGCGGTTCAGGAGCGAAGTAGCGCTCATAATCATGCCGGAGGTGCAGTAGCCACACTGCATCGCGTCTTCATCCATAAATGCCGCTTGGATGGACGTGAGTTTTCCGTTCTGCTCAAGGCCTTCGATCGTGACTATCTTCAGTTTTTCAGCGGAAGAGACGGGGACGCGACATGAGCGAGTGGCGCGACCGTCGATCAGGACGGTACAGGCCCCGCACTGGCCCTCGCCGCAGCCGTATTTTGTGCCGGTGAGGTTAAGGCAGTTGCGGAGGACGAAGAGCAGAGATTCTTCGGCCCGGACGTCGACATCGTGTTGCGCGCCGTTGACGTTGAGGATGAAGCGGGCCATGGAAACTCCTTCGCCGAAAGGAGTCGAACTTAGCGAATAGGATAGCGCGGATGGGCGGGGGAAACGGAATGGGGCGAGCGAAATATGTCCGTCTCGTCAAATCCTTACGAGGTCGGCTGGCCGCGAAACCGGCGCAAAAGAACAGTTCCGAAATCGGGGAAAGCGTAATGGAGTGATCGGTATGGCGCTTACATACAGTTAGTCGACATACAGAATAAGATCATCGGGTTCTTCCGCGTGGCTGGTGATTCAGCAATTCATAGAAGCAAGCGTCAGCTGCGTACTGTGGCTGGACGCGCCTGTTCTCTCAATCCGTTTGTTCCCCTGAGTCGCCGCGCTCCCAAGCCCATGGCAAGTGCAATTCCGAGATAGATGAGGGCTGTCGCGCTCAAGCAGGCACCCATCCCAAAACGCTCTGAAGCAAGCCCGATACCAAGTTGTGCAATCGCGCCCCCCAGCCAGCCGAGCGAATTCATGATGCCCAGCGCCGCACCGCGCCTTTCAATTGGCGTTACGTCGTAGAGTGCAGCCCAGAGGTTTGAATCGTAGACACCTTTGAAGAAGCCAAAGCCGACCATGGCCGCAAGCACAAAGGTGATTGCGGTTGTCCATCCTGAAAGAAGAAGGAACGGTGTGCCAAAGAAGAGGCCCAGAGCCTGCACCTGCATGCGGGCTCCCTTCCCCCCTTTGCGCCGCCTCACAAGCGCATCGGCGAGCGCGCCGCCGCACAGGACGCCCAGCACAGAAGCGATCTGGAGATAGGCAGCACCATTCAGGCCAGACAAGGTCAAACTCATGTGAAACTGCCGGTAAAGAAAGGTCGGCATCCAGACGGTAAAGATCATGGCGACAAAATTCGCGCCCATGAAGACAATCACCAGCAGCCATGCGATGCGATTGCCCGCCAGCTCACGCAATCCTGCTGCGAAACGCCCCCCAGCCGGCAGCTTTCCAACCATGCTGTCCGAGAATCCGCGTTGCGGCTCCTTGAGCAGAAACCACAGTCCGAATCCGAGCAAGATACCGGCCACTCCAAAGCATCGGAAACCGGTACGCCAGCCGTAAAACTGGCCGAGGTAGCCGGCGATCCCGCCACCCGCGATGCTGCCTACATAGACACTGGACTGGTGCAGAGACATCGCGCGCGAACGAGTGTCTGCGGCGTGATAGTCGGCGAGCATCGACATCGCCGCGGGAAAGTAAAAAGCCTCCCCGAGGCCGCTCAGCGCTATGCCAATTACGAGTTGTGCGTAGTTGTGCGCGAAAGCTGTGGCAGCCGCTGTGAGTGACCAGAAGATCAGCGTGCCCATAATCAGGATGCGCCGCGGAACGCGATCGCAGACTATGCCGGCCAAAGGCCCGAACACAGCGTAGGTACACATGAAGGAAGCGCTGACCAATGAGAGTGAAGCGTCACTGAGTCTGAATTCACTGGCCAGGAGTGGAAAAACGGTGAAAATCAGTTGGCGGTCGGCATAGTTGAGAAAGCATACGCACCATAGCATTCCTACTACGAGCCACTTGTAGGTGCGGTAGTCTGTCATGGTTTGTGGGCCATCGCATACGTATCGAAGATACCGGGCAGATGCTGCCGTAACGCGGCTTCCCGCCGCCAGGCGTCATATTCATTGAGGCGCTCGTGTTGGCTTGCCTGGATGTGTTCCGACATCGCCCTCATCGCTAGTTCGGAATTTCTTGCTGCAACTGCGTCGAGAATCTGTTGGTGATAGTTGTAGATACTTTGCAATTGGGCCGCATCGTGACCGCGACGGCGTATGGCAAAGACGCGAATTAAAAGGCGCGTGTCATGGATGATTCTCTGGATCCTTGAGTTGTTCGTCATGCTCATCAACAGGGCGTGGAAGCCGAGATCACTTTCGACGAAGCGGTTGTTTTGTTTCTCTCCCAATGTTTGGGCTCCGCTATCTTCTAACTCCTTTTTCAGCACCAATAACTGGTCTACCATGAATTGAAGCCGGTCCCGGTCGGCCGGGCGCAACGGCAGGCCAGCCACCTTGCCGACCGAATAGACTTCGAGCGCCTCGCGCAGGTCATAGAGCTCAATGATGTCTTCGCGTTTCAGTTGGGCGACGGTCATGCCGCCATTGACTCCCTGCTCCAACAAGCCTTCCGCATCTAGCTGCTTCATGGCCTCGCGAATGGGAGTGCGGCTGCTGCCTAACTCTTTCGCAAGCCCCAGCTCGCTGACCGATGAACCCGCTTCCAGCACCCCGTCAGAGATGAGTTTTTTGATGTGCCGGTAGGCCCGTTCCCGCACCGAGATTCTTTCGGCTTGGCGCTTAGTGCGTACTTTCTTCATGGCACCAAAATATATCACTTCGCGGCGTCGGGAGATTCGCCACTCTCTCCAGAATTCGATCTGTACTCATGCTGTCGACAATCTTAATACAGTTTGCTATAGTCAGGCCCGTGTTCTTCTTCAGCTCTTTTTATCTCGCTCCTGCTAGGGCGCGTCGGAATTGCTTTTCGCTCGTCACATCGCTTCAGGGAAAGGGAAACATCCGCGCATGAAAGGGCCATTGGTCCACGGCGTCTATGCGGCGCTCCTTTCGCCGCGCCATCCGGATGACTCCATCGATGAGCCGGCGCTTGCGCGGCTTCTGGAGTTTCTGCTCGAACGCGATATCGCGGGTTTCACCGTGAATGGCGCCACCGGAGAGCTGTGCCTGACCACACCGCGCCACCTTCGAACGCTGTTTTCCGTTGTGCACCGAATCGCCCGCGACACAAAGATACTGTGCGGCATTGGAACAGCGGGCACTGCCGGAACGATCGAGCTGGCTAAAATCGCAGCTGGGGAGGGGGCGCAGGCGGCTCTGCTTCCGATGCCCTACTTCTTTCCATACGAGCAGCAAGACCTTGAAGTATTTGTGCACGAAGTGGCGGCATCGGTCGAACTCCCGGTTATGCTCTATAACCTGCCAGAGTTCACCACCCGGCTCGATGCGGAGACCTCCTGCCGAATCATTCGCGATGTGCCCAACGTGATCGGTATCAAAGATTCGGGCCAGTCGCTTGCGACGTTGCGGCAACTCACCGAGCAGAAGATTCCCTCGTGCCGGATCGTCGGAAATGACGGCATTCTGGTTGGCGCCCTGCTCGAAGGGGTGTGCGACGGAGTTGTTTCCGGCGTGGCCTGCGTGCTGCCGGAACTGATTCGCGCAATCTTTGATGAACAGGCACACACCGCAAGCGCGCGCTTCAAGCAACTCAGCGATCTGCTCGACGAGGTCCGGCAGCAGCTCGGGCGCTTCCCTACCCCATGGGCTCTCAAATGGATCGCCGAAGCGCGCGGCGTCTGCAACGCCAGCTTCTCGCAGCCCGTCGCGAGTCTACGCAAACAGCAGGGCCGGGAGTTAATGAAGTGGTTCCGGCAATGGCAAGAGAAGCTCTCTGCAATCGACCTTCCTATCGGGCAGTAGGATGATGACAAAGCCGGAAACGCGACGAGTCGGGCGAGCCGGCCAGGTTCTTACTAATGAGGCAATCAGGATGCAATTGTTTCAATGGATGCTGCTTTTATTTCTAATTCTCGTGCCCGGAAGCGCGCAGGCACAGAACAGTGAGGCGGGATTAATCTTTGCACCGCTTTCGAGTGGCAGAGCCCAGCCTGGAACGCAGCCGGATAATCATGCATCCACGCTCGTGGAATTGAAAAACGGCGACATTCTGACAGCATGGTTCGCGGGCTCAAAAGAAGGAGCACCGGACGTCAAGATTTACGGCGCGCGGTTACACCATAGAATATGGAGCGCTCCGTTCGAACTGGCTCGGGCGCAGAACGTCGCCTGTTGGAACCCTGTGCTCTTTCATGCAGGGGACGGTAGGCTCTGGCTCTATTACAAATACGGCACAAAGCCCAGCACCTGGGCAGGCGCCCGGAAATGGAGCGACGACGAAGGACAAACCTGGAGCGCCGCCGAATCGCTTCCTGAAGGGATTCTCGGGCCGATCAAGGATAAACCGTTGGTGCTTCAGAACGGTGTGATTGTCGGTGGATCGTCCGTAGAGAATGGCAAATGGACGGCTTGGATCGAGCGCTCGACCGATGATGGCAAAACGTGGACAAAATTCGGTCCGATTACCGTACCCGACAATCTCGATGTGCCCGATGCGGCTGCACTGGCCGCAGGAGCACAGGCCTTGCCTCCGCAAAGCAGTTCTGGAGTGCACACAAAGCTCTATCCCCCGTCGAGCGAAACGATCGGCATCATCCAGCCCGCCGTCGTTCAGATCGCGGGAAGCCATCTTCGCTTTTATGCGCGCAGCCGCACAAAGTCAGCTCGAATTGCGGTGGCTGACTCATACGACGACGGTTGGACCTGGACTCAAGCCCATTTCATCGCGCTGCCCAATCCGAATTCGGGAATCGACGCCGTGCGTCTGAAAGATGGGCGCATCGTACTCGCCTTCAACAACAGCTTCAACGCTCGTACGCCACTGAACCTCGCCGTCAGCCGCGATGGAGAGCATTTTCTGGTCTTCAAGACCCTTGAAGACGGCCCCGGCCAATACTCTTATCCGGCGATCATTCAACTCTCGAATGGGGATTTGATGATGACCTACTCCTGGCGCCGCGAGACCATCAAATACGTCCGCCTGCCTTTGCGAGATGTGCCACGGTCGATCAATCGATGAGATTTTTAGGAATCGGCCTTGGCAGCTACAGCCTTGACGCCTGCACTATCCCACCTACCTCGCAGAGGAACGGGCACAGCGGATGATGGCCTCGATGCTGCGTTCCACATCTTCATCGGTCGTGGACCAATTGCTGACGCTGATGCGCATGGCGGTGCGGCCTTGCCAGACGGTGCCTCCACACCAGCAGGTGCAGTCCTGCTGAATCGCGGCAATCGTGGCCTGCGTTTGCTCCGGCGTACCAAACGAGACGAGAACCTGATTCAGCACAACCTCATTGAGGACATCGAATCCAGCAGCGCTGAGAGCTTCCCCGAAGCGGCGCGCCTGGCGGCAGTTACGTTCGATGATTTCGGCGATGCCCTGCCGCCCGAGCGAGCGGAGGGCGGCGTAGACCGGGATACCGCGGGCACGACGGGATTCTTCGGGGACAAATTCATGAGGATCGCGTTCCGTGCTGGTAGCGACGATGTAGGCAGCGGCAAGTGACATGGCGCTGCGATGGGCAGCTTCGTCCGCACAGAAGACGAGACCACAGTCGTAAGGAACGTTGAGCCACTTGTGCGCGTCGCTGGCCACAGAATCGGCATGCTCAACGCCGCACACGAGGTGCGCGTGCGGGGGCGAGGCTGCGGCCCAGAGACCAAACGCACCGTCGACATGAAGCCAGGCGCCACGTTCTTTCGCCGCGTCGGCGATGGCCGGCAGAGGATCGAAAGCGCCCGTGTTGACGTTGCCGGCTTGAGCACAGACGATGCAAGGTCCCGAGGTTGTGCGCAGAGCCTCGGCGAGGCGATCGGCGCGCATGCGGCCCTGTTCATCGGCGGGGATTTTACGAATCCGGGCCGAGCCCAGACCGAGCAGCCGGAGCGCCGTGAAGATGGTGTAGTGCGATTCTTCGTTGACGCAGATTTCGATGGGCGGCGAGCCGTTAAGTCCGTCGGCCTCCACATCCCAGCCGGCTTTGCGAAGAACGCTGTGGCGGGCACAGGCAAGCGAGGTGAAGTTGGCCATGTGGCCGCCGGTGACGAAGCCAAAGCTCATCGTAGAGGGAAGGCCCGCGAGTTCGCGAAGCCATGAGCCGGTGATCTGCTCGATGGTTGAGGCAAGCGGCGAGAGAGCGAAGATACCGGCATTCTGATCCCATGTCGAGACGAGCCAGTCGGCAGCAAGCGCGGCGGGCACGCTGCCGCCAACGACGAACCCGAAGTAGCGGGGTCCGGCGGAAGCGACCGTCCCGGTCGTGCCGGCCCTGGCGAGGACTTCGATGACCTCAGCGGGTGGAGCACCATTTTCTGGCAATGGTCCCCCAAAGGATTGGCGCAGTTGATCGGAGGACGCGCTTGCGCGGACCGGGCGGGCGCGAAGGGCCTCAAACCACCTCTCCGAGTGGCCGCGCACGATATTGAGAAGAGCGGGGATGGTCTGGTACATAAGCCATCTTCGCCGGGCGCGGCGGGACATGGCAATGCCAATGATCCGCTACCCTAAGTTACTGGTCCGGTATCATTCTTGTGAAATGACAATGACCCGCCGCGAAGCCTTGAAGCTCGCTGCTTCCACCAGCGCGGCTGCCCTCACTACCCGCGCTCGCGCTCAGACCCAGCCGGCCTATGCGGCCAAGATTCCCGTCTATGGCGTCTTTGAACTCACCTTTCCCGGTCCGGTGGACGGCAATCCGTTCACCGATGTCACTCTCACGGCCGAATTTTCACTCGATCACCGCACCGTGCAGGTTACGGGCTTCTACGACGGCGATGGCGCATACAAAATTCGTTTCATGCCCGATACTCCGGGCGTGTGGAGCTTCCACACGCTCTCGAATCGCCGAGAACTAAGCGACGCAGCGGGAAACTTCGAGTCCACAGCTCCAATTTCTCACGGACCTGTGCGGGTCAACAACATTCACCACTTCGCATACACTGAGGGCACCCCATACTTCCCATTCGGCACCACCTGTTATGCGTGGATTCATCAGTCCGAAGAGCTGCAGCGCGAGACCCTGATCTCGCTCAAGAATTCGCCATTTAACAAGATTCGCATGTGCGTATTCCCCAAGCACTACGAGTACAACCACAACGAGCCGGAGTTCTATCCCTTCGATCGCTCGGCTTCGGGCGTCAATGACTTTACGCGCCCCAATCCGAAGTTCTTCCAGCACCTCGAGCAGCGCGTCCACGACCTCGCGGCTATTGGGGTCGAAGCCGACCTCATCCTCTTTCACCCATACGACCGCTGGGGCTATCAGTCGATGACCCCGCAGCAGGACGATTTCTACCTGCGTTATGTGCTGGCGAGGCTATCCGCTTACGCAAACATCTGGTGGTCGATGGCCAACGAGTTCGATCTGATGAAAGCTAAGACCACCGCCGACTTCGACCGCCTCTTCCACATCGTGGAGCAGGAAGATCCCTACGCGCACCTGCGCAGCATCCACTACAGCCGCGTGGAATACGACTACTCGCGCCCGTGGGTCACGCATGCCAGCCACCAGAGCGCGAGTTTCAACGACGCACCGGAACAGATCGCGCGCCTGCGCAAGCCGGTGATTTTTGACGAGGTGCAGTACGAGGGCAATCTTGACCGGCGCTGGGGCAACCTTGACGGCGATGAACTGGTGTACCGTTTTTGGCGCGGCGTCATCCGCGGCGCGTATGTCACGCACGGCGAGACGCTGCTGGCTCCCGACGCCGAGATGACCGAGGAGAAGACACCAACCTTGTGGTGGGCGCACGGCGGCAAGCTGCATGGCACCAGCCCTGCAGGCATCGGCTTCCTGCGCAAGCTGGTCGAGCAAACGGTTACGCACGGCAACATTGCGCATGCCGGCCTAGAGGCTTCGCCGAGCCCCTACTATGACCACGCCATTGCTTATGACGCTGAAGGCAAGCCCGCGACCATCCTCTATTTCTTCGACCAGCATCGCCCGCTCTGGTACGAATTTCCACTGCCTGAAGGGGAGTACACGGTGGAGTCCATCGATCCCATCGCGATGACGATCACGCCCTTACCCGGGCGGCACTCCGGCAATTCAAAACTTCGCCTCGGACCAAAGATGTACCAGGCTCTCCGTTTCCGGCGAATCTAAGCACACCCCCCGAAAAGGCAATTGTTGCAAAGGGCTGAGCCACGAGCCTCACGGTTAGTGCCGATAGCACAAGAACGGAGAAGATGTGCTGAAACAACTGATCGCAGGAATTGATATAGGAGGAACTCAACGCCGAGCAGTCCATTGCACTCGCCCTATGGGAAATCAAAACGTTTCTAATCCGCAGCGACGACGCGAAAGGCTGCGCGCACTGCATCGTTCAGGAATTTCTTCGGATGGGGAAACCGTGTCGGATCCCACGCGAAGCTGCATGAGTATGCATGCATCTGCCATCTCGGTTCGAGCCCGATCACATCACAGGGAATCTTGCTTTTGCGAAACTCTGCGGCTAGTTCCAGAACTTCCTTCTGTCCGAGATGCATCTCGGCCCGGTATCAGAATCCGAGTCCCCACTCCGTGGCAGCGCGCCTCCGCCGGAAAACAGGATGTAGCGCTGCAAGGCATGTCCTGGTGTGTTGCATGCGCTCCCTAGGAATGCGCCTTGCAGAGATCTATCTGACTACGGATGTGATTCTATGGGACACGGGGGGACACGAATCTCTTAATTCCCTGGTATACCGGATCTGATGATTGGGAGCCTGTGATTTAAATCCCGCGAGCCTGCCAGGGTGGCGCCTACTTCCCCCAACGACATCGCGGCGCGATGTAATTGACGTGTGGAAAGCGCCCGAGCCCCCTGCTAGAGGGTCGGTTGGTCTCTTTCACTGGGCATGTAATAGATGCGAACAGACACACGATGAGAGGAAGAGACTGATTTCCCGCTGAAACTGGCTGGCAATTTGGCTGGAGAGCGAAGCGCCTCATCCTGTAGTACCTCGAACCGTCTGAAAAGCGAATCCATATTCTGAGTCGCGATTGATTTCTCTGTACGGATCACTTTAGTGGTTGTTGTCACGAAACCCATGGTTAACCCCTCTCCAATGCGCGATTCAGTTTCGGGCACCCGTACCAGATTCAATGTGATTTAGATCACTCAATGCGACCCGCGACCGCAACGAGCACGCACAATCAACGGCAACGCTACGCTTAACGCTGTGCGGGCAACGTCATGTCCAGCGGATTGAGCAGAGCGTCCTCGCGGTGAATTCGCGCACGCCAGCGGCGCTCGGCGACTGAATGATGCCGCAGACAAGCTTGAGGCCTGAAGGGCAGAAATCTGAAAGGTCTGAATGAAATTCGACGAAGTCGATTGGAGAGGAGGCGGTAAGCGCTTGAAAGATTGGCTCCTCAGGTAGGACTCGAACCTACAATCCTTCGGTTAACAGCCGAGAACTAAAGGCCGGAGCATCAATGTTTTCAACGGAGTAGACAGGAGCGAATAGGCGTTATCGGAGCCTCTTCGGCACCCAATTGGACCAAATTCTGGACCAAGTCCAGCCAACCAGTCCCGGTTCTCCTCACCTGATCGTGGAGGAATCGGCACACCGAAGCTTTCCGAGAGAGAAGCACTCTAATCTGGTGTGCGCGTGGTGGTGACGGAGTCGGTCCACGTTGCGCACCGGGGTGTGTTTGTAAGGACCCCGGAGGCGACGAGCGATTCGGCGAAGGTGTCCATTCAGACGCGGGTCGCGAACAACTCCGCGGATCCGGCGGGAGTGACAGTTGAGAGTACTTCGCTCGACAAGGCAGGGCGGATGGTGATGTGGGACCGCAACCATCCGGGAGTCCTGCGCTGGAGGGCGACCGTGGGGCAGCTTTGGGCAAACAGCTCGCGTCCCGCAACTCCGGCATGATCAAGCTCACCGCTAAAGCTCCGGGACCGAGGGAGGAAAATGGAAGTCCATTCTGCAAGAACGCTCATTGAGTTCACCCCCTCGATCCGGCTGTGGCTACGCCTCGCATGAGCGGTTTGAGCAGTAAGAGAGATATTGATGCACGAAAGCGATGGCCATGCTGCCTTCTCCTACGCCGCTGGAGACGCGCTTGATCGAGTTGTAGCGGACGTCGCCTACGCAGAAGAAGCCCGGAAGATTCGTTTCCAGCGGAAATAGAGCACGATCGGGCGCCCGACCTTGCTGACCGATCACGTCAAGTCCCGCGCGGACGTAGCCGTTTTCGCGTTGGAGCTGCGGTGGTAACCAATTGGTCTTTGCATCGGCGCCGATCATGACGAACAGCGCATCAGCATCGCGGCGCACGATGGACCCCGCCTTTCTCCGGGTGTTTATCGCCTTCAAACACTCCGCGCCGTCTGCGGAGACAACCTGAGTCTCTGTCTCTATACGAATACCAGGTACGAGCGTAATCTGGTCGATCAGATATTGCGACATGCTGTGCTTCAGGTCGTCGCCGCGGACCAGCATAGTCACTGAGCTCGCGTAATTCGCAAAGAATAGGGCAGCCTGGCCGGCGGAGTTGCCGCTACCGACGATAAACACATTCTTCCCTACCACTGT
>Ga0335073_10009853_pt1 | contig 13411 bp, 9 predicted proteins | sample Lox_Sample_22_FD_207093 | JGI IMG/M metagenome (GOLD analysis project Ga0335073, IMG submission 207093) | Soil microbial communities from Loxahatchee National Wildlife Refuge, Florida, United States - Lox_Sample_2.2 | ecosystem: Environmental > Terrestrial > Soil > Wetlands | place: USA: Florida...
TCAGGATCTCGCTGACCCCGGGCTCCGGGGTGGGGAGGGTGACCAGCTTGAGGACTTCGGGTCCGCCGAGCTCGTCCTGGCTGATCGCCTTCATTCTGCCGTTCATCGCGTCGTCTGTCTGTGGGGCATCCATCGTCTCGGCCATTGCCGGCGCGTCCGAGATCTCGCTCATCTCGGGGGCTTCCGTTGTCTCGCCCATCGTTGGCGTGCCCATCTCTGGGGTGTCCATCGTGTTGCTCATCTAGTCCTCCGATCGGTAGAGGACACGCGCTGCGCCATTCAGCCGCGGCTGCTGAGAAGAGCCCTGCCGGACAACACGCATACGTGCCACTTTGACGTTCGGTAGTCAGTGACCCACCAGCGTCGCTTCTTACCGCGCGACGTCGAGCCGGTTAGTGACCGCGGTCTAGTCGGGCCGCGCGGGGCGTAGTGGCGTACCTGGTTAGCGTGCTGCGTCTCCCGTCTCCCCGCTTCGGAGATCGCCGATGCGCGCATGCCCTGACTGAACTCCTTCAGTACCGACTTGCTGAGCTGGACCGGATCGAGCACCTCGAGTCGGGGCTTCGCGAGGCATGGGTGAGCGAGACGTGGCGCGAGCTTCAGGACGCGCTCTCCGGGCTGGCCGAGGCGAGCCGTGCCGCCCTCCTGAATGGCCGCGCTGTGCCGCGATGTGGCGACAGCGGTGGGCCATCGAGTCCGAAATCGGCCGAAGCGTAGAAGTGCCTCCTTTCGTCAGGTGGTTCTACTCCTTGGTGATCTGGGCCAGTCCCGTCCGGCGCGTACGTGGATTGCGCGAAACGAGACGAATCGCTGTTAGTTGCCGAGTCCCTCGCTGAGCCCCGAGGTCTCGGTCCGCTAGGTCTCGCCCGCAGGCCGACCTGGTTACGGACGACGATCGTGGAGGACGCGCTCCAACGACGGAGGCACGCCGACCAACGCTGCGGCGGACCGAGTCGTGTGGGCGCATGACAAGCCTGGCCGGCCACGCCGTTCGCTGGCTGGGTGGCCAACGCCTGCGAAGCGACCGGATGCCAGGACAGCGAAGGAGCCCTGCCCGGTGCTTCTTTCAGCGGCGCGACCGTCCGAAGCGCCATCGCTGCTCTCGCAACCGGCCACATCGCCAACGGGATCGTGGACGACGTAAGAAGCCTGCACCGAGAGCCCTCTGACTGGAATGACATCCCTCAAACGAGGACAACCAGTGCACGAGGACACCTCAAGGCCGAGCAGTCAGCTGAGCATGTATTGAGATGCAGCACACCAGAACCTGACGCCTAACCAGAGGAGCAACATGTCAGACGATCAAGCCTTCGAGAGCGGCGCCGACAGGGTAGAAGGTTCCTCTGTCGCAGTCCTCCCTTTGCCGAGGGTGGACGATGTCGATACCGGGCCAGCAGCCGTGGTAGCGGCGTTTTACGATGCGCTCCTCGCGGAAGACGGGCCGGCAGCGCTAGGCCTGTTGAGTCCAGACGTAGTTTGGTATGAAATGCCAGAAGGGCCCTACGCTCGCCAGGATGGCACCCCATACCGAGGGGCGGCGGAGATCGTTGAGAACGTACTTGGGCCTCAGATCCGCGACTTCGAGGGTCTGAGAATGGTCCAGCACGAGTTGCTCGCCTACGGCAACACGATCATCGCATTGGGAAAAGCTGTGGGTCAAGGGCGCAAAACAGGCGCCGGCCTTGAGATCCCATTCGCACACGTGTGGGTGGTCCAAGGCGATTCGATCGGCGAGTTTCGACAGTACGTTGATCCCGCGGTATTCCGAGCGGCGGTCGAGCAGCATTCATAGCCTGGCGTCGAGGCTTGGCCCAGTGATAAATCGTCGGGCTAGACCGCGCTATGACTCGGATCTCGAACCCGCGTTGCGGACTCGGCGGCGCGCGTTCAATCCGAGACACTCAGGTTGGGCCAGCGACGGATCCTGAATCTTCGCGACCGGACTGGAGGGAGGAGAGCCGGCGCGCTGATGGCGGGCGGTGCATGGTTGGTCTCGCGACGGCGGTTTTCGTTACGGTGCGATCGGGCGGCTGTCGTCGCGGTACGGGATCAGCGCAGATGGAGCTCGCGGGCGCGGGTCACAGCCTCGGTGCGGCTGGAGACGCGCAGTTTCTCGTAGACGTGGCGGACGTGGGTCTTGACGGTGTTGGGCGACACGTACAGCTCGCTGGCGATCTCGGGCAGGGAGAGGCGCGTGGGCAGGAGCCGCAGCACGTCGAGCTCGCGGTCTGAGAGATCGTCGGCGAGCGATCGGGCGTGAGCCGCCCGCCTAGGAGACATGCCCTGTTCACGTTCTATACGGTCACGCAGGATCCCGGGATCCGGGCATACGGCGAGCTGGCGTTCCGCGCGTGCCAGTAGGTCTCGCGCGTGGATGCGGTCGCCGGTCATCGTGGCGATGCGCTTCAGCGCCAGCAGGCCGTAGACGGTGTCCAGACGCAGGCCGCCGCGTCGGGCGATGCCGAGGCCATGCTCGGTCGCGCTCCGGGCGGCGTCGAGATCCTCTCGTGAGCGTGCGGCCTCGCCGGTGGCATAGTGGGCCATGATCGTCACCCAGTGCTCTGCGAGGTCGTGCTCGCCAGCGAGCCGCAGCGCGGCTTCGGCCAGTCGCTGGGCCTCCGCGTGGTCTGCGTTCTCGGCGGAGATCGTGGCCAGATAGCCGAGCGCGTAGACGCGGTTGGCCGGCAGGCCAGTGGTGGAAATCGACTCCTGGAATGCTGTCATCGCGTCGCCGCTGGCGCCCGACCAGTACGCGGCCATTCCCCGCGCGTTGGTCACCATCGGGCGCCACGGTCCGGCGCGGTCGGGTTCGAGCTCGGCGGCCAGCGCTGCGGTCCGTGTGGCCTGGCCGACGTCGCCGAGCAGCAGGTGTGCGGAGGTGCGGATCGTCGCTGCGTTGGATTCGACCGAGCTTGACCCGTCGCGCATCGGGCCGCGCAACACGCCGCGCTCGGCCGCTCTCACCGCAGCCTCGACCTCGCCCGGACGACCGAGCAGCAAGAGCATCCACGCCCACGCCAGGCCAATCCGAGGGTCGGTACGCGCGAGGCGGTCCGGGAGTCCGCGCATCCAGGCGTGGACCGTCTGTAGCTCGCCGCGGTTGACGTAGGTCAACCAGTGGGCGGCGATCAGCTCGACGGTCTCCTCGAAGTCGCCGGCGGCGGCGGCGTGATCAATCGCCGCCGCGACGAAGCCGTTCTCGAGGTGCCAGCGAGCCGCTCGCCGATGCAGTTCGTCGAGCGGCTGGGCCTCGGACATGTGCAGCTCGTTCATGAGCAGGTCGCGGAACAGCTGGTGGTAGCGGTACCACACCCTTCGACCGTCGAGGGCGACGAGGAACAGGTTCGCGCGTTCGATCGCCACCAGCCGGTGAGCCGACCCCTCGGTCTCGAGAACCGCGTCGCACAATGGTCCGCTGAGCCGCTCGAGGATCGAGGTGCATAGCAGGAAACGGCGCGTCCCGGGGTCCTGACGGTCCAGGACCTCGGACATGAGGTAGTCGGTCACCTGACGGTCATCGCCGGCGAACGCGTCGATGAAGGCCTGCGGGTCGGGATGCTTGTCCAACGAGAGCCCGACCAGCTGCAGTCCCGCTGCCCAGCCTTCGGTGCGCTCCTGAAGGCTTCGTACTTGGTGCGTCTGCAGCGCGAGGCTCATGCTGTCGTTGAGCAACGCGGCGGCCTCGGTGTCGCTCAGACGCAGGTCTGACCCTCGCAGCTCGAGCAAGCCTGCCTGGGCCCGCAGCCGAGCGAGCGCGAACGGTGGGTCGCTGCGCGTGGCCACCGCGAGCTGGATCGACTCGGGAAGATGATCGATCACGAACGCCACCGCCCGGTGGATATCGACGTTCGTGATCTCGTGATAGTCGTCGAGCACCAGCACGGTCCGGTCGCGCAGCGGCGTCAGCGCGTTGACCAGCAACGGCATCGCCAGCTCGATCATGTCGGCTCCCGGAGCCCGCACTGCGGCGTCGACCCCGCGTCCGAACCCGGGCTCCACGGTCCGCAGCGCCGCCAGCACGCCGTTCCAGAAGCAGACCGGGTCGTTGTCCCGCTCGTCCAGCGACAGCCAGGCGAACTCGCGCGACCGGTCGGCCGCGGCATGCCAACTGGTCAGAAGCGTGGTCTTGCCCGCTCCGGCGGGCGCGGACACGACGATCAGCCGCGCGCGTGCCTCAGCCAGCCGGGCGACCAGAGACGGCCGCGCCACGCGATTGTCCCGCGGCGCGGGGATGTGGAGCTTGGTGGCGACGACAACCTGCCGACCGGACGGTTCTCGCGGCTGCGGCGTCCTGGTCCGGCGCTTGATGTCCCGCGTGTCCGGTCGGGTCTTCTCCACTGCGTACCACGTCCCGCGCTCTCAGCGACCATCCTACCCGGCTGGGCGCGTCCCAACGGCAACCCCGCGTCGCGGCGCGACGCCGCAGCCACGCTGTGGCTCATGTCGATTGTGCACAGACCCTCGCCGCCCTCGCCGCCCTCGCCGTCCCGGTCGCGACGTCGAGCAAGGCGGAGCACGACGTGCCCGCGGGGAGGAGCGGGACCCCGCGAGCACGTCTGGTCCGTCCGGACCCGTCCCGTGGACGTCTCGTGGGCGCCGACTCCGGCCACACCGGTCGGAACGGGCACGGTGGTCACCTGGGTCAGACCGCTGTTGGAGGCGACGCGGTAGCCGATGATCTCGTTGAGGCCGTTGGCCAGCACGTAGAGATGCCGGTTCGCGACGCCAGCCATGTCGAGCGGGTGCGCCGCGGGTGAGATGAGACCGGCACCGCCGGGATCGTCGACGAGTACAGCGTCGGTGATGACGGCGCGCTGGCCGAGATCGGCTCGGTGACGGTGCCCAACGCCGCCGGCGGTGAGGGGATCGCCACCTCCTGACGCACACGCGCGGGCGCGGGTGGCGCGACCGGGTGTGGCCGCGCCACGGGTCCCCGCATGGGAGTTGACCATTCGTTTCGCCGCGGCCGTCGCTCGGCCGGCCGCTCTCGCTTGGCCGACGACGTATCCGTGCTCGTAAGACCGCGGCTCGCGACGTAGCCAACCACTCACAGGCAACACGGGTCGTCGATCACCGGGGTCGACCGCCCCCGAGATCGCGTAATGCGCCCTGCGCCGCTTCAGCCCGGGCGACGGATCAATCACGACGAGGAAACCGACGATGACAGTCTCACCCCCGGCGCCCGGTCGCCTCCAAGACGACGCGAGCACCCACCCCGACCCGGACGCGGACAAGCCGACCCGCGTGCGTCGCGAGCCCAACCGCTGGGCGATCCTCGCTCTGCTCGGGGTGGCGCAGCTGATGGTCACGCTCGACGTGACGATCGTCAACATCGCGCTTCCGTCTGCGCAGCGAGCCCTTCACTTCTCCACCGACAGCCGGCAGTGGATCATCACCGCCTACGCGCTGGCGTTCGGAAGCCTGCTGCTGCTGGGCGGAAAGCTCGGCGACCTGTTCGGCCGCAAGCCGACGTTCGTCGCCGGCCTGGTCGGCTTCTCGGTCGCCTCGGGGCTCGGCGGGCTGTCGCAGTCGTTCGCGATGCTAGTCGCCGCGCGCTCGCTGCAGGGCGCGTTCGGGGCGTTGCTCGCTCCGTCCGCGCTGTCGCTCTTGACCGTGACGTTCGCCGGCTCCCCTGATCGCCCCAAGGCGTTTGGCATCTTCACCGCGATCAGCGCCGGCGGCGCGACTGTCGGGCTGCTGCTCGGCGGCGTGCTGACCCAGACGCTGTCGTGGCGCTTCTGCCTGTACGTCAACCTGGTGATCGCAGTGCCCACCGCGATCGTGGCGCTGCGTCTGCTCGTCAACCACCGCCCGGACATGCGTCCGCGGATCGACCTGCCCGGGGTCCTGGCCGCTTCGACCGGGCTGTTTGCGCTGGTGTATGGGTTCTCCAACGCCGAGACCCAGTCGTGGTCGGCTCCGTTGACAATCGCGGCACTGTGTGCGACCGCCGTGCTGCTGGCGACGTTCGTCGCGATCGAGCGTCGGGTGCGCCAGCCGCTGCTGCCGTTGGCCGTTGTGCGGGACCGTGCCCGAGGCGGCGCGTTCATCTCGATCGCGTGTGCCGGGTCCGGACCGTTTGCCGTGTTCCTATTTCTCACCTTCTATTTGCAGCGCGACCTTCGTTTCTCGCCGGTGATGGCGGGGCTGGCGTTCCTGCCGCTGACCGCCGCGATCGGCGTCACCGCCCCCACCGTGCAGACGCACATCCTGACGCGCACGGGCGCCAAGCCGGTGATGGCGGTCGGGATGGCGCTTGGCGTGATCGCGATGATCGTCTTCACCCGCCTGGGCGCCGGCAGCGCCTACGCCACCGGCGTCCTGCCGGGGCTGATCGTGCTCGGCGTGGGAATGGGGTGCGTCTTCGCCCCGGCGTTCTCGACCGCGACGCTGGGTATCGGCCGCGAGGTGGCCGGGGTCGCCTCGGCGATGGTCAACACCTCCCAGCAGGTCGGCGGCTCGGTCGCCATCTCGATCCTCAGCACGGTGTACGCCACCGCGGCCGCCGACTACGCAATCCACGCTCACCCCCGCGCATCGGCCATCGCGGCGATGATCCACGGCGACACGACGGCGTTCGTCTGTGCAGCCGGGATCTTCGGCGTCGGGCTGATCATCGCGCTGATCGTGCTGCCGGCCAGGCACGGCTCCCCGACAGGGGCCAGCGCGGGCACGCTCGTCGACGACCCGAACCCTCGGTGAACTCGACCGAACCAGGACGACGAGGATCCGATCCCGACCTCCGGTGGTGAAGAACCTGTGCCAGACGCGCGGGCGGTCGAGGGCGAACTCATCGTCACGGCTCGGACAGGTGTCAGAGCAGGCGATCTACAGAGCAGACCACCCACAAGGGATCGGAGCGGGATGAAGATCACCAACCTGTGACGCCATGTCACCGTCGGCCCCGGCGGCGACCGCGCCCATGAGCCCGCAACCGGACGCGTCCGCGCGGTGTGGAACGGCGCGGTCCTGGCCGAGAGCGACCGGACGATCGTGATCGAGGGCAATCACTACTTCCGGTGCGGGACGTCGCGTTCGAGCTGCTCGCCCCGAGCGATGCGCGCAGCACCTGTCCGTGGAAGGGCGAGGCGAGCTACCTCGACGTCGTCATCAAGGACGAGCGCAACCCGGCAGCCGCCTGGTCCCACCCCGATCCAAGCCGGCCGGCGTACAGATCCGCGACCACGTGGCCTTCTGGCAGGGCGTCGAGATCCACGTGCGTCCGGTGCGGCCGGCTCGTCGGCCTCGACGTCGGCGTCAACCACGTGCGCAGTCGATGGCGGGACGGCCTTGTGCGCTGAACCGTCAGGGGCTGGACCGCGGTCTCGACTCCCATCACCGACCGAGGAGGTTCCGATGAGGTTGCGGACATTCGACGTGATCGTGATCGGAGCCGGCCCCCGCCGGGGAGGTGCTCGCCTGCAAGCTCGCCGAGGCTGGGAAGTCGGTCGCGGTCATCGAGGCAGAGCTCGTTGGCGGTGAGTGCTCCTACTACGCTGCATGCCCTCCAAGGCGTTGCTGCGTCCCGCGCAGGCGCTTGCCGAGGCGCGGCGCGTCCCAAGGCGCGGCGCAGGCGGCCACGGGCGAGCTCGACGTTGCTGCGATCCTCGCCCGTCGCGATGAGATCATCAGCGATCTGGACGACTCCGGTCAGCTCTCGTGGCTTCACAGCCGCGGCGCCACCCTCATCAGGGGCCACGGGCGTCGTCTGGACGGCGAGCGCCGCGTCCGCGTCGGGGATGACGTGCTGCAGGCCAGGCGCGCCGTTGTGGTCGCAACCGGATCGGCGGCGGCTATCCCACCGGTCCCCCGGACTCGCGGCGCTCGCGCCGTGGACCAACCGGCAGATCACCACAGCCGCATCGGTGCCCGACGGTTGATCGTGCTCGACGGCGGAGTCGTGGGAGTCGAGATGGCCGACGCGTTCACCTCGTTCGGTGCGCACGTGATGCTCGTCGAGCCCGCGGTGCCGTCGAGCGGGCTGCCAGGCCGGGCTCATCCTCCGCGAGGGCAACCCCGCCGCTGCCGTCGGTCCGCAGCCGGACTACATCGGCGAGGACCTCGACGCGATCGCCGACCAGCTGATCGAGCGCTTCCCCGCCTCGAAGATGGGCGTCGATTCCGCGAGTCGCTGACGCTTTAACCGTCCGGTGCGAGAGCGCGCTCTCGGCGCAGTCGTCGCGCGCGCTCGCATCCGGGTGCTCGCTTCGCGACACGTTTGAGCTCTTCTTCGACCTGGTGTCGCCGCCGCCGTCGGCCAGCTCGGTGGCGCACTGGCCCTGAATCCCCTCGGCCCCCAGAGCCGAAGCGCCGACTATTGCCAATCCCCGTGACAGCACAACGCCGCACGGCGCCGGGGCGGAACGCACATGACTGCACGCCAGGACAGGCATGACAACTGAACTCTGCCTCGAGGCGTACCCGCCGCGGTAAGACTCACCCCCCGCTCGCCACATACCCAGTACCGATCGTCTGGTCGCCGCGCACGCAAGCAGGGGGCGGGCGCCGGCGCGACCGGGCCTCTCGTAATCCGATTACCAAAAGGAGAAGTAAATGCGCTTGCTTTCACGCATGGTGCTCTCGTTTGCGCTGCTAGCAGGAGTTCTGGCGGCCCCCGCAATCGCCTCCGCGCATACCCGGACCGGCGCCGGTCGGGCCACCGGCTATGTCTACCTCAACAACAACACCGCCGGGACGAACACGATCTCCGGCTTTAGCCGTGCTCCCAATGGCGCTCTCTCCGCGCTGCCGGGATCACCGTTCTCCGCCGGCGGGGCGGGGCTCGGCGCCGGCCTGGCCTCCCAGGGCGCAATCCAGACCACGGACTACGGCCGATATCTGCTCGCCGTTGATGCCGGCAGCAATCAAATCTCAGTGCTACGCATCGGCCACGACGGATCCCTGACGCCGGTCGTCGGCAGTCCCTTTGCCTCAGGAGGGGTGGAGCCCGACAGCATCGCTGTCAATCACGGCTTGGTCTATGTCTCGAACACCGGCGCAGGCGGAACCAATTACACCGGCTTCACGCTCAGTTGGGGCGGGCAACTCCGCCCGATTCCGGGATCGACGGTGACCCTGCCGGCGGGTTCTGGACCCGGGGAGATCGTCCTTAACAGCAACAACACGCGGCTGGCCGGAATGCGGGTCACAACCTCGCTGATCGACAGCTTCACGCTCGACCGCAGCGGGCGACCGCACGCCGCCCCCGGCTCACCCTACGCAGCCCAAGGACTTGGGCCATTCGGCAGCCAGTTCCGACCGACCAACCCCGATCAGCTGTTCGTCGACAACGCCCACAACGGCACCGGCCTTGGCACCGTCTCGGCGTTCGACGACCTACCCAACGGCACGCTGTCCCCGATCGGCGCGTCCCCATTCGCCGACTTCCAGACCGCACCGTGCTGGCAGGTCATCAGCCCCGATGGTCAGTACCTGTATGCGCTCGACACCGGATCGGCGGAGATCTCGAGCTACGCCATCGCGCCAAATGGCACGCTGACGCTGTTGAGCAACACCCCGGTCAGTTCTACCCCCGGCGTCACCGGGACCGACGTGGCGCTGAGCCCCGACGGCCGGACGCTGTATCTGAACATGGCAAAGGTCAACGGGGTTGGGGAATTCGCGGTGCACGGTGGAACCGTGACACAGCTACCCGGCTCTCCTGTCCCGGCATCGGGTAGCGGCAGCACTGTAGGCATCACTACGAGCTAGGCCGGAGCGCTTCCCAACAACCATGCTGAGCGAGCTGGGGCTAGCGCCCCAGCTTGCTCCGAGTGATGCTGGATTGACGCAGTAACTCAGCCAGCGCGGTACCGTCGCGTCGCACGTCGACCCAGCGACCATGCGCTCACCGAACCGTCCGTCCTATGCGCTCCTGGCGGCGACGTGCGCACGCCCACCGCATCGGCCCCCAACACGTCATCTGAGTCATCGAGGCGGCCTTTTGGCCACGGTAAGAACGCGCCGCCCACCAGTGAGTCCCTCTTGTTCGAAGCAGCCGGCAGGCCATCGCGGTCGCTGCAGCACGCGCACCAACTCAGATGCTCCGCGATTCCGTCGGCCCATTGGCCGGTTCCGTGTCCGCAGAGTTCAAATTCGAGGTGGCGCTCGAGCGCCGCCACGCGGTTTCGGAGCCGGCGTCGGCATGGTCGATATTGCGAGGGATGGATAGCTAATTGGTCGTCAGGAAGCGCCTTACGACGACGGCCGTCGTTGCGCCGCCTTCGCCGATGTCGAGGTTGTGGTCGATGCCGTGCGAGACGACGTTCTGCCCCGGCTCGAGATCGAGGCGCTGGCCTCGAGGGTGACCTCGACGCGGTGGCTCGAACGAGACCAGGTCGCCAATCGCCTCCATGTCGTCGAACGGTGCGCGGTAGGACCAGGCGGCATTTTTCCCGCGTCGATGTCGTAGTAGGAGGCGATGCCCTCGTACGAGCAGGACGTCTGCAGCTCTGTCGGCACCAGCCCGGCCGCGGCGACGTCGGCCCGAGGCACGTACCAGCGTGGCGCGAAGGCGAATTCGGAGGGCACGATGGGGCTCATGGTGTCGGCGGCGCCGCGGTCGCCGGCGCGCACAAGGAGGTGGCGCGAGGTGGGCGGATATCGATGCGATGGTAGGGTCGGCAGCGTGGCCGAGGATGCGGTCGTCCGCCTCGTTGAAGCCGTCCATCGCCCGCCACGCGAGCGCGACGCTGCGTCGCGGACGAAGATGTTCAGGCCGTCGACGGTCATCGTGCGGTGGCGGATGGAAGGCATCGAGAAGTTCCTTCCTGAAGAGACGATGGTCAGACCCGAGGTCGGACACTCTCGGACGAGTGTTGGGTCTATTCGTGAGCCACCGGGCGCCACTCGGATCGCGCCGCCCAAAATTTCGTGTCAGTCAGCTGACGGCGGGCGCCGCCCGGTAAGAAGCCGGCTGCAACCGGGCACTCATGCCGCATGCCTCAACCGCAACCACGCTTGCCGTCTTCATGGACCTGACCATTCGGCCGTTTCGACCGGCGCCGGCCGGCTCAGTTTCCTGGCACCGGGCTCTCGGTGGTTCTCCCTCCCACCGCAGATCACCCGTCAGCTCGTGTGTTCACGCTGCTGACGGCCTGACCGGGAGAGCCCTATGACCTCGCAGCGCGTCGCCCACTTCATCGTGTTCCTGACATCGGACGGGTACCACGAAGCGGGCTGGCGGATCGATGAGTTCGACGGCAGCGACCCGATCGGCCTGCAGAGCTACATCCGTTCGACGGCGATCTGCGAGCGCGGGCTGCTCGACGCCGCCTTCTTCGCCGATCGGCTCGCGCTCACGCCGTTCCGCGCCCGGGCCTTCCCGCAGACCCATCATGACCCGGTGCAGATGCTGGCGGCGCTGGCGGTGGGCAGCAGCCGAGTCGGGCTGATCGCGACCGCATCGACGACGTTCAGCAATCCGTGGGACCTTGCCCGGCGCTTCGCCACGCTGGATCACATCAGCGCCGGGCGGATCGGCTGGAACGTCGTCACCACTTACGATCCCAACGCCGCCGAGAACTTCGGCGTCTCCCTGCCCGAGCACGACGACCGGTATGCGCGAGCGACCGAGTTCGTCGAGGTCGTCAAGCGACTATGGGACTCTTGGGAAGACGGCGCTCTCATACGTGACCCGGCCGCCGGGATATGGGCTGACCCCGATCGCATCCACCCCGTCGCCTTTGAGGGCGACTACTACTCCGTCGCCGGCGCATTGTCAGTGCCGCGTTCACCTCAAGGCCATCCCGTGCTGGCGCAGTCGGGTTCATCCCCGGCCGGGATCGACCTGGCCGGCCAGACCGCTGACGTCGTCTTCACGCCTCAGAGGTCGGTCGAGGCGGGGATCGAGTTTCGGCAGAAGATCGACGCCGCGGCCGAGCGGCACAGCCGGAATGTAGGTGACGTTCGAATCCTGCCTGGGTTGGGGTATGTGCTTGGCAGCACCGAAGCCGAAGCCCGAGACCGACGCCAGCATCTGGAGGAGAGCGTCGACCCCACGTTCCGTTGGCAGATGCTGGCCACAAACGCCGGGTTGGACATCAGCAAGATCGACCCGACCCAGCCGCTATCGGCGGAGGTCGCAGCAAGCGCCCCGCCTACGAGCTTCGCCAAGAACATTGTCGAGCACGCGCGTCAGACAGCGCAACCCTTCGGAGAGCTCGCCGCCTCATTCACGGGGCTTCCCGGAGGACTTGAGTTCACCGGCAACCCCGACCAACTCGCGGACCTCGTCGAGGAATGGGTCACTCGCGGCGCGAGCGACGGCTTCACCCTGCAGCCGGCGACCGTCCCGGAGGACCTTGCGCTGTTCGTCGACCACGTCGTCCCGATTCTTCAACGGCGGAATCTCTTCCGCCGTGAATATCAAGGTCGCACCCTCCGCGACCACCTAGGTCTCCCACGACCTGAATCGCGTCGCGCGGCCTAGACCTATACACGTAGATCGCGACATGCGGCGCGGACCGGATCGGAGGGCCCATCAAACCGCCTGACTTCAGACCCTCGACTTCACCGAAACACGGGCAGACCCGACCCTCGGTCAACCCCAGGCACGATTCACACTTCATCGAGCGGGTCTTATGGAAGACCCCGGCCTTGACCCGCAGCAGATGCCTTCCTCCGACGAGGCATCCGGGCGGGTTTGCACCTGCCAGGACGCCGATCTACGCCCGGCCGCATCCGCACCACAGATAGCCGCGATGATGGCGATTCGTTCATCGCGACACACCCGAGCGATCAAGATCAACTCGAGCGAATCCGTTTTATGCAGCGTCCGATTCGTCAGCGTCCAAGCGTCGAGTGCGTCCCTTCATCACAGCCAGCACAGCCGTTTCGAGGTCTGCCTGGGCCGTCTCATAGCTCGAGAGCGAGGTCAGATCTTGGTGCAGCACAGCACAGTAACACTCGGTGATCGTCCGGAGTTTCCAGTGGCGCGTTGACGTAATCGACCGCTCCGCTGAGAAGCTCGCTCTCGCAAGCGTGGCAGACCCCATTGCGACAGCCGAAGCCTACAGGCACATCGCACGCCTCGGCGAACTCGAGCAGATTGCCGTGGCCGGGATCCCATCGCACGGTCAGATTGCTGCGGCTGAAGCTGACCATGGGACCCGTCCCGCGATCAGGATGCGGTAGATGCGGGGCTGGCCCGCGCGTCATCCCGGGCGGCATCCTGGTCGAGCGCGCGCCGAAGAGCTCCATCGAGATCTGCTCAGGCGGGGTGCCTTGGGCCGTGATCGAGGAAGAGAGCGTTTTCATGAACGCGTTGGGGCCGCACAGGTAGTAGTCCGCGTCGACTGGGACCCCCGCCTGGCGCAGGGTCCCGCCCGAGATGCGCCCCACGGCGTCGAGGTCCGGGCTGTCCGTTTCCTTCGGGTTGGGACTGCTGTAGCTGACAAGTCGATGTGAATGC
>Ga0335073_10009854_pt1 | contig 13411 bp, 14 predicted proteins | sample Lox_Sample_22_FD_207093 | JGI IMG/M metagenome (GOLD analysis project Ga0335073, IMG submission 207093) | Soil microbial communities from Loxahatchee National Wildlife Refuge, Florida, United States - Lox_Sample_2.2 | ecosystem: Environmental > Terrestrial > Soil > Wetlands | place: USA...
CCGCCGCGAGCCCCGTCCAGCTCAGCCCCTCCTGCCGCCGTCGCTCATCCATCGCGGCGAAGAACGCCCCGCTGTCGAATCCGCCGCGCGCCCGCCCGGCAATCCCGTCCGCTGCCACGCCGCCATCGTATGAGCCGGAACGTGGAGCTTCCCGGTATCGCGCGCGGCAATGGACCCGCGCCCCGCGAGCTCGCGGCGCGGCTGCCGCTTGCGCCCGGCGTGTACCGGTTCCGGGATGGCGCCGGCCGGGTCCTGTACCTGGGCCGGGCGACCAGCCTGCGCCGCCGGGTCGCCTCCTACTGGGGCGACCTCGGTGACCGGCGGCACCTGGCCCGGATGATGCCCTGGAGTGGGTGACCGCCGAACAGAAGGTAACGCAGGCAGCGCCGGCCGATTTCGACGTCTACGGCTGGTCCGGCGGCACGCTGGTCCGTTTCGCGGTCCGCGAGGGCCGCCTGGGCGAGTGGACCCAGCGCTCCTGCGATGAACCCTCCGCCCGCCGCCAGGTGGCCGCGACGCCACCGGAATGGGCGTCATTCGCGCAGCGCACCGCGGAACTCGCGGCCCGCCTGGCCGTCGGCGGTCCGGCCTGCTAGGCGTCCGGAGTCAGCTTCCCGGGTACGGCGTGGCCCCCGCGTAGTCGGCGGCGATGGTGGCGCTGATGCCGGCGATCACGGACTTGTTCGCGGTCCGGATGCCGAGTTCGCGGTTGTATCGCAGGGAGGCGGTGGAGAAGTTCTCCGAGCCGACGAACACCTGCTGGCCGGAGCGCCCGGCGTCGGCGACGACCGCCTTGGCGTGGATGTAGATGACTTTGCTGCTGTTCTTGTAGGTCCGGACGTGGACCCCGGCCGCGACCAGCCTGGCGAACGACTTGTCCCACTCGGAGTCGGCCGTCATCACGATCGTCACGTCGACCCCGCTCCGCGCCGCGCTGATCAGCGCGGTCGTGATCGTCGAGTCGTCCATCTCCTCGTTCTCCACCGCCAGCGTATGCTTCGCGCTGTCGATGACCGCGAGGATGGAAGCCTGCGAGTTGGTGGGGGACCAGACCAGGTCCGCCCCGTCGGGCGGGGTGATGGCGCGGTGCGCGAAGTCGGCGTTGAACGTCGCGACGATCGCGGCGACGTCGGCCCGGTCGGTATCGACGACCGCGAAGTCCCGGGTGCCCGCGTAATCCTCGGTCACCCAGTTCAGCGTCATGATGACCGACGTCTTGCCGTCGACGGTGAGCGTCTTCTGGTGGTAGGTCGTCCCCGACGGCGCCCAGGTCACGTGGACGCGGTGCGCGGACAGGTAGGTATAGGCGGCCTCGTTGCTCTTGTGCTCCAGGTGCTGGTCGAGAATCACCCGCACATCGACGCCGCGGGCCGCGTCGGCCGCCAGGTCCTGCTCCGCGGTCGTATCTTTCAGCTCGTACATCGTCAGGTCGACGGACGACTTGGCGCCGGTGATGAGCTTGTACATGGTGCTGAGCCCGGCCGCGGGCTCGACCAGGAGCCGCAGTGTTCCGGACCCGGTCGAGGTGACCGGACCGGCCGGGACACCATCGCTCCCCGACCCTCCCGCGTCCCCCTGACTCGCCGGCGCGGACCGCGGTGTGGACGCCAGCTCGACCGCCACCCCATGGCACCCGGTTAGCCCAAGAACGAGTCCGCAAACGGCGGTACCCAGCAAACGGCGCATAACAGCCCATCTACCCGCGATATGGACTTACCCACATCGGACGCCGCACAGAATATGGCTCGCTGCGCCGCAGCCGCCTCGGATGACGTGAATAGTTGAAATCCTCGTAATCAAAGCGCATCGGTATGGTTTAGATCTGAACCATTTTGGTATCATGATGGCATGGCAATGACTCTTCGGCTTCCAGCCGAGATCGAGGAGCAGCTCAAGCAGGCCGCTGAGAGCGAGCACCGCAGCGTGCAGCAGACGGTGCTCCTGGCGATCGAGGAGTACCTGTCCGCCCGGGAGACGGCGGAGATCCTCGCCGACCCAGCCGCACTCCGCGGCCTCGCCGAGGCCATGGAGTCCGAGCAGTCGGGCGACGTGGTCTACGGGGTCGAGGCGGCCCGGGCGCTGCTAGCCGAACGCAAGCGGTGACCGAAGATCCCTATGAGCTCGGGATGACCCGCCCGGCGCGGCGGGCCATCTCCGAAACGCTGCCCGAGGACGTCTCGACGGCAGCCGTCGAATTCATCACCGGACCTCTGCTGGAGATGCCCCGTCGGATCGGAAAGCCGCTCCGGGATGAGCTGACCGGCCTGTACAGCGCTCGGCTAGGCACGCAGTGGCGCGTCGTCTGCCGGATCGACGAGTCAAAGCACACCGTGATAGTCGAGGACATCCAGCACCGCTCGACCGCCTACCGCCGCCGCTAGCTTAAGCCTCGCGCCATTAGTTGATAGCTTCCCTGGTCACGGTGACACTGGACGACATGACAATGGTGTCCGACGAGTGGCTCGTGGCGCTACCCAAGGCCGAGATCCACGTTCACCTGGAAGGCAGCCTCGATCACGACTTCGTCGCCGGGGCTGCCGCGCGAGCGGGACTGGAGCTGCCGGATCCCTCGCAGGTGCACGATCTCGCCCAGCTGCTGGAATATCTCGATGCCGCATGCCGTGCGATCGACGACCCCGGACAGCTGGAAGAGCTCGCCTACCGGTTCGCCCAGCGTGAGGCTGGTTGCGGAGTCCGCTACGCCGACGCCATCGTCAACCCGTCCCACTGGCCGGCCTGGGCGGATCGGCTGCCGGCGTTCATCGCCGCATTGGACCGCGGGTTCGCGGCCGCCGAGTCCGATGGCCTCACGCCCGTCGGACTGTGCGTCAGCATCGCTCGCGGACAGTCGGCCGAGTCGGCCATGTCGGTCGTCGAGCAGCTTCTCGCCCTGCGGCACCCGCGCGTCGTCGCGCTGTCCATCGACGGGAACGAAGCGGCGTCCGGCCGCACCGCGGACCGGTTCGCGCCCGCATTCGACCGTGCCGCCTCGGGCGGGCTCCGGCGTACGGCGCACGCCGGCGAATCCAGCGGGCCGCGGGGCGTGCGGGATGCGATCGACATCCTCGGCGCCGACCGGATCGACCACGGAGTGCGGGCCGCGGACGATGACGAGCTGGTCGCTGAGCTGGTGCTGCGGCGCGTGCCGCTGGGCATCTGCCCGACCTCGAATGTCGTGCTCGGGATCGCGACGTCGATACAAGACCATCCCCTCGACGAGCTGCGACGAGCCGGCGTGCCGATCTCGCTGAACACCGACGACCCGGCACTGCTGGGCACCGACCTGATCAGCGAATACCGTGCGTGCGCGCAAGCATTCGGCTGGAGCGAGGACATCCTGTGCGCCGTTGCCCGCACGTCGGTGGCGGCGTCCTTCGCTTCCGCCACACTGAAATCCGAGCTCCTGCGAGAGCTGGATGGGTTCGCCACCGCATTCACGTCGGTGACCGGGCCTTGAACGCCCCGAAACTGGATCTGGTGCTGCGGGCCCGGCGCGCGGTCGTGGGCGCCGACGGTGCCCTGCGGGCGTGCTCGGTCGGTGTGCGGGCCGGGCGGATCGTGGCGGTGGCGCCCCATGACGCGCCGCCGGACGCCGCCGAGGTCACCGACCTGGCGGCGGACGAGGTTCTGCTGCCCGGCCTGGTCGATACCCACGTGCATGTCAACGAACCGGGACGAACCGAGTGGGAGGGCTTCGCGACCGCCACGGCGGCGGCCGCGGCCGGCGGCGTGACCACCATCATCGACATGCCGCTCAACAGCATCCCGCCGACTTGCGACGTGCCATCGCTGGAGCTGAAACGGAAATCGGCCGTGGGACACTGCCAGGTCGACGTCGGATTCTGGGGCGGTGCGATCCCCGGGAACGCGGCGGACCTGCGTGAGCTGCACGAAGCCGGCGCGTTCGGCTTCAAATGTTTCCTGCTGCCCAGCGGCGTCGATGAGTTCCGTCCGCTATCCGAGGCCGAGCTGGAGCTCGCGATGCGGGAGATCGCCGCGTTCGACGGCCTGCTGATCGTGCATGCCGAGGACGCCCGCGAGATCGCCGAGGTCCCGCGCGGACGCGGGTACTCGGCCTTCCTGCGGTCACGCCCGCCCGCGGCCGAACAGCGGGCGATCGAGACGCTGCTGGGGACGGCCGCGCGGACCGGCGCGCGCGTGCACGTGCTGCACCTGTCCAGCGCCGGAGCGCTGCCCGCGATCAGCGCGGCCCGGAAGCAGGGCGTGCGGGTCAGCGTGGAGACGTGCCCGCACTACCTGAGCTTCGCCGCGGCGGAGATTCCCGACGGCGCGACCCGTTTCAAGTGCTGCCCGCCGATCCGCGGCGCGGCCAACCGAGACGCGCTGTGGCACGGGCTGCGCGCTGGGCAGATCGACTGCGTGGTCTCCGACCACTCGCCGTGCACCGCGGACCTGAAAACGGACGACTTCGCGGGCGCCTGGGGCGGCATCGCCTCCCTGCAGCTGAGCCTGTCCGCGGTCTGGACGGCCGCCCGGCAGCGGGACGTGCCACTGGCCGACGTTGTCAGGTGGATGTCGGCGCGCCCGGCAGCGTTGTGCGGCCTGACCCGCAAAGGAGCACTGGCCGTGGGCCGCGACGCGGACATGTGCGCGTTCGCCCCCGACGACAGCTTCGTCGTCGACGCCGCCGCGCTCCGGCACCGAAACGCGGTCAGCGCGTATGACGGGAAGCAATTGACGGGTGTCGTACGCCGGACCTGGCTGCGCGGACGGCCAGCCGATGGCGAGCCGGCGGGCCGCCTGCTCCGGAGGATGGACCCGTGACCAGCGACAAGACGCAGTGGGTCGACCTCGCCTCCCGGTCGCTCGGGGCCGGCGTGAGCTACGCCAACGACGAGTTGTTCGCCGACCGGGAGAACCTGATCAAGGCGGCGAACCCCGTGTTCCAGCCGCACACGTTCGGGAACAAGGGCCAGATCATGGACGGCTGGGAAACCCGCCGGCGCCGGGAGGCGGGCAGCGACAGCGCGATCGTGCGGCTCGGCTGCCCCGGCGTCGTGCGCCACGTCGTCGTCGACACTTCCTACTTCACCGGCAACTACCCTCCCGAGGTGTCGGTCGAGGCGTGCGGGATGGAGGGCTACCCGGCGCCGGCCGAACTGGCCGCGGCCGATTGGCGCACCCTGGTTCCCCGCGGCGCGGTGACCGGCGATGCCCGCAACGAGTTCGAGGTCGCCGTCGAGGAGCGCTTTACCCACGTCCGGCTGACGATGTTCCCCGACGGCGGGGTCGCCCGGCTGCGGGTCTACGGCGAGCCGGTGCCGGATCCGCGACTGCTGCCCGCGACTATCGACCTCGCCGCGCTGGAGAACGGCGCCGTCATCACCGGCTGCAGCAACATGTTCTACTCCGCTCCCGCCAACCTGCTGATGCCAGGTCTGGCGCGGGTCATGGCCGACGGCTGGGAGACCTCCCGGCGCCGCGACGAGGGCAACGACTGGGTGACGGTCAGGCTGGCGTGCACCGGCTCGGTCGAGGTCGTCGAGCTGGACACCTCGCACTTCGTGGGCAACGCACCGGGCTGGGCGGCGCTCGGCTACGACAGCGGGGACCTGATCGCCCGCAGGGCGCTGCAGCCCGACACGCGCCACCGGTTCGCCGTCCCTGGCGCCCCGGTGGCCGGGCAGGTACGCCTCGACGTCTACCCCGACGGGGGCATGGCCCGGCTGCGGGTGTTCGGGAGGCCGACCCAAACGGCACGCGAGGCGCTCGCCGATCGGTTCCTCCGCCTGCTTCCCGCATCCCAGCTCACCGCCCTGCTGCGGGCGGCGGGCCTGCCGCCGGGCGAGGCGACCCGGCGTGCGGAAGCGCGGGCCGGCGTGGCGGATCTGCCGCCGGCCGGGCACGAAGAATTCCGGCTGACATCGCGGAGTCCATCATGACCATCAGCTTCGGCGACAACCAGTACGGCAAGGCGGAGGTCCGCCTGGTCCACGTCACCCGCGACGGTGACTGGCACCAGATCAAGGACCTGAACGTGTCGAGCGCGCTCCGCGGCGACTTCGCGGACGCTCATCTGCTTGGCGACAACTCCAAGGTCGTCGCCACCGACACCCAGAAGAACACCGTCTATGCCTTCGCCCAGCAGTACGGGGTGGGCGAGATCGACGCGTTCGCGTTGCGCCTGGGCAGGCACTTCGTGGACGACTTCGAATGGGTGTCCGGCGCGAAGATCAGCATCGAGGAATACGGCTGGAACCGGATCGTGGTGGACGGCGCCGAACACGGGCACGCCTTCTCGCGGGCCGGGGACGGCACCCGGACAACGGACGTCACCATCGACGGCGAGCAGGCCTGGGTGGTGGCGGGCCTGACCGACCTGGTGCTGCTCAAGTCGACCGGGTCGGAGTTCTGGGGCTTCCCGCGCGACCGGTACACCTCACTGACGGAGACCAGGGACCGCATCCTGGCCACCGCGGTCACCGCGCGCTGGCGCTACGCGAGCACCGACGTGGACTGGGCCGGCAGCTACGCCGACGTACGGCGCATCCTGATCGAGTCGTTCGCGGCCAAGCACAGCCTGGCCCTGCAGCAGACGCTGTACTACATGGGCGAGCAGGTGCTCGAAAACCGCCCAGAGGTGGCCGAGATCCGGATGTCGATGCCGAACAAGCACCACTTCCTGGTCGACCTGAGCCCGTTCGGCCTGCCGAACGACAACGAGGTGTACTACGCCGCGGACCGCCCGTACGGGCTGATCGAGGGCACGGTGATCCGCGACGACGGTCCCGATCCCGGCCGGGCCTGGCAGGCCATCCCCGGCTTCTAACGGAGTTATCGTCGGTGAAGGACAGAGTTGTCCGCGGTGGGAGCGTGTGCGGTGAGACCTCGGCTGATCGTCAACGGGCGGACTCGTGAGCTCGGTCAGGTCGGCGGCCACGTCACGCTCCTGGAGTGGCTGCGCGCCGATGGCCTCACCGGCTGCAAGGAAGGTTGCGGGGAAGGTGAGTGCGGCGCGTGCGCCGTGCTGGTCTCCCGCCCGGACGGGCCGGACCGCACGCGGTGGGTCGCGATCAACGCCTGCCTGGTGCCGGCCGCGGCGTTCGACCAGCAGGAGGTAGTCACCGCCGAAGGCCTGGGCCAGCCCGGGCGACTGCACCCGGTCCAGCGTGAGATGGCCGACCGCGGCGGCTCCCAGTGCGGCTATTGCACGCCCGGCTTCATCTGCTCGATGGCCGCCGAGTACTACCGGCCCGGACGGCGAGCCGCCGCGCCCGCCCGGCTGGACGGAGCGGGGGCGGCTGAGCACGAGCACGGGCCGAACGGGTTCGACCTGCACGCGCTGTCGGGCAACCTGTGCCGGTGCACCGGTTACCGCCCGATCCGCGACGCGGCCTACGCGCTGGGCCAGCCGGAAGCCGCCGATCCGCTGCGGGCCCGCATGGCCGAGCCCGCTCCGGCGGCCGCCGCCACCACGACCGTGAGTGCGCAGGGCGACTACGTCCGCCCGGCTGACCTGCGGGCGGCCCTCGAACTGCTCGCCGTCCGCCCGGACGCGCGGCTGGTGGCCGGATCCACCGACTGGGGGGTGGAGCTGAACATCAGGCACACGAGGGCCGCGCTGACCATCGGCATCGAGCGGCTCGAGGAACTGCGGGAATTCTCCTTCGGCCCCGGCCGCATCGATCTTGGTGCCGCACTGACCCTGTCGGAGATCGAGTCCCGGCTGGACGGCCGGGTGCCGCTGCTGGCCGGCCTGTTCCCGCAGTTCGCCTCCAGACTGATCCGCAACGGGGCCACGCTCGGCGGCAATCTCGGCACCGCCTCGCCGGTCGGCGACGCACTGCCGGTGCTGCTGGCCCTGGACGCCTCACTCGTGCTGGCCTCGGCTGCGGGCGAGCGGGAGGTTCCGCTGGCCGGCTATTTCACCGGCTACCGGCAGAGCGTCCGGCGGCCCGACGAGCTGATCAAGACGATCCGGATCCCGCTGCCGCTAGCGCCGGTCACCGCCTTCCACAAGATCGCCAAGCGCCGGTTCGACGACATCTCAAGCGTGGCCGTGGCGTACGCACTGGCACTGGACGATCACGGACGGGTTGCCTCGGTCCGGATCGGCGTGGGCGGGGTGGCGGCCACGCCACTGCGCGCGACGGCCGCCGAGCAAGCGCTGCGGAGCCAGCCGTGGACCCGCGAGACCGTCGCGGCGGCCGCCGACGAGCTGTCCCGGGCCGGCACGCCGATCAGCGACCACCGGGCGAGCGAGAGCTACCGGATCGCGATGCTGCGCAACTCGCTGCTGAAGCTGTACGCCGAGAACCCGGCGTCGACAGGGGGCCGAGATCATGAGCAAGGGTTACGGACCGCTGGCTGACCGGCCGGATAAGCCCGCGGTCGGCCTGGCGGTGTCCCACGAGAGCGCGAGCCTGCACGTGACGGGGGCCGCGCTGTATACGCAGGACCTGACCGGCCGGATGCTCAGCCCCCTGCACGCCTGGCCGGTCCAGGCGCCGCACGCCCACGCCCGCCTTAGCGGCCTGCGCGTGGCGGCCGCCTGCGAGGTGCCGGGCGTGGTCCGGGTGCTGACCGCCGCCGACGTGCCTGGCCTGAACGACGCCGGCGAGAACCACGACGAACCGCTGTTCCCCAGCGAGGTCATGTTCTACGGGCACGCGATCTGCTGGGTGCTCGGCGAAACCCTGGAGGCGGCCCGGCAAGGAGCGGCCCGGGTCGAGGCCGACTACGAGCCGCTGCCCGCGCTGATCACCACCCGCGAGGCGATCGCGGCGGGCAGCTACCAGGGCCACCACCGGACGGTCAGCCGCGGCGACGCGGCCGCCGCCCTGGCGACGGCCGCTTACCGGTTCAGCGGCGAACTCGAGATCGGCGGCCAGGAGCACTTCTACCTGGAGACACAGGCCGCGCTCGCCTTGGTCGACGAAAACGGCCAGCTCTTCATCCAGTCGAGCACGCAGCACCCGTCGGAGACCCAGGACATCGTGGCCCGCGTGCTCGGCCTGCCGGCCCACCAGGTCACGGTGCAGTGCCTGCGCATGGGGGGTGGCTTCGGCGGCAAGGAGTTCCAGCCGCACGGGCTGGCCGCCATCGCGGCGCTCGGCGCCACGCTGACCGGGCATCCGGTGAGCCTGCGGCTCAACCGCACCCAGGACATCACGATGACCGGCAAGCGGCACCCGTTCTTCGCTACGTGGGAGGCGGGCTTCGACGCCGGCAAGCGGCTGTGCGCGCTGCGCGCGACTCTCACCAGCAACGGCGGCTGGAGCCTGGACCTGTCCGAACCCGTGCTGGCCCGGGCCCTGTGCCACATCGACAACGCGTACTGGATCCCCAACATCGAGGTCCACGGCCGCGTCGCCAAGACCAACCGGCAATCGAACACGGCGTTCCGCGGCTTCGGCGGCCCGCAGGGCATGATCGTCATCGAGGACATCCTCGGCCGCTGCGCGCCCGCGCTCGATGTCGAACCGCACGAGCTGCGCCACCGGAACTTCTACGTGCCCGGCCAGGCGACGCCCTACGGGCAGCCGGTACGGCACGCCGAACGGCTCGAGGCCATCTGGTCGCTGTGCACGGAGCGCAGCGACTTCGTCCGGCGGCAGGCCGGGGTGGCGGCGTTCAACGCGGCCCACCCAGCGACGAAGCGCGGGCTCGCGATCACCCCGGTCAAGTTCGGCATCTCGTTCAACCTCACCGCGTTCAACCAGGCCGGCGCGCTGGTGCACGTTTACAAGGACGGCTCGGTGCTGATCAGCCACGGTGGCACCGAGATGGGGCAGGGCCTGCACACCAAGATGATCCAGGTCGCCGCGACCGCGCTCGGCGTGCCGATGGCGGCGGTACGGCTCGCGCCGACCCGCACCGACAAGGTTCCGAACACCTCGGCCACCGCGGCCAGCGCCGGCGCCGATCTCAACGGCGGCGCGGTCAAGAACGCTTGCGACCAGATCCGCGAGCGGCTGGCCGTCGTGGCCGCCGGCCGTCTCGGCGTGCCCGCCGAGGACGTGTGCTTCGCCGACGGCGTGGCCTCCGGGCTCGGCGCCCGCGACCGGGGGATCGCCTGGCCCGAGCTCGTGCGCGACGCGTACCACCAGCGCGTCCAGCTCTGGGCGGCCGGCTTCTACCGGACGACCGGGCTGCACTGGGACGCCGAGCGGATGCAGGGCGAGCCGTTTAAGTACTTCGCGTACGGCGCGGCGGCGGCTGAGGTCGAGGTGGACGGGTTTACCGGCGCGTACCGGCTGCGGCGGGCGGACATCGTGCACGACGTCGGCGACAGCCTGTCCCCGCTGATTGACCTCGGCCAGATCGAGGGCGGCTTCGTGCAGGGCGTCGGGTGGCTGACGCTGGAAGAACTGCTCTGGGACGAGACCGACGGGCCGCACCGGGGCCGCCTCAACACCCAGGCCGCGAGCACTTACAAGATCCCGAGCTTCTCGGAGATGCCCGAGCGGTTCAACGTCCACCTGTTCGAGCGGGCGACCGAATCGGGCGTGGTGTACGGGTCGAAGGCGGTCGGCGAGCCACCGCTGATGGAGGCGTTCAGCGTGCGTGAGGCACTGCGGCAGGCGGTCAGCGCGTTCGGACCGGCCGGCTGGGGAGCCACCCTGGCCAGCCCGGCCACGCCGGAAGCCGTCTACTGGGCGGTGCGGGCCGCGCGCGACGCCGAGCTGTCCGGGCAGCCCGGTCCGGCTTACGCGAGCGTGTGAGATGGACTGGCTCGAAGCCGCGCGGCAACTGCGGCACGACGGACAGCCCGGCGTGCTGGTGACCGTTATCGAGGTGCGCGGCCACGCGCCGCGCGAGGCCGGCGCCAAGATGGTAGTGAGCGCGGAGGCCAGCTGGGGCAGCGTGGGCGGCGGCAACCTGGAGGCGACCGCCATTGCCCGGGCCCGGGAGCTGATCGCGGCCGCGACTGCGGCACCGGAGATCCGCGAGATCGAGCTCAACCCGCACGCGCGCGCCGAACACGGCCGCCAGTGCTGCGGCGGCTTTGTCCGGCTGCTGTTCGAACCGCTCGCGGTCCGGCCTGTCGTCGCACTGTTCGGGATTGGGCATGTCGGCTACGAGCTGGCCCGGATCCTGTCCCGGCTGCCGATCCGGCTGCTGCTGGCCGACTCGCGCGAAGAGCAGCTGGACCGGGTCCGGCTCGCGGACGTGATTGACGGCCGCGCTGACGTCAGCATCCACCACACGCTGCTGGGCGAGCAACTGCTCGAGCAGCTGCCCCCCGGGGCGCATGTCGTCATCATGACGCACGACCACGCGGAGGACTACGCCTTGTGTGACGCGGTCCTGCGCCTCGGCCAGCCGCTGGGCAGCATCGGCCTGATCGGCTCCAGCGTGAAGTGGACCCGGTTCCAGGCGCAGCTCGCCGCCGCCGGGCACGGCCCGGCGGCGATCGCCCGGATCACCTGCCCGATCGGCCAGCCCGGGATCACGGGCAAGGACCCGGCCGTGATCGCCGTCGCGGTCGCCGCCGCCCTGCTGCAGAACCTTCCCGCCGGGCGGGAAAGCAGAGTGACAACGTGACCATCTACGCCGGCGTGATCGTCGACACGCCGGGTGACCCGTTCGACGGCGACCCGGCCGGCGCGCTGGCGGAGACCGGCGCGGTCTGCGTCCGCGAGGGCGTCATCCGCGCCCGGGGCACGCTCGCCGCGGTGCGCGCCGAATATCCCGCGGAGCCGGTAACCCGGCTGCCGGACGGGATGCTCGTGCCGGGCTTCGTGGACACTCACGTCCACTTTCCGCAGATCCGCGCAATCGGCGGGCTTGGCATGCCGCTGCTCGACTGGCTGGAGCGATGCGCCCTGCCCGAGGAGAGCAAATTCGCCAGCCAGGCGTACGCGCGCGAGGTGGCGGAGGAGTTTCTCGGTGGCCTGCTCGCCTCGGGAACGACCAGCGCGCTGGTGTTCGGATCGCATTTCGCGAGCGCCATGGAGGAGCTGTTCGCCGCGGCGCTGCGCAGCGGCCTGAACATCACGTCTGGCCTGGTGCTCAGCGACCGGATCCTGCGCCCGGACCTGCTGCAGTCACCGCGGACAGCACTGGCGCAGAGCACGGAGCTGATCCGCCGCTGGCACGGTCGCGGTGGGGTGCGGTACGCCGTCACGCCGCGGTTCTCGCTGTCCGCCTCGAACGAGATGCTGGATGTCTGCGCGCAGCTGCTCGAGGGTGGCGTCTGGTTCACCTCGCACATCAACGAGAACGTCGCCGAGGTTTCCGCGGTGGCCGGGCTGTTCCCCGAGATGCTGCACTACCTGGACACCTACCGGCAGCACGGGCTGGTGACCAAGCACAGCGTCTTCGCGCACAATATCCATCCAAGCGACGCTGAGCTCGCGCTCCTCGCCGAGCACGGGGCCTCGGTGGCGCACTGCCCGACAAGCAACTGCGCGCTGGGCAGCGGCCTGTTCCCGCTGCGCCGCCACCTCAAGCACGGCATCGGTGTCGCGCTCGGGTCCGACGTGGGCGCGGGATCGGGCCTGTTCCTGCCGAAGGAGGCGCTGCAGGCGTACTTCATCCAGCAGTTGCTCGGCCACGACGGCGCGCACCTGACCCCGGTACACCTGCTCTACCTCGTGACCCGGGCCGGCGCCCGGGCGCTCGGCGTCGACGACCGGGTGGGGGACTTCGCGGTGGGCAAGGACTTCGACGCGGTCTGGCTGCGGCCGGCCGCGGGCAGCCCGCTGGCGGTCAACCTCAAGCATGCCCGGGATGTCACGGACGCACTGGCCAGGATCTTCTCACTGGCCACGCCCGCGGACGTGGCAGGCGTGTGGACCCGGGGCGTGGCCCGTCAGGGACCATCGCTGAGCGAGGCGCGGTAGGCGCGCCAGCCGCCGTAGCTCGTGATGTCCTGGTGGACGCCGCGGGCGTGTTCGGCGGCCCGCAGCACCATGGCGAAGGAGAGTTCCCCGGCCTCGAGCTCGATGATGGACAGCTCCAGTTCCGGCGGTTCCGTGTCGAGCAGCGCGCGCAGCGGCCCCATCGGCAGGTCGTACAGTTCGCCGAGAACCGGCTGGCCGCCCTTGGCGGCCGGGTAGAGCCCGGGGAACTCATCGCGGACCGAGTAGAACCGGTAGCGTGGCGCGGTGCGGCGCTCCCCGACGAGGGGTACCCCCTCGATCGTGTAATGCGCCCGCCCCCCTCGCATCCCGTCCCCGTTCAGGAACATCAGGGCCATCCGCGTCTCCGTCCGCTGAGTCTGCGATCGCAGGACCGCTGTAAAACATAACCTGGTGCTGTGCGCCTGGCTTCGTTCAACGCGGCGGCCACCGAAGACGCGGTCGCCGTGCTGATGTCCTGCTGCGCGTCCAGGCGGTTCGCCGCCCTGATGGCGGCCGGACGACCCTACCCGTCGTTCGCCGCGCTGCAGGCGGCGATCTCGGCCGCGTTCGAGTCGCTTTCCTGGGACGACGTGCTTGAGGCC
>Ga0335073_10009855_pt1 | contig 13410 bp, 14 predicted proteins | sample Lox_Sample_22_FD_207093 | JGI IMG/M metagenome (GOLD analysis project Ga0335073, IMG submission 207093) | Soil microbial communities from Loxahatchee National Wildlife Refuge, Florida, United States - Lox_Sample_2.2 | ecosystem: Environmental > Terrestrial > Soil > Wetlands | place: USA...
CAGCAGTGCCACCACCCGCAGCGTGCCCTCGGTCGGCCACGACAGCAGGTGAGTCGCCTGGATCTGCAGCGTGAAGTGATGGGTGACCGCGTTCACCGACAGATAGCCGAACAGGCCGGTGGCCAGGACCGCCACGGTTTCGGATGCCGCCATCGCGAGCAGGGCCACCTCGCCGGGCGGCGCCGCGGACGGCGCTGCTCCTTCGGCCGTTGCGGCCCGTCGGCGCCGCAGCCGCAGGTACTCGCTGGTCAGCAGGCATATCGCGGCAACGATGAAGGCAGCGACGCCGGAGGTGTCCGTGCGCAGCCAGGGAACGCCGCGCCAGTAGGGATCGGCCAGATCCTGCGGCCGGAAGCTTCCGACGAGGGCCGTGCTCGCCCACTCCAGCAGCGCGCCGAAGGCCAGGCCGGCCGCTGCCGCCTCCGCGGCCAGCCAGCCGCCGCCGGGCCGGTCAGGCATCCGGGGCGCCTGCTGGCATGCCGGGAGCAACCATGACGGCCGGGACGCCGCGGGCCGTGAACCCGGGTGGCACGTCCTTGGTCACGACCGCGCCCGCGCCGATCCTGGCGTCGTCTCCCACCGTCACCGGGCCGAGGATCGCTGCCCCGGTGCCGACGTACACCCGGTCTCCCAGGACCGGCGGCGGCGGCGCCCCGCGGATGCCGATCGTCACCCGGTGGTAGATCCGCACGTCGGCGCCGAGCCGCACGCCCGGGTGCAGGATCACGCCCCGGCCCGCGTGCAGCAGCGTGAGCCGGGGGCCGCACCGCACCTGCGGGGGCAGTTCAGCGCCGATGAGCAGCCTGGTATAGACGAGATCGAGGATGCTCCAGGCAACGCGCATGGGCGCCGGCTTGGTGATCGCGTACTGGCCGAGCCGGAACACGGCCACGGTCAGCCGGTCCAGCGGCGCCTGGTTGCAGGCCAGATCGCCCTTCAGCACGAGCCTGAGCGCCGCCAGGCTCATCCCGCTCCGGGTCTCACGTTCTGTCATCAAGCAATGACAATACGATGCCACCTGCGGCCTCCCGCTCAGCAGGCTTGCTGCCAGTAGACGACCGTGGCGTCGTCCCTGGCCTTGTGGCGGGGCCAGCGCTCGCCGTCCGGGTCGTCATCCTCGGCGGCGCGGACCTGGCGGATCAGCGCGGCGGGGCCGTGTTCCCTGATGAGATCGATCATCGCGGGCCAGGTGAGCTGGTGGTACAGGTCGTTGATACGGGTGGCGCCGTCGCTGAGCAGGGCCACGCCGCGCAGCCCGTCGCGCGGCAGCGTGCCGGTGGCGGCCGAGCCGGCCGCTGCGGGATCCGCTGCGGCGGCCCGGTGCCGGTCGGTGATCACCTGCGGCGGCCGGCCGTCGCCGAAGTCGGCCACGACGCTGGAGTCCGACAGCGCCAGGTAGCTGATGCCGTCGGTCTCGGCGCGGACCGCGGTGACCGTGGCGGCCGGGGTGGCCCGCAGCGACAGGTCGCAGGTCCCGGCGTGCTGGTCCCGCACCCGCTCGATCGCGGCCTCGAGCGCGCTGGCCAGCGGGACCGCGGGCTCGGCGGTGATCGCCGCCAGCAGGCCGGTGCCGAGGGTGCGCGCGTACCAGGCGACGCCGTGGACGCACCCGGTGTCCGCGCCGCGGGGAGTGGTGGTGCAGCCGTCCAGGAGCACAACGGCTCCGGGGCCGACGCAGGCATAGTCCTCGTTCGGCCACCCGGGCGTTCCCGCGTCGGTGGCCATCCGGATCAGCACCCGGTTCGCTCCCCCGCGGTCCAGACGCCGCCTACCTCGGTGGCTTCATCCTCGCCGGGCCACGGGGGCATGGTCACCGCCACAGCGCAGAGCGGTCCGTCGCCGAGCGACCGGAACTGGAATCTCGTTCCTGCCGGGATCGACAGGCAGGTTCCCGCCTCGAGCGCGGTGGTCTGCCCCCCACCGCCCTCACCCCGCCCGCCCTCGCCGGCCGCCTGGCTGCGCCACATCTCGCCACGCCCGCACAGCACGTACCAGATCTCGTCCACCGTGCGGTGCACGACGGCGCGGGAGGTATGGCCGCAGGCCAGCTCGAAGTGCGCCATCGAGCCGCCGGCCAGTCTCAGCAGGATCCGGACGTCGGAGCCGTCCGGAGCGACCACGTCGCGGGCGGCGGGCAGCCGCATGGTGTCGAATGGCTGGTCCACGCCGATCAATCTTGCCAGCCACGAGCGGTCCGGCCACGCCGCGTTGTTTTTTGCTCCGCCGTGTCGATCCCGGCGCGGCCCGTTCGTGTGGAAGGTAAAGGGCCCGGCAAGATGCTAAGGGCCGCCGGTGAGAGAGGAGAAAACGATGAAGCAGTACCTGCTCAGCGTGTGCCTGGTCGACGACGGCACGCCGCCGCCGTCGCCCGAGGAGATGCAGCCGGTGTACGAGGCCGTGGGCGCGTTCAACGACCGGCTGCAGGAGGCCGGCGCCTGGGTGTTCGCCGGGGGCCTGCACCCGCGGAGCACCGCCACCGTCGTGCGCTCCGAGGGCGGCGAGCGGCTGATCACCGACGGCCCGTTCGCCGAGGGCAAGGAGTACATCGGCGGGTTCTGGGTGATCAGGGCCGCTGATCTCGACGCCGCGCTGGACTGGGCGGCGGGCGGCGCCGAGGCGTGCGGCAGCCCGGTCGAGGTGCGCCCGCTCGAGGACCCCGAGGGCTGAGCCCAGGTGCCGACCGTTGACCGGGCCGCGATCGAGCGGGTGTTCCGTGACGAGTACGGCAGGTCCGTGGCCGTCCTGGTCCGGGTCTTCGGCGACATCGACCTCGCGGAGGAGTCGGTGCAGGATGCGTTCACGGTGGCGGTCCAGAAGTGGCCGGCCGCCGGGCTGCCGCCGAGCCCGGCCGGGTGGATCATCACGACCGCCAGGAACCGGGCGATCGACCGCCTGCGCCGCGAGGCGTCCCGCGACGACCGGCACGCACAGGCGCAGCTGCTCTACTCGGCGGGCGAACCGGAACTTCAGGAGGCAGCCGTGCGCGACGACCGGCTCCGGCTGATCTTCACCTGCTGCCACCCGGCGCTCGCCCAGGCCGCGCACGTCGCGCTCACGCTCCGGCTGCTCGGCGGGCTGACCACCGCCGAGATCGCCCGCGCGTTCCTGGTGCCCGAGCCGACGATGGCGCAGCGCCTGGTCCGGGCAAAGGGCAAGATCCGCGACGCCAGGATCCCGTACCGGGTGCCCGGCGATGCGGAGCTGCCGGACCGGCGGCGCGCGGTGCTCGCGGTCATCTACCTCATCTTCAACGAGGGCTACGCGGCGAGCTCGGGCGAGCGGCTGATCCGCGCCGACCTGTGCGCGGAAGCGATCCGGCTCGCCCGGCTGCTGGCCGAGCTGATGCCCGACGAGCCGGAGGTCCTGGGCCTGCTCGCGCTCGTGCTGCTGATCCAGTCCCGCGCCGCCGCCCGGACCGGCGGCGACGGGTCCCTGGTGCTGCTGGCCGACCAGGACCGCTCGCTCTGGGACCGCGCGCTGATCGCAGAGGGCCAGGCCATCGTGCGCGCCTGCCTGCGCCGTAACGAGCCCGGGCCGTACCAGATCCAGGCGGCGATCAACGCGGTGCACAGCGACGCGGCCACCGCCGCCGACACCGACTGGCGCCAGATCCTGCAGCTCTACGACCAGCTCCTCGCGGTCGCGCCCAGCCCGGTGGCCACGCTGAACCGCGCGGTCGCCGTGGCCGAGGTCGACGGGCCCGCGGCGGCCCTGGCCGGCCTCGATGACCTCCATCTCGACGACTACTACCTGTTCCACGCGATCCGGGCCGACCTGTTTCGCCGCCTTGAACGCGACGCCGACGCGGCGGTCGCCTACGAAACCGCGATCGCGCTCGCCGGCAACACCACCGAGCGCGCGTTCCTGCAGCGCCGCCGCGAGTCACTGACACCACCAGAGGAGACACCATGAAACTGACCGTGACGAGCTTCCTGAGCCTCGACGGCGTCTACCAGTCCCCCGGCATGCCGGACGAGGACGGCACCGGCTATCGGTACGGCGGCTGGACAGCGCCATACGGCGACGAGGACTTCGGCAAGTTCGTGGTCGCCCACTTCGCCAGCGCCGAGGCGTTCCTCCTCGGCCGCAAGACCTACGAGATCTTCGAGCGCTACTGGCCACGGGTGACAGACCCGGACAACCCGATCGCCGCGCCGCTGAACAGCCTGCCGAAGTACGTGGTCACCAGCACGCTGACGTCGCTCGGGTGGCACAACTCGACGCCGGTCACCGGCGACCTGGCCGACGAGGTCGGCAAGCTCAAGGCGCTCCCGGGCAACGAGCTTCAGGTGCATGGCAGCGGCCAGCTCGCGGCGGCGCTGATCACCAGCGGCCTCGTCGACGAGCTGCGGCTGATGATCTTCCCGGTGATCCTCGGCACCGGCAAGCAGCTGTTCCCGCGGGAGCCCATCGCGGCCGCGATGCGGCTCGCCGACAGCCGCACGAGCAGCACCGGGGTCACGATGCTCACGCTCCGCCCGGACGGCCCCGCCAGGTTCGGCACCGTCGGCGAAGCGCCCTGACCGGCGGGGCCGTCATCACCAGCGAACCGGACGGCCCCTGGGCGGGATGGCCTGAGGGAAGTTGAAGACGCGCGTGGGATCGACGGCGGCCTTTATCCTCTCCAGGCGCGGAAGATTGGTCGCGTAGTACTGCTGCAGATAATCCGTGAGCGACGGGTCGACGAAGTTCTGGTATGCCTGCGGAATGGTGAATGGCCGCATCGCGTCGTAGAAAGCGCTCAGCCACGCGAGGTTCTCATCGACGGTCTGGGCTGAATCCTTTTCGTTCCACTTCAGGTACCAGATCATGTACCAGTCGTTGTCGCGGTGCACGAATGCGGTGGCGTCGGAAGGCACCGCGTTGGCCTTGCCGCCGGTCCGCAGGAACGACAGCCGGGCGTAGACGTCAGTTCCCGGCCACCGGCGCAGCCAGTACAGAATGGTGTTGATCGCGGCTTCGCCGACGGGACCAGCGAAGTAGAAACCGCGGTTCTGGAATTCGGTCGGCTCCTCGACGTCCGAGAAGGATTTCTGCGCCTCCCAGTAGCTCTCCTCCTTGATCGTCGACTCGGCTGGCTGCGCCACCGCGTACACCGGCGCCAGGATCTTTTCCAGCTCCGCTTCGGTACCGGTCAGCTGGCCTTCGAAGTAAACCGTTACATCCTTTCCTTTCGCCAGGTCTTCCCGCGTAACGGCGTCCAGGGTGGTCCAGGTGCCGAGGGAGATCGGCGATTCCTGCAGGGCCGCCATCAGGGCCGGGAACACGCCGTCCGCTCCGGTGCTCCAGAGCAGCTTGGCGCCCGTGACCAAGTCCGGGACCGGCGTGGTTTGCACGCTGAAGGAGGTGTTGATACCGAAGTTGCCGCCGCCCCCGCCGCGGCACGCCCAGAACAAGCTGGGGTTCTCCTTCTCGCTGAGCGTCAGTATCTCGCCGTCGGCGGTGACGATCTCGCTGGCGACCAGGGCGTCGCTCGCAATGCCCAGCCTGCGGATGTTAAACCCGACGCCCCCGCCCAGCAGGAACCCGGCGGCGCCGACCGTCGGGCAGCGCCCGTGCGTGATCGTGACGTTGCTGCGCGACAGCGCCTCGTAAACGCCGGCGTTCAGTGTGCCGCCGCCGACCGTGGCAATTCCCGTTTCGCTGTTGAATGACGTCTGGTTCATGAGCTTGGTGTCGATCATCAGGCCGGTGGTCACCGAGTAATCGCCGGCCGAATGCCCTCCCGACCGGGCGATGAGCGGATAATGGTACTTACGTGCCCATTTGATCGACGTCGCCACGTCATTGGCGCTGCGGCAGCGCGCGATTCCCGCAGGCTGCACCGACGCCTCGCGCAGGTTGTAGGGCAAGGCGAGCGCGGCGAAACCTGGGTCACCCGGCCGCAACACCGGTCCCGATATGCTGCGGGCCAGCACTTGCCAGGGATTGCCGCCCCATTTGCCCGTCCCGCGCGAGGAAATGGCGGGCCGTGCGGTTCCCCATGGAGCCACGAGCCCGCCCAGGGCTGCCGTTGCGCTGCCGGTAACGAAGGATCTGCGGGTTACCCCGGATTTCGGATCTGGGTGCAATCTCCTGGTCCCTTCAAAGACCTGGTCACGGCTTGCGAGATACGCGGTGACGCACAGTGATGATCTTTGACGGACAGTACACGCCGGTTTCCGAAAATCCCGCCACCTAATGCGGCGTGTTTATGACCTGGACCCGCGCGGCGGGCCACTGGGCAGTTACGGGCTGCCGGCGTAGCTGCCGGTGCAGACGTTCTCGTAGGTGTTCGCGTTGAAGGCCTGGTTGTGCTGCGGGAAGTACCACTCGACGGCCTGATACATGTACTTGCCGTCGCAGGTGCCCAGGTCGAAGGCGACCACGGTCGCGGACTCCTCGGTGCCCTGGGCGACCGACTGGTTCGGCCCGACGTATTCGGCGGTTCCGGTCGCCGTGGCCTGGGAGCCGCCCCACGACGACCACGCGATGTGCGTGACGAGGCCGGTTGGGTCACCGCCGTTGAAGATTTCGGACGGCTTGACCTGGCCGAACCCCTGCCCGTGTGCGAAGTCGCCCGCCAGCTGGCCGAGGGTCGGCGTCCCGGCTGGGCTCGCAGACGGCGGCGCAGAGGCGGGCACGGTCGCGGTGCCCGGCGAGACGGTCGGCTGGCTGACCGCGGTCGCGCTCGGGGTCGTACTGGGACTCGGCGAGCTGCTCGCGGCCGGCGGCGTCGCGGACGAGCACCCGGCCGCCAGCACGGCGAGGGCGGCCAGCGCGATCGCGGCACCCATTCGATTGTGCATCTGGAGTCCCCCTGTTCCCTGGCGCGGCCATTCTGCCGGAATCAGCGGATGAGGCGGAAGAAGGAGGAGATCTCATTTACGAATAGATCGGCCTGCTCGAAGGCTGCGAAATGACCACCGCTGGCCGGTTCACCCCAGTACCGGATATCCGGGAAACGCCGCTGCGCCCATCGCCGCGACGGCCGCTGCAGTTCTCCCGGGAAGATCGAGCAGCCGACCGGGACGGTTACCAGGTCGGCCGCCGCTCCGCTGATCCACTCGTTCACCTGCCGGATGCTCTCCCAGTACAGCCGCGCTGCCGAGGCACCGGACCGCGGGAGCCAGTAGAGCATGAGGTTGTCGAGCAGTTCGTCGCGGCTGAGCACGTTCTCCAGGTGCCCGCCATGGTCTGTCCAAGCCCAGAACTTCTCGATGATCCACGCGCACAGCGCGGCCGGTGAGTCGGTGAGGGCGTACCCGATGGTTTGCGGCCGGGTTGCGTGCTCCCGCGAGTAGCCGGAATCCCCCTCGGCAGTTCGCTCCAGCGAGGCGAGCGTCTCGCGCTCGGCGTCGGTGAGGTCGCCGGGCGCGGCCGGGTCCGGCCCGGCCAGCGGCGGGACCAGGTGGATCCCGGCGATGTGCTCCGGGTCCTGCTGGCCGAGGCTGGCCGTGACCGACGTTCCCCAGTCGCTGCCCGCGGCGCCGTAGCGCCGGTAGCCGAGCCGGGCCATCAGCTCCGCCCAGGCCGCTGCGATCCGCTCAACGCCCCATCCCGGCCGGTCGGGCTTGCCGCTGAACCCGTAGCCCGGCAGCGAGGGCAGCACCACGTCAAAGGCATCCGCCGGATCCCGGCCGTGCCTGGCTGGGTCGGTGAGCGGCGCGATGACCTTCAGGTACTCGATCACAGACCCGGGCCAGCCGTGGGTGATGATCAGCGGCATCGCCCCGGGCCTCGCCGACCGGACGTGGATGAAGTGGACGGCCACGCCGTCGATCATGGTGCGGAACTGGGGCAAGCCGTTCAGCCGTGCCTCGGTGGCCCGCCAGTCGTAGCCGTCGGCCCAGTACCGGCACAGGTCCCGCAGGTAGGCCAGGGGAACGCCCTGCGACCAGTCGCCGACCGTCTCCGGTTCGGGCCAGCGGGTGCGCCGCAGCCGCTGGGCCAGGTCGGCGACGTCGGCCTCGGGAATCTCGATCCGGAACGGCGTAACTTCGGCGGGCATGCCCGTGCGGCGTGCCGGTCCGCTACAGCTCGATCTCCGGGTACAGCCGGTGCCGGGCCAGCAGGTCGGCGCATCGGGCGCGGCCGGCCTCGGCGGTCGCGGCATCGAGGTCGTACTTGGCCTTGGCAGTGGCGTTGGCCGACGTCGTGGCGCGCAGCGTGGTCGCGATCACGTCGGCGACCTCGTCCAGCTCGGCCGGGCTGAAGCCGAGGGTGGTCAGCGCCGGGGTGCCGAGCCGGACGCCCGACGTGTACCAGGCGCCGTTGGGGTCGGCGGGCACCGAGTTGCGGTTGGTGACCACGCCCGCGTCCAGCAGAGCCTGCTCGGCCTGGCGCCCGGTGAGGCCGAAGCTCGCCCCCACGTTCATCAGCACGAGGTGGTTGTCGGTCCCGCCGGTGACGAGCCGTACGCCACGGCGCATCAGGCCGTCGGCGAGCGCGCGCGCGTTCTCGACGATGCGCGCCGCGTAACCGGCGAACGAGTCTCGCCTGGCCTCGGCGAGCGCGACCGCCTTGGCGGCCATCACGTGCGGCAGCGGGCCGCCGAGCACCATCGGGCAGCCGCGGTCCACATCGGGCGCGTACTCCTCGGTGCACAGCACCAGGCCGCCGCGCGGGCCGCGCAGCGACTTGTGCGTGGTCGAGGTCACCACCTGGGCGTGCCGCACCGGGTTGAGGTCCCCGGTGAGCACCTTCCCGGCCACCAGCCCGGCGAAGTGCGCCATGTCCACCATGAACGTCGCCCCGACCTCGGCGGCGATCTCGGCAAGCGTGGCGAAGTTGGGGTTGCGAGGGTACGCCGAGTACCCGGCGACAAGCACCAGCGGCCGGAACTCGCGCGCCTGGGCGGCGATCGCGTCGTAGTCCAGCAGTTCGGATTCCGGATCGACGCCGTAGCTGGCCTGGTTGAACAGCTTGCCCGAGATGTTGGGGCGGAACCCGTGCGTCAGGTGCCCGCCCGCGTCCAGCGACATGCCCATCATCCGCTGGTCATGCAGGTCCTGGCGGAGCCGCTCCCAGACCGCGGGCTCCAGGTCGTTCACGTGTTTCGCGCCGACCTCGGCCAGCGCCGGGGTCTCCACCCGGTGCGCCAGGATGGCCCAGTACGCGACCAGGTTGGCGTCGATCCCCGAGTGAGGCTGCACGTAGGCGTGATCCGCGCCGAACAGCGCGGTGGCGTGGTCGGCCGCCAGTACCTCCACGCGGTCGACCACCTCGCACCCCGCGTACATCCGCCGGCCGGGTGTGCCCTCCGCGTACTTGTCCGACAGCCAGTTGCCCATGGCCAGGAGCACGGCGGGTGAGGCGTAGTTTTCCGAGGCGATCAGCTTGAGCTGGCGCCGCTGGGACGCGAGTTCGCCGGCGATGGCGTCGGCCACGTCGGGCTCGGAGGCGGCGATGACCTCGAGCGCTGCCCGGTAGGCAACGCCGGTGGCAGTGGTGGGATCGGGCATGGTGCGCTCCTTGGGCTGGGTCGGCCCAACGATAACCCGAACTTCAGCCGACGTCGCGGCGGTACATGCTGTCACGTCCCGGCTCGATGCCCCAGCTGAAGATGCGCTCGGGGTGGATCCGGATGATCTCACCGCTCATGAACTGCTGCGGCGGCTCGGTGCCGGTGAGCGCCTCGGCGTGCCCGCGGATCTCAAGCCCGCGGACCGTCCACGGCTGCACGGACACCAGGTCGTCGACCACGAACGCGACGTGCCCGTTCGCCTGCACGTTGCGGAACTTCCGGCTGGCGCCCATGTTCCAGCCGCCGATGTCGATCGTTCCCGCCTCCGCGTCCACCTTGAAGCCGACCGGGTTGTTCTGCAGCATCCCGCCCGGTCCCTCCGTGGCGAGCCGCCCGAGCGGCTGCGCGGTCAGGTAGTCGATCTCCGCTTTGGTGAACACGCTCATCCAGGGCTCCCGCCACAGTGTGGTTGTGCTGCCATCCAATCAGGTGGATGACAGAGTCGCGTGATCCGTCGATACGAAGACCGGCCCATCCATCTCTTCACGGGCTCCAGCCATTTCGTGTCCCTATTTCGGCCGATTTGGGGTTACCCAGCGAAGGATATGTCCGCGGGGGGAGATCCGGACACGCGCCGAAAGCAGCCACGGCTGTCCGAAACTGCCCGAGCTGTCCGGGAGGCGCCGCCTCGCCGACCGGGACATGCCGCGCCCGCCGACCAGGCACGCCGATCGGGACATGCCGCGCCCGCCGACCAGGCACGCCGCCCGCCACCCCGCTTGGCCATTAGGCCCGGGCGAGACCACAGCCACGCCCGGCGCCATTCTCATTCCCCGCGCGCGGCCGGCGCGGCAGGAGCCGGGCTAGTACGGGGCCCGCCCTCATCCTCCGGCCGCGCGGCAGGAGCCGGGCTATCACGGGCCCGTCCTCATCCTCCGGCGCGCGGCAGGCGCGGCAGGAGCCGGGATGGTGCGGCGCGTTGCGTTACAGGCGGTTAACAGAGTGTGATCAAGGCAACACGAGGGTATCCACCCGACGCGCCGGCTCAGCAATCAGGTTGCGGTACGGTCGGCAGCACCGTTAAGTAGTCTTCCGGGCAACGTTGCAAACGCGTGCGGCCAATGACGGTACGACGGCCCTGAGACCAAGGAAAGGCGCGGGGCGATGGTGCCGCAGGCCAATAGGCTTCGAGACGTTCGCTACGACATCCGCGGGCCGGTGCTGCGCCGGGCCCGGCAGCTAGAGGCCGACGGGCACCAGATCCTCAAGCTCAACCTCGGCAACCCGGCGCCGTTCGGCCTCAGCGCTCCGGAGTCGGTGCTCCGCGACGTGGTGCACAGCATCCGCGACGCCCAGGGCTACAGCGACGCCCGGGGGATCTACCCCGCGCGGCTGGCCGTGGCCGAGTCGTTCGAGCGCAAGGGCGTCGGCGGGGTTGGCCCGGACGACGTGTTCCTCGGCAACGGCGTGTCCGAGCTGATCGTGATGGCGCTGCAGGGACTGCTCGACCCCGGCGACGAGGTGCTGGTCCCGAGCCCGGACTACCCGCTGTGGACGGGCGCGGTCGGGCTGTGCGGCGGCCGGGCCGTGCACTACCGCTGCGACGAGCAGGAGGGCTGGGCGCCGGATCTCGGCCACGTCGCCGAGCAGATCACCCCGCGGACCCGGGCCCTGGTGATCATCAACCCGAACAACCCAACCGGGGCGGTGTACTCAAAGGACACGCTGCTCGGGCTGCTGGACCTGGCCAGGCGGCATGGGCTGCTGGTGCTCGCCGACGAGATCTACGACCAGATCCTGTACTCCGGCGCGGTGCACGAGTGCGCGGCCGCGCTTGCCCCCGACCTGCTGGTGCTGACCCTCGGCGGGCTGTCCAAGACCTACCGGCTGGCCGGATTCCGGTCCGGGTGGCTGGTCGTGTCCGGCCCGCGCGACGAGGCCGCCGAGTACCTCGAGGGCCTGGAACTGCTGGCCAACATGCGGATGTGCCCGAACGTGCCGGCGCAGTACGCGATCGTGCCCGCGCTCGGCGGCAAGCAGAGCATCGCGCCGCTGCTGGAGCCTGGCGGGCGGCTGCGCGAGCAGCGCGACCACGCCTGGGCGGCGATGAACGCGATCCCGGGCGTGGACTGCGTCAAGCCGGCCGGGGCGCTCTACCTGTTCCCGCGGCTCGACCCGGACGTGCACAAGATCGCCGATGACGAGCGGATGTGCATCGACCTGCTGGAGCAGCAGTACCTGCTGCTCACCCACGGCACCGGATTCAATCTGGCGACCACAGACCACCTGCGGCTGGTGTTCCTCGCGCCGGTCGAGGTGCTCGACGACGCCATCGGGCGGCTGGCCCGGTTCCTGGCCGACTACCACCAGTAGGCCGACCGGCCCGCCGGCTACCTGCTGTCGTTGCCGCCATGGGCTAGGTCGCGCCAGCTGGATTCGGAGACGTCAACGCCGTAGCGTTTGGCCGCGGCCAGGATCCGCTGCCACGCCTTGTCCCGCTCGGCGTCGCTTTCTCCCTCTACCTGGTCGAACCGCGCGATCGCGTTTCTCACGTGGCGGGCGTCGGTCAGCGGCTCCTTGCGCTCCTTGGGGAACGCGAACTCCTCCGTGGGCAGGCGATCCTTGTCCGCGGTGCTCAGGCCCTCTTCGCTGCGGGGCACGTCCTCGCCCCGGGCCCTGGCAGACTGCGCCTCCCGTGCCTTTTCGATGTTCTGCCTGGCTGCTGCCTTCTGCTTAGCCGTCGCCATGACGCCTCCTCTCGACGCCGGTCATGGCCGCTCCGTGAGGCCGTACCCGGGATCGGCGGGGCCTACCCGGGATCGGCGGGGCCATCCGGGATCGGCGGGCCATCCGGGATCGGCGGGGCTATCCGGGATCGGCGGCCGCGACAGGAGTTCTGGCCACCATCGTCGTCTCGGCCGGGCGCGGGCGCTGCTGCGATGTGGTCAAGCTGATCGTGACCACGCCGGTGCAGACCACCACCGCGCCGGCGATCTGGATCAGGGTCGGCCGCTCGCCGAGCACTGCGAACGCCAGCAGCATCGCGGCGGCCGGCTGCAGCAGCAGGGTCAGCGACGAGATCGCGGCCGGCAGCCTGGGCAGCGACGAGGTGATCAGCAGCCAGCCCAGCGTCTGGCTCAGCAGCGCCAGCAGCAGCAGCCACCCGAGGGAGGGCCAGCCGATGCGCAGCTGCAGGCCACCGAAGACGAGGCCGAGCAGCAGCGCGCCGGCCGCGGCGCCCGTGGTCGCCTCGGCGAGCGGGCCGACCACGTGCGGCGTGCTGCCCGACGTCCGGCGCAAGATCAGCAGGAACACGGTGTACGCGACCGAGGTGCCGAGGCCGTAAACGATCCCGGCGAGGGGATGGGTGCCGCCTCCGTCCCCGCCGACCATGCCGGACACCAGCACCACGCCGACCATCACCAGCGGAAGGAAGATGAGGAACTTGCGCTCCGGGCGCTCCCCGAACAGCGCCCACGCCGCGAACGCGACGAACAGGACCTGCAGGTTGCCGAGGACGGTCGCGACGCCGGCCCCGACCTCGGCGATCGCGTGGTTCCACAGCACAAGGTCGACCGCGAGGCAGAGCCCGGCCACGAAGGCCCGGCGGCGGGCGGCCGCCGACCGCGGCCCGCGCTTGCGCTGTTCGAGCAGAGCGAGCGTGACCAGCAGCGGAAGCGCGAGCAGGCAGCGGTAGAACGCCGCCGTGGCGGGCCCGGTGTCCGCGAGCTTGATCAGTACCCCCGATGCGGAAATGCTGGCCGCGCCGAGAACCGCCAGCTTGAGCGGTCTGCGGTCGGCGAACGTTCCTGCGTCGTTGCCTGTAATGACCGTATCCGCGTATGGTGCTGACATGATGTCAACCCTACGAGAGCGCTCCGACAGGAGTCAAAGCGGTTTTGGTGCTGACCTGCTGGAAGCGCTCGAGGCGTGCGCGGAGCTGATCAACACCGGCCGCTCCGCGG
>Ga0335073_10009856_pt1 | contig 13410 bp, 11 predicted proteins | sample Lox_Sample_22_FD_207093 | JGI IMG/M metagenome (GOLD analysis project Ga0335073, IMG submission 207093) | Soil microbial communities from Loxahatchee National Wildlife Refuge, Florida, United States - Lox_Sample_2.2 | ecosystem: Environmental > Terrestrial > Soil > Wetlands | place: USA...
CACGCCGCCTCCGGCCCGGACGGCCTCGGCGGCAAAATTGCCGCGACCCGGGCCGATGGCTACGCGCGGTGGAGTCACGTTGGCTGACACTAGCCGAGGGTCGCGTCGCCCTCGGCCCGCACGGCCCTGCCGGCCAGCAGGAAGTAGACGGCGCCGCCGACCAGCAGCCCGATGAAGACACTCAGGTCGGAGCCGAGCGGCCCGCCGGTCCGGCTCGCTAGCGGCCCGACATACGGCGGGGCGGCGTTGAGCCACAGCGCGGCGCACACCATGCCGGCGACCTGCGCGATGATGGCCGGCCAGTGCACGCCGCCGTTCCTGTAGTACCTTCCGGTTCGCTCATTGAGCAGCCCGTGGTAGTCGTAGGAGTTGCCGCGCAGCCAGCTGTCGACCAGGTAGATCGCGCACCACGGCGCGAGCCACAGGACGATGAACAGCAGGAAGTCCGCGAGCAGCGTGTAGAAGTCCGAGGAGAACACCGCGTACCCGGCCAGGGCGCCGCAGATGAGAGCGTCGATCGCCACGCACTGCAGCCGCTTCAGGCGGGGAACCAGGCTCTGCAGCGTCACGCCAGAGGAATAAAGGTCCAGCGTGTTGATGGCGAACAGCTGGAGGATGGCAAAGATCAGGTACGGCCAGACGAACCAGCCAGGGAATCCGGCGACCAGTCCGTTCGGAGTGGTCGCGGTGGGCACTCCGGTCGCGATTGCCGCGCCGAGAATCTCCAGCAGCGCCGACGGGATGGCGCCGCCGAGCGCGACCGCCAGCACGATGCGCTTGGAGTCCGCATGGCGCGGCAGGTAGCGAGAGTAATCGTTCGCGTTCTCGGTCCAGCCGAGGCCTCCCGCCGCGATCACCAGGGTGAGGAAGATAGTCAGGGCGCCCCAGCTCGCCCCGTGCGCCGGCATGTCCAGGTTGACCTTCGGCACTGTCAGCACCGCCATCGCGGCGAACAGCACGACGAAGGGGATCGCGAGCCAGCGCAGCACCGTGAGGACCGCCGCATGCCCGAGCAGCGGCAGCACCGCCTGGATCGCCACCGCGGCCACGATGAAGATGACCTTCGGCCCGGTGCCGACAGCGAAGCCGGCCTTGGTCGCCAGCAAGATCGCGGCGAACACGATGAGCGAGATGCCCTCGATCTCGAATCCGACCTGGGTGAGCCAGTTGAAGAACGACACGAGCCGGTTGCCGGTCGGACCGAATGGCGCCCGGCTGATCCCGAAGGCCGTCGTTCCCGCTGCCGGGCCCTGCAGGCTCGCCAGGCCGGTGAGGAAGTAAAAGAGGTTGCCGATCAGGATGACCCAGACGGCCTGGGCGAAGGACAGCCTGAATACCACCACGGCGATCGCGCCGTAGACGACGAATTCGACGTTCCAGACGGCGCCCGCCCACATCCAGAACAGGCTGCTCGGCTTGCCCCAGCGCTCGGCGGCCGGGACATGCTCGATGCCGCGTCGCTCAATCGTGGTAACCGAGGGCTCGGTACCTCCGCTGAGCCCGGAACCACCCGAACTCGCCACCGGCGGGCCTCTCTGCTGGGCTGCCGGGGATTCCTACCCGCAGGCGGCTGCGCCCCACGTGCTCCTGCCGAAAAACGGGCCTCCGGTGACCCCGCGTCAGCCAGCGGACCTGGCATCGGGGAGGTTCTCAGCGGAATCCGCAGCGAACCTCCCCAATGACCGCCGGATGGGCATTAGTGCGGCGCGGGCTCCCAGACGCGCCCCATCGCGTCGACCATGCCTGGCCGGTTGCCGCGCAGGTAGAAGAAGTAGCCGATGCCTGCGAGCGTCCACGCCAGGATCAGGTACGGCACCAGGTTGTACGGCCAGGGCGGGATCGGCCACAGCTGACCGTAGATCGGCAGCAGCATGAGGAGGCTGCCGATGACCGGGAGCAGCGCATGCCGCACCGGTGAGAACTCGTCCGCATAGCTGCGCCGGAAGTACACCAGGAGCCCGATGTTCATCAGGATGTACAGCACGATGATGCCGAGGCCGAGGATGCTGCCCAGGAAGTCGTACGCACCGAACGGGTTGATCCAGGCGCCCAGCGCGAAGGTCACGACCGCAGAGAACAGGACGTAGGCCGTCCACGCCACGGCCGGGCTCTCGCGGCGGTTGGTCGTGCCGAGACGCCGGCTGAAGATCCCCTCGCGCCCGAACGAGAAGATCACCCGCACGGCGGCCGACGAGCCGGACAGCACGTTGGCAAACTGGCTGTTCAGCACCGTCAGCGTGATCAGCCAGACGCCGTCGGCACCCCAGAACTTCGTGGCCAGCGTGGTGAGCGGGGTCGAGTCTGACGTCAGCGCGCCGACATGGTGCACCCCGAAGCCGATCGCCGTCGCGTAGCCGGAGAGCACGTACACGATGCCGATGAGAATGACGGCGAACAGCAGGGCCCGCGGCACGCTCCGCTTCGGATCGCGGGTCTCCTCGCCGAGCGTGCCGGCTGACTCGAACCCGACGAACATCAGGATGCCCCACAGCATGCCGAAGCCGATGCCGCTCACGCCGGTGAGCGAGTGCGCGGGATTGAATGGCGCGATGCTGTTGCCGCTCGGACCGCCGTTGCCGATGATCGTCGCGAACAGGCTCAGCAGCACGCCTACTTCGAGAGTGAGGAAGATCAGCGCGGTCTTCGCCGAACTGCTGATCCCCCGCGATCCGATGAACCAGATGATCGCCATGATCGCGGCGCTGATGACCCACCACGGGATGTTGACGTTGAACTGACTGACCAGGAACTGATTCCCGAACCCGCCCATGGCGGCGAACAGCATCGGGCCGACGGCGCCGTAAGCGAGCACCAGGATCCAGCCTGAGGTGAACCCGGTGCCCTTGCCGTAGGCGTGGGTGTTGAACGTGTACGCGAAGCCCGCGGAGGGCAGCTTGCTGGAGAACGCGCCGATGGTCGACGCCATGATCAGGCAGACCAGCATCGCGAGCAGGATGCCGAATGGCAGCGCGAACCCGATCTTCGCTGCCGCCGGCGGAGTGTTGAACGCGACGCTCGTCGCCGGGCCCATGAAGGCCATTGCCATGACGGCGGCGCCGAGGCCGCCGATGGCGCCGCCGCGCAGCCTGCCGGGCCTGGCCTGGCTGCCGGCCGTCGGCGTGGTGTCAGTGTGCTGGGTCATCGTGGCTCTCTTTCCTGGCCCGGACCGGGCCCTCTGCTGGCTGCGGGACGGCCGTCGCCAGCCCAGATTCCCAGGGCTTGCGCAGTGCCCGCGTGGACGCCCTGGATGGGGACGATGTAGGCGCGGGTGACGAAGGCCTGGATGCGGAAGCCGAAGACGACGCTGTCTCCTGGCCGGATCTGACGGCCGTCAGGCGGCGTCAGCATGCCGTAGTAGTCGATCATCGACGGCGGCGGCAGCTCCGCGTCGGCGAGGAACGCCGAGTCGAAATCACCGCCCGGTGCCACGAGGGCCTGAACTTGGTAGTCGGGGAACACGGGGTCGATATACATGCCGCCGCCGAAGCAGTAGGCACGTCCGCCGTAGCTGTGCGAGACCTCGGTCACGTATGCGGCCGCCGGCAGCTCGGGCAGGTCTGGGACGGTAGCGTGCAGCGGCGTTGTGCCGGTCAGCCCGTGACCTGGCTCCACCTGCGTCGCGCCAGCCTCGGCGAGAGCGGCAAAAGTCGCGCTGCTCGTCGTGCCGGGCGCGTTGACTTCCACCTCCCGGCCGGTCGCCCGGAGCGCCTCCGCAGCGGCATGCAGCGTGCCGAGATTGTGGGTGGCAGTCACGCTCGACTCGCCGGGCGAGAACAGGAGTGCCGGAAAGGTAGTGATCCCCGCGCACCTGGCGCCCGGCAGCCCGTCGGCATAGTCGGCCGCCGCGACCACATCCGCGGCCGGGAAGCCGCCCTCATGACCGAGGTAGAAGGTGTCCCCCGGCGCATAGATCCGCAGCAGCAGCGCCTGCTCGCGTCCGGCCTGGCGGGCGGCCTCGGCTGCCTGGTGCGCCTTCGCCTCGCTGAACACCGTCCAGTACCTCGGGTCCATGGCGGCCGCCTCCGCTGCCTCGTGCTGCGGAACCTGCACGAGGTGGCCAACGTGTCCGAGGCCGAGGCCAGCCGCGGTGGCAGCCCGCGCGCACGCCATGTCGACGGCGACCGCCTCGGTGATGCCCCCCGCCTTGACCGCCTGGCAGAAGTGCGGATTGCGGCCTACCTGCTTGGTCATCGCGAAGACAGTCAGGCCGAGCCGGCCGGCAGCCTCGCTCATCACCCCAGCGTTGGCCGTGACGGCATCCAGATCGAGCACGTAGCTGCTGGCCGGTACGGCGCCGTTCGCGTGCAGGGCCAGCGCATGGCGCAGGAACTCGGGGTTGCGGCGCCGCAGGGCGCTCAGGAACATGGTGCCTCGCTCTCGGTTCAGGGTGGCGCTACGGCGCTGCGCAGGTCGGGGAGTGCCGGGGCATAGGCATCGCGGTGGGTGGCAAGCGCCCACGCGATGGCCCCGATCACGGTGGCATTCGAGCCGAGCGCGGAGATGACGATCTCGGGCGCGCGGTAGGTGACGCGGCCGACCAGCGTCTCGATCTGGGTGAGGTAAGGCGCCAGCGCGCGCCCGATGCTGCCGCCGAGTATCACCCGTGCGGGGTCGACCAGGGTGGTAACGGCCGTCACCGCGATGGCCACCGTCTCGACCAGCTCGCCGATCACGGCGGTCGCGACCTCGTCGCCGGACGCCGCGGCCTGAAACACCTGCGCCGGGGTGACATCGGCCGGATCCATGCTGGTGGCGGACGGCCGCGCTGCCGCCAGCTCAGCGGCCCGGCTGGCAAGCGCAGGACCCGAGATGAGTGCCTCAAGGCCGGCCAGCGAGCCACCGCGCAGCTGACTCGGCCGGGTCACGAGATAGCTGAGCTCGCCGGCGGCATTGTGCTGACCGCGCACGATCCGCCCGTCCAGGACGATCGCTGCGCCGATGCCAGTACCGAGCGACAGCGTGACGAAAGAGCTCACTCCCGCCCCGCCGCCTTGCCACGCCTCGCCCAGGCCGGCCAGGTTGACGTCGTTCTCGACCGCGAACGGCTCGGCGAGCTCGGACTGCAGCAACCCGACCAGGTCAAAGCCATGCCAATGGACGTTGGGTCCGGCATCCACGAGGCCGGTGTCCGGGTTGACGAGTGCCGGGATGCCGACGCACACCGCGCGAACGGGCAGTTCCTCGCGCTCGGCCGCTAGCCGGAGTGCGCCGATGGTGGCGAGCAGGCTGCTGGCGGGCGACCCGCCGGCAAAAGTTGGCCTCTTGTCTTCGGCGAGGACGTCACCGGCCAGGTCGGCAAGCGCCCCGTGGCAGTTCGTGCCCCCGAGGTCGATGGCGATCACTGCGCCCGCACGCTGGTTGAACTTGAGCACGTCCCGGTTCCGCCCGACGCCATCCGACGGTCCGGGCTCCTCGGTCACCAGCGACTCAGTCAGCAAGCGGCGGACGATACGGCTGACGGAGGCCGGAGACAGCCCGAGCGAGGCCGCCAGCTCGGGCCGGGTAGTCGCCCCCGCTGAGCGGATGGCGTCCAGCACCAGGAACTGGTTCGTCTCCGTGACCGACGACCGCTCCATTAATTTCTTTCTGATAGAAATTTCAAGGAGCGTACGGCTGCTCGCACCGCGTCGTCAAGACCCGGCGCTGACTGCCGGGCTGTTTTCGCGACCGGCCGGGCTGTTTTCGCGACCGGCCGGGCTGTTTTCGCGACCGGCCGGGCTGTTGGCCCGACTGGTTCCACGCGAGCGACGGGCCGCTGGGGCCCAGCTTGCGCGGCGCGCTGACCCGCCTAGTTGATCTTGCGCTCGAGGCCCTGCCAGTACGGTTCGCGGAGCTTGAACTTCTGCAGCTTGCCGGTCGCGGTGCGCGGCAGCGCGTCGCGCAGCTCGATCGATGTGGGGCACTTGAAATGTGACAGCCGGGACCGGCAGTGGCCGATCAGGTCAGCCTCGGTGGCGGCACCGGCTGACCGCAGGACGACGAGTGCCTTGATGGTCTCGCCCCACTTGGCGTCCGGGACGCCGATGACAGCGGCCTCGGCCACCGCCGGGTGCTGGTACAGGCAGTCCTCTACTTCGATCGAGCTGACGTTCTCGCCGCCGGTGATGATGACGTCCTTCTTACGGTCGGAGATCACCAGGTAATCCCCGGCCTCGAGATGCCCGCCGTCCCCGGTGTGGAACCAGCCGCCGTCCAGTGCCTTGGCCGTCTCCTCGGGCTGCTCCCAGTACCCGGCGAACACGTGGTTCGACCTGGCCAGTACCTCGCCCTCGGAGTCAGTGCGGAGCTGCACGCCCATCGCCGGCACGCCGGCCCGCGACTGCAGCCGCGCGCGCTCGACGGGAGGCAGGTCGTCCCACTCCGCTACGGCGCGGTTGATGGTCAGCAGCGGCGCGGTCTCAGTCAGCCCGTAGATCTGAATGAACTCCCAGCCCAGCTCGGCCTCGACCCGCTCGATCGTCTTCGACGGCGGCGGCGCCCCGGCCACCACCATCCGCACGGTCCCGGCACCGGGGATCACCTGCCCGGCGGCCCTGCGGTCCGTGGCAGCGGTCAGGATCGCCGCGACGACGGCCGGCGCCCCGCACAGCAGTGTCACGCCATGCGCGTCGATCCGGCGGAGAATCTCCTCGCCGTCGACCTTGCGGACCACGACCTGCGGCACCCCCATGCCGGTGACCGCATACGGCATGCCCCAGCCGTTGCAGTGGAACATCGGCAGCGTGTGCATGAACACGTCCCGGTCGGTCACCGCCGTGTGCCAGCCGAAGGTTGCCGCGTTCAGCCAGCAGTTCCGGTGAGTGAGCTGCACGCCCTTCGGCCGTGCCGTAGTACCGCTGGTGTAGTTGATGCTCGCGGTGGCGTCCTCGTCGGCCAGCCATGCGGCCGGCAGCGCGCCATCGGCTGCGGGCGCGAACAGCTCGGCGTCGGCCGACCCGTCCAGCACGATCTTGTGCTTGGCGCTGATGCCGCGCAGGCTCTCCTCCGATTCGGGATCGACCAGCAGGACCGAGGCTCCCGAGTGATCGATGATGTAGCCGATCTCGTCGGCGTTCAGCCGGTAGTTGACCGGCACCAGGATGCGGCCGTAGGCACTGACGCCGAAGAAAGCGACCAGGAACCGGGCCGCATTCGGGCTCACGATCGCGACCCGCTCGCCGTGATCGACGCCCATCGCCTCCAGGGCCAGCGCCATGCCGCGAGCCCGGCTCTCCAGCTCCCGGTAGCTCAGGGAGCCCAGCGAGCCGACGGTCCCCGGCTCGTCAAACACAGCCGTCCGCTCGCCGTAGACGCCCGCGCCACGGCTGAGGTAATCACCGATAGTGAGCGGCACCTTCATGAACGGCTCCTCGCGTCAGTTACCAGCTCTCCGAGCTACGTCGCTGAAGCCTTCATATCAGGATGACGGCGCACCTGGCACGTCGCTGGCCAGCCGGGGTTTAGCGCATGGAGCCGGCCAGCTCACGCGGCCGCTCCTCGAGCGAAGCCGGCGCACAGCGGCCGGCGATGGTGGCCGGGACCTGGCCCGGACGGTCCGCGGGCGCTGCCGCAAAGTCCGGCCGCCGCAGCACGAGCCACAGCGGGATCCCGGCCACAGCCAGGAAGAAGACGGCCATCAGCGGAATGTTGAGCCAGAGCCAGTGCACGGGACTTTCCCCTCCTGTTAGCGCCGGCGCTCTTCGCCGGCGTCATCTCCAGGCTCGGTCCCGAACTTCTGAGTCAGTTCTGATTGCGGTTGGCCCCGGCCATGAAACTGCCGCCACGGCCCGGAGCCGGGCTTCCGGTCGATTCGGCCTATCGGCGCCGGCGGCCGCGCGGTTATCGGCCATGATGGGGCGATGGATCTTCCGGTGATGCCGCCTGTCGCGCCCATGCTCGCCAAGTCCGTGAAGGAGATACCGGACGGCGATCTGAGCTACGAGCCGAAGTGGGATGGCTTCCGGTCGATCATCTTCCGCGACGGCGCCGAGGTGGAGATCGGCAGCCGCAACGAGCGGCCCATGACCAGGTACTTTCCGGAGGTCGTCGCCGCGGTGCTGGCGAACTTCCCGGACCGGTGCGTGATCGACGGCGAGATTGTCATCCCGGACGCCGAGGGCCGCCGGCTCGACTTCGAGGCACTGCTCCAGCGCATCCACCCCGCCGACAGCCGGGTGCGATTGCTGGCCGCGCAGACCCCGGCCTCGTTCGTGGCCTTCGACCTGCTGGCACTCGGCGATTCCGATTGCACGCCGCTGCCGTTCGAGCGGCGCCGGGCGCTGCTGGAGGAAGCGCTAGCGGCAGCGGCCCCGCCGGTGTACGTGACTCCGGCAACCGCCGACCGGGATATCGCTACTGGCTGGTTCAGCCAGTTCGAGGGTGCCGGGCTCGACGGAGTGGTGGCCAAGCCGCTGAACGGCGCCTACCAGCCGGATAAGCGGGTCATGTTCAAGATCAAGCATGAGCGCACAGCGGATTGCGTGGTTGCTGGCTACCGGGTGCACAAGAGCGGGCCGGACGCGATCGGCTCGCTGCTGCTCGGCCTGTACGACGACGCCGGGCGCCTGGCCAGCGTCGGCGTCGTCGGCGCGTTCCCGATGGCCAAGCGCCGCGAGCTGTTCGCCGAGGTCCAGCCCCTCGTCACCAGCTTCGAGGGCCATCCCTGGAACTGGGCAGGCGGGCTGGAGCAAGAACACGTCCGGCACCCACGCGAGGCCGAGGGCAGCCGGTGGAACGCCGGCAAGGACCTGTCCTTCGTGCCGCTGCGGCCGGAGCGAGTGGCCGAGGTCCGGTACGAGCACATGGAGGGCACCCGCTTCCGGCACACGGCCCAGTGGATCCGGTGGCGTGCCGACCGTGACCCGGCCTCGTGCGGCTTTGAGCAGCTCGAGGAGCCGGTGAACTTCAGCCTCGCCGACATCCTCCCGCCCGCTTAGACGCGGGCGGTGTCCAGCCGGAATCGCCAGGCGGCGCCGGCGACGAAGATGATCAGCCAGGCCAGCACGTTGACCACCCAGGTCCAGTCGACGCCGTTGCCGAGCATCGGGGTGTGCACGAGCTGATTGAGCCCGTACAGCGGCGTCCACTTGGCGATCTCCTGGACGACGTGCGCGTACTGGCTGACCGGAATGAACAGGCCGCCGGCGAAGGACAGCAGCGCGAGGATCAGGCCCATGAGCTGCATGACGTTCTCAGCCGGCAGCAGGTAGCCGATGAACAGCCCGAACGCGGCGAACAGCAGCGACCCGATCCACACCGAGAACCCGGTACCGATCCACAGCCCGACCGACATCGATGCCTTGTGCGTGACGATGCCCGCGATGTAAACCGCCGCAACCGAGCAGAACCCGAGCACCAGCGCTGTGGCTATCTTGATGACGATGTAAGCGACCGGTGACAGTGGCGTCAGCCGCAGCTGCCTGCTCCAGCCCTGGGCGCGCTCGATGGAAACCAGGGCGCCGCAGAAGGTCGTCCCGAGTACGGCGCCATAGAGCGCGAGGCTGATCATGACGAAGGCCGACACATTGCCGTGGCCTGCCGACTGGGTGTCGTAAGTCTGGCCCGTGCCGAAGAGCAGGAAGAACACCACCGGAACGATGATCGCGATGATGACGGTGCGCCGGTTGCGAATCAGCCGGCGGATCTCCAGCTTCAGCGCCGTCAGGTTGAATCCGCCGAGCGCAGGCGGCCGCCGGCCGCTCAGGTCAGGCGAGATGGTGGCAGGTGCGATGCTCATCAGATGGCTCCTGTGCTCGTGACGCTGACATCAGTGTCGTCGCCCGTGAGCGCGATGAACGCGTCCTCGATACCGCGGGCGGTGATCTCCAGATCCGTTGCCGCTGTGCTTGTCAGCAGGTACCTCGCCGTGGCGTCGCTGTCCCTGGAGTGCACGAGCACGGTGTCTCCGCGCACTTCCACGGAGTCCGCTCCGGGTATGCCGCTCAGCATGGCCTCGGTAGCACCGGGCAGCGTCGCACGCACGGTTCGCCCCGCTGCCATGGCCTTGATCTGCGACGCGGTGCCGTCGGCCACGATGCGGCCGTGCCGCAGCAGCACGATGCGGTCGGCGTAGGCGTCGGCCTCTTCCAGGTAATGCGTAGCGAACAGCACAGTCCGGCCTTGCTCGGCGTCCTTGCGGATGGCTGCCCAGAAGTTGCGGCGGCCCTCGACGTCCATGCCAGTCGTCGGCTCGTCCAGGACGAGCAGCTCCGGATCGGAGAGCAGGGCAAGCGCGAACCGCAGCCGCTGCTGCTCGCCGCCCGAGCACTTACCTACCCGGCGATCGGCGATCGCGGTAATCCCCGCTCCGCTCAGCACCTCGTTGACCGTCTGGCTGCGCGCGAACAGGCTGGCCGTGTACTCCACGGTCTCGCGCACGGTCAGGTCCTTCAGCAGGCCGCCGGTCTGCATGACCGCAGAGACCAGGCCACGGGCGATCGCCTGGCGCGGCTCCATCCCGAGCACCGATACCTGACCTGCGCTCGGCCGGGACAGGCCGAGGATCATGTCGATCGTCGTGGTCTTGCCCGCCCCGTTGGGTCCCAGGATCGCGACTATCTCGCCGGACTCCAGGCGCAGGTCAACGTTCCTGACCGCCTGGACGTGCCCGAAGTTCTTGCTGATCCCCGTCAGTTCGACGGCCGGCGGCGCTCCGCCGGCCAACCATTTTCCTGTCTGCGTGTCTATTACCGTCATGGCTTCATAGTCCCAGCCGCCGGCAACCCAATAATCCACCAGAGGTCATGAACTTGGCGTGACACATGTCACGCCAAGGCCGCGACAGCTTCCTGAGCCGCGTCTAGCGGCGAACGGGCAGCGCGACGGCCGAGAAGCCGTCCGTGCTACTCCCGAAGTAGGTGAACGGGCTGACCCCCAGCGTCCGCGGGTCGACGACGTAGGCAGACGCCACCGCTCCGGCGAGGATCCGCTGGCCGCCTGGCAGCCAGATGGCCCAGAAGGCGTCCTCGGTCGCGTCCAGCGCAGTGCCCGGCACCAGGCGGAGCGCGCCGGTGCTGGTATTGATGACGGCCAGCAGTGACCTTCCGCTGCCTGAACCGAGCCGGCCTGTCCTGACGAAGACCGCCAGCTGCCTGCCGCCTGGTGAGAATGCCGGTGCACCGCTGGCAGCAAAGCCGTGGTGAAGCGGGCTGGGTACCGTCACTGTGGCGCCGGTCTCAGTGTTCGTGATTCGCAGCGAGTCGTCCCGCGCGAACTCCCGGCTCGCTGGCGCCCAGGCCAGCAAGCTGTAGCGGCCGCCTGGCGGCGAGTACACCCCGAAGATCCACATGCCCGCGCCGAGGATCCGTACCTTGCCGGTCACCGGATTCCACAGCCCTGCTCGCGCGCTGGCCTGGGTACCTCCATGATCATCGCGTGAGACGACGATGATCCCGCCCGCCATCTGGGTCGGCGCCCAGCCTGCGGTCAGCCCGGACATGTACCAGCCGGCCGGGGCCCTGAACACGACCGGCCGGCCAGCGCCGTCGGCGGGCAGCTCGAGGAGCACGCGGCTGCTGCGCGCGATGTAGAGATGGCGGCCGCCGACGGAGGCGAAGACCGCTTCACCCCGCTGCAGGTAACGGAGCTTCCCCGTAGCCAGGTCGTACTCCCGGATGCGGGCGCGGTCCCGATAAGAGTCGGCCCAGTACAGGCGGCCGGCGGCGAAGACAAGCGGCGCAGACGTGCTGGCGTCGGCCGCGGGCCCAGTGCGGAGCGCGCCGGAAGCCGGGTCGCCCACCATGAGGTGACCGTTGTCGAGCCAGGCCAGCCGCGCCCGCGGCAGCGCCAGCCTGGACGCCTTCGATTTCGTCGTTACGGCTGGTCGATTGCCATCGCTCCCGCGCTTCCCCGCGCCGTGCCCGCCTCCACCAGCGAGGACCCCAGCTGTCACCGCTCCTGTCAGCAGGAGGCTCAGCGCGATGCCAAGCATGCGCCTGCGCCTGCGGCGTCGTCTCGCCTCAGCGAAGAGCACCTGGATGTCCGGGCTCCGGGACGGCGAGCGCGGCGTCTCAATGACTGAGGCCCGCCCTAGTTCTTGGCTCGTTCCGAGCATGGTACTACTATGACTAGCACCATGTTGGAAGTCAATCTCGACCGTGCGAACGCGCTTCCCCTGCATGACCAGGTTGCCGCGCAGATCCGGCGCGCGATTGCCGAGGGTGAGGCTGGCCCCGGTGATCGACTGCCGCTAGCTAAGGACCTCGCCGCCGTGCTCGGCGTGAACAAGAACACTGTGCTGAGGGCGCTGCACATGCTGCGCGACGAAGGCCTGCTGGAGTTCAGGCGCGGCCGCGGCATCACCGTGGCGGGAACTCCGGAGCGCGCCGCCATCCTGGAGCAGGCCCGCAAGCTGCTCCAGTTCGCCAGGCACCAGGGCTACGGACGCGACGAAGTCATTCAGATGATCAGGGACCTGCCAGAGGACGCCTGACGCCACCGTGGCTAGCCGCCGAGGCTGCGCGCGAACCCCGGCGGAATGATCACATCGTCCCGGCCCAGGTCATGGACCGAGGCCCTGCCAAGCCCGAGCAGCGCCGAATCTATCCCGTTCCTGAGAATGTCCAAGACGTTCTCGACCCCGGCCTGGCCGTTGGCCGCCAGCCCCCACAGGTAAGCGCGCCCGATCATCACGGCGCGGGCCCCGAGCGCGAGCGCCTTGACCACGTCGCTGCCGCGCCGGACGCCTCCGTCGAGCAGGACCTCGACCTGGCCGCCGACGGCGTCGGCAATCGCCGGCAGGACGCGGATCGTGGCCGGCGTCCCGTCGAGGTTGTTGCCGCCGTGGTTGGAGACCGATATCGCGCTGACGCCCGCGTCGACAGCCCGCTTGGCGTCATCGATTCTGGACACGCCCTTCAGCATGAACACCCCGCCCCATTGCTCGCGCAGCCAGGCGACGTCATCCCAGCTCGGCGGAGGTGTCTGCAGCCACTGACCATAGGCGCCGAAGAAGGTCGGCGGCTGGCCTCCCGGCTCGGCCATGTTCGGCACGGTCAGGTCCGGCAGCTTCCCGGTCCGGGCGAACGAGGCCAGCCAGCGTGGCCTGACCAGCGACTCAGGCGCGTGCGCAAGCGCGGCCCGCAGATCGATCCGCTCCGGGATGTGCGGGCTACCCCAGTCACGGGAGTGCGAGAACGTCCAGTCGGCGGTGAGGATGAGGCCGACCGCGCCTGCTGCCCGAGCGCGCTCGAGCCGCGCCGCGATCTGGTCCCGGCTGCCGCACCAGTAGATCTGGAAGAACGTCTGCGGGTTGGCCGCCACGACCTCCTCGACTGGCTTGCTTGCGAACGAGCTGAGTCCCATGGCGGTCCCGCGAGCTGCGGCCGCGCGCGCCACCGCTACCTCGCCATCGGGATGCACGGCCTGCACGCCAGTCGGCGAGATGATGACCGGCAGCGAGATCGGCTGGCCGAGCACAGTGGTCGCCAGCTC
>Ga0335073_10009857_pt1 | contig 13410 bp, 12 predicted proteins | sample Lox_Sample_22_FD_207093 | JGI IMG/M metagenome (GOLD analysis project Ga0335073, IMG submission 207093) | Soil microbial communities from Loxahatchee National Wildlife Refuge, Florida, United States - Lox_Sample_2.2 | ecosystem: Environmental > Terrestrial > Soil > Wetlands | place: USA...
TCCCCCGGCATTGAGGCAGGTCTCCCCGGACACGGCCGACAACTACGAGGTCGGCGCGAAGGGAACCATAGAAGGGCGCTTCCGCTATTCCATGGCGATCTTCGATATCCAGTGGCACAACATCCAAGAAGGCGTGGATCTGACGCCATTCGTGCTACCGGGCGCGGCCAATATCGGCAATGGTTACAGCCGCGGCCTGGAATTGGAGCTCGAGGCGCTGCTGACCCAGCATTTGTCGGCACACCTCGACTACACCTACGACCAGACCAAGCTCACGTCCCTCAGTTCCTTGTTTGCCGACAACGCATCGTTCCCCCCGACAACGCCAGGGGGGCCGCTCCCAGGCACACCGCTCAACAGCATCGCCGGCGGCTTCGAATACGGCCATGTGGCGTTCGTCGGCGGCGAGTGGCGCTTCGCCATCAACGCGCATTACCAGAGCTCGGTATTGCCGACGCTCTCGGAAAGCTCGCCGATCGTGCCTGGATTCACCATGCTCGACACGCGGCTCACCTATGCGCGTTCGCATTGGGTCACATCGCTCTACTGCAATAACGTGACCAACACTCTCGGCATCACCTCATATCAAGACCCGGCTCAGTTCGGCAACCGCGCCCAAGCCATCATCTCGCAGCCGCGCACCACCGGGCTCACGATCGGCTATTCGTTCAACTGAGGGGTTTCGGCCGAACGCAGCTGAAATTCACCGCCTCGTCGATGCTTCCGTGCCCGGAATATCGGGCCACCTCGGGATATGGACAGAGGGGCCGCGAGCGCACTTCTCGCTCGCCCACCACGCGAGAGGCGCGGATGACATCCGGGGCACGCCCCTTCTCCACCCAATCGATCAATGCGGTCATGGCATCAAAACGATCCGTGCCGAGGCCGCCCCCGCAGTGACCCATTCCGGGCACCATGAACAGGCGGAAGAAATCCGGGGTTCTCGGTCCGTTCCTGCTCAGCGCCTGCTCGTAATACTCGACGCCGGCCATGGGCTGCAGCACCGTGTCGGCCCACCCATACGTCATCAGGAGCTTGCCGCGTCTGCGCCTGAATGCCGACAGATTCGCATTCGTCGCATCCACCTTCCTGCTCCATGACGCAAGCAGAGAGATGTCACGATCGAAGTCGAAGGTGCGGTAGTCGTATTCCGGACGTGGTGGGGAGAACACGAGGTAACGCATCACGCCCTCGGCCAGATTGAAATCGGCGGCCTTGCGAGCGTCCGTCGCCGGGACGATGAGATTGATCCAGCCGCTCTGCTCGGGGCCACTGCCCCGTGCGGGAATCACAGCCTCGCTGCCGGGCATGAAGCCTGGAAAGATCGGCTTGCCTTTGCTGACCGGTCCGCCGTAGATCTTCATGATCGCATCCGACTGGGCGGCCGTCAGACAGGAATCGTCGTCGACCCCGGCGGCACAGGCTGGAACGTCCGTACGCGCGTTGAATCGGCAATTGCGTGGATCGTCGATCAGACCGTCCTGCAGGCCGTCCACTGCATCGCACCTGGCCATCACATACCGCGCCAGCAGTGCAAGCTTCGCGGCCGTCAGCGGTGCCGCATCCAGAGCTCTTTGATTCCACAGGGCGCCAATCGTGAATCCTGTTTGGCTCACCCACGGCGAGTTGACGAGAATGCCGTCGAAATCGCCCGGGTACCGCTGCGCCTCGATCAAGCCCTGGCGACCCCCATTGGAGCATGAGTTCCAGTAGGAGCGCGCGATCGGCGTGCGGTAATGACGCTGCGTCACGGCCTTCGCGGTGACGGCCGTCAGGTTCACCGCACGGTAGGCGTAGTCGATCGCCTTCTGGGGATTGCTCAGGACGAACGTACCGCTTGGCTCGTGACGCGCATCGTGGCCGGTGTTCGTTTGCGCGAACGCGAAGCCATTCTGCAGCGCGGCATCACGCTGAGCCACACGCAGCCGATCCTCGAGGGACTCACCGGCCAGGCCGCCGTTTCCGATCATGTAGAACCGTCCGTTCCAGCGGTCCGGCAGCGCGATCTCGAAGGCGATCTCCGGAGCGAGCGTGCCGGTCACGCGGCAGAACGACGGCGCCGACGGCGATGCGGCGATGTGCACCGAGTGGATCTCACGCAGCTGCGGGCTCTGGTACAGACCGATCGCCTGGCAGCTCTCAGCCGGAGCAATGGTGGCGTTCGAGTAGTCCACGAGCGCGCTCTTCGCCTCCGAAAAGGCTTGCCCGTGAGCCGTTGCCCAGCCGGCCGTGGATGCGATCAGCCCGAGGATGCTCACCCAACGACGCTCTCTCATATCGCCCCCCACCTGTGAGTTCCCCATCATACCCAAGCAGATCGCGTTCGCTTCGTTGCAACCCTCGTCGAGGGATGTGATCCTGCAGCCTTGGCTCACCTCGAGCGAGATGTTCCATGATGAGTTTTCTCAAGGCGGCGACTCACCAGCCGCTTCGCCCCCCCGCGGAGATCGCGCCGACTTACCGTCGGCTCCGGTGGCAGATCTTCGCCGGCATATTCCTGGGATACACGGGCTTTTATCTCGTCAGGTTCAATTTCAATCTCGCCATGCCCTATCTGGTTGATGAGGGATACACCCGCGGTGCGCTGGGCCTTGCGCTGTCGGGCGTCTCGATCGCGTATGGAATATCCAAATTCCTCATGGGCAGCGTATCGGACCGTTCGAACGCCCGGTTCTTCCTGCCGCTCGGGCTTGCGATGTCGGCAGCCGTGAGCCTCGTTCTGGGTTTCACCCACTGGGCAACCTCGAGCATTGCCATCATGTTTCTCGTACTGTTCGCGAACGGTTGGTTCCAGGGGATGGGATGGCCGCCGTGTGGGCGGCTGATGGTGCACTGGTGGTCCCATCACGAGCGAGGCAAGATCGTCTCGGCGTGGAACATCGCCCACAACGTCGGCGGCGGCCTCATCGGGCCGCTGTTCCTGGTGGGGCTTGCCTGGTTCCATGACTGGCATGCCGCCTTCTACGTTCCCGCCTGCGTCGCCCTCGGAGTTGCGCTCCTCGCGGTGCTCATCTTGCGCGACACTCCCCAGTCGGTGGGCCTACCTTCGATCGAGAAGCACAGGAACGACTACCCCGAGGATTACAGCGAGTCGCACGAGCGCGAATTCACGGCCCGGGAGATCTTCGTTCAGCATATCCTCAAGAACAAGCTCCTGTGGTGGATCGCAATTGCCAACGTATTCGTCTACCTGCTTCGCTACGGGGTCCTCGACTGGGCGCCCACCTACCTCAAGGAAGCCAAGCATTTCAGCGTCGACAAGACCTCCTGGGCGTATTTTCTCTACGAGTGGGCCGGGATTCCCGGAACACTTCTATGCGGCTGGATCTCCGACCGCTTCTTTCAGGGGCGGCGGGGAATCGTCGGCATTGTATTCATGTCGCTCGTCGGCATCGCCACCGCGGTCTACTGGCTCGATCCCTCCGGCTACCCCAGCGTCGGGATTGCGGCCTTGGTTTGCATCGGCTTCTTCATCTACGGCCCCGTCATGCTGATCGGGCTGCAGGCGCTGGAGCTGGTGCCGAAGAAGGCGGCAGGCACCGCCGCCGGCTTCACGGGAATGTTTGGGTACCTGGGTGGCTCGCTCGCGGCCAACGCTCTGGTCGGATACACGGTCGATCGGTTCGGCTGGGATGGAGGCTTCATCCTCCTGCTGGCTGGCTGCCTACTGGCGATAGCCTGTATCCTGCCGACGGTGCAACACGAAAGGCGTGCATCGCCTCGAGCGATCGCAAGCCGTGTGGCGTGACGCAAAAGACCGCACCACAGATTCGACAGATCGGATGGGGGGAAAGTCCATGCAGACGGCCCGAGCGATGGCGCGCTACGTTCTAACCTGCGGGCTCAGTCTGCTGTGGATGACTGGCCTTGCGCATGCTGCGGATGCTTTGAAAACGCTCGACGGCAAGCCGCCTCTCATCATCGGGCATCGCGGGCTCCCCGGACTGTACCCGGAGGAGGTCATCCCGGGCTACAAGGCCGCGATCGCCGCCGGCACCGATGCGCTCGAGCTCGATCTGCAATCCTCGAAGGACGGCGTGCTGTTTGCCTGCCACAATGTCTATCTGAGCGACACCACCGACGTTGCCCAGCACCCCGAGTTCGCAGCGCGCAAGAAATCTCGCATGCTCGACGGGGTACCCACCGGACCGGACTGGTACATCAGCGATTTCACGGCCGCGGAGCTGAAGACCCTGCGGGTGCGGCAGCCGTTGGCATTCCGCAGCAAGCAGTATGACGGCCTCTACCCCATGGCGACGTTCCAGGAAATCATCGATCTTGCCAAGCAGGCGATGGCGGCGAACCCACACCGCAGGATCAACATCTATCCGGAGACCAAGAACCCTCTGTATCAGCGCCAACTCGGCCTGCCGCTGGAGAGGAAGCTCCTCGCAATGCTGACGAAGGCGGGCTGGAACACGCCCGATTCACCGGTGTTCGTGCAATCGTTCGATTCTGCGAGCCTCAAGCTCATGCGCAAGCTCGGGCTCAAGACGAAGGTGGTGCAACTGATCGACGGCACCGACATCGACTATCGCACCGGGGCGATCACCTATACGTCCCCCGATACCGCAAAGCCCGCCTCCTGGCTCGAGGCACACGATCCGCGGACATTCGCCGCGATGGTCACACCCGCAGGGCTTGCTGAGGTGAAGACCTATGCAGATGGCATCGGCCCCTGGAAGGAGTACATCATCTCGGCCCGCGGCCTCGACGCGGCAGGCAAGCCGGTGAGCTCCCTGTCCGAAGCGGACAACACGCCGCCCACTTCCCTCATTGCCGATGCGCACAGGGCCGGTCTATTCGTCCACGCCTACACGTTTCGCAACGAGCCCCAGTACCTGACGAAGACCTATCACGGGGACCCGAAGGCCGAGTACAAGGCATTCTTCGCACTGGGTGTGGATGGTGTCTTCACCGACTTCTCGACCACCGCCCGCGAAACGCTGACGGAGTGGTTGAAGGAGCGCGGCATCCCAGCCAGGTGAGCTGCCTGGGCCCACGCCGAGCCGCTCAACTCGGGCGGTTGGGAAACATCGGATGTCAACGCCGGGATGCCGGCCCAAGGGCTGCTCGAGCGTTGATCCCATTGGTGTTTTTCTTTCCGTTCGGGGCCCCTGGTGCACCGCACTTGTTGATAAAATGCGCTCACCAAGACAACCTGGATGAGCGAATTGCTAGGACAGGCAGACCGTAAGAACGAAGTCGTCGATCAAGCGATGCACAAGGACCATGCGCACAGCTCTCGCTTCATCACGGAGTCGCTGGCGCGCGCAACGAACACCCCGGTCGAGCAAGTGGCCGAGATCTACGCAAGTCAGAGCGCCGAGCTCGAGCGAACCGCACGCATCAAGAGCTTCATCGGGGTCATTGCAACCCGACGTACCCGGGCTATCTTGAACGAGCGAACCGGCAAGCACCGCCGCTGGTCGCCCTCGGCATAAGTGGCAGGCGGTCGACCGCCCACCTGATCGCTGGCGCTCGGCCCGGCGGATGAGAGCTGGCCGAAGCACCGCTAGTAGGGCCTCATCGTCGCTGCGTTCACCCGCACCCAGGTCATCGTGTGCCCCAGCAGCGAGATTCCCAGGTATCCGCGCATGCGCAGCTTCAGGCCCCCCTCGACCATGCGGAACTTGCAGCGGTAGACCCAACCGGTGCGGGGATCGAGGATATCCCCGCCGACATACTCGCCGTCCTTCAGCGTCAGGTGACGCATGATCACCAGGCCGATGACCGGTTGGTCCTTGCGATCGCCGCTGCAGCGGGTGCATCGGTCTGTAGAGTCATCCGACGGTGAGGTCGGCTCGATGCGCCCATAGAAGGTGCCGTTCTGCTCGAATATTCTGATGAGGCCCAGCAGCTTGCCCTTGCCATCCGTGGGCGCCCACAGGCCGACGGGGGAGGATAGATCGGGTGCGGCCGCGGGATGCCACCCGCTCCGGGCAAGGAAGGCCTTCGGATCCTTCATCTCGAGAATGTCACGCAAGGCTGCGCGCTTGTCCGCGGCATGCTCGTAATACGATCTGACGATGCGATAGCCGACCCAGTAGCCCAGATCGCCGGGCTCGGTCAGCGTGCCGTTGTCGATCCATTGCGACAGGTCGGTCTTGTCCTCGTCGGCGACGAACTGCGCCTCGATGTCCCGATCGCGCGCCTCGGCCGAGGGCGCAAATGGTGAGTGGAATGCGACCTCGCCCGTGATCAAAGTGGCCGTGAACTCCGCGGCTCCTTCGATCAGGGAGGCATCGAGCACCGTCGGCTTGGACTCGTTGTAGAGGGCCGGTGACTGCAGCGCTTGCTGGACGTGAGTGTACTCGTGCGCGATCTCGTGCACGAACCGATCCTCCACGTTCGGATTGAGGTAACCGGCGGCACAGGAGGCCTCGAGGCCGATGATGACGCCCGTGGCATCGGCGACGCCCGCAGGTTTGCCGCGGCTGACGGCGACCGTCACGGGCGGAAACTGCGACTTGGGATACAGGCGCCCCAATGTGCGCAGGGCTGTCGCTACCCGCTCGCGCACCCGCGGCAATACCGCCATGCAGCGCTTGGCCTCCGCGAAGATCTGCGGGTGCGCGGCCAACGCCTTGGCGATCGTGACGCCGGAGACGTTGCGTATCACGGCCAGGTGATGCAGTCCGGGCGAGCCAGGATCGAGGTAGTCGCGCTGCAGCTCTGCGGCGGTCGGATGGCCGTGTGCCGCATCGTAGACCCGGTAGAACCGCGCCACGTCCTCGATCCGGATGACCGGACCGCCGGCGGGAATCCCCGTCATCGAGGTGGCTCCTGCCGCCGACGGCAGCAGAGCAAGCAGCGTCAACGCGCTCGCCGCCGCGGCCCCTGCTAAAGAACGTAGGGAATGAGTGCCCAGGAGGCTGCCTTGTACACAGTGTAGCGCTCGCCAAACTCGCGCTGCATCACCCGCTCCTCGACGCGCAACTTCAGCCAGATCGCGATGAATGTAATCACGAGCGCCACGAGTCCGCGCAGCTGCCCCGCGGCGAGCCCCGAGCCGAGAATGGCGAGCAGGACGCCCGTGTAGATCGGGTGTCGGATGCGTCGATAGGGACCGCTCTGGATGAGCTCGTGCCCCTGCTTCACGGTGACCCACCCGCTCCAGTTGTCGGCGAGCACCGCGCGCGCCCAGATGCTGAACCCCAGGCCGGCGACCACCAGTGCGACGGCGATCCAGTACCGGATCCAGCCGCCCCCCACGAGGGGCAGGTTGAGCACGCTATGCCAGCGACGAGCGGCCAGAAGCACGGCCACGATGAGCGCCGAGAGCAGGAAGGCGAGGCGACCCCAGATGGGCTCACGCTCGCGCGTGGGTTTGGTCCGCAGCGCCGCGAAGAGCCAGTACAAGAGCCACAGGAGCCAGAGTCCGCCGATGAGGTGCGCCGGCCAGGTTCGCATGAGGCCACATGATTGCACAGCGACCCTTGCGCTACCATCGATGCACCGGAGGGCCTCGTGAAAGTTGTCTGGCGGATGCTCGCAGGCTGTGCTCGGCGGATCTCGGAGACGACGTGAAGCGTCACCGATGCATGCAAGAGCATCGTGCGCAGCTCTCAAGAGATTGCCTGCGCGCCATTGCGGCAAGCCGTCGGTGAGCCGTGAGGCGCGCATGGAGGCTCCCCGCCCCCTCGTTCCCAGCGTCGACTCACCCTGCACGGGGGTCTGTCGGCTAGGCACGGATCAGTTCTGCATCGGTTGCGGACGCACGTTGGGCGAGATCACCGAATGGCCTACCGCGGCTCCCGAGCGGCGGGCAACCATCCGCCAGGCAGCCTCGTTACGCCTGCACGGCAGCGACCCGCCCGACGCTACCCCCTAGGCACGTTTCCTGCTGCCGCGCCCAGGTTCAGGCCGGTCGGCCGCTACGATTGACAGACTATTCGGGGGCACCGCTGACCAATCACATCCTCTCCACCACCGGGGAATTCGGTGAGCGTGCCGCTCCCTGGACCCTGCCTGACCAGGCGGGCGAATCGAGCCGCCTGCCTCGTGCCTCCGATCCGCAGGGGTCCTCTCTCGGCCTGAATACAGGCGAGATGGGCGAGCGCGTGCGCTCGTTCGACTGGTCGCGCACGCCGCTCGGACCGGCGCAGGACTGGTCGCCGGCCCTGAAGATGATGGTGAGCTTTCTGCTCGCCAACCGCTTCCCGCTGCTGCTGTGGTGGGGACCCGAGTACATCTCCATCTACAACGACGCTTATCGCCCAATCCTGGGGACGAAGCACCCCAGGTCGCTCGGTCAGCCGGTGCGCGAGTGCTGGTCCGAGATCTTCCACATTCTCAAACCCCTCATCGATTCGCCCTTCCACGGCGGAGCCGCGACCTGGATCGAGGATTTGGACCTCGAGCTGCGGCGGCACGACTTCACGGAGGAGGCGCACTTCACCGTCGCCTACAGCCCCGTGCCCGACGAGTCGGCTCCGCGCGGCATCGGCGGAGTGCTCGCGACCGTTCACGAGACCACGGAGAAGGTGGTGGGCGAGCGGCGCATCGCCGCGCTACGCGACCTCGGCGCACGCACCGCCGAGGCCAAGACGGCCGAGGAAGCCTGTCGCGTGGTGGCCGAGCAGCTCGCGCGGACCCCGAAGGATATGCCCTTCGCTCTGCTCTATCTTCTCGAGCAGGGAGGCCGGGTGGCGCGGCTCGTGGCCGCCACGGTGCCCTGCAGCGAAGACAGTGTCGGGCCCCGGCTGACCGAGGTGGACGTCGATGCGGCGGATGTCTGGTCGCTCGGCGTCGCGGTCAGATCCGAAGCGATCGTCACGATCGACGACGTTGGAGCCCGTGTGCGCTCGCTTCCCCCGGGTCCCTGGGCGGATCCGCCGACCCGAGCGGTGGTGGTGCCCATCCGCTCGAACACAGCCCATCAGCTCGCGGGGGTTCTCGTGGCCGGAGTGAGCTCACGGCTGCGGCTCGATCAGCAGTACTACAGCTTTCTCGAGCTGGTCGCCTCGCAGATTGCAACCGCCATCGCCAATGCGCGCGCGTACGAGGAAGAGCGCCGCCGCGCCGAAGCGCTGGCCACTCTCGATCGTGCCAAGACAATGTTCTTCTCGAACGTGAGCCATGAGTTCCGCACGCCGCTCACGCTCATGATTGGGCCGGTCGAGGAAGCCATGGCCAGCCCGCAGACACCCCCTGGCGTGCGCGCGCAGCTCGAGCGGGCTCACCGCAATGCACTGCGTCTGTTGAAGCTGGTCAACAGCCTGCTCGACTTCGCACGCATCGAGGCCGGGCGCATGCAGGCCTCCTACGAGCCGACCGACCTTGCGCAGCTGACGAACGATCTGACGAGCATCTTCCGCTCCGCCATCGAGCAGGCGGGGTTGGGCTTCTCGGTGGAATGCGAGGACCTCGGCGAGCCGGTGTACGTCGATCGAGAGATGTTCGAGAAGGTGGTCCTGAACCTGCTGTCGAACGCTCTGAAGTTCACGCTTCGCGGGGAGATCAGCGTTCGTGTGCGGCGCGACGCATGCGATGCGGTGCTCGAGGTCACCGACACTGGGATCGGGGTGTCCGAGCAGGAGCTTCCGCGCCTGTTCGAGCGCTTCTATCGGGTGGAGGGCAGCCTGGGTCGCACGCAGGAGGGCTCCGGCATCGGACTGGCCCTGGTGCAGGAGCTCGTGAAACTGCACGGCGGCACCATCGATGTGCAAAGCGAGCTCGCTCGCGGCACGACGTTCGAGGTGCGTCTGCCCTTCGGGGTCGCGCATCTGGCGAGCGAGCGCATCAAGACGCCTCGCGTCCTGAGGTCCACCGCCATCGGGGCGCGAGCGTTCGTGCAGGAGGCGCTGCGATGGCTGCCGCACAGCGCAGAGGACACCCCGGGGATTCCCGCCATCGCCGAGCCGCCCGCCACGAGCCATCGCGCCGCAAGGACCGCCGGCGCACGCATCATCCTCGCCGACGACAACGCCGACATGCGCGAGTACGTGCGCGACCTGCTCTCGCCCAGCTATCGCGTCGAGTCGGTTCCAGATGGCGAGCAGGCGCTGCAGGCCGCGCGTCGCACTCGACCCGATCTGGTCCTCTGCGACATCATGATGCGCGAGTCGATGGACTCGCCCTGCTCAAAGCGCTGCGAGCCGACGAATCGCTGCGCGAGACTCCAGTGATCCTGGTTTCCGCCCGAGCCGGTGAGGAAGCGCGCCTGGAAGGACTCGACGCCGGCGCGGATGATTACGTCGTCAAGCCGTTCTCCGCGCGCGAGCTGCTGGCACGCGTCGGCGCGCTGCTCGAGCTCACCCGGATGCGTAGAGAGAACGAGGAGCGATTCCGAGCCTTCGTCCGGGCGACGTCGGAGATCATCTACCGCATGAGTCCCGATTGGACGGAGTTGCGCTACCTGTGGGGCGGGAATGTCGTCGCAGACATCGACGCGCCCAAGCGCAACTGGCTCGAAACATACGTTCCAGCCGAGGATCAGGCGCGTCTGATCGCAGCTGTCCAGGCGGCGATTGCCACGCGCAGTGTCCTGCAGCTCGAGCACCGCGTGCGGCGCGCGAGGCCGATCAGCGCAAGACCGAGTTCCTCGCTTTGCTCGGACACGAGCTGCGTAACCCGCTCTCTCCGATCAGCACCGCGGCAGAGCTGCTCTCGCGCCGGTCCGTCGACGAATGCGGCGCGCAGATTCCACTCGATGTGATCAAGCGTCAGACCGCACAGCTCACGCGGCTCGTGGATGACTTGCTCGATGTCGCGCGCATCACCCAAGGTCGCATCCAGCTGCAGTGCAAGCCCCTGGAGCTCGCAAGCGTCCTCGCCCAGGCGGTGGAGACCGTGGAGCCCCAGCTGCGCCAGAAGCAGCATCGGTTCTCGGTGATCGGCGGATACGAGCCGCTCTACGTGAACGGCGACTACGCCCGCCTCGTGCAATGCGTGGTCAACATCCTGGGGAATGCCGCCAAGTACACCGAGCCGCGCGGCCGAATCCGGGTCGAGACGCGCGCGGATGATTCGAGCGCCATCATCGAGATCTCCGACACGGGTCCCGGCATCTCACCGGAGCTGTTGCCGCGGCTGTTCGACATGTTCGTGCAGGGAGAGCGCACGCTCGATCGCGCCCAGGGCGGACTCGGCATCGGCTTGTCAGTGGTCAAACGGCTGCTTCAGATGCACGGCGGGCAAGTCACTGCGCGCAGCGAGGGCCTGGGCCGCGGCTCCACGTTCGAGATTCGACTGCCGCGCATCGCACGCCCCGAGGCGGACGGTCCGCCCGTGAGTTCTACCGCATCTCCTGCCCGGCGCGTTCTGATCGTGGACGACAACACCGATGCAGCGAACTCACTTGCAATGCTGCTGAAGCTCGGCGGCCACGACGCGCAGGTCTCCTACAGCGGGCCGCAGGCACTCGAGCGCGTCGAGTCCTTCCAGCCCGAGGTGGCGTTGCTCGACATCGGACTTCCCGGCATGGACGGCTACGAGCTCGCCCGGCGGCTGCGCGCGCGGCCCGGACTTCAGGGCATCCGCCTGGTCGCACTGACGGGTTATGGTCAGCTCGAGGATCGCCAGCGAACGCACGCAGCAGGGTTCGACGATCACATCGTCAAGCCTGCCGACCTCGCGGCGCTCGAGCGCGTGCTGGCCGATGTGGCCAGCACCTGAGATCGAAGCAGAGCACGCTCCCCACTCGCGTCCGCTGATTGAGAGTGAAGGTCTGATACTTGCGACGTCGCAGGAGTGTCTGTGCGCTGCGACAGCGGCAGCCGACGTCAACGGGCATAGTAAGCTTACGTTTCAATTGATAGTCGTCTTGCCTGCTACAGGGGATTTCAATGACCTCGAGCATCTTTCGCCGATCCATCGTGATGCTGTGCATCGTGGCTCTGCCCACGGCGATTCTGCCCTCGGTATCGCGCGCTCAGATCTCGGTCGGAGTCTCCGTCAACATCGCGCCGCCCGCATTGCCGGTGTACGTTCAGCCGGCGGTTCCCGACCCCGGCTACATCTGGGTACCGGGATACTGGGCTTGGGACCCCGCCTTCGGGTACTACTGGGTCCCGGGCACGTGGGTGGCTCCTCCCATGCCCGGCCTCCTGTGGACTCCTGGCTGGTGGGGGTGGTCCGAGGGTGCCTATCTCTGGCACGCCGGCTACTGGGGGCCGACCGTTGGATTCTACGGCGGCGTGGATTATGGATTCGGGTATACCGGCCACGGATACTGGGGCGGTGAATGGCGCGGGAACACGTTCGTCTACAACCGCGCCGTGACGAACGTCACCAACGTCAATGTCACCAACGTCTACAACCGCACCGTCATCAACAACACGGTGGTCAACCACGTGAGCTTCAACGGAGGCCCCGGCGGGGTTGCCGCGCAGCCCACCCGGGCCGAGATGGCCGCGGCGCAACAGCACCACATCGCAGCGACGCCGATGCAGCAGCGGCACATACAAATGGCGGCAAGCAATCGGCAGCTGAGAGCGTCCGTGAACGCAGGCCGGCCGGCGATCGCGGCGACAGCGCGTCCGGCGGTGTTTTCCGGCCATGGCGTGATCGCCGCGCGAGCTGCCGGCGGCCCCGTCCACGCCGCACCCATGCACCAGCAGCGGCCCGGAATGGCTGGCCGACCCGGGGAAGCGGGACCTCATGCGGGACCGCAAGGCCGAGTGCCCGAGCGAAACGCGGCCGCGCGCGAGCATCACAATGCCCCACCCGCCCGCCCGCAGGCGCAGTCCCATGCTCCGGCCCCGCGTCCCGAGGAGCGCGCTGCGCCGCGCCCGCAGGCTGAGCATCGCGCACCGCCGCCGCACGAATCGCATGCGGCCCCGCGCGGCGGCCGCGAGCCACCCCATCCGGAGAAGGATGAAAATCACCCTCACTAGACGAGGAACCCGAACAACTCTCATGAGAAAGGCCAAGAGCAAGAGCGGGAAGAAGAGCGGGCGCAATCGCTGGTCTCATCGCGTCATGCAAACGAGCGACGCGCTCGACCTCGAGCCGGGCGTTTTCACGAAGCGAACTGCGCGGGCAATCGCGCTCTCGCTCAAGCGATCCGCGGAGCGCAGTGGGCGCCGCAAATCCGAGCCATTCCGCTCGGCGATGTCGATGCTCAACTTTCACATCAATCGCGCCGGTCGAAATCTGCCCGCCGAGCGCCGCCGCGTGCTCACCGAGGCAAAGGATCAGCTCCGAAGGATATTCCACCGCGATCATCCCGGCGCCTGAGCTGGCATCGCTCGTCTCCCGCACCCAGCGAGCCGCGCGCATCCTGGGTGCATCACGCGCGCGTGCTAGCATGGCAAGCGCCTCGGTGCTCAATTCCTCTGGGGGGGGTATGAACGTGAAGGGGCGCCGCTTGCTCCTGGCATTAGCGATCACCGCGCTGTCGGTGCCGCTCCCGTCTGCCGCCGCGGGGGAGCCGACCGATGCGGCAAGCTTCAGCCAGCGCGGTAC
>Ga0335073_10009859_pt1 | contig 13409 bp, 13 predicted proteins | sample Lox_Sample_22_FD_207093 | JGI IMG/M metagenome (GOLD analysis project Ga0335073, IMG submission 207093) | Soil microbial communities from Loxahatchee National Wildlife Refuge, Florida, United States - Lox_Sample_2.2 | ecosystem: Environmental > Terrestrial > Soil > Wetlands | place: USA...
TCCGGAACTACCTGTTGAGCGTAGGCTGTCGCAAGATACAGAGGCGCATTTTCCAGGGTCGGGTCGAGCCGCTCTGCGTTTTGGAAGTGGTCGATTGCCTCTTCAAACTTCGCGTTCTTGTATGCCTGAACGCCCTTAATGAGTTGATCGCGAGCTTGCAGCTTGCTGCACCCGGTTACCATGGTCAGCAGCGACAGGGTGGCGACCGCCAGCACCGGAAAATATGCGCTTCGCTTCATTCTGTTTTAAATCTCCTTATGATTGCCGGGCTGAGCCTGATGTCTTAAAGCTTACCCGGCCTGCAACTCTCGGGAAAAATCTCTGCGCAGTGATTGTAATTGGTTTCTGCCCACTGGCAAGAGCCGCCCCAAAACTAGATGCCGCGGCTGCCTGAGAGGCAGCCGCGGACCTTTTGAGAAGCGCGCTTGACTATCGAATTCTTTGCCGTTGCAGTTCATTCAGCAGGGTCAGGCAACCTTTCCTTCATTCCAGATGCGCTTTCACGCGACTCTGGTAGTACCCGGGCCCGGCCTGCAACAACAAAACATCCTTACTGTCCCGCCTCCACTTTGGGCGTGATAAGACCAATGTGATCCACGCCCGCAGAGTGACCGATATCAATCACATCCGCCACGACCGCGAAATCCAGAGATGGATCTCCTTTGACGAACATGACTTTCTCCGCGCGGGTGGCAAAAATACCTTCCAGCTTATTCAGTAGATCGCCGTGGGAAACATCCAGTTCATTGATTTTGTAGCCAGGCACCCCGCCGCCAGGCCGGTGGGTAATCTGGACCACAATCGTGCGGTCGTTCTCCTGCTGCTTCTGGGGCTCCTTGGGCGGCTGCGGCACCAAGGCATCCAGGCCTTTCGGCGTAACGGGCGTGATCACCATGAAGATAATCAGCAGTACCAGCAATACGTCAATCAGCGGAGTTACGTTGATGTCGGACGAAAGCCCGCCACCACCACCCATTGCCATCGCCATATTCGTTCCCTCGTTTCCTTCGTAAACTTTGCGTTCTGAATCACCCTTCCCGGGGGGCCTACTGGCCGGCGGGAGGGTTCGGTGGCGGATTCTGCTGATCCTGCCGGCGATCGGTCAGCAACCCAACCTGATCCACGCCCGCGCTGCGAACATCATCGATCGCGTCCATGACCGTACCATATTGGGACCGCGCGTCGGCGCGCATGAAAATCTGCTTGTCTGTCTTGTTCTGGAGAAGGTCGGCCACCTTACTGCCGAGGTCCGCCATCGAGACCTGGTTTTGACCGAGATAAACCTTGTTGTCCCGCGTAACGGCTACTACCACTGCATCTTCTTTGTCGGCATCGGGCATCGAGGTCGGATCCGTGACCTTCGCCAGTTCCACGTTTACCTTGTTCTGCAGCATGGGGGTGATGACCATGAAGATGATCAACAGCACCAGCATCACGTCCACCATGGGCGTGACGTTGATGTTCGAGTTGACTTTGGCGCCTTCGTTTCTGACTACGATTGCCATCGGTTTGCTCCGTGGGTTGAGCGGCTATAGCGTTTTCAGAGTAAGTGCCGGTTCGGCCGGCCGCACTGACCATGAAAACGCTCCAGGCTTGCCCACCTTCAAGAAGTTTGATTGAGCCAGTGAAAACCACCAGGATGGAACAGATTCCTCTGTTCCATCCGGTGCAGGATTCCCGCTGGAGACTGCAACGAGCACGCGCTATCTAGCGGCGGTGGCTCTGCTTAATGAAGTAGTCAATCAGTTCGCTGGATGAATTGTCCATTTCCACGTCGAAGGCCTCGACCTTACCCGTGAAGTAGTTGAAGGTCATAACGGCCGGGATCGCCACCAGCAGGCCGAAGGCCGTGGTTACGAGAGCCTCGGAGATACCACCCGCAACCGCGCCGATACCAGAGGTCTTCTGAGTTGCGATCTGTTGGAAGGCGTTCAAGATACCGACCACCGTTCCAAACAACCCGATAAAGGGCGCCGTAGATCCAATGGTGGCCAGACCGCCCAGGCCCCTCTTCAGCTTCGCATGAACGATCGCTTCGGAGCGCTCGAGAGCGCGACGGCTCGACTCGATTTGCTCTTCCGTGACGGAGGCGCCACCACCGTAGTTACGAAACTCCTGCAGGCCGGCGGTTACGACTTCTGCAAGGTGAGACTTCTTGTTCCGATCCGCGACCTTTACCGCTTCGTCCAGTTTGCCTTCCTTGAGGGCGCCGGCAACGCGAGGAGCAAATTCACGGGACTGCTTACGGGCAGCGCTGAAGTAGAGCGCCCGATCAATAATTACAGCTAAAGACCAAATGGACATGACGAAGAGAACAGCCACGACACATTTGGCCAAAATGCCCATGTTATGCCAGAGGTCCATGGGGGAGAAGCCAACGGTCTGACCGTTATCCTGAAAGAGGTACATACCGAGAGCTGCCTGGTGGGCAAGGTGAGCGAGAATCACTGAATCTTTCCTCCTACGGAATGACTTTTGTTATGGTGCTGAAACACCCAGATGCTAGCACTGGGCCACTTCGTTCTGAAATGACCCGAAGTGGCCACAAGGAAATGTCCGGCTACTTCCTTTAACAAGGAAGAACCGGCGTGTCTGGTTAACCGCCGAGATTGAAGACGACGTTTACCGTGGTCTCCACTTCGACCGGCTCCCCATTGAGCAAATAAGGTTTGTAACGCCAACTACGGACAGCATCGAGCGCCGCCTGCTGCAGCATCGGAGGACCACTGATGACGTGGAGGCCCTGGATGGTGCCGGACTTGGAAATCGTCGCCTGCAGGACGACTGTTCCCTGAATCCTGGCCGCTTTGGCGATCGCCGGATACTGCGGCATCGTCTTCTCCAGCAAATTACCAGCCATGACACCGGACGAGATGCTGAGCTTCTTGGGAGGCGCGGCCTTGACGATCGGCGGTCCCGAACCAATACCCCCAAGAATGCCGCCCATCACACCCCCGGGAGTTCCGCCGCCCATACCCTCCATACCGGCAACACCAGCCATCGCCGGTGGGGCGGAAGATTCCTTGATCTGTTTGATTTCTTTGGGAATCTTGCTCGGCGCTTGTAACTCGTTGTTGAGCATCTCAGACTTGATCTTGACCTGAACCGGGGCCTGAGGTGGTGGTGGCGGGGGAGGTGGCGGTGGGGGTGGCGGAGCAACCAACAGGGTGGCCATCATCTGCGTCGGCAGCGCCTCAGGATGCAGGAGTGGCCAAATGACGAGTGCAGCCAGAATCAGGCCATTAATGCACAAAGTAGCGATAGACCAATACTTACTTTTGGTCTTAATCTTGCCACCAGACTCCATGAGTGAATCTTCAAACATCGCCTTACCTCGGATATTCGAGTTTGTACCAATTTAGACACCAAGCGTTCATTTTTTGATCCCGATGGGTTATTGGCATACAGAGGTAACCTGTGCCAGCCGCTCGGAAGTACCGGCGACCAGCACATACGAACCAGGAAGGGCAAATCCGGGTTGCCCGAGGTACGGGATTTGGGGCATTCGGGACGGCTGGTTGACTGTAGTCTTCGTCCTGATCCTAGACCTTGGCCTTTTTGCCCGTCGGTAGCACCGCCTGCTTGCCTCTTTTAGCGCGCCATTCCTGATAGGCCACCAGCATGGGCGCAGCTACGGCAATCGACGAATACGTTCCAATGAGGATTCCGATCACCAGGGCAAAGGAGAAACCACGCAGGACTTCTCCGCCAAATACATAGAGGGACAAGACCGTCAGAAAGGTCAGACCGGAAGTCAGAACCGTCCGGCTCAAGGTCTGGTTGATGCTGCGATTCACCACGCTGGCCAGGTTTTCCCGGCGCGACATCCGCAGATTCTCCCGGATCCGGTCGAAGACCACGATGGTATCGTTCATCGAGTATCCGATCAGCGTCAGAAGGGCGGCAATGACCGTCAGGGTCATCTCCTGGTCGCGTAAGCTGAACGCGCCCACGGTGATCAGCGTGTCGTGGAAGACCGCAACCACGGCGGCAACTCCGTAGATCAGCTCGAAGCGGAACCACAGATAGACCAGCATCCCCGCCAGAGAGTAGAGGGTGGCTAGTAGCGCCTGCCTGCGCAGTGCCGCACCCACCTGCGGTCCAATGATATCCGCCGCAAACACATGAAAGCCGGAGAGATAAGCTCCCTGTTTCAATTGGTTTACCACCGCCGGATCGGCCACCCCGTTCAGCTGGTCAAGGCTGCTGAAAATACCTCCAAGATCTTTGTCGCGGTGATTCAAAATAGCGGCAGCCTGCTGAGCATACTTCTGCCCGGCGCTCCCAGTACTCAACAGGTGCTCGGGGTCGTTTTGCTCCAGGTACTGAGCCAGAGATCCCTGGCTGGCATTATCCAGGTCCAGTTTTCCCGGATTTGCTGCCCCGGTAGACGAGTAATTGGCGTTGAGTGTCTTCAGGATGGTTTCCCGGCCCGCATCGAGGCTGGACTCCTGTGTTTCCTTTTGCGCCAGGGAGATGGCCACCTGCTTCTGATCCGCCGTTCCATAAGCCTGGATCCGGCTGTCATGAATGCCGGCGCGATCCATCGCCTGGCGAATGCGGTCAAGGTTGGGCGCTTGTTCGAATTGAACATAGACCAGGGTGCCGCCGCGAAAGTCGATTCCCAGCTTGATTCCGTGCCAAAACAGGATCGACAAGACCCCGGATACGCTGAAAACCAGGGAAAAAGCCAGGAAATACCACTTCTTGCCTAGCCAATCAACATCAACGCCACGAAACAGTTCCACTCGAATCTCCGCCTAACTCGTCGCTGACCACTACCCAATCGAAAGTGCTTCGCCGCGCTGCTTGCGCTTGAGAATCGAATCGAAGATGTGGCGCGAGACAAAAACCGCAGTGAACAGGTTTGCGAACAAACCGAAACTCAAGGTGATAGCAAAGCCCTTCACCGGTCCGGTACCAAATAGAAACAGGATGATCGCTGAGACAATGGTTGTGACGTGGGTATCGAGAATTGTTGTCCAGGCATGGGCAAATCCTTGCTCCACCGCCGCCGCGGGCGCCTTGCCCGCACGCAATTCTTCCCGAATGCGCTCGAAGATCAGAACATTCGAATCCACACCCATGCCGATAGTCAGGATCACACCGGCAATGCCCGGCAAGGTCAACACCGCCTTCGAATAGCCCATGAAGCCGAGCAGAATGATCAAATTCAGAATCAATGCCAGGTCCGCGTTGATTCCTGCTCCGTGGTAATAGACGAGCATGAAAATCATGACCGCGAGCATGCCTACGATCGAAGCCAGCACGCCTCTGCGAATGGAGTCTGCGCCGAGCGACGGTCCGACCACACTTTCCTGCAGGTAGTGGATCGAGGCAGGGAGGGCGCCGGTGCGTAGCATCAGGGACAAATTCTCTGCCTTCTCTTTGCTCAATCCCGTGATTCGGCCCTGGTCACGAATCGCCTGCTGGATGTTTGCGGCTTCCTGAACCCGGTTATCGAGCACGACAGCCAAAGACTTGCCAATGTTGGCGCTGGTGAACTGGTAGAAGCGGTCTCCGGCATTGCGGGTAAGGATGAAGGTCGCATCCGGCCGTCCATTCTCGTCTACCGAGGGCTGCGCATCCCGAAAGTCGTCGCCCGCCACGACGGGAAGCCGCTGCAGGACGTAGTACTGGCCAAATAGCTCTGGCTCGTTGCCACCGTATGCCATGACCTCATCTTCCGGGGGCACCGTGCCTCCCACGCTCTGCATCGCGGCCTGCTCGGAAGGAAAGGGGCCGCCGACTACGAGGTGAATCTCCAGGCGGGCAGTGGACTGGATGATATCCCGCACGCGGCTCAGATCGTCCACGCCTGGTAGCTCGACCAGGATTTGGTTGGTGCCCAGGTTGTATTCCTGGATCGTCGGCTCGGTCACGCCAAGGTCGTTGATCCGCGTGCCGATAGTATCAATCGACTGCTGCACGGCACGCTGCTCAATTGCCTGCACCTCCGTCCCCTTCATGGTCAGGATCCAATTGTTATTGGGTTCGGAGGAAATGAGGTATTGGGCGCCATAACGGGAGTCCAGAAGGCTACGCACGTCCGCCCCACGGTCGGCAGGGGTTCCCTGAATCTGGATAACTTCGGGCTTCTTCGTATCGGGCTTGAACACGCGAGCGGAAATTCCGGACTGCTGCAAGTCGGCCTGAATCCGTGCCACGGCATTGTCCGTCTCGGCGCCTACCGCCTCCTGTACCATGACCTGCAGCACCAGGTGGATGCCCCCTTTGAGGTCGAGGCCCAGATGGATGTTGTCGGTCAACGCCGTTTTCCAGGCAGAAAGGCCGATTCCCTTTGGAATCCTGAAGATGCCGAAGACGAACACGAGAAGAACTGCAATGATGAGAATGGTTTTGCGCATGGGTTTAGTGATTTCGCAACGGCTGACTACAGGCCGGCAAATGCAATTATTTCGCTTCCTCTTGGTTTGTCGTTACGGAAGCAATTGCACTCTTTACGACCTCTAACTTGATACCGTCTGGCGGGACGCGCAACTGCACCGCATCCTCTTTGATGGAAATGATAGTCCCGCGCATGCCGCCCGTCGTAGTGATTCGGTCGCCGGACTTCAAATTTGACAGCATCTCCTGCCATTGCTTCTGCTTCTTCTGGTTGGGCCGGACCAGCATCAGGTAGAACACGACAATGATGAGCAGAAAGGGGAGAAAGGTCACCAGGCCAGGGGGAATTGCGGGAGCCAGCAGCAAGGGAGTGAAGGTCAACGTACCATCCTCAATTCTTCTAATCCAGCCTTCTACTACAGCCTATCCGCCCCGGTTTGTCTACTGGATTGGGTGTCGCTGGAGGGGCCAACTCGGTCGGCTTGCGCGCGCACACGCGCCAGGAGCGCAGGAAGAGAATCCGTCACAATAGCATTCCGTACTGCGCGCATCGTGTCAAGGTAGTAGGCCAGATTGTGCAGGGTATTCAGCACTCCAGCGAGCGGCTCCTGCGCTGCCATTAAGTGACGCAGGTAAGCGCGGCTGTAGCGTCTGCAAACCATGCAGACGCATTCGGGATCGGGTGGCTCCGGATCCTCTGCAAATCGCCGGTTCCTGATATTGAGGCGGCCGCCGGATGTGAACAGCAGGCCATGACGTGCCGCGCGTGTGGGGATGGTGCAATCCATCATGTCGACCCCCAGGGCAGCGTATTCGACGATTTCGTCCGGATAACCCACTCCCATGACGTATCTGGGCTTGTCCTGGGGCAGCAGGGGCAGTGTGCTTTCGATGATTTCCCGAGTGAGCGCCCGCGGCTCACCTACGCTCAGACCTCCGATTGCATAGCCCGAAAAGTCCATGTCTACCAGTTGTTCGGCCGACTGGCGCCGCAAATCCGGGTACATTCCCCCCTGCACGATGCCAAACAAACATTGGCCTGCGCTGGCGTGCCGGTTGAAGTGTTGCTGGCTGCGTTTCGCCCAACGCAACGTAAGCTGAAGGGATTGCAGGGCGCGCCCCCGGTCAGCCGGGTATTCCGTGCATTCGTCGAACGCCATGATGATGTCGGCGCCCAGGGCCATTTGCACATCCATCGAATGCTCGGGAGAGAAAAAGTGGGAAGAACCGTCCAGGTGCGACCGGAACCGTACTCCTTCCTCACTGACCTTGCGCAAGTCGTTGAGACTGAAGACTTGGAAGCCACCGGAGTCGGTAAGCATCGGCCGCGGCCAGGAAATGAAACGGTGCAACCCTCCCAGTCTGCGAATCAGCTCGTGACCCGGACGCAAGTACAGGTGATAGGTATTCGCGAGGATGATCTGCGCATCCAACTCTTCCAGCAAATGTTGCGGAATTGCTTTCACAGATCCGGCAGTGCCCACCGGCATGAAGGCTGGGGTCTGGACCGACCCATAAGGCAGAGTCAACGCCGCCCGCCTCGCCTGTCCACTCACGGCTTCTATCTGAAAAGCGAGAGACACTTTCCCGATTCTACGATGGTTTGAGGTGAGAACTGTGGGTGGCCGGTCGTGGTCTCCTAACCTCCGGAGAGCCGGCGCACGGCCGAAATGCGGTTCTCGCCCTCGTCCGGCAGCGAGGCCAGCAGTTCGGCTATTGCCTGATGATTGCCGGGATGACGAAGGGCCGGCGCGATCTCGGCCAGAGGAGCCAGAACGAACCGTCGCTGGCACAAACCAGGGTGTGGCAGGGTGAGCTCCTTGTCAGAAACGACAGTATCGTCCATGAGAAGCAAATCAAGGTCTAGGGTGCGCGGGCCGTGGACTACGCTGTGGCTCCGGTCTCGCCCCATTTCCCGTTCGACGGCCAGTAAAGAACGCAGGAGCGTCACCGGCTCCAGTTCTGTTTCCAGGGCCACGACCGCGTTCAAGAAGGCCGGTTGATCGTGATAGCCCACGGGTTCCGTTTCATAAACCGAAGACCTGGCGACTACCTCGCCGATCTGTCCTAAATGCTGGCACGCCGCATCCAGAGTTTTCGCGCGGTCACCCAAATTGGAGCCAAGCGCAATGTATGCCGTGGGCATCGAAGTGGCCCTAGCATACAGCGGTCGGGTTACGATGCCCTATGCGCATCGCCTTCTTTGGAGGCACCTTTGATCCGCCTCATTTTGGCCATATCGCCATCGCCCGTGCAGCCATCTCCCGGCTGGCGCTCGACCGGGTGCTAGTCGCGCCTGTCGGCACCCAACCGCTTAAGAGCGGGTCAGAACACTCTAGTTTCGAAGACCGTTTGGCGATGGTCAGGCTGGCGGTTGAAGGGGAGCCTGAACTCATTGCCAGCGATGTGGATGGCCCCTTGCCCGACGGCCGGCCTAACTATACGGTTGATACTCTCCAACGCCTGCGGAGTGAGCTTCAACCTTCGGACGCTCTGTTCTTCCTGCTCGGAGCGGACTCTTTCCTCACTTTGAAGCAATGGCATCGATGCGCCGACCTGCTGCTCTTCTGCGATTTCATCGTCGCCGGCAGGCCCGGGTTCTTACTGGAGCAAATCAACGCAGCCTTGCCCGGCGGAGTTGTTTCTACAAGAGAACAGCGGCAGGATGGGTACACCCGCTTCACTTTATCTGGGTCTTCCGGCCAAAGCTCGGCGCTCTTCCTCTTGCCTGATCTGGATCAGCCCATCTCAGCAACTGAAATTCGTGCCGCACTGGCCGGCGGAGCTGAGCAGCAGACCGTCCTGGCGCCGGCAGTTGCTGAATACATTCGCACCCATGGCCTCTACCGGTACCATAGGGACTGAGGAGACAGAATCGGATCGAATGGCGACAACGGAAACACGGCGCATGGTCTTGGCCGCTGCCGAGGCTTGTGAAGACAAAAAAGCTGAAGATACCCGAATTCTCGAATTGGACGCAGCGGACGCTGGTTTCACCGACTTTTTTCTCATTTCCAGTGGAGCCAACGAACGTCAGACACAGGCCATCGCTGATGAGGTAGAACTTCGTCTCAAGCGGGATTTTCAGACCTACCCCAACTCAGTCGAAGGACGGCGGCGGGGCGAGTGGATTCTCATGGATTATGTGGACTTCGTGGTCCACATTTTCCTAACTGAAAAACGCGCCTATTACGACATCGAACGCTTGAGAAAGTCGGCGCAAATAGTGGACCTTGATGAGCTGAAGGCAGTCCTGGTGAAAAAGACCGCAAGCGCACGCGCCAAACCAGCCAAAAAAATCGCGGCCAAGAAACCCCAAAAGAAGACAGCCAAGTCAGGCGCCGCAGCCCGGCAATCGGTTTCGCTGAACAAGGGCGAGAAGAGCCAGGTTTAACGCCTCAAATGCGCATGGGCATGATCACGTAACGATACCGGAAGTCATCGGCCGGATCTTCCGGACGCATTTGACCTGCCGATTGTGGATCCTTGAACTCTAGCCGCACCTCGCCATTAGGACCGATAGCGCGGAGAAAGTCGATCAGATAAGCGGAGTTGAACCCGACCACAATCGGGTCGAAGCTGTAGGGAGTTTCAATCGTGTCTTCCGATTCACCCGACTCAGTCGATGAAGAGGAAATCTTCATCTCATTCTGCTCCAGCCGAATTTTGATCGCCCCAGAGCGTTCGTCAGCGAATTGCGCTACACGCTGGATGGATCCCATTACCTCTTCGGTGCGGACCACCACAAATTTGTTGTTGTCTCTGGGCAAAACAGCTTCGTAGTTGGGGAACTGCCCTGTCAGCTTCCGGGTAGTCAACACGCGATGACCGAGACGGAAGAACAAGGTGTGCTCGTCGTCGAAAAAGTCGAGAAACTCCTCATCCGTATCGGCAAGCAAGGATTGCAGTTCTGCGAGTGCCTTTCGGGGAATCAGGGTCTTCTTCTCGCCGCTGATGTTCTTCAGGTTCTCGCCCGTCTTCTCTATATGTGCCAGGCGGTGTCCATCGGTGGCGACCATGGACAGTGACTCAGCCTTCAAAATCAGCAATGCGCCGTTAAGCGTGTAACGGGACTCCTCATTCGATATCGCGAAAATGGTCTTGGCGATCATGCTCTTGATCGAGGGTGCGGACAATTGGGTCAGACCGGCTTCCGGAAACTCAGGCACCTGGGGAAAGTTGGCCCGCGCCATGCCGACCATCTTGGTATTGGAGCGTCCGGACCGAATTTGCACCCAGTGGTTCTCCATCAACTTTATGGAGATGTCCCCGTCCGGCAGCAACTTCACATAGTCGAAAAGCTTGCGGGCAGGAATAGTGCAGGACCCCGGCTTTTTCACCTTCGCCGAACAAGAAGTCCGAATACTCTGGTCCAGGTCAGTGGCTATGATCGTGAGACGATCCGGGACGCCTTCTCCCTGGCCTGCCTCAAGGAGGAAATTGGAGAGGATGGGAATCGTGGTTTTTCTCTCCACCACGCTTTGCGTCGCACTTAGCTCACGCAGCAGATCCTGACGGCTTACGCTGATCTCCATCGTTGCGGCCCCGTGTGCTACTGCCCTCTCCTGCTCAACCCCCGCGCTAAGCATGGTATTTGCCCCCTTGTCATTTTGACTCACTCTACACCACAACGGAGCCAGCTGAGAATCTCGGCTCCGTGTACACCTGTGGATTCTGTGTACCCAAGGCTCTACTACTGCGAAACGTCCGAAACACCATTCCCCTTTAGTAGCAGTAATCGTTGACATCGGAAAAGTGGAAAGCGGTGGAAAAACCCACCAAGTGGCGGGGATGATCACGTTCCCGTTTTAGAAAACTGGGTTCCGGAAAAAATGAAAAGCAGGAAACGAGGCAAATTTCTCAAAGTTAAGTCCCGCTTTGCCACGGTCTCCACACACCCTCACGTGAAAGGCTGTGGATTGCGGCTGAGTGCTGTGCAAAGTGCGCTCTCAAGCAATACCTAGAAGGGTTTGCAGGAGACGATCTTTGCACAAGCAGGTTAAGGAGTCTTCTGCGGAGCTTTTTCCCACAGCTCCTGGTGACGGTCATCCGAGTAAAGAAGGCCGGTGACGCGACCGTCTGGTCCCTTCTCAAAGGTGAGGCGGGTGCTGCTGCCACTAGGGTAAAAAAACCTGTTTGGTTGTTCGGGCAAAAGCTCGACCTGATCCCCTGTGCGATTTCTGGACATCAATCGATTACCCTGTCGAAAGACTGTCACCTGAGTTACGCCGGCATCCACATATTCCCCTTGATAAGCGTCGTAGACATTTGGATCTAAGCGAATGGGAGGCGGATGGATGGGGATGATGCGCTTTTCAGAGTAAGGCTTACTGGTCGCTACATCCGGAAGGCGATGGGCGAGAAACCATTGGGGCAATTCCGGATCGCTGTATGCGCGGTCCCAGGCATTGTGGTGATAATTCGCATACTCCCAGAAGCGTACGTTGCCGCCTGCCGCGCTGAGAGCGGAAAACATGATCTGGGCCTGTGCCGGAGAAACCACTGGATCATCGGCCCCATGAAAAATCCAAACCGGGGTGCGGCCGATAGCCTTCACGTACTCCGGAACCAGTTCTGGCTCATGCCATCGGGCCGGTGCGTACGACCAGTAAATGCCTCCGCATACCGGAGCGATCGCCGCAAAACGCCCGGGATAATCCTTGGCAATTTCCCAAACCCCATACCCTCCCAGTGACATGCCGGTGAGGTAAAGACGCTGCGGATCTCCATGGAATTCCTTTATCTCGGCGTTCAACGCATCATTCGCCATGGTCATGATGTCGGAGTCGGTCCAGTGATGGTGGCTGTAGGGGACTTGGGGCATGACCACCACGAATGGCCAACGCTCGTAATGGGAGCGCAGTGCATTGGGTAAACCCACCTGAGTCTCATCGAGGCCATCAGACCCGCGCTCTCCGGATCCATGCAGGAAAAGAATCACCGGCCACTTCTTTTTTGGTGTCCAGTCCATAGGGAGGTAAACCACATAGTGATAGAGGGTTCCGTTGACGGTGATGGTGCGGTTGAGAAATCCGGTGTCCTGCGGGTGGGCGTAGGCAGGCTTACCCATGCCGGTAACCATACTCAGGACCACGGCAGCGAGCAGGTAACCAGTCAATCGAGCCAGATGGCGCGGCGACTCGAACTGAAACATAGACAAGATGAGCATACCGGGAGCGCCCGGAAGGTGGAAAGATCACGCGCAGGGGTGGTTCGGCCAACTGCTGGAGTTGAGGAGGGGGAGGACCTCCTCAAACAGAGAGAGTCTTTGCCGACGGTTCTGCCGAGACGATGGGGTTGCAGCCTTTTGTTGCGGCCCCAAACTACGCGAACTCAACCGTTGAGAGTCTCCAGCAATTTGTTGATGGTGCGATTGAGGTCCTTATCAGCACGGCGTTGTTCATCTATCTTGGCGATCGAATGCATGACCGTTGTGTGATGTTTACCGCCGAATTGCCTCCCGATCTCGGGAAGAGAGGCCTCGGTCATCTGCTTGGCTAGATACATGGCAATTTGTCGGGGGACGACCACAGATCGCGAATTGTTTTTTTGCTTCAGCTCGGCAACTCGCATGCCAAATTGTTCAGAAACAGCACGCTGAATCGCTTCGATGGTGATCTTCCGCACCTGGGTATCGATGAATTGCTTCAGGCACTGCTGCGTGGTCGGCAAAGTGAGCTCGGCGCCGTTGAGTCGGCACCACGCCAAAAGCCGAACCATCGCGCCCTCAAGTTCACGCACATTGGTGCGTACGTTCGATGCGATGAAAAGCGCAATGTCGGTAGGCAGCAGAACATGCTCGCTCTCTGCTTTTTTCTGCAGAATCGCGACTTTCGTTTCCAGGTCAGGCGGCTGGATGTCAGCGATCAGACCCCACTCAAAGCGGCTCCGCAGCCGATCCTCGATTTCCGGCAACTCCTTCGGCGGTCGATCGGAGGCAATCACGATCTGCTTCATGCTCTCGTGCAGTGCGTTGAAGGTGTGGAAGAACTCTTCCTGCGTCCGCTCCTTTTGCGCCAGGAATTGGATGTCGTCAATCAGCAGCAGGTCGACCGAGCGAA
>Ga0335073_10009860_pt1 | contig 13407 bp, 10 predicted proteins | sample Lox_Sample_22_FD_207093 | JGI IMG/M metagenome (GOLD analysis project Ga0335073, IMG submission 207093) | Soil microbial communities from Loxahatchee National Wildlife Refuge, Florida, United States - Lox_Sample_2.2 | ecosystem: Environmental > Terrestrial > Soil > Wetlands | place: USA...
CCGGTGGCGCTGGACTTGGGACGTTGCATTTTTTGCGCGGCGTGTGTCGAGGTTTGCCCGTCAAAAGCCATTACCCAAACCGGCGACCATCGAATGGCTGCGCGCCGGCGCGAAGACCTCAAATTGGGCGAGCCAGAGAAAGAACAGGTTCGTTTGGCCGCGGCGCTTGATGAAAAATTACGCAAACACTTTGGTCGCTCGCTGCGCCTGCGCCAGGTCAGCGCGGGCGGTTGCGCAGCTTGTGAAGCCGATACCAATGTCCTGGGAACGATCGGCTGGGACCTTGGTCGCTTCGGGATACAGTTCGTCGCCTCGCCCCGACATGCAGACGGACTACTGGTAACCGGCGCGGTATCAAAAAACATGGTGTTGGCGCTCCAAAAGGCATACGCCGCGGTTGCTGCGCCTAAAATCGTGATAGCCGTTGGGGCTTGCGCGATAGCTGGAGGCCCCTTTATTGGCAACCCTCAAATTTTGAACGGTGCTGCCTCAGTGGTTCCGGTTGATCTTTACATCCCCGGCTGTCCGCCCCACCCCTTGACAATACTCGATGGCCTGTTGCGGCTATTGGACCGACTGGGGAAACATCGGTCTGGAGGCAGGCAAAAATAATTCATTTGGCAGTTGACAGGTTTGGTGAGGTTTCGTAGTTTGGCAGGCGTCGGTAGTCCGTAAAAAGTCAATAAGCCGGTCGCCTCTTGAACTTTGCGAAAAAAGTCAAGGGGGACGGTTTTTTGTCGTTTATGTCGTCATCCGGTTTGAACAAAGAATTTTTGGTGCCCATGTAGCTCAGTTGGCAGAGCACGTCCTTGGTAAGGACGAGGTCATCAGTTCAATCCTGATCATGGGCTCCAGACAATTTGTAAAAGAACACACAACGAAAAAAAGTATATGGCAAAAGAGCAATTTCAACGAACGAAACCGCACGTCAACGTCGGTACTATCGGACACATTGACCACGGCAAGTCCACGCTGACTGCCGCAATCGTCGCTACGCAGGCGCGCAAAGGTCTGGCTACCCCCATTTCCTACGCCGATATTACCAAAGGCGGCACGGTGCGCGATGAAACCAAGACTGTGACGATTGCAGTGTCACACGTCGAATATCAAAGCGACAAGCGCCACTACGCGCACGTGGATTGCCCCGGCCACGCCGACTACGTCAAGAACATGATCACCGGCGCGGCGCAAATGGACGGCGCCATCCTCGTGGTGGACGCTTCCGAGGGGCCCATGCCCCAAACCCGCGAACACATCCTCCTGGCCCGCCAGGTGGGGGTTCCGGCTATCGTCGTTTTCTTGAACAAAGTCGACCTGGTCGATGACAAAGAGTTGCTCGACCTGGTGGAAATGGAAGTGCGTGATTTGCTGACCAAATATCAATTTCCGGGCGATAAAGCCGCTGTTATCAAGGGCAGCGCCAAAGCCGCCCTCGAAGCCAAGCCCGAAGGCGAAAAGGCCATTCAGGAATTGATGGAGGCGATTGACGCGCAAATCCCGCTCCCGACACGCGAAGTGGACAAGCCGTTCCTGATGTGCATTGAAGACGTTTTCACTATTGAAGGCCGCGGTACTGTGGTAACCGGCCGTGTCGAGCGCGGTGTTCTGGAGCGCATGGCGGAAGTTGAAATCGTCGGCCTGAAAGATACGCGCAAGACCGTGGCGACGGACATCGAAATGTTCCGCAAATTGTTGGACAAGGCGACTGCCGGCGACAACGTAGGCGTGCTGTTGCGCGGGACCACGAAAGCGGAAGTGGAGCGCGGCATGGTGTTGGCCAAGCCTGCTTCAATTACGCCGCACACGAGATTTAAAGCCGAAGTCTATGTGCTGTCGAAGGATGAAGGCGGCCGTCACACGCCGTTCTTTACCAAGTATCGCCCGCAGTTCTATTTCCGGACGTCGGATGTCACTGGAACGGTGACGCTGCCGCAGGGCGTCGAAATGGTTATGCCCGGTGATAACGTATCGGTGGAAATCGAACTCATCGCCCCAGTGGCCATGGAAAAAGGCCAGCGTTTCGCGATTCGCGAAGGCGGCCGCACTATCGGCGCGGGCCGCGTCAGCGACGTGATGAAATAAGGCGAGTTTTTGAAGCGGGAGGCGGAGATGAATCTCTCTGTCTCCCCTTTTGTCCGAAGCTTGCCGAGCCAAAGCGTGGCGGCGGAAGAAATGAGTGAGCCGCGCCGTAGCGAAGCCAAGCCGGGCCGAATACGGCAGTAGCTCAATTGGTAGAGTAGCGGTCTCCAAAACCGTTGGTTGGGGGTTCGATTCCCTCCTGCCGTGCCACTTTGGAATTTGAGATTCGCCAGAGGGGAGAGGTGGCAGAGTGGTCTATCGCGGCGGTCTTGAAAACCGCTTTGGCGTAACAGCCAACGGGGGTTCGAATCCCTCCCTCTCCGCCACCTGAGCGGCGAAGATGGCAGATGGCGGGCCGGTATAATGTGATTTGATATATATTGTTTATTTGTGAGTGAATTGATTATAATTCTGGTTTGTGGCGTTTTCGCGGCGGCGGTCTTTGGCCTGATCTGGCGGAAGGGCTACATCGAGCGTCTGAACGTGTTTTTTAAGGAAACATGGCATGAATTGAAGCCAGGTCGTTGCTCGTGGCCCACATGGACCGAATTGCGAGGCTCGACGGTCCTGATCGGGGTCACGATCGCGTTGCTGGGCGTGTTTGTTTTTGTGCTGGATTTGATTTTTAACCGGATTTTTACGAAAGTTCTTTAATAACACATGCGGAGCCAATGGTTCATCGTGCAGACGCTTTCCGGCCAGGAACAAAAGGTCAAGGAAAGTATCGAAAAGCGCATCAAGACTGAGGAAATGCAGGACACCATCAAGGAAGTCCTGGTTCCAATGGAAAAGGTCGTGGATGTGCGCGGCGGCAAGAAGACCGTGACCAGCCGCAAGCTTTGGCCGGGCTACGTGTTTGTGGACATGATTTTGCTGGATGAAGACCGGCGCGTCATTGAAAAGCCCTGGTATTTTATCAAGGAAACCCAAGGCGTCATCGGTTTTTTGAGCGATCCGCCCCAGCCGACGCCTTCGGAGGAGGTCGATGCGATTAAAGTGCAGATTTCGGCCTCGGAGGAAACCGAACGGCCCAAGGTCAATTTTGAAGTGGGCGAGACGATTAAGATTAACAACGGCCCCTTCCTCAATTTTAGCGGCGTGATCGAGGAGATTGACCCCACGCGCGGCAAATTGAAGGTGACTGTGAACATTTTTGGACGCAATACGCCCGTGGAATTGGAGTATTGGCAGGTGGAAAAAGCGTGATACGTTGAACTGTTTCAACGTTTCGACATTTTAACGATTTAGCGAGAACGATATGGCGAAGAAAGTGACAGGACAAATTAAGTTGCAGATCCCGGCCGGCCAGGCAAACCCGGCTCCGCCGGTGGGCCCGGCTCTGGGCCAGCACGGCGTGAACATCATGGCCTTCTGCAAGGAATTTAACGCGGCGACCAAGAGTGACGCAGGACTGGTGATCCCTGTCGTAATCACGGTTTATCAGGATAAGTCGTTTACGTTCATCACCAAATCGCCACCGGCGTCTGTGCTGCTCAAAAAAGCCGCCGGCATCACCGCAGGTTCCAAGACACCGAACAAGGAAAAAGTTGGCAAAGTCACCCGAAAACAAGTTTTGGACATCGTCAAAATGAAATCCAAGGATATGAACGCGACGTCCGAAGAAGCGGCATTCCGGGTCATTTCCGGCACGGCTCGAAGCATGGGGATTGAAGTCGTCGGTTAGAATCACAAACAAAGCGGGAGAGCTTTCGGCTCGTTTGTACCGCACCAAATAACAATGGCAAAAAAACACAGTAAACGGTTCAACAAAGCCCTCGATGCCGTGGACGCGAAGAAGTCTTATCCGCTGAAGGAAGCGGTGGGCGTCCTGGCCAAATTCCCAAAAGCGAAATTTAACGAAACCATTGATCTGGCATTCCGCCTGGGTGTGGACCCCAAGCAATCGGACCAAATGGTTCGTGGCACCGTGCCTCTGCCTCACGGCAGCGGTAAAACGGTGCGCGTGCTGGTCTTCGCCAAAGGCGGAGGGGCGGACGCCGCCAAGGCGGCCGGGGCCGAATTTGTCGGATTCGAGGACATGATCAAGCAGTGCAATGAGGGGTGGGCGGAATTTGACGTGGCCATTGCCACGCCCGAGGCCATGGTGGAAGTCCGCAAGCTGGGTAAAGTGCTTGGACCTCGCGGCTTGATGCCCAATCCCAAAACAGGGACGGTGACTGATGACACAGCCAAGGCGGTGAAAGAAGTGAAAGCCGGCCGTGTCGAATTCAAGACAGACAAAGCCGGAAATGTGCACGTGGTCGTGGGCAAAGCCTCGTTCAAGCCCGAACAAATCGAGGAAAATGCGCGCGCGGTGATTGAAGCCGTGGCCAAGGCCAAACCACAAAGCGTCAAAGGCCAATACCTGCAAAGCTGCACATTATCGGCCACGATGAGCCCGGCTGTACGGGTGGACGTCCGCGAATTCGCGGCAGCGGCTTAACCGTTTCAACGTTTAACATTTTAACGAATCACGAACTATGCGTGCTGAAAAACAGATTTTGACAAAGGAATACGCCGCCCGGCTGAACGCGTCGCCGTTCTTCATTGTGGTCGGCTACCAGGGCCTCAAAGTGACGCACCTGACCGAGCTTCGCAAACGCCTGACGCAGGCGGGAGCCGAAGTTCATGTGGTCAAAAACTCAATTTTCCGGATTGCCGCCAAAGAAGCAGGTGTAGCCGAATTAAACGGCTCGCTCGCTGGCCAGATGGCCGTGGTGACCGGGCAAAAAGACATCTCCAGCGCCGCCAAAGCGCTGAAGAATTTTGCGGCTGAATTTGACAAGTTAAAGGTCAAATTCGGTTACTTGAACAATCAACGCCTGGAAGAAACCGGTATCATTGCCATGGCGGATTTGCCGAGCCTCGACGTGCTGCGCGCCAAAATCCTGGGCCTGCTCAACGCCCCGGCCACCAGGCTCGTGACGCTGATCAATACTCCGGCCACGCAACTGGCGCAGGTTATCAAGGCGAAAGTGGAGAAGGGTTAACAGATTTTCGATTTGAAATTCGTGATTTCAAATCGGGAAAGCAAACGAACAACAACGTAACAACGTAAATCGTCGGTTCGCGGCCCGCGAACTCAATCCTGCCGGGGCTTCGGCAGACGACGAGACGAAAGAAAGGTAGAAGTACTAAAATGGCTGAGATAGCAAACCTCGTAGAGGAATTGAGCAAGTTGACAATTATTGAAGCGGCTGACCTGGTCAAACAACTGGAAGCCAAATGGGGGGTTTCCGCCGCCGCGCCCGTCGCGGTTGCGGCCGCTGGCGCTCCGGCTGCCGGAGGCGGTGCCGCGGCTCCCGCCGCTGCCGCCAAGGACACGTTTGACGTGATTCTGGCGTCCGTTCCGGCGGACAAGAAGATCGCCGTCATCAAGGCTGTTCGGGAAGTGAAAGCCGGCCTGGGCCTGGCTGAAGCCAAAGCCCTCGTCGAAGGCGCGCCCAAGCCCGTGCTGGAAGGCGCCAACAAGGCCGACACCGATAACGCCAAAAAGAAGCTCGAAGAAGCTGGCGCAAAAGTGGAAGTCAAGTAATATATACCCTGGTGGGACAGAGCCATCGGGCCTGTCCCGCCGGGGATTTTTTTGGGGAAATTTAAAAGTTACGAAACAGTTTAAAAAAGGAAAATTTGCCGTGACAAGTTCGCCGTTGAACGCGGCGCGCTTGTCTATTGTCGTTTAACAAACATCGAATCGTCCTCGTCCTCACGGGCGCGAGGATGAGATGATAAAATCAAAGGTCCAAAATGCCATCGCGAGTCACTGAAAGAATCAACTTCGGCAAGATTAAAGAAATCATTTCGCCGCCGAACATGATCGAATTGCAGACCAATTCCTATAAGGAATTTCTGCAGGCCGACACCACGCCAAAACGCCGTGACAAGCACGTCGGGCTCGAGGCCGTTTTCCGGGAGGTATTTCCCATCGAAAGCTACGACACCAAGTGCGTCCTGGACTATGACTCCTACGAAATCGGCGAGCCGAAAGTGGATTGGCTCGAATGCCTTCGTGAAGGCCTGACCTACGGCGCGCCCCTCTATGTCACGTTCCTTCTAAAGGAGGAAAGCAAAAGCGCGAAGGAAGAAAAAGTGTTCATGGGCGAATTGCCGCTCATGACGCCGCAGGGCACGTTTGTCATCAATGGCGCCGAGCGCGTCGTCGTTTCGCAACTGCATCGCTCGCCCGGCATCGCCTTCGAAGCCGCGCAGCACGCCAACGGCAAAATGCTCCACAGCTTCCGCGTCATTCCCGACCGCGGCTCGTGGTATGAGGCCCAGTTTGACACCAGCGATCTGCTCTACGTTTTCCTGGACCGCAAGAAACGCCGCCGGAAATTCCTGACGACCACGTTTTTCCGCGCCTTGAGCTTTCTCGACCACGATGACAAGGAAAAGGGCAAGGGCAAGGACAACGGCGGAAGCGTTCGCGGCACCGACGAGGAGATCCTGAAGCTCTTTTACGAAGTCGAGGAACTTTCCGTGAAAGACGCGGAAAAGCTCGAAAATTTGCCGAATTATGTTTTGATTCAGGACGCGACTGATGAGGCAAAAGGCCTCGTCGTTGCCCGTGCCTTCGAGCCGCTTTCCAAGGCGGCTGTCAAGCAGATTGCCGAACTGGGCGTCAACAAAATCAAGGTCGTGGACACGTCGGTGGATGAAGGCATCATGATTAAATGCCTTAAGAAAGACCCGGCCAAGAATGAAGACGAAGCGTTGAAGGACATTTATCGTCGTTTGCGTCCGGGCGATCCGCCCACCGCTGCAAATGCGCGCGCATTGCTGCGCCGCCTCTTCTTTGATCCCAAGCGCTATGATTTGGGCCGTGTTGGCCGTTATAAAATCAATCAAAAACTTGGTCTCAAGGAAAATGACTCACGCATCCTCACCAAAGAAGATTTGGTGGCGGCCACCAAATATCTGCTCCGCCTCAAAAAGGGTGAGGGCAGCCTGGATGACATCGACCACCTGGGCAGCCGCCGCATCCGCACCGTGGGCGAATTGCTCGCCAACCAGTGCCGCGTCGGTCTGGCCCGCACCGAACGCCTCGTCAAAGAGCGCATGACCCTCTTCGACCAAAGCGTGGAAGCCATGACGCCGCAAAAGCTCATCAATCCCAAAGCGCTTTCGGCCGTTATCCGCGATTTCTTTGGACGTTCGCAATTGTCGCAGTTCATGGACCAGATCAATCCGCTTGCGGAATTGACCCACAAGCGCCGTTTGTCGGCCCTCGGGCCCGGAGGTTTGAGCCGGGACCGCGCGGGTTTCGAAGTCCGTGACGTGCATCCCTCTCACTATGGACGCATTTGCCCGATTGAAACGCCTGAAGGTCCCAACATCGGCCTGATCGCATCGCTGGCCACCTTCGCGCGCATCAACGATTTCGGCTTTCTCGAAACGCCCTATCGTAAGGTCAAGGACGGCCGGGTGACCGATGACATCGAATATCTGACTGCCGATCGCGAGGAACAATACATCGTCGCACAGGCCAATTCGCCGATCGACGGCCGCGGTCATTTCACGACCGAGCGCGTCGTCTGCCGGGCACGCGGCGAATTCGTAGACGTCGAGCCGGCGCGCGTGGATTACATGGACATTTCGCCCAAGCAGCTTGTGTCCGTGGCCGCCAGCCTGATTCCGTTCCTCGAGCACGACGACGCCAACCGCGCGTTGATGGGCTCGAACATGCAACGCCAGGCCGTCCCTCTGCTCGTGACCGAATCGCCCTTTGTGGCCACTGGCCTCGAAGACCGCGTCGCGCGGGATTCCCGCGCCGTGGTCGTGGCCGAAGATGCCGGCAAAGTCGCCTCCGTCACCGGTGACCAAATCATCATTACGTCCGACGGCAAATTGCCCGAGACGAAAAAGAAGATTAAGCACGATCCGGAGAAGGGCGTTTGGGTCTATCCCATCCGCAAGTTCATGCGTTCCAACGCGGCGACCTGCATTAATCAAAAGATCCTCGTCCACAAGGGCGAGCACGTCAAGAAGAGCCAGGTCATTGCCGACGGTCCATGCACCCAGAACGCTGAATTGGCGCTGGGCCGCAATGTGCTCGTCGCCTTCATGCCCTGGAACGGTTATAACTTCGAGGACGCCATCCTCATCAGCGAAAAAATTGTCAAGGAAGACATCTTCACTTCGATTCACATTGATGAATTTGAAGTGGCCGCGCGCGATACCAAACTCGGTCCCGAGGAAATTACTCGCGACATCCCCAACCTGGGCGATGAAGCGCTCAAAAATCTCGGCGCCGACGGCGTCATCCGAGTGGGTGCGGAAGTCAAACCCGGCGACATCCTCGTCGGCAAAATCACTCCGAAATCCGAGACGGAATTGGCGCCGGAAGAGCGTCTGCTCCGGGCGATCTTCGGCGAGAAAGCCGCCGACGTCAAAGATACGTCGCTCAAAGTCCCCTCCGGGACCTATGGCATTGTTATGGACGTGAAAGTCTCCTCGAAGAAGGAAGGCGAAAGGACCACCCGCTCCGCCGCCAGCGAGGAAAAACGGCACGCCAAACAAATCGAAGACGATCACAAGAAGAAAGTCGGCGAATTACAGGACCAGTTGACTGAGGCGTTGAGCAATATTTTGCTCGGCGAGAAAATTCCGCTGGACGTCGTGAATTCGGAGACCGGCGAAATCATCATCCCGGCCAACCGCAAGATCACCAAGACGCTTCTGCGCAAGCTCGCGATCGTCTATGATCGGATTGAGATCGATCCCTCGCCCATTCGGAACAAGATCACCGAAATCATCGGCCAGTTTAAGAAGAAATTCGACGACGTGCAGATGCAGTACGATGAAGAGATCGAACGTGCCGAGGCCGGCGAAGGCGCCGAAAGCGGTATCGTCAAGTCCGTCAAGGTCTATATCGCCTCCAAGCGGAAACTGTCCGTGGGTGATAAAATGGCCGGACGGCACGGCAACAAGGGCGTGGTTGCCCGCATCGTCAAGGAAGAAGACATGCCCTTCCTCGAAGATGGGACGCCCGTGGAAATCGTGTTGAACCCGCTGGGCGTGCCCTCGCGCATGAACGTGGGGCAGGTGTTGGAGACGCACCTGGGCTGGGCGGCCAAACTGCTGGGCTTGAAATTCGCCACGCCGGTGTTCGACGGCATCCGTGAAAAGGACATTCGCAATTACCTGAAAGAGGCCAAACTGCCCGAGCACGCCAAGACCATCCTGTACGATGGCCGCACTGGCGAAGCATTCGACCAGGAAATCGTCGTTGGCTACATCTACATGATGAAGCTGGGACACCTCGTGGCCGACAAAATCCATGCTCGCGCTGTCGGACCTTATTCCCTCGTTACTCAGCAGCCGCTGGGCGGCAAGGCGCAATACGGCGGCCAGCGCTTCGGAGAAATGGAAGTGTGGGCCATGGAAGCCTATGGCGCCGCTTACACACTTCAGGAGCTGCTCACCGTCAAATCCGACGACGTCCAGGGGCGTACCCGCATCTATGAAAGCATCGTCAAAGGCGATAACGCGCTTGAGGCTGGCATCCCCGAATCGTTCAACGTGCTGGTCAAGGAAATGCAATCCCTCGGCCTGGACGTCAAAGTGGGTTATTCGAACCCGATTGAACATTCCGGGAACGGCCAGGGCAACGGCGAAGCCGCCGCCGCGCTGACGGCGGCGTAAGCCATTCAAAAATTAATAGCGAAAACTGGACCGCGCCGTGAGTCAATCACGGCGCGGTTTCTTTTTTCCCCACCCGAAATGAATCGTTACGGAGTGGCAATTATTGACAGCCCTTTTTGGATTCCTTCGCGTCCGATCCGTTTCTGCCCCGCAATCTTTCAGCGCTTCAACGTGCCGAAACTTCTATTTTCCATTCCCCCTGGCCAGGCGGACGGGGGCGGCGCCCAATTGCATTTCCTCTTCAGCGGTTTTTATTAGCGGAAATACAATTGAGAACACCGCCCCTTTTCCTTTGCCCAGACTGGCCGCATGGATGGAACCAGAGTGCAGTTTTACCAACTTGCGTGAGATGGCCAGTCCGAGTCCCAAGCCGCCCATACCGTGCCCGCCTTGCGAAAACTTATCAAATACGGTTCGAATCTCCTCGGGGTTCATTCCGATGCCGGTGTCCGAGATTTTGACGACGAGTTTCTGATGGGCGAGCGAGTCCGTTTCGACGGTGATTTGCCCAAGGTTGCCCGTGAACTTCACCGCATTTTTCATTACGTTCCAGAAAATTTGTTTCAAGCGCACGGCGTCGCCCAGGACTTCATGCCGTGCCGCTTTGAAATGCAGTTTCAGAAAAATGTGTTTGTGTTCAATTTCCGGATCAATGATCGAGACGACATCCTGGAGAATGTTGTGGACGTCCACAGGGTTGCGGTTAAGTGTCAGTTTGCCGCTGGCGATCCGCGTCAAATCCAGGAGATCGTCAATGAGCCGCGCTTCCGTTTCGATGTTCTTGCAAATGGCGTCGAAATCCTTCCGTACCTGTGATGGCAATTCGTTATTGTGCGCGCCGTCACTGGCCAGGAGGAGAGCCGGGTTCAGCGGGGTCCGCAGTTCGTGAGATAAAATAGCCAAAAACTGGTCTTTAGCACGGTTGGCCGCCTTCTCCCGAGCCAACCATCTCACCAGTTTCTTTTCGTGTTGCTTGCCCATACCGGTGTCCATAATTCAATTCCGCCTTGCTTGCCACGCCTGTTCGCCCCGTCGAACAGCGTTCCTTTTTGTTCAGGGAGGCTGTCGGGCAATTAAAGAAATTCTTCTTTTGCCCGGTTGCCTGCCTAAAGGATTCACTCAACCGGCAGGCGGGGCAACTGGACTTTAGGCCAGCGCAAAAAAACGTTTTAACTATTCAAAAGAAGGCTTTAAAGATTAAATATTCAGGCTCGCCGCTACCCGGACCAGTTCCGCCACGGAGTTTACCTCCATTTTTTGCATGACGTGCGCGCGGTGAAATTTGATCGTCTTTTCCACAGTATTCAGTTCGGCGGCGATCTGTTTATTGAGCTTGCCCGCCACGACCAGTGCCAGTACCTGCCGCTGCCGGGGTGTCAGCGATTCATAACGCTCGCGCAGTTTCTGCAGCTTCGCTTTTTCTTGCCGGACGACGCGGTCCCGCTCTATGGCCTGCTTAATCGAGTCCAGCAGGTCCTGGTCACGAAATGGTTTGGTCAGAAATTCAATCGCCCCTGCCTTGATCGCCCGAACGGACGTCGGAATGTCTCCATGCCCGGTGATGAAAATGAGGGGGATATCCATCCCTGAGCTGGCCAGTCTTTGTTGCAGTTCAAGCCCGCTTAATCCCGGCAGAAACACGTCCAGCACGATGCAACTGGTCGTTTCCGGGTGCTTGCAATTCAAAAAGTCTGCGGCGTTCGCGAAACTTTGGACCCGGTGCCCCGCCGCGCGAATCAACCGGTTCGCCGAGCGCCGGAATGACGCGTCATCGTCAATAACAGTTATCAGTGAATTGCCTTCAATCATGGTTCCTTTGATGGCTCCGCGGGCAATAGACAGGAAAAAGTCACTCCCCCGGATCCGGCTGATTTTGCCCAGAGGCGGCCTCCGTGAGCTTCCACGATGGAGCGGCTGATTCGCAGTCCCATGCCCATCCCCTGCGGTTTGGTGGTGTAAAAGGCTTCGAAGATGCGATCTTCGTCGCCCGGTGGAAAGCTAACGCCGTTGTCGTGGACCGTAATCAACGCGGCAGGCCGCAGGTTCAGTTGGTCCGGTTCTCCAGAGATCGTCAGAACCCGCCGGGTTCCTTCAGCCCGGGCCATCGCCTCGATGCCGTTGATGACCAGATTTAGAAACACCTGTTGCAGTTGAACGCGGTCGCCCAGGACCCGCGGCAGGCCATCCGATAGTTTTGTGCGAACCTCGATGGAATATTTGTCCAGTTCATGCCGGGCCAGTACAATGACATCGGCAATAATTGACTTTAGCTGCAATGCGGTTTTTTCCGATGGCGCCCGTTTTGTCAATGCGCGAACACGCGCGACGATGGCATTGGCGCGATTGGCGTCCTCGACGATGTCTGTAAGGGCTTCTCGCATTTCCGGGGACTCGGCGGGCTTGTTTGCCAGCAGGCGCAGGCACAGGTTGCCGTTATTGACGATGGCCCCCAATGGCTGGTTGATTTCATGTGCGATGGAAGCAGCGAGCTCTCCCATTGTCGTCAGGCGCGCCACGTGCGCCAGTTCGCTCTGCAACTTTTGCATCGCAGGTTCAGCCGGTCCGGGCTCGGTCGTGGTGGCTGTCGTTTCCATTAATCTCCCCAATCCCTGCAATGCCATCTGTACGCGAATCAAGTCACGAATACAACCCTGCAACCATTTGACTTCCTGATGGCGAATTGATGCCTTGCTGTGCACTTCAATTTGTGTATGGAACCTGTCCATTCTGAGAATTTCGAGTTTGATGTTTGTCTGCTAAAAGCAGGCCCGGCGGCGGGTACGCGTCGACTATGACAATGGCAATGATAACGGACGATGCGCGCCTGTAGCCCATACATACCCAGTGGCAGCATTTTATGGACCGTGGAAGAATTCGACGCAGAAGGGAAACTGATAGGTCCGCCCCCTCCCAACACGTACGATTCCACTTAATTGAATCCTCATAAGTCCTTTCCCGGTTTCGAGTTACAACGGCCATTGGCAGTGTCTTCTCAAAACCCACAATAGGACAATGAGGCCTGCTCCTGATACTGGACTTTGGTCCTGTATCGGTCTTATCCCGGCCCCTAATAACCCAGGCGCTCGGAGAATGTGTGGCTTTGTGCAACACTCGAGATCCTTGCCGACCGCATGCCTCTAAGAGATACCGTAACCGTACGCATCCGCGCCAAAAATGCAAGTGATTTCCAGTTTCTCAATTCGGCCCTCAGATGATGGTTTTGGGCCTTCCGCTGTCAGTTCTTTGTCATCAAGATGCAGAGGCGATGAAAATGTTTTTGAAAAATTGAAAAACTCCAAAGCGCATTGACTTTATTCTCAAGACTTTGGATTTTTAAGCTGGAATGAGCATCTTTCAAAAGTCAAACCGGCGCATCGCCGTTTTGGCCCTGGTCATTTTTGTGCTGGATCAGTTGACCAAATTGCTGGTCTTGCACTCGCTCGAACCCGGTGACGAAAAAATCGTGATTCCCGGATTTTTCAAGTTCGTCCATTGGGGCAACACCGGCGCCGCCTGGAGCCTGTTCAGCGGCAACAATGGCGCTCTCGTCCTGGTCGCGCTTCTCGCCGGTGTGGCCCTGTTCCTGACCCGGCATCATTTTGACTCGCACCGGCTCATCGGCCAGGTCGCCTTTGGGCTCATCTTTGGCGGCATTGCCGGAAACCTCTTCGATCGCCTGGTTCG
>Ga0335073_10009861_pt1 | contig 13406 bp, 11 predicted proteins | sample Lox_Sample_22_FD_207093 | JGI IMG/M metagenome (GOLD analysis project Ga0335073, IMG submission 207093) | Soil microbial communities from Loxahatchee National Wildlife Refuge, Florida, United States - Lox_Sample_2.2 | ecosystem: Environmental > Terrestrial > Soil > Wetlands | place: USA...
GTGTGGATGTAGGCTATTCCCCCTCCAATTATGATTGTGCAAATCCATCCCCCGATGAATCCCTCCACTGTCTTTTTCGGAGATAATTGAATTAGAGGTGTTCGCCCCCAGATCATTCCACATACGTATGCAAATATGTCGTTTGTAATGACTAGACAGACTGGGAGGAAGAACCAGATTAGTCCCTCGAAGATGGAGTTGACGATGAAGTGCGCTTGGAAGACTACGAGGAGGAGAGTCATGTGTGTCCAACAGAATTGAGTAAATTGGTAAGTATATGACCCGGGTGTCAACGTCATGACGAAAAATACGAAACCTGCAATGGTCAGCATGTTTGCATAGCGAGCTAGGAGGAAAGAGTAGTACCAATGAGGTAAAGGACTGATGAGATGAAGCGATGGTGGATTGCAAAGTAGAGGAAATACTCGTCGACAAATACAATATGCTTGAAATAGTATATCAAGCTCTCACCATACAGAAAGAACATTGTCGTAGCGAGAAAGTACCTAAGAGTGAGATACCGGACACACAAAACACAGAAGGAGGGGAGATACCAATTGAGAACTTTGAAGAAGGGAATGTTCTTTTCTCTCGCTGGAACACTTGCCAGTGCAATAACTTCCTTATACACCACAATCTGTATAACCGTCACCAACGCAATCACATACATATGTCCCAAAGCCAATATCGTAAAGAATCCCGCCAACAAGATAAATGTCCACAACGTCCTCACTTTAAAATTAACAACTTTCTTTTTCCGTTCTTCGGCAGCAACAACAGTTTCATCTTCAATAATCACAGGCGGAGGTGGCTTCAGCAATTAGTCTACATCCTTTCCAAAAGAAAGCACCTTATTTAGAGAAGCAACACTCGGTTTCCGTTTTGGCTGTCCCAAATTTCCATTTTTAAGTCTTGGCGATGGAGGCACTGCTGTGGATGTCGGTGCATTTCGACTGCTGTTTGAAGCTGTTGAGGTGACCGATTCTGCATCAGACCCTCTATGGACTTTTGATCTGTGCTTTGGCATTGAGCTCACTTGAATGACTCGGAGACAAGGCTCGACTTTTTACTCACTGTCTTTTAGGTTGTCTCGGCAGTCCTTTTGTCAACGTGGTACTCCACAGTCCAAGAGAAAAGGCAGTAAAAAAGGTTATTTACCAGCTTCGGTATTTCGTCACCATTCGCGGACAGACTTGAGTCCCCAGAAAGTTCTCAAAGGGTCTCGCAGATCCTCAACTCCTTCCAAACGTACTCATGTTCACCGTAGCTTCACAGCACATAGCAGGCAAGTTTCCCTCCCTGTTTTCGTAACATTGTGTTCTGGTCTATGATTAATACTGTTATCCTTATACTGACCTAACCTGGCATGGTCTCTCATCATGTTATGGTTTGAGTGGAGGCGTAATCTTCTCTATGAGACCTGTCTCAATTAAGACATTTCTTTCTGCTTTCTTTTCAAACACGCTAATGAGTGAATAGATTCCCGAATCCAAGTCTGCTGTAATATCCAAATTGGCACAAGAAAGTCGAAAAACATGTCGGTGAAACTACCAAAGTCCTGAGGACTATTCAAGGACGGCCACAAATCTCTAAAATAGCACAGAAGCAAATTGGTAAGTGTATGATTCGGGTGCCAACGTCATAACAAAAATGTTCTTGATACAAAGAGTACAATATCATATGCATTCAACAATTAGAAACTCGTGGCTTCATGAACTTCTTTTTTCGAATGAATACTGATTGCGGTAACTTTGAGTATTCCAACCCATCAACTCTGCATATTGGTCATTACCTATCTCTGCGATATCACTAATACTTGTCAAACGCCTCCCTTCCAAAAACGCCTCAAACGAGTGACTCCAACGAAACCTCGTAAGATACCAATTAAAATTAAAAAAATTTCTCATAGCTCCTCCATCGTTTCCTGTACTTTCGACTTTTCCTTACGAGTGAAAACAGGATTGGGTTTCAAGGGAATATACATCTAACGATCAGCTTGGATTTAGAACGAAAGACCTCTTCAGTTAAAACTCTCATTGGTATATCGCTCGAATTCTTAAACATCATAGCGTTGCATTTGATCTCACAAAGGGCACGAAAGCCACCACAACCCCAGACAAAAGGAGATTCGTCATGTCTAAACCTTTCCGACTCGAGACAATATGTTGTAGCAGCCTTGACTTTGTCCGCAAGACTGACTTTGCCCTGTCCAAGCTCGTCCATCTCATCCAGAGCAGTCCCTAGTCGGCCGCCAATCTTAACGGCAGAATACTTACTGTAGAGCTCATCCTATTGTCAGGATTGCACTACTGAGACACTTACTAATCGAACTTCGTCCATTTTGCTCGAAGCTCTTCTGAATCTCTTTTTTGGTGACGACTTCTTGGGGGAGCAATCCTCAATTTCTTTCTGTTTGTATTGTCCGTTTATCCTAGATGCGTGGATTTCCGCCCATTCGCCCTTCAGATTCCTGAGCTCGTCTTTTAATTTCTCCATTGCTTCTCCATCCTTCCTCATGGCTCTTTTGTAAAACTCGAGTATGTCTTTATCCAGTGGAATTGGATTACCACCTCCGACATTCTTATTGAAGATGCCAAGCACCTCGTTTTGAAACGTTGGGATGACGAACAGAACAAGTACGTCCATGACATGATTTGAAAGAGAATTCCGACTCTCTCCAATTCCCTTTTTATATTCAGGGCGTCTAGTTCTCAAAGAACCCAAAAGTTGAGTCCATTTGTCGGTTCTCAAACGGATTCCTTGTTTAGGAGCATCCACGAGTCTCGCAGCCAATCTGGCAAGAGTAATTGCTTGGGGATCTTCATGCGAGTTCTTCGTATAGACCAAATCAGTGTGTAGGTCATTGCATTGTCCCAACGGAATATCAACAAGTGAATTCGTGATTCCGTAATTAACAAAGTCGTCTGCAAGGGATACGCCGATACTAATGGTTTCCACAGATCGTTTGTCTTCGTCAAAGTATTCTGAGACGAAATTCGCGGGTTCCTTTGCGAATTGAATATCTTTATTTTGGAATGGAGTGACTAATCTCTCATCCCAACAGGTCCAAACCTACGAGTTAGAGTCAGATGGAATACAACTTTACCCAATCGCCATCATAGTCGCCGCCTGACAGGAGGGATAACTTGCTCTGAGCGCCTTTTGTAGAAAATATGATGACATTTGTCAAATGTTTCAATTCTGTAACGTCCACAGCCTGAACCTTCTGAACATCGGTCGGTAGTAATGCCGGATTCTACAGTAAACAACGACACATAAGGGGAATTACCCGTGCGACTAGTACATCGCCTGTAATGCAATAACAGCTCATCCCAGTATCCGCATCCTGAAAAGGTTGACTGAATCGAATTGATACTTGATTCTCCTCCAGAACCCCCGTGTCATCCGCAATACACATCATGGTGGCAGACTTTGAGACCAATATATGCATTTTGTCAGATAACTTTTCGGTGGCGTTTTTTAATGCCCAACGAACTTTCTCCCGAAGAAAATAATTCGTCCTGGGTAGGAACCCAGATTCCAACAAACTGACAACAGCTTCATGTAACATGGTGGGAACTCCAGCCTCATTGTAGGTGATGCAATATGGTTCTTGAAGAGCGTCTTCTCCAGTGTTTGAATCATTATAGGTCGAACCATTGCATCGCATATCGTAAATGTTGGCTAGAGAAGCAATCCAATTCCGCAACAATATTGGATTGTCCAAATAGGTGTTTACTACGCCTAATGTGTTCTCCAGATGGTCTTCTAGGAGTTGTTGGAACACGGAAGTTGGTACACCGCAATGCGACAAGATTCCAATGAATTGAGTATTGATATTACCTCCTGGTTTCACGGAAACCACATTGCAAACATCCTAATGTTAAACATTATTCATATGTCCTGAGATACCAGAGTTCGCAAAGTTGGATCCTCAAAGATAGTTGATTCGTACTTGTATTTGAGTTGAGACTCTCGAATCTCGACCCATATGTCATCTGACGCAGGATCAGACAGAGGATCAATATACCACACCCCCTTGGCGCCTCCAATTCTCGCTTGGACAGCAGTGGGAGTTTCTTCCAACGCTAAAATATCAGACTTCCAAAGCGTTTTGAACACCGCCGGACTCGCTTTCGCACATCCATCAGTCATACATTCGCCAGTCTCTGAGGAAACATCCCGTACAAGTCGAATTTGTTCTGGTGAGAAGACAAGCGTTGCAGTCGTTGAAGAGAGCGACAATGAAATTCGAGACCACAATTTGGGCGCTGCAGTACCTCGATTCTTTTTCAGAGAAATAAGCCACTCATACAACCCTGCAAGTGAGATTTCGCGACCTTCTAAACCAGCACCATGCGTCGCAAAATAATGCGCTGAATAAGTTTCTGATTCTTTCTTCCGCAGGAAAAATAGTCTATATTCTCGTCCGCATATGCTTAATGGCTGTTTGAGAAATGCGGCAATCTTTTCTGTAGCGGATTTATTCTCTGCACGAATGAACTCTTTACCAATCGAAATATTTAGAAATCTGTCGGCGCCAAATTTTCTATATGCGCGTCGTGACGAGGAAATCCGCATTGGATGTGGTGTCAATGTAAACTTTGCACCTGTGGAGGAAAACGCTAAACCGAGATGAACACGGCCCGAATACCATCCTTCATCTTTTCCCAAAGTATCCCATACCATATTTGACGACTTTGGAGGCATACTAAATCGGGGTGTGGTCGCGAGTTCAAAGTCTCCAAGAAGCGCATCCATTTCTTGTTTTATTTCCAAGGCGCAGGATTGTAGAATTTTCCATAAAGTCTTGGGATTCTGAATATTTTCTTGTAAGGAGCGTGCGACTCTTCCGAATTGCTCGATTTCCAAGGAATTGTGATGCGCGATCCGAGAGACTTCCCAATCGACCGAAAAGGGAAGTTTCCCGAAAACGTACCTGTGGGAAGTATCGAGTGCAGAGGTAGACGTGGGGAAGACAGGAGGAGGGAGCATTTCAGCTTGCAGACGCAGTTGAAAACTCGACACGATTGTATTATCTTCTGCCATGAGGCGTCTTCTTTTGGGGCTGTTCGGAGTCTCCAGAGCTGTAATGTTAGCAACCACTTAGCAAATAAATCAAAGTACCAAGTTGCTTAAAAGAAGAAGATGGAGAGAATTCAATAGCGTCTTCTTCAAAATACTCGGGAGGATAGTCTAAGCCAAGTTCCCCAAGGTAGTCAGGCGAGGGTGGAGGAGATTCGATAAGAGTAGAAAATGAGTCTACTTTCCCAAATGCCCTTCCTGAAGGTACAGCGGTTGTAGATTCCGTGATGGACAAGGGGTCAACTGGCAGCATGTCTGACATTGGGGTCTGTGCAGCATTGAACACCTCGCCTAGTTCCTCATATGTTGCATTGAGGGCATCATTGACTCGCTTGGTAAACTGCACAAGATAGTATGTCCCGGTCTCCAATTCTTGTCCCATATCAAGTCCCAAATTCCATTCCTGCCATGATTCCTCCTCAATCTTTTCCAGCTCCGCAAAGTCCATTGCCCATAGGTCCGTGACAGCTTCGCGATACAATCGCTGCTCCTCAGTCACTATTTCAAGTGTATTGGGGAAATTGAATTGTTGGAAACGAAGTGCCAATGTTGCGAGCTTGTCTTCAATGTCGCCATTGCGCAGTCCCCCGGTCGACTGGGACATGTTTCACTGATCAATTGCACAGAGTAGAGACTGTTGAGGAGCGTGTGAGAAGAGCTCCAAGCACACGCACACTATGTGGAATCCCGCCATCGGTATAATAAGGTTACGTTTAAGAGGGGTGCGTGCACCTGGGTCTAAACAGGAAGCTGGTGCCTGGGTGCCAATCTTGAATCCGACAGCCGAGCCAAAGAGAAATCTTGTGCGGACACCCAAAGGTCCGACAAAGAGGATGGAGTCGCAGTAACATGTGGGTTAGACTACGGTATGGAGACGATGTCATAGACTCATAGCAATCTAAATTCCCTTTTTGAAGATGCAAATCGAGGATTAGACACTCGAATAATGGGCGAAGTAAGATGCTAATGCCGGGGTATCCTGTCCTCCAATCTCTGAACAACTTCCATATCACTGGACTCGCATATTCCCAAACGTCCTATCCATCCCCGTTGAATCCTCGGCACCATTACTAGACACAACAGGAGTATCCACTCTCGTGGGTACCAACAGCCTTTGATCTGTGTCCAAATAACCCGGTGCAATGCGTCTTTTCTCACGTACCTCCCGTTCCCGAATCTGTGCTTCCCATTCTTCGACTCTTTCAACGTACGTTTCATGTTCTTCCTTTAAAGCCGACACCTTTCTTACAGAAAGTTCTATCGAGTCGAGCACTTTGGAAAAATCTGTTGCAGGCTATATAGTGTTAGTGGTAGTACGAACAAGGGAGTACGATGGCATCCATGCTTGCGGGGAGTGGAGTGTAATTGTAGGGTAAAGTGACGGCATGAGGAAGTTGGAGATAGGGTGATTTGATGAGGACAAGCCTTGAGAGCGGATTCACCGCTGTTGTCTTGTTATTCACTTGGCTGGTCATAGCAGAGAAGCGGATGGTGATGATGATGTAGTCGTGGCAATGGCGCTGTCAGGAAGGCTATGCTGTCCGCGACACCTACCCTGTTCAATAGAACGATTGATCGGATTTGAATTTTCATGTGTAGATATATAGTTTCTGTACGGGAATTACAGGCGATCGCCATATAATTTCACAACGGGGTATCAGGCTATTGATCAGCCATTGAGATGCAGCTTCCCATCAAGGTTAGATATCGAGTCAATGGCCCGCTGGTATAGTTCTCCACAGAGACGCTTTTGATGTTATCTTGCCAACTACAGCTGTAGCCGATCTTGATTCACACAACCCCATCATTAGAACTACTGCAGATGAAACGGCCACCGTTCGTATCTCCAGATAGCAAACTCACCTCACCGCTCATGTAGCCTATGCTTCAGATAATCAACTTTTCTAAGTTCCACAAGCGGTGAGCTCTCAGCATAGCTTCGATTTGCCTCACAATCTCAGGCTCCAAGTGAATTAGAAATACCGTCAGATGTGTTGGTGCGTGCTCGAGTTATTTATAAGAGGGATATCGAGAGCCAATTACGGCTTCTTATGCCAGCATAGATACCAACAATGGACATTTCCCTAGTAGGAGATAGCAATTTCCAAACTGCATTGAGATGGGGGTTCCAGCGATCTGATTGTTCTTTCTGTGCTTTCCAGAAGTCGCTAGCTAAAACGCGTGATTATGTCAGGCGTGGATCTCTGTGACAAAATTTTCAATCGCCCTATAAAATTTTGTTCATAAAAAAATTTCCTTTTTCTTGATCTCTATTAAATAGAACAAACCAACCTTTTGAACGAGTTTACAACTCAACAAGTTAACGAAACAAACAAACGTCAAATATCTTTTCTTTTTGCATAGACTAGATTATCGCAATCATGGCTGAACCTACTGGTCTTACTGATATCGAGGGTCAAGAAATTGATTCCAACTGGGATGAAGTAAGTTAACCTTTTATCTACCCCTTTCCTTCTTTGAGAGACCTTTTCGCTAATCTGTATGTAGGTTGTTGATAACTTTGATAATATGGGCTTGAAGCCTGAACTTCTAAGAGGAGTCTACACATATGGTATGCAATCCTTTCTCCTTACATCTAGTCATCCAGTACTAACGTTGCCACAGGTTTTGAACGACCTTCCGCTATTCAACAACGAGCCATCATGCCTGTTCTCAAGGGTCACGATGTCATTGCTCAAGCACAATCTGGAACTGGGAAAACAGCTACTTTCTCTATCAGCGTTCTTCAAAACATCGATCACACTCTTAAGCAATGTCAAGCTTTGATTCTTGCTCCCACGCGAGAACTTGCGCAACAAATCCAAAAAGTCGTCATTGCCCTCGGCGATTTCTTGAACATTGAGGTATGTTATCCTTATTCTTTCCTTACTAATATATAGTGTCATGCCTGTATTGGAGGTACCGTCGTTCGTGACGATATTCGAATTCTCCAAGAAGGAGTACACATTGTCGTTGGTACTCCCGGCCGAGTATTGGATATGATTCAAAACCGTCGTGCTCTCCGCACAGACCATATCAAGATGTTCGTTCTTGACGAAGCAGACGAAATGCTCTCACGCGGTTTCAAAGATCAAATCTACAATATCTTCCAACTCCTTCCTCAAAACACTCAGGCTGTTCTTCTTTCCGCCACCATGCCTTCCGATGTCCTCGAAGTCACCCAAAAATTCATGCGCGATCCTATTCGAATCCTAGTCAAGAAGGACGAACTCACCCTGGAAGGTATCAAGCAATTCTACATTGCAGTCGAAAAGGAAGACTGGAAACTTGAGACTCTTGCAGATTTGTACGAAACCGTCACAATCACTCAAGCCGTCATCTTCTGCAACACCCGCAGAAAGGTCGATTGGTTGACTGACAAGTTGACACAAAAGGATTTCACTGTTAGTGCTATGCATGGAGATATGGATCAATCTCAACGCGATGTCATTATGAGGGAATTCAGGAGTGGATCTTCCCGAGTATTGATTACTACCGATCTGTTGGCTAGAGGAATCGATGTCCAACAAGTCTCTCTGGTAATCAACTACGATCTTCCTGCAAACAGGGAAAACTATATTCACAGAATTGGCCGTGGTGGTCGTTTTGGTCGAAAAGGGTATGTGTCCTTCTCCTTTGAATCTTACTGACTTTTTAGTGTTGCCATCAACTTTGTTACGTCAGAAGACGTCCGAATGATGCGTGATATTGAGCAATTCTACTCGACTCAAATCGAAGAAATGCCAATGAACGTTGCCGACTTGATTTAAGACATGGGGAGGTAAAGTAGGGCATGAATTTGCATGAAAATCATTCAGACCCAGGCGGATTTTATGAAAAAAACTGAAAGTCGTGTATAAAACCACATACTTATTTAGTGTGTTGTTTTAAAGTTCCTTGTCTCTCTCTATATTCTACTTCTCCTTTATATGTCGTCGAATTTCTATTACTTCTGGGCGCTGTGGTTATATTTTGTTTTTTGGTTGGAGCTGAAAATGATGGTGTGTGTGGCGGAGATGCAAACGATGTCTTGTCTGGAGAATGAGTAGCCAAGTCAAATCATGTTTTTTATCCTATCACCTTTTCTGTAGGAAAGTAGAATGTTACTGCTGGGAAGCATCTAATTAACGTCCAAGAAATTTATAAAATACATCTTTTTTGACGCGATTCATCTCACGGCGCCTTGGTGGTTTTAATATTTGGTTGGATTCGGAACGGCTGTGTGGGCCGTTCTGGACACGAAGCTTTTTGATTCGTCTCAAATATCATCCCTCAATCATCTCGACAAAGCTGAGCCCTTCACCATGAGTACTCTCAAAGGGTTTATCAAGGCTGTACGGTCTGCAAAGACTGCAGCTGATGAACGTATGCCATACCTGCTGTGAGCATAGGACTAATTTGTAGGCGCCGTGATACAAAAAGAATCTGCGGCGATTAGAACAAGTTTCCGCGAGGAGCCCAGCGGGACTGCCAGGCAACAGACTGTTCTCAAATTACTGTAGTTCTCTTATTCTTGATGAATGCTAATTGTAAGATATCTCTTTACTCTCGGTGAGAGAACCCATTTCGGTCAAATTGAATGTGTCAAACTGCTGGCGTCACACAGATTCGCGGATAAGCGACTGGGATATCTCGGAACTATGCTTCTTCTAGATGAGAATCAGGAAGTCCTCACTCTCGTGACGAACTCACTCCAAAAGTATTAGTCCTTGAACCAACTCCGTCTAACAGTTAGTGATCTTCGACATTCGAACCAGAATATCGTGGGACTTGCACTTTGTACATTAGGAAACATTTCCTCGCCAGAAATGGGACGAGATCTCTTCTCCGAAGTCGAAAAACTTCTATCCGCCTCAAACTCCTATATTCGCCGTAAAGCAGCTCTTTGTGCCATGCGCATTATCCGCAAAGTCCCCGACCTTCTCCCCAATTTCCTAGACCGCGCCAAAACTCTCCTATCGGATCGAAATCATGGAGTTCTATTGTGTGGAGTCACTCTTCTGACAGACATCTGCGAAAACGATCCCGATGTAACACCACAAATCAGAACCTATGTTCCTATCCTTGTACGCAATCTGAAAACTTTGGCAACTGCTGGTTATGAGCCTGAATATGACGTTACTGGAATTGCAGATCCGTTTGTGCAGGTCAAGATTCTGCGCTTTTTCCGTGTTTTGGGAATGGGAGATGTCCGTACTAGTGAACAGATTAATGATATTCTTGCTCAGGTGGCGACCAACACGGAGAGCTCTAAAAATGTGGGGAATGCTATTCTTTATGAGGCTGTTTTGACCATCCTGGATATTGAAGCAGATACTCCTCTCCGTGTTATGGGAATCAATATCCTTGGAAAATTTCTCGCTAATAAAGACAACAATATCCGGTATTTTCCATCTCCTGTTAAACCTGACAATAGATATGTCGCTCTTAATACCCTCAACAAGGTTGTCACTTTGGAGCCTAATGCTGTTCAACGTCATCGAAACACCATCCTCGAATGTCTTCGAGATCCAGATATTTCCATCCGCCGTCGGGCACTAGATTTGTCCTTCGCGCTTATCAACGCCGAGAATATCCGTCCCTTAATCCGCGAATTACTAGCTTTCCTCGAAGTGGCCGATAATGAATTCAAAACAGCAATGACTTCGCAGATTTGTATTGCAGCAGACCGTTATGCGCCCAACAAACGTTGGCACATCGATACTGTGTTACGAGTTCTTAAATTGGCAGGTGGATATGTACGTGAAGAAATTTTGAGCAGCTTCATTCGGTTAGTAGGATTAACACCCGAATTGCAAATGTACACGACCCAGAAATTATATGCGAGTTTGAAAGAGGATATCTCGCAGGAGGGTTTGACAATTGCTGGAGTTTGGTGTATTGGAGAATATGGAGATCAACTTCTTAAAGGTGGAAACTATGAGGAAGAGGAACTAGTAAGAGAGGTTCGTTACTTCCTATTTTACTTTGCTGACGAACAGGTTAAAGAGTCTGATATCGTCGATCTTCTCGACTCAATTCGCGTCTCAATATACGCCACCCCAATCATTTCAGAATACCTTCTGAATGCGTTTATTAAACTTACGACACGATTCCAAGATGCCGCTCAGATCGACAGGATTAAAGCCATCCTGGCTCAGAATACCGGTAATTTGAACGTGGAGATCCAACAACGGGCAGTTGAATATGCCAACCTCTTCAACTTTGATAAGATTCGTATGGGTGTTGTGGAACGAATGCCTGCTCCCGAGATTCGTGAAGAGAATCGTGTCCTAGGAGAAGTTACCTCTAAGAAAGGAAAGACACCGCGGAAAGGTGTTAAAGTCAAGACTTCGGTACAGAGAGACTTATTGGATATCCTTGGTGGAGATGACGACAAGGAATCTCCGTCAGAAATAGGTTTCAATGAACCGGCGAAGAATGCCGAATTACTCAAAGACTTGTTTGGTCCATCAACTAATGGTAATGGGGAATTGGCAGCAACTTCTACGGCACCGCAATCTAATCTCAATGATATAATGAAATTGTTTGGAAATACTGGTGCTGGGATTGCTCCTGTTGCATCACCGCCTCCCGCTTTGTCTGTGGGAAGCAGTTCTGTGTCTGCGTTAGACGATATCTTTGGCAGGACTGTGGATCCTACTCCTCCTCCCGCTCAGAATTACCGTACGTTCTACACTTTTGGGCCTTTCTAATTGTAGCATCTGTTGTCGCGTATTCTAAGAATGATCTCACCATCTCACTACAACCGACAAAAACAGGACCAGGTAAAGTGTCAATCCAAGCTACTTTCCGGAACGACTCTATTGGTTCCAAGTTCGATAAGGTCAACATGCAGGCAGCTGTTCCAAAGAGCCAGAAACTGAGGTTGGAACCAATTAGTTCCGGGTCCATTTCAGTCGGGGAGGAAAGTTCACAGAGCCTTAGAATCACTGCATCGCAAGGGGTATATCCAGTTGCTCATAGCTGAACTAACTATATTAGGCGCATGTGCGATTGAAGTTGAAGTTGTCATACACGAAGGATGGACGGGAAATTAATGATTTATTTGATTTTGATAGGTTTCCGCGAGACTTGTTAGCGTGACCATTTAGGCATAGTCTGCAATAAATACCCAGTTGAATGTCACAAATGGTCCTTGCTCAGTAGAATAACTCTGTCAATTATTACCAATGTCTTTTGCTATGCATATCCAAAATAAAAAGGGGTATCATTGCGGAATCCAGTCCCAGTGTATCAATCGATTTGGAAATCCGCGTAGCGTTCATGGTTATCCATTTCCTCCTGTGCACTCTCTGGCAATTCTCCTACGACCAACCCTTCTGTAAGCTTACACTCAAGAACGAATTACCTGGCTTACCGACCACAATACTGAAACTAGGGATTGTCGTATGTGGAGGTATCACAGTATCATCCTCGATTCGGACACAATCTTTTATCACGACAAACTTGCCAATCTGCACATTGGATCCAATAGAAACATACGATCCAATGTGAGCAGCTTCTATAATCGTCTGTGTCCCAATGTGCACATGGTCGCATATTTTCATAGGTAAATACTGAAACACTCTGTACGTCAGCCTGTTGCAATGTTGGTTTTACCCCTTGTAAACGCGTGAGGTCGGACGCAGAGTTACTCCTCGTTCAAGAAGACAGTAACGTCCAATGGCAATGGCTATGGCATTTTGTTTTCCATCCGCGCTTGTCCGTGGGGACCGTAAGTCCCCTCGAATGGTGCATTCTGCTTGGATGATGGTCTGCGTGAAGTTAGCGAGTCTGAAGGGTCGCTGAAACTCACTTTACCACCGAGAATGATGTATTGCGACCCAAGAATCGTAGCTTTCCGTGATACTTTGTTTCCAGTGTCCTACTGTCAGTGCTGTCTAGGTGTATCGGTTACAGTGACGATATACTCCTTGGACTTTTGTGTCGTGGTTCTTTTTGACATGTTGTGAATTGGAGATCACCAGTTCGAATCCGGAAGCGGAAATATAAGCGGGCGTCAGATCCACAATCGAATACCTTCGAGAAGCCCATCTCAGTCACGAAATGACATCCATTTAGCTACCACTGTTTTAAAACAGGATGACTTCTGCGGAAATTTGGAGTAGAATGGGGCTGATGCACATTGTCGAAGGGTATGTTAAGCTAATATGCTACAACAAAGGTATCTTATACACGTAATGCCGAAACCTCTTGTTCCACATCCCTTTCCTCTTCCTGCCCCTCCTCGGAAACACAGCCTTTCACAAACTCAATAGCATCATGATTAACATCCTCTTTCCTTCTCTCTACATTCAACACAAACACTCTCTCCTCCT
>Ga0335073_10009862_pt1 | contig 13406 bp, 12 predicted proteins | sample Lox_Sample_22_FD_207093 | JGI IMG/M metagenome (GOLD analysis project Ga0335073, IMG submission 207093) | Soil microbial communities from Loxahatchee National Wildlife Refuge, Florida, United States - Lox_Sample_2.2 | ecosystem: Environmental > Terrestrial > Soil > Wetlands | place: USA...
TAGAATTCCGTCTGGAATACCTCGCGAGAGAGCTTTTATCTTGATCGAGATAGCGCCGTCCATATTGTCGGCCGATTTCGCCCGCTTGGCTGACGATGCCAACGCAGCGATTCGCGGTGGCGCCACTCTGCTCCATGTGGACGTGATGGACGGCCATTTTGTGCCCAATATCACGATTGGGCCGCCCGTGGTCGCGTCACTGCGCAAGGTGGTCGATGTTCCGCTCGACTGCCATCTCATGATCGAGAATCCCGACGAGTACGTTCCCGCCTTCGCCGATGCGGGCGCAAATTGGGTCACGGTACATCAGGAGATCTGCATTCACCTGAACCGCAGCCTGGAGTTGATTCGCAGTCACGGTATGCGGCCGGGGGTGGCCATCAATCCGGCGACCCCGGTGCAGACCCTCGGCGAGGTGCTCGATATTGTGGACCATGTGCTGGTCATGTCAGTGAACCCCGGCTTTGGCGGGCAGAAGTTCATCCCCGGCGCGCTGGAGAAGGCCCGCAAGCTGGCCACTATGCGCAATGCCAAAGGCGTGGATTTTCGTATCGAGATGGACGGCGGGATCGATCTGGACACGATCGGCCCTGCGGCGCGTGCCGGGGTGGAGCTGTTCGTCGCCGGCAGCCACATATTCGGCAAGGGCGATCCGGCGCGCAATGTCGAGGGGTTGTTGCGGGCGGCCCAGGACGCCATGTTACAGCGGGCGTGATGCGCCCGTTGTCAGTAACCAGCAGCCAGTAGTCAGCCGCAGGATGTCGGTTGGATATTGGCGACGATAGCAAAAGCTTCTAGAAGGTGGTCAGGATGTTTCGTCGCGCAGCAGTAGCAGTAGCAACCGGGTTCGTGCTCTTCTCTTTGTGCTCCGTAGCGCAGGACACAAACACGGCTCAGGCGCAGAGCGGCACTAACGCTCAAACTCCAAGCGGAGCCGGCACTCAGGCGCAGAACTCCAGCGGCAAGGCCGCCGCTGCCCCCGCGCCCGCCGACCACTCCAGCAGCAAGAAGAAAAAGAAGGGAAAGAAGAACAAGTACGTCAACCCGATTGCCGACGTCGACTCCAAGCAGCCCGACAAGGTGCTCTTCGACCGCGCCGAAGATGCGATGAAGCATAGCAAATACGACGTCGCGCGGCTCAGCCTGCAAACCCTGATCAACACCTACCCCGATTCCGAATACGTGGCCCGCGCCAAGCTGGCCATCGGCGACTCCTGGTATAACGAGGGCGGCGCCGCCGCCATGGCCCAGGCCGAGAGCGAGTACAAGGACTTCATCACTTTCTTCCCCAACATGCCGGAGGCGGCCGAGGCGCAGATGAAGATTGCCAACATCCATTTCCGCGAAATGGAGAAGGCCGATCGCGATCCCACCCACGCCCGCCGCGCCGAAGAAGAGTATCGCCAGATGATCCTGCAGTTCCCCGACAGTCCGCTCATCCCCCAGGCCAAGGAGCGTCTGCTGGAGGTGCAGGAGGTGCTGGCCCGCCGTGAGTACCTGATTGGGCATTTCTACTATCTGCGTGACACCTATCCGGCGGCGATTGCGCGCCTCAAATCCGTCACCGATACGTATCCGCTGTACAGCGGCGCCGCCGACGCCTTGTTTGAGCTAGGCAACGCCTACGAGAAAGAAGTGGAACTGATCCGCAAGGCCCCCAGGCTCCCCGAGGCTGCCAAAGGCTTGCTGATCAAGCAATACACGGAGGGCGCGGTTGCCGCCTATGATCGCATCCTGACCCGGTATCCCCTGGAGGAGCGGGCGTCTGATGCCACAAAGCGACTGGAGGCGATGAAAGAACCGATTCCGAAGGCCACGCCGGAGGCGATCGCCGAAGATAAGCGGGAAATTGAAAGCCGTAGCTCGATGGGTACCATCAGCAAGGTGATGGAGAACTTCCATCGCGGACCCGACGTTTCCGAAGCTACCAAGGTTGGCGAGCCGACCCTTGTTGATCCCAAGCAATCCAGCGCACCCGACATCGTGCGCTCCGCCAGCGAAAGCGTGAGTTCCCTGCTCGCCGGCGGAGACAACCGCGTGACGGTTGAGAAGGTGAGTGAGGGAGCTGCGCCCCCAGCGAACGCTCCCATTCCGCGTTCCGAAGCCATCCCGGGCACGGCGGCTAATGCCGACGATTCGGCGACCGGCAATGCCGCCAACGGCGCTCCTGTCGGCGCGCCGGCTGCAGGCACCGACATGAAGAACGATTTGGCGCCTGCAAATAACGCTGCCGCCGCACCTGCACCCCCGCTGCCGCCGACGCAGGTGAACGACCTGGCGGGCGCGAGTTCCAGCAGCTCACAGCCGGCGGCCAGCGCGTCCACGCAGAAGCAGGCCCCACCCGTGAACTCCGACACCGAAAGTTCGTCGAAGAAGAAGAAAAAGAAACACCTGCTTCTGTTCTAAGCCGAATGCGAATTCCTCATCAGCGGCCGCTGCGGCGGCCGTTTTGTTTCGCAATGTCAGCCCCCGTGGTAATGACGTCCCGCAGCACGCTGTTCCTGTACCCCCGGGGCGGAAGAGCCGCGACTGTGCGGTAGAAGCTTTACAATCGCAGCGTGTATTCTCTCTACAGCCTGCTCTTGGTCGTGGCGCTGATTGTCAGCACGCCGTGGTGGCTCGTCGAGATGTGGCGCCACGGCAAATATCGCAGCGGCTGGCGAGAACGCATGGGAAGAGTGCCTGACCGGCTGCTGCAGGGTGCTGCCGAAAACACCATTTGGATTCACGCCGTCTCGGTCGGCGAGGTGCTGGCGATGACCGGCATCATCGAGCGACTTAAGTCGGAACTGCCCGAATGGCGCATCGTCGTTTCCACCACCACTGACACCGGCCAGGAGCTGGCGCGACAGCGCTGCGGAGAAGACAACGTCTTCTATCTGCCGCTCGATCTTCCCTTTGCCGTGCGCCCGTATCTTCAGGCGCTGCGCCCAAAGCTGCTGATTTTGGCGGAGAGCGAATTCTGGCCCAATCTGCTGCGCTGGGCGCGCATTTCAGGAGCGGCCGTCGCCGTGGTGAACGCCCGCATCTCTGACCGCTCACTTCCCGGATATCTTCGCTATCGCAGGCTGCTGCGGCCCATGATGCAAAACGTCGACATTTTTCTGGCACAGAGCGACGAGGATGCGCGCCGGCTGGTTCAGATCGGAGCCCCGGCGCAACGCGTGCAGGTCAGCGGCAACGTTAAGTTCGACGTAAAGGCGCCGGCGAAGTCCCATATTGTGGCAACGATAAAGAACTTCCTTCAGAACAAAGCAGTTGGCCCAGTGATCGTGGCCGGCAGCACGCTTGACCCTGAGGAGATGGCCCTGCTTGCCATCTTCCGCAAGGTGCAGACGCGTTACGCGTACGCGCTGCTGGTATTGGCGCCGCGCCATCCTGAACGCTTCGATCGGGTGGCTGACATGATTGCATCCTCCGGCATCCCGTATCAGCGGCGGTCGCGCTGGGATGGAGAGAGTGCGGTCATGCCCGGAGTTTTTCTGCTCGACAGCATCGGCGAACTCGCAGGAATGTATGAAGTGGCCGACTTAGCGTTCGTCGGCGGCAGCCTGGTGCCGCGCGGCGGGCACAACGTCGTGGAGGCAGCCCAGTTTGGCAAGGCTATTCTGGTGGGGCCGTCGACGGAGAATTTTCGCGACATCGTGGAGGTGTTTTGCCGGGCGCAGGCAATTCGTGTGCTGACCACCTCGCCGCTTGCTCAGACGTTCTTAGACCTTCTTGCAAACCGCGACGAGTGCGCCGCCCTCGGCCAGCGTGCCCTCGAGGTCATGCGCTCGCAACAGGGGGCGACGGAGAAAACCGTCAACGCGCTCCTCCACCTGCTGAACCCGCACGTGTCGGCAGTCGAGCTCCAGCCGGAGGGCCGGGCGTGAATCCCATGGCTTCGCTGTACGGCATGGTGGCGCGCACCCGCAACCATCTCTACGATCGCGGCGCGCTGAAGATCCACCGGCTGCAAGGCCCAGTGGTGAGCATCGGGAACCTGACCGTCGGCGGCTCGGGTAAGACGCCGTTTCTGATTGCGCTCGGGGAATTGCTGCAGCAGCGCGGCGTTGCCTTCGATGTGCTCTCGCGCGGTTACGGACGCGCGACGAAAGGAGTGGCGCTGGTCGATCCCGAAGGCTCTCCCCGCGATTTCGGCGACGAGCCTTTGCTGATTGCTCGCAAGCTGCGTGCGCCTGTGATTGTGGGCGAGGACCGTTTTAGCGCCGGGCAATTTGCCGAGCGAAAATTCGCGCCGCAACTGCATTTGCTCGACGATGGTTTCCAGCATCGCCAGCTCGCGCGCGACTTCGACATCGTGATGGTGACGGCGACCGACGCCCACGATTTCCTGCTTCCCGCCGGACGATTGCGCGAGCCGCTCTTGTCGCTGTCCCGCGCCGACGCGGTGGTGCTAACGAATGACACGAGCGCCGACGGCTTGCCGCTAAAACACCAGCAGCTATGGCATGTATCGCGCTCGATCGTTCCGCCAAGGATCAACGAACCGTGCTTCGCCTTCTGCGGCATCGCGCGCCCCCAAAACTTCTTTGCGGAGCTCAGCGCAGCAGCTATCACATTGTCAGGCACGAAGGCCTTCCCCGACCATCACGCCTATACGAAATCAGACATCCGCAGGTTGCAAGCGCTGCAAGCGCGGCACGGTGCGGCAGCGTTCATCACGACCGAAAAGGACGCGGTCAATCTTGGCGCCCTGGCTTCGGAGGTGACCCCGCTGCACATCATTCCGGTCCAGATCGAGCTGAAAGATCCCGGCGCCGCCCTCGACGCGGTGCTTACGAGGATTGCCCAGCGGAATCCTTCGCCCGCGTGAGACAATTTAAAGGTGCGCTGCGCCCGGTGGAAATTTCTATGCACCGGGCCTTTGTTTGACCGCATGAACAAGCAGCCCAAAGATACAGAGCGCTGGAAGAAAATCGTCCGCTCGTTTCAGGAGATCTCGATCACCGTTCTGGCGGACCTGGTGGCCGACGAGTTCGTCTTCGGGGAGATCGCGCGCGTCTCGCGCGAGGCGCCCGTGCTCATCCTGAAGCACCGTGATCGCACCCTGGTCCCAGGCGGCGGTGGAAACGCCATCATGAATCTGGCTTCATTGGGCGTCAATGTTTTGCCGGTGGGAGTCGTCGGCGACGACGAGGCAGGCTGCTTGCTTGTCGAGCATTTCAAGGATCACAAAATTTCCACCAGCGGTATCCAGAGGCTTAAGGGTCACACGACGACCACCAAGACGCGCATTCTTGCCGGCATGTCGCACACTAGCCGGCAGCAGGTGGTGCGCGTCGATCGCGAGCCCGAACCGCTGGACGAAATGCATCCCGCGCTGCTCAACCTGGTGAACGCTGCGCGTGAATATGCCACTGCGTCGGATGCGCTGCTGGTGTCGGATTACGGCTACGGGGCCGCGACGCCGCGGCTGCTGACGTTTGTAAAATCGAATGGCTGCCTGGAGAACAAACCGATTACCGTCGATTCGCGCTATCGGCTTCTTGAGTACGCGGGCGCGACTGCTGCCACCCCGAACGAGCCGGAAGTAGAGGAAGCACTGCACGTCAAGATCGGCCATGATGATGAGAAGTTGCTTCGCATGGGCGAGTGGCTGAGAAAAGAGCTGGCGCTGGAGTCGCTGGTGGTTACGCGCGGGCGCGACGGAATGGTCGCCTTCGAGAAGAACCGGGAGCCGTTGAGCATTCCCATCTACGGCTCCGACCAGGTGGTAGACGTGACAGGCGCAGGCGATACTGTCATTGCAGCCTTTACGGCGGCGCTGGCGGCAGGAGCAGATACCGCTTCCGCCGCCCGGCTGGCCAATATCGCCGGCGGCATCGTGGTGATGAAGCGCGGCACGGCTACGGTTTCCAACAAGGAACTTCTGGCGGCCATTGAAGAAGTTTCGAGTTTCTAGTGAAGACCGTCGGAACGTACAACTGGAAATCCGAAACTGGAAACTTTGCATCGTGAATCAACACGGCAAAATTTTTCCCCGCGACAGCTTGCGCGTGCAGGTCGAGGAATGGCGAAGTGTGGGCGAGCAGATCGTGCTCACCAATGGCTGCTTCGATCTCTTACACGTCGGCCACATTCGTTATTTGCGCGGCGCGAAGGCGCTCGGCGGGAAGCTGATCGTGGCACTGAATTCAGACGAGAGCGTCCGGACGATCAAAGGGGAAGGCCGTCCGTTTATGCCGGAAGACGAACGCGCGGAGATCATCGCAGCCTTGTCGGATGTCGATGCGGTGGTGATTTTTCGCGAGCCGGATGTGCGGGCGCTCATCCGCGAAATCCGGCCTGACATTCAAGCTAAAGGCACCGATTACACGCGCGAGAGTGTTCCCGAACGCGGTGAGGTGCTTGCGTATGGTGGCCGCGTGGAGATTGTCGGCGACGCAAAGGACCATTCGACTTCCAGCCTTCTCTCGATGGTAAGAAGGGAAAACAGTTAGCCGTTGGCGTTTGGCATTTAGCATTTGGCGAAACCCACAGATGTGAATGATGTTCGCCACTCGCCGCTGAGCGCCGGGACCAGGTTGCCGAATTTTCTTAGCCAGGAACCAAGTGCCAATAGCCAAGTGCCGACTGCTAATCACCAAGTGCCGGCTGATGAATCCAGCAAACTCGCCACCCCAGCGCCTGTTACGGCCTGGAGCAGGATTGCAGGTCGCATTCGTGTGCCACTGGGCTTTTTGTTCGCGGCGTTCTACATCTGGCGCGCGCGGCCGAGCTGGACGAGTGTGGCGATCGGCATCGCTATCGCCGCCGTCGGAATTGCGATTCGGGCGCTGGCGGCGGGTCACGTTAAGAAAAACCGCGAGCTGACCACGACCGGTCCTTACGCCTATGTTCGCAATCCGCTGTACCTGGGCTCCATCATCATCGCGGTTGGCTTTGCGCTCTCTGCCCGAGACATCTGGATCGTAGTCATGCTCGTTGTCTTTTTCGTTGTCGTCTACTTACCTGTGATCCGCGGCGAACAGAATTACCTGCGCGGCCATTTCGACGGCTACGACGAGTACACTCGCCGAGTGCCCTGCCTGGTGCCGCGGACTCTTTGGTTTGCAGGCGCGACCCGCGAGTTTTCTCGTGAGTTATACTTCCGCCATCGCGAATACAACTCCCTGCTCGGGGCCGCCGCCATGCTGGCCGTCCTGATAGCGAAACTTCTCTGGCTGCAAAGGTGAGGGTGACGGCCAATCGCAATCGATTTCCGCTGCTGCTCGCGCTGGTGCTGGTGCTGTTGTGCGCCGCGCTCGCCGATGGCGCCCCCGGCAACGAACCGCTGCCGGCATCGCATCCTTCCAACAGGTCGACGGCGGATTCGCAAGTAAGCTCCGCTTCGCGAATCCAGCCGCTTCGCCCCGGCTTTCAGTTTGCCTACGGGGAGACGCTTCACTACGAAGGCGACTGGCGTTTCATTCCCGCCGGTCTGGCGACGTTACATATAGAGCGCACCGGCAACGAGGACCACGTCTCCGGGACCGCTGATTCTACCGGCGTGGTCGCGTTGCTATACCGCGTGCAGGACCGCTTCAACACCTACTTCGACGCCAAGAATTTGTGCTCGTACAAATTCATGAAGCACACGGAAGAGGGCTCGCACCAGCATGAAACCGTCGTCACCTACGATTACGCTCGCGGCAAGGCGGTACTGGAAGAACGCGATCTAAAAGATAATCAGCAGAAGAAAATCGAAAGCGACATCCCCGGCTGCGTGACCGATCTCGTCTCTGGAATTCTTTATGTCGCCAGTCTTCCGCTGCAACCGGGCGCGACTTATACGTTTCCGGTGCACGATGGCGGAAAGACCGTCACCGCGCGCGCCCACGTCGAGGGCAAGGAAGAAATTAAAACGCCGGCAGGGACTTTCAAGACGGTGCGGGTTGGCCCGGAGGGCGATTCCGGCGCGCTGCTGAAGAACAAAGGCCGCATCTGGATCTGGTATAGCGACGACGAGCGCCACCTGCCGGTGCAAATGCGGGCCAAGCTGTTGTGGGGCACGCTGAACATTTATCTGTCCAGCATCAGCAAGTAGTGCCTATTGCGCGCGGAAGCGCTCGGCGATCAGCCGCTGCAGACGTGGGCGGTAGAGAATGTCGTAGGCGAACTCTTTGTCAGGAAACATGGCGAGCGCAGCGCGTTTGGCGTTGGCGGCCAGCTCGGCCGCTTCCTCGACCGTGAGCTCCTCGTCCTGGCTGATCACCGACATTACCATGTTCATCATGATCTGCAACCGGCGCAGCTTGCGGCGCTCGTCTTCCTGTTCCTGGCTGCCGTTGGATGGTTGCGGCGCGCTTCGTTCCTCGTGTTCCGATAGCCCCATGAATTCCCCTTGAGGAAACCAACCGCCCCACTCCGCCACACGCAAAAGCGGCGCAAGTCGGATCGGTTGTCAGGCCGTGCCGATTGGTTTCCGCTACAATTTGATGTGCGCTGCCTGTTCACCGTTGCGCAGTGGACTGCCGATTCTCGTGGTTCGCGTGGAGGGCATCATACACCGAAACGGCGGAATTGCAGCGCGAAAGAAGAACCACGCCGCACAAGGCCAATCAAGCCGCGATTTGCATCGTAGCGTTGGGAGGAGTTTATGGCAGAAGCGACCGAGGGACACGAGGAGCTGGTAAAGGTTTTCGATACCGACGAAGAATCCGAGGCGCTGGTGGTGCGCGGCTTGCTGGAATCGGCCGGAATCGAGGCCATGATCATGAACCGAGAAGCGCCGCAAGACATCCTGCCGGGCGTGGGCGGTGTAGTCGTCCTGGTGCGGCCGGACCAGGCCGAAGAGGCGCGGGAGACCATCGAGGAGTATCGCAACAATCCCACCACCGACGCCGACGAGGCGATCAGCGAGGAACCGGCCTAGCCGACACGCTCTTGCCGTCAAGATAAAACGAAACCGCGCCAGCCAGATCGGTGCGATAGGTGGTGACATGCGCGTCTGCAAATCGCCGCATCACCTCTGGCCGAGGATGGCGGAACGAGTTGTAGAACCCCACCGAAGCGACCGCGAAGCGCGGCCGCACGGCGGCGAGAAACTCGGGCGAACTCGAGGTCGCGCTGCCGTGATGGCCTATTTTCAGCACATCGGCCCGCGGCCCTTCTCTAATAAGAAAGTCTTCAATTCGCTTATGCGCGTCTCCAACTAGTAAGGCCGAGGTCGCGCCGTACTGCAGTAGCAGAACCACCGACTCGTCGTCCGGATCGTGTGCCTCCCATCCCGGCTGCGGATTCAATACCCGTACGTGCACTCCGCCGAAATCGAACGATCCGCCCGCCCAGAACTGGCGCTCCTGTACATGGAATGCGCGTGCCGTCTGCTCCACCGCGAGGAACCCGGGAGCCGGAGACTGGACTCCGTACCATAGTTCCTGCGGATGAAAGTTGGCAATCACGCTTGGCATTCCGCCGATGTGGTCGGAGTGGGCATGCGAGGCCGCAACCACGTCCAGATGGCGAATTCCGCGCGACCAAAGGTAAGGCGAGACCACCTCTTCGCCAACATCGAAATCGGAACGCGAATTTCCCGGCATTCCTCCGGCGTCCATCAACAGGGTCTTGCCTTCAGGAGTGATCAGCAGAATTGAGTCGCCCTGCCCCACGTCAATTGCCGTGATCTCGAGAACACCTGGGGTCCATCTGGGCGCTGGCGGACAAAGTACAATCCATACCGCTGAGGCAAAAAGACCGGCAACGCCGAACGCGGCCAGCACGCGCCGGCGCGCCAGCACCAGCGCCAACAGGAAGCTCAGCCCCGCGGCCAGCGAGACGACAAGACTCGGCGTTGGTACACGCACGTCCGAGATGCGGAATTGGCCCACAAGACGAACGCTCCCGGTAAGTGCGTCGAGCGACCATCCCGCGATGGTTCCCGGGACATACGCGAGCGCGTGCGAGAGATACGACAACGAAACCGCCAGGACGGCGCTCGGCAACAGGACGCCAGCAATAGGAATGACCAGCGCGTTGGCCGGCAGCGCCATCGTGGTCGCACGATGAAAGTACCAGGCCATCGGCAACGCCAGTGCAACTTGAATGATCGTCGATATGAATATCAGTTGGGCGGCGGCCAGAACCAAGCGGCTCATTCCGACGGCCAGGAAATTTGCCGCCCGGCTGCCGATGATCTCTTGCAACGCGGAGCGAAGCAGGCAAACCTCGAAGCGAAGCCGTGACGCCGGGGTAGGGAGCGAGAAATCGTATTCCGGCGAGTCCAGATTGCGCAGCCCGCTCTGCAATGGATAAAGGGTCCGCCGCAAAATCGGTATGACAATCCCCGCCACAGCAATGACGGAGAGAAACGTGAGCTGGAAACTGGCTTCGAACAAGGTTCGAGGATTCACCAGCAGAATGCCCAGTGCGGCAATTCCCAGCGCATTGAGCCCGGCGCGGTCGCGAAACAGCAGCCGCGTGAGCAGGTAGATGGTGAGCGAGATTGTGGCGCGCACGATGGGCGCTCCCAGATCGGCGACAAACGCATATCCCCACGAGAGCAGAATGGTGAGAATCGTCGCCCAGGTTTCTCCGAACGGCAACCGGAGCAGCGCCCAGAACACCGCGAACGCGAGGATGCCGACATTGATGCCCGAGACAACGAGGATGTGATAGGTTCCGGTGCGCTGAAAATCCGCTTTGATCTCACGGCCGAAAAACGATCGCCCACCGATCAGGGCTGCCTGCATCAACGCGCCACGCTCGCCCGGCCAGAGCTGCGCAATGTGCTCCAGGACGCTGCGCCGCGCCCGGCTGCGCCAATATCCAATATGAGTGCCGGCGAATCCCGGCAATATTTCTACTTCGCTGGCGTGCGCCGAGCCGGTCAGGCGAATGCCTTGCGAGGCGAAATAGCCGGCCACGTCCATGGCCCCGGGATCGCGATAATTGTGCGGCATGCGCAGCTTTGACGGGAAGTGCAGCCGCTCTCCATACTTGTAGATGTGGAGCGGCGATTCCCCTCCGGTGGCTCGAACTTTCTCCTCTTCAATTTTCCTGCTGTAGAGAGTCAGCCGAATGCCGACGGGCCCATTCATCACGCGGTTACCGGTGCGAAGCTGCTCGCTTTCAACATCGACGGACTCCTGCCTTCCGCCATAGGGACTGTCGCGAACGAGACCTTCGCGAATGACATGTGCCGTAACTTCAACTTCGTCTTCGCCAGAAGCGAAGGGCTGCAGGTTATCGGCGATTGTGGGCTGCGCGGTGTCGCGCGCCTGAAGATAGAAAGCGCCTAGCGGAAAGATCGCAACAACTCCCAGAAGAAATGCAAGCTGGGGAGAACGACGAAGCGAACAGGCAGCGGCGAAGGCGGCAACCGAGAACCCGATCAGCCAAACCCAGGGAGAACGCCACAGGTAATTGCTGGCGACGATTCCGGAGGAAAACGCGAGCGCAGCCAGAAACAGCGGCTCTCGTCCGCCACAATATGGCCTCGCGGATGATATGGGGACATTGCTGCCGGCTATCGCGGCCGGCGATTGCGTGCCGCTGCGCACAGCAGGTTCGTCAAGCAATGTTGTGGACACGAGCGAGCGTCCGAATCCCAACTCGCGCGCCGCATTGGCCACCTACCGTCAGCAGTTGGAAAGCTGGGCTGATTCTGCGCCGATGGGAAGCTACAAGCGGTCCAGGTCTTCCGCGCCGATGGCGGGGTCCCAGGGCCAGATTTCATATTGCGCGACTCCGAAGCGCGTGAACGGGTCGTTGTCGCGAATGCTGTCCAGCGTCGCCTGCGCTTCGTCGTCGGGGACCCGCAGCAGGAACGCGCCGCCAAAACGCGGCACCAGCGGCCCGGAGGCGATCAGCAATCCCTCCTGCTTCAGCCCCTGGCAATAAGCGCGGTGCGCGTCAATGTGCTTGAGGACGTCCTCCAGCGGTTTGCGGTAACGAAGAATGGCGATCGCGTACATCACAGCCTCCACCACGGAATGCGCGTCCAACGGCGCGAACTGTGAACCCGGCCCCGGGCGAGGACCTTCGGGCTAGCGCACCAGATGCAATACCGTTTCCATGTGATAGGTCTGCGGAAACAGGTCCACCAGATGCGCCTGCTCGACCCGGTAGCCCGATTCTAGCAGCACCCGCAGGTCGCGGGAGAGCGTTGCCGGATCACATGAGACGTAGGTCACATGCGGGGCGGACATGCGGCACAATGCCTTGGTCGCCTTCTCGCCCAGGCCGGCGCGGGGCGGATCGAGGACCACGAGATCGGGCGCGAGCTTCGCCGCCCGCTCGGCAAGAAACGCTTCGGTCATCATGCGAACGCACCGCACATTCACGGCAACGTTGTGCCGCAGATCGGCGAAGGAATGCGGCGAAGCTTCAACGGCGATTACGTGATCGAAGTTGCGCGCCAGATTCTGCGTGAATAGTCCCGCGCCGGCGTAAAGGTCGAGCGCGGCGCGCCCGGTGCGCGCGCCGACGACAACGTTAACGAGCTTATCGATGAGGTAGCGGTTGGTCTGAAAGAAGGAGCCGCCGCTCACGCGATAGTCCGCTCCAGCGACTTCGTAAGAGAGCGAACTCTCGCCTATCACCTGCGACAGTTCTGCATGAGTCGACGTGAGCGACGTGCGCTGCCGCGAATCATCTTCCACTGCAGACGTCGGAAAAACGACAATTCCAACTAGCTGCGGTATCGAATGCCGTAGTTCTGCGCCGAACGGCTGGCATTCCTTCGCATCGTTGCTCGGATGAACATAAGCCTCGACCAGAAGCTTGCTGTCCTCCTGGTTGGCGAAGAATTGCAGCCCGTGCAAGCTCGTGGGGACGCGCCCGTCACTGCCAAGCTGCCACGTCCACCTAATGGCCTCATTAATCAGCGCCGAGCTGATCGGACACGTCTCGACTGGCAGCAACGAATGCGAGCTGTAGCGAAAGTAGCCGAGCGCAAACTGCGGCTCATGCCGGACTTGCATCCGCGTGCGGTTGCGGTAAGCCCACGGTTCGGAAGCGTGCAGCGCGATCTCTTGCTGTAAATCGAGTTTCGCGGTGCGGCGCAGCGTCTCCCGCAGGATTTCCGCCTTGAAGCGAAGCTGGGCCGCATACTCCATGTGCTGGTAATTGCATCCGCCGCAGCGGCCAAAGTAAGGACATAGAGGCTCGACGCGCTGCGGCGACGGCGCGAGCACGCGATCGAGTTTGGCGCGGCTGAATCCGCCGCGGCTCTCGATAAGACTCGCCTCGACATTCTCAGCCGGAATGACAAAGGGCACGAAGACCGCCTTGCCGCGGCCATGCTCGTCCGCCGGCAGCCTCGCCAAGCCGTCCCCTCCGTAGACCAATTTTTTGATTTGGAGTTGCAACGGTTTTTGCCCAAAACGAATGTGGCACAGCTTCAACTGTGCCACATCGTGATACATCCCTGCTCGTAAGACCTACTTCACCGCCCTTGGGCCCGCGGCCTTGATCTCCGG
>Ga0335073_10009863_pt1 | contig 13404 bp, 10 predicted proteins | sample Lox_Sample_22_FD_207093 | JGI IMG/M metagenome (GOLD analysis project Ga0335073, IMG submission 207093) | Soil microbial communities from Loxahatchee National Wildlife Refuge, Florida, United States - Lox_Sample_2.2 | ecosystem: Environmental > Terrestrial > Soil > Wetlands | place: USA...
TGGACATGCCCAGGCTGGCCGGGCCGAGCTTCGATCAGGTGCTCGCCGGCGGCACCCCAGTGGGCGTGTCGACGGGCCGAACCGTCAGCCCACGCTGCGGGCGATGATCTCGCCGCCGTCAGTGCGCTGCCGTTCAAGCCAGACCACCGCCGGGTGGACGTCACCACGCTCTAGGCAGCGATAGCACGCAGCTCCGCGGCGAGACCGTCCAGGCCGATGGGGCCGAGGCTGAGCGCGGCGGTATGCCAGCGCTTCAGGTCGAATCCAGGGCGGCGCGCGGCCTCCGCGCGTGCCTCGAGCCAGGCGCGCTCGCCCAGCTTGTAGGACGGCGCCTGGGCCGGCCAGCCGAAGTAGCGGACCACCTCGGCGTGCACCCGGCTCGGCTCGGCGCGGCCTCGGTCGCGCAGCACCTCGCACGCCTTCTCGAAACTCCACCGGGACCCGTCCGGCAGCGGCAGGTCCAGGTGCACGCCAATGTCGATGACGACGCGGGCGGCCCGCAACGCCGACCCGGCGAGCATGCCCAGCCGCGTGCCCGGCTCGTCGAACCAGCCGAACTCGTCGGCCAGCCGCTCGGCGTACAGCGCCCAGCCTTCGCCGTGCCCGCTGATGAAGGTGCACTTCGCGTACCTGGACAGCGAATCGCCCGCTGTCACCGTGGCGCCCATCTGCAGGTGGTGACCTGGCACGCCCTCGTGGAACACCGTCGTCAGCTCGTCCCAGACGGCGAACCGGTCCCGGTCGCGGACCGGCCACCACGTGCGGCCGGGCCTGGACAAGTCCTCGGAGGGCGGCGTGTAGTACGCGGCGCCCGACGTAGAGCTGCGGGCCAGCACGACGTCGATGGCGCGCAGCCGCGGCGCGATATCGAAGGCATTGCCGTCCAGCGCCTCGACCGCCCTGGCGTGCCGCTCCCTGAGCCAGTCCAGGTACGCGTCAGCGCCGTCCACGTAGGAGGATTCATTCAGGATGGCCATCGCCTCGTCGACCGAGGCGCCGCCGCGGACCCGGCCCGCCTCCGCGGCCATCTCGGCCTCGATACGCGCGAGCTCGGCCCAGCCCCACTCGTAGGCCTCCGTGGCGTCGAGGTCCGCGCCAAGGGTCAGCCGCGCCGCCACCGCGTACCGCTCGGCGCCAACCGCGTCCGTTTCCGTGGCCCACGGCGCGTAGCTTTCCCGCAGGTAACGGGCGGCCTCGGCATACGCCGCGTGCGCGGCGCCGGCGGCCGCGGTGAGCTCGGCCGCCAGCGGCCCGTCACCGTAGCCGGCCACCAGCGCATCATGAGTTCCTGCCGCGTACTTGTCGGCCTGGACCGCTCCCTCGACCGCCTGCCGCCGGGCCGCGAGGACGCCGCGCGCCAGGCCTTCGTCCAGGCTGGTGCGCCAGCCGGCGAACATCTCAGGGATGGCGCGCAGTCGCGCGGCGATGTTCCGCCAGTCCTCGTCAGTCTCGCGGGGGAGCAGGTCCACGCTGTCGCGGGTGTGGGCGATGAGGCCGAACGGGGTGCGCAGGTTACGCAGCGACTCACCCGTGTCATGCAAGGCGAGCTGGGCCTCCAGCCGCTCACGGAGGTGCGCGGCGGCCAGCCGGTCGTGCTCGGAGGTGACCGGCACGCTCCTGAGCTCCGTCAGGGTGCCGGACATCAGGTCCGCCCAGGCCTCCCGGCCGCTGGGGCTGTAGTCGGTGGCGGCGCCGAACGGCGTGTCGAGGAAGTCGCCGATCCCGACCGGATCGAGTGCTGCCCAGCGGGTGACGAAGACATCGCAGAACTGGAACATTTGTGTCATGAGAAACAACCTTAGGTGAACGCAGGCGACCATCCTCGAACAGCTAACATTCGAGGTCATGACGGAGCCGCTGCACGAGTCCACGACGGTCGCGATCGTGGGGGGCGGGGTGTCCGGGCTGACCGCCGCGGCGCTGCTGCGATCCTCCGGCATCGACAGCATCGTCCTCGAGCGGCAGACCCGGGCTCACGTCGAGCAACGTCAGCGCGCCGGGCTGGTCGAGCACCGCGCGGTGCGCATGTTCGAGCAGTGGGGCCTCGGCGACGTGCTGCAGGGCTTTCCCGCGAACAACTTCCTCGAGATCCGGGTCGACGGCTGCAGCCGGCTGCTGGCCGAAGGCGGGCAGGGCCTGGAGACGGTCGGCAAGTCGGTCCCGCAGCAGGCCCTGGTGCGCGGCCTGATCGCCGCGTTCCTCGCGGACGGCGGTGACCTGCGGTTCGAGGTGTCGGACGTGGTGCTGCGCGAGCTCGACAGCGAGCGGCCCGTCGTCACCTACACCGACAGCGACGGGCTAGCGCACGAGATCGAATGCGACTTCGTGGCCGGCTGCGACGGTGACCGCGGCGTCAGCGCGGCGAGCGTGCCGGCGGACGCGCTCACCGTGCACACCTACGACTACGGCGTCTGGTGGCTGACCGTCCTCGCGGACGCGCCTGCGCCGAAGCACGCGCTGATGACCACCGGCGAACGCGGTTTCGCGGCCCAGTTCGCCCGGGGACCGAAGGCCAGCCGCTTCTACCTGCACTGCCCGGAGGGAGACACGGCCGCGGACTGGCCGCACGACCGGATCTGGACAGAACTCAGGTTCCGGCTCCACGACCCCGACCTGCCCGCCGGCCCGATCACCGGCACCGAAGTCTTCCCGCTGCGCAGCTCGATCCGCGAGCCGATGAGCTACGGCCGCCTGTACCTGCTGGGCGACTCGGCGCACATCATCCCGCCGATGGGCGCCAAGGGCATGAACCTGGCCCTGTTCGACGCCGAGGTGTTCGCGGCCGCCGTGCGGGACTTCACCGCCACCGGCGACGACTCCGCGCTGCGCGGCTACTCGGACACCTGCCTGGCCCGCACCTGGCGGTACCAGGAGTACTCCAACTGGCTGGCCGAGATGGTGCACGGCGCCTCTGGTTCCCCAGTCGGAGGCGGCGGCTCATTCAGGGAATGCATCATGCGCGCCCGCCTCGAGCGCCTGCTCTCGTCAGACATCGCCGCCCGCTACTACGCAGAAATGTTCACCGGCCTGGGCTGACCTCCTCGGCTCTAGCGATCTGCGACTTAGGAGCAGAGAATCACGCTAAAAGCATGATAACAGCAAGAAATGTGTAACGCTCTGCTCCTAAGTTGAGGGGCGGCGGCTTGTGCGGGCGGCTCAAGCTCGCCTGAGGCTTCGCTCAGGCCAGCGCGGTAACTACCGCGACCACGGCCACCAGCGCGATGAGCATGTATAGCAGGTACGCGTCCAGGCGGCCGGACTGGAGTCGTTTCGCGTATGCCACCGCCACGCCGAACAGCCGGATGCCCGGACGGTACAGCCACGTCTCGACGACTTCGACCACATCGGAGGTGTACCGCAGGTGCGGCACCTGGTCTCCGTCGTCGTCGGCGGTGACCTCCACCACCTCGGCCTGCGTGTGCAGGACGCTCGCCAGCACCCGCCGGGTCGGGTTGGCGTAACCGAACGCGGTGTAGGAGTCCGGGCCCGCCACGCCCATCGTCGCCGAACGCCACGCGGGTACCCGTCGCACCCGCAGCAGCCGCCGCCCGGACAGGCCGAGCGCGAGCAAGGCGACGAGCCCGAACATCACCGGCAGCTCCACCCACAGCCAGGACGGCGACAGGATCGAGAACTTGGCGAACACTGGCTGCAGCACCCACGGCGACTTCAGCGCGCCCAGGGTCAGCGCGCCAGGCACGGCCGGGGACAGCCCGGCGGCGATCACCCGGATCTCCAGCGGCGTCAGCGCCGCCAGCGCCAGCGGGCATATGGACAGCCCAAAGATCGCCATGCGCCCCGCCCGGCCATAATCCTCCTGGCGAGCACCACTGCCGCCGCGACCGAGCACGATCATGCCGACCAGCCGCACGAACGTCACCCCGGCGAAGCCGGCGGTCAGCGCCACCGCGGCCCCGGCCAGCGCCAGCGTCAGCCGCCCGGCGAGCGCGGTCACCCGGAACTGCTGCATCAGCGACTCGAGCAGGAACCACTCCGACACGAACCCCGCCGTCGGCGGCAGCCCGGCGAGCGTCACCGCGCCCACGGCCAGCCCCCAGCCGCTCCACGGTGCGCCCCGCCCTACGCCGCGCAATGCCTCCAGATCGTCGCCACCGCCAGCAGCGGCCTCCAGCCCCGCCGCCGAGCAGAACAGCAGTGACTTCGCCGCCGTATGCGCCACCATCTGCAGCGTGGCGGCCAGCAGCCCGACGGCGATCAGCCGCTGGTCGCCGATAGCGGCACCGGTCAGCGCGACGCCGAACCCGGTGACGATCAGCCCGGTGTTCTCCACGCTCGAGTAGGCGATCACGCGCGACAGCCGGCTGCTCACGGCGGCGTGCGCGATGCCGAGCAGCGCGGTGAGCCCGCCGAGCAGCAGCAACACCCCCGCCAGCCAGCCCGGCGGGTGCCCGGGCAGCGCCAGCGTCCGCCACATCCCGTAGAACGCGACGTTCACGCACACCCCGGCCATCACCGCGCGGGCCGGGCCCGGCGCCGCCGCGTACCCGCGCGGCATCCACACCTGGAACGGCACCAGCCCGGCCTTGACCGCGAACCCCCCGAGCAGCAGCACGATCGCGGTTGTCCTGGCGGCGCCGCCGGGCACGTGCGCGAACGAGGCCAGCGCGATCGAGTGCGACCGCACCACGAGCAGCAGCAGCCCGATGAGCAGCGCCGCCCCGCTCACCTTCCCGAACGCCACCGTGATCCGCGCGGCCCCCCTGCGGTCCCTGTCTCTCGTGTTCGCCCCGGCCAGCAGGTAGAACGCGACGGTCAGCGCCTCCCAGCCGAACAGCGCCGTGAACGCGTCTGTCGCGGTCATGATCACCGCGACCGCGCCGAGCGCCAGCGCGTACCCCTCGGCCAGCAGCCGGCCGGGAGGTCGGTCGGGGCCGGTTGGCCGGGGAAACACTGCTGCCGTGCCGGCCCTGGCCGCCCAGCTCGCGAACGCGACCGACACGCCCGTCGCGGCGCCGAATGCCATCACGAGGAACAGGCCGGACAGCCGGTCGGCGGCCAGGCCAAGCGCCTGCTGGCCGGGCAGCGGGTCACCGAGCCACCCCGCTATGTTCAGGGCGACGGTGCGGCCGGCGAGCGCGAACGCGCCCGCGACCGTGAGACAGCCTGCCCCGGCCGCGCCCGCCAGGTAGGGCACCGCCCGCGCCCGGCCAGGCCTGGCCGGCACGAGCCCGGCGATCGCCGCGACCGCGAAAAGAAGCAGGCCCGCCGCCAGTACCGCGGTCATCGCAGCTTTCCCGTCGCGATCAGCAAGGCATTCAGTATTCCGAACGGACTCGGCGGACTCCCCGGCACAAACACATCCACCGGCACGTGGCCGGCCACGCCGGTGAGCCGGTCGCCGAGCAGGCCGCCGCTGGCGGCGTCCGTGCCGACGGCGATCACGACCTTGGGGTCCGGCATGCCGTCGTAGGTGGTGCGCAGCGGCCCGGCCATGCCGTCCGTCCCGCTGCCGGTGACCAGCAGCACGTCGGCGTGCCGCGGGCTGGCGGTGATGAAGATCCCGAGCCGGTGGATGTCGTAGACGGGGCCGAGCAATGCCTGGATCTCCCACTCCTCGCTGCCGTCGGAGCCCGCGTCGACGTGCCGGACGTGCACGCTGCGGCGCAGCGCGGCGGTCCGCGCCGCGAGCGCGGCGCGGACCGCGGCCACCGCCTCGTCGGTTTCCGCGACCTGGGGGACGACGAGCGCCTCCCGGGTCAGCGCCGCCGTGGCCGGCCCGGTCGCGCCGGCGGACCACGCGAACAGGTCAGGCCGCTGCGCGACGCAGCGCCCGCAGAGGATGCATTTCCCCTGATCAACGCGTACCCGATCGGCTACCTCGATGGCCCCGGTCGGACACAGGCCATCGACATCCGGCGCGTCCGCGTCCCCTATGACCGTCACTGGCCCACGCCAGGCGTCGGCGTACTCATCGGCGCGCTTCGGCCAGCGCGTCGTCACCACCCCGTCGCGCAGTCCCCGCAGCGCCCAGATGCTCATAGGGCGGCGCCCGCGGCCGAGAGGCCGAAGCTGGCCTCGATGAACGGGAAGTCGGTGAGGATGTCGCCCGCGAAGACCTCGTGCATCAGCACCAGGTTGTGGAACGACGCCGAGCGCGGCTGGCAGCTGGTGATCCGGCCGCCGGCGATCGCCACGTCGTAGAGCACCTCGCCCTGCGGGGCCTCGGCCCAGCCGACGGTCCTGCCGTCGCGGGGCTCGAGGGGGACGCGGGGAGTCGGGGGCGTACGTTCTGGAAAATCTGACAGGGCAAGCCGGATCAGGCCGAAAGCCTGCGTGATCTCCTCAGCCCGCACCCTGAGCCTTGCCATGGCATCCCCGGCCTGGTGCGTGCCGGGCGAGGCGAGCGCCAGCTCCGTGTAGCCGTCATAGGGGCGGGTGAGCCGCGCGTCGTCGGCGAACCCCGACGCCTTGCCGATCGGGCCGAGGGCGCCGTGCTCGCGGGCCCGCGCCGGGGTGAGCGGGCCGGTGCCGCGCAGCCGGTCGAGGAACGAGGACGTGACCAGCACCGCCCGCATGTCGGCGGTGACCTGCCGCTCCAGCGGGGCGACCTCGGCCAGGATCTCCGCCGGGCGTTTCCGCGGAAACGCGGCGACGCCTCCCGGCACCACGACGCCGCGGCCGAAGCGGCTGCCGCACATGGCGCTGACCAGCCGCTGCACTCGCTCTTTGTGCAGCGCGAAACGGGCGGTCGCGACCGCCAGGCCCGCCGCGTCCGCGAGCCGCATCGTCACGTCCAGGTGGTTCGCGATCCGCTCGAGTTCCGCGTGCGTCACCCGGACGAGGGCGGCCTCGTGCGGGATCTCGCAGCCGGCGAGCGTCTCGACCGCGTGGCAGTAGGCGAGTGCGTGCGCGACGGAGGCGATGCCTTCGGCCCGCTCGGCGAGCAGCACGCCGTCCTCGACGGTCATCCCGGTGAACCGGCCGGCCACGCCGCGGTGCTTGTAGAAGATCCGCATGTTGAGGTGCGGGATCGCCTCGCCGGGGGTCTCGACCAGGTACTCCATTGACTCGAAGACCCCGGAGCGGACCGGGCCGTGCGGGATCGTGAACAGCCCGTATCCGGTCACGTGCCTGGGCAGCGGATCACCTGGCTTGACGAGCGGGGCGAGCCGGGGGTGGCCCTCGGGGACGATCCCGGTCTGGTCGTGGATGAGCCGTTCGTACCAGAACGCCGCGCCGATCGCGGGGGTCAGCGACGGATAGCCGGCGGCGCCGGGCGGCAGCGCCGCTTCCAGCGTGTCGACGCGGCCGGGTGCGGCCAGGTAGGCGGACAGCGTGACCGTGCCGCCGTCACGGGAGGCGGTCAGGCCGGCGAACCGCTCGCCGCGCGCGGTGCGCTCGATGAGCGCGTCCCGCAGCGCGACGGCGGCCGGCTCGGTGCTGGTGATCGTCGTCATCGCGCCCCCAGTTGCGCCGCTGCGTGCGTGATCAGGCCGGTCAGCTCGCCGGGCGGGTGGATCCCGAGCAGGAACAGGACCGCGAGGCCTGCCAGCACCGGGACGACCATCCAGGCGCTTGGCTCGCCCGGTTCCGTTGCTTGCGTGTGGTCCGGGGCTGGGGACAGGAGCATTCCGGTCGCGGAGCTGATGAGCCCGAAGAAGGCGATGGTCACCAGGATCACGAGGATCGCCGCCGCGGCGTAGCCGCCGCTGCCCAGGCCGCCGGCCACGATCTGGAACTCGCTGCGGAAGATGCCCGACGGCGGCAGCGCGGACAGCGCGAAGACCGCCAGCAGGAACAGCGGGCCGCTCCACGGCAGCAGCCGCAGGCCGTCCCGCATCGCGGCGACCTCTTTGGTGCCGTACTTCACGGTGAATACCCCGGCGCTCATGAACGCGTTGCCCTTGGCCGCCGCGTGCGCCATCACGTGCAGCAGCACCCCCGCCAGCGCGACCGGCGCGCCGAAGCTGACGCCGATCGCCAGGATGCCCATGTGCTCGACGCTGGAGTAGGCGAGCAACCGCTTCACATCTCGCTGGCCGAACACGTACAGCGACGCCAGCAGCAGCGACGCGGCGCCGAAGGCCAGCAGCGCGTCTCGCGGGAAACCGCTGCCCAGAGATGCAGCGGCAACCTGGTAGAAGCGGAGGATCGCGTAGAAGCTCACCGCGAGCAGCGAGCCGGACAGCAGCGCGGACACCGGGGTCGGCGCCTCCGAGTGCGCGTCGGGCAGCCAGGTGTGCACCGGGAACAGGCCGACTTTCGTCCCGTAGCCGAGCATCGCGAGCAGGAAGGCGAGCCGGACCGGGGTCTTCGGCAGCTTCGCGGCGACGTCGATGAGCGGCTGGATGGCCAGGTTGTAGTGCTCGCCGAGGACCTGGGCGCCGGCGTAGTAGGCGAAGATCGTGGCGAGCAGGGCCAGGCTGAGGCCGGCGGAGGCGATCAGGACGTACTTCCAGGCGGCTTCCGCGGCCCGGTCGGTGTCTTCGATCGCCACCAGCAGCGCCGAGATGATCGTGGTCACCTCGATCGCGATCCACAGCAGCGCCAGGCTGCCCATCAGCGGCGCGGCCAGCATCGCCCAGGCGAACGCGTTCAGCCCGGCGCAGCAGCGCCGGACGTACCTGGGGTCACGGCCCTTCAGGTAGCCGGCCGCGTAGACGGCCACCGCCCCGTACAGGAACCCGGTGGCCAGCAGGAAGATCACGCTCACCGCGTCCGCGCGCAGGTATCCGGACAGCTCGCTGAGGTCGCCGTGCGCGGCCTCCGGGACCAGGGCCAGCACCAGGCCGAAGCTCGCGAGGCCGGAGATCGCCGTGACGGCGGCGGCCAGGCGGGCGGGGATGGCGAGGCACGCGATTCCCGCGACGAGCGGGAGGATCAGGATCGCGAGCACTACCGCGAGCATCGCGTCACCCCTTCAGCCTGGTCAGGTCGGCGGTGGACAGCGACTCGGCCCTGGTGTGATGCGCGCGGATCAGCATCCCGAACACGACGACCGCGACCAGCAGGTCGAACAGGAACGCCGTCTCCAGGATCAGCGGCAGCCCGGCGGCGACCACCAGCGCGGCCAGCGAGACCGCGTTCTCCAGCGTGAAGAAGCCGACCGCCTGGGAGGCCACGTCCCGGCGGACGATCATCAGCCCGAACGCGACGAAGACCATCGCGGCCGCGATCGCCAGCGCGAGCGCCGGGGCGGCCGGTCCCGCGATGTGCAGCCGTCCGAAGCTGAAGAACCCGAAGGCGGCCAGCCCGATACAGGCGAGCACCGCGCTGGCCGGGTTCAGCGTGTAGCTGCCAGCGACGCCGGGCGCGTCCTCGCTGACCGGCGCGCCGAGCAGTCGTCGCAGCACCAGCGGCACCACCACGACCTTGAGCGCGCCGGACAGCGCCGCGAGCACGTACAGGTCGGGCAGGTTCCTGGCGGCGGCGATCACGACCGCCAGCACCGAGATCAGCGCCGACTGGGCGGCGTACAGCCGGACCTGGTCCCTGACCAGCGCCTGGCGCAGCATGCCGAACTCGAGCAGCAGCATCAGCGCCGCGATCACGTTCGCGGCGCCTTGGTAAACGTCTGGCGGCGCGGTCATCAGCCGCCTCCTAGGTAGAGCGTGAATACGCCGAGCACCGCGAGCAGGAACGCGGCGCTCGCGTACTCGGTGATCTTGAACAGGCGCAGCTTGGCGAACGAGTTGTCGATCACGGCGACGACCACGCCTATCGCGCACGCCTTCGCCAGCAGCGCCACGATCGCGAGCAGCACGTCGCCGGCTCGCTGCGTGGACGCCAGTCCCCACGGCGCGAGGAACACGTCGGCCAGCAGCGTGAACAAGATGAGCTGCTTGAGCTGGCCGCCCCATTTCAGCAGGGCGAAGTACGGCCCGGAATGCTCGAACGAGCGGGCCTCCTCGATCATCCCGAACTCGTTCGTCCCGGTGTGCGTCTCGACCGGGATCCGGCCCGTCTCGTGCAGGATCACCATGAACAGCGCGGCGCTCGCCAGCAGGTGCGCCGGGCGGATCACCTGCCCGGCGCCGGACCGCACGGTCGCGGCCAGCGCGTACGGCAGGTCGGTGCCGGTCAGCAGCGCCACCGTGAACACGACGAACAGCACCACCGGCTCGGTGATCGCCGAGAACGTCTTGGCCCGGCTCGACCCCAGCTGCGCGTACGGGCTGCCGGTCTCGACCGCCGCCGTGGCGACCACGAAGCTGGCCAGCGATAGCAGGAAACCGCCGCCGAGGATGTCGCCCATGTACCCGAGCGGCAGCCCGTAGCTGGTCAGCACCGGGATCAGCAGCGGGATCGTCAGGTACGCCGTCACGGCGATCAGCGGTGCGGCCAGGAAGAACCAGCTCGCCTGCTCCGGGGCAAGCGACTCCTTGCGCGCCAGCTTGGCCAGGTCGTAATACGGCTGCAGCACGCGCGGCCCGCGACGGCCTTGCAGCCGCGCTTCGACCTTTGCGATCACGCCGGTCACCACGGGCGCGCCGAGCGCGACCGTAAGCACTTGAAGAAGCTGGATGACCGGGATCGGGAGGGCCGCGCTCACGGGGCGGCCCCCGTATCATTGCCAGGCTGATCCAGCGGCTCGTCCACGACGTCGCCTCCTACCCATAGAGCCCTGAACTGCAGGTGGGTAGAGGCCATCAGCGCCGTTTGGCGCGGTTTATGGCGAGCCTCATCGCCAGGTGATCATTGTTACCCACGGTCTGACCGAGGCGCAACCCGCCGGTTTTCTGGCGGCTCCATCTCGTCTCCATCGCGGCTGACCCGTGACTGCACGGGAGCCGGTCACCCTGTGACCCGGATTGTCCGGGCGTCGCCGGGGAGGCACCGTGCTTGAACTGCTGGCGTTCGTCCTGCTCACGGTCGCCGTCATCGTCGTGCTGCAACTCGTCGCGAACCGCACCAGGCTGCCGGCCGCGGCGCTGCTGACCATGGCCGGCCTGCTGTACGCCGTGCTGCCCGGTCCGAACCTCACGCTGGACCCGCACGCGATCCTCACGTTCGTGATCCCGCCGCTGATCTACAGCGCCGCGCTCAACTCGTCGCTGACGGCGATCAGGAAGAACCTGCGGACGGTGATCAGCCTGTCGATCGGGCTCGTGCTGGCCACCGGGGTGATCACCGGGGCCGGGTTCGGGCTATTCGTGCCATCGGTGGGCCTGGCCGCGGGAGTGGCGCTCGGCGCCGCGATCGCGCCGACCGATCCGGTGGCCGCGCTGGCGGTCGGCAACGGAGCACGGCTGCCGGGCCGGCTCGTGACGATCATCGAGGGCGAGGGCCTGCTGAACGATGCCACCGCCCTCACCTTGCTCACGGTGGCGGTCACGGCGGTGACGAGCGGCGGGTTCTCGTTCGGCGACGCGGTGCTGCATTTCCTTGCCGCCGCGGCCGGCGGCCTGCTGGCCGGGGTCGTGGTGGCGCTCTTTATGCGGCTGCTGCGCCGGGCCATCCACGATCCGTTGCTGGTCAACGCGCTGTCACTGGCCACGCCGTTCGGCGCGTACCTGCTGGGCGAGGCGGCGCACGTGTCCGGGGTGCTGGCCGTGGCGGTCGCCGGGCTGATGGTCGGCCACGACACGCCGCGCTTCACCTCGGGCGCCAGCCGCCTGCAGGTGAGTGCCGTCTGGCGGCTGGCGGACTTCCTGCTGCAGGGGTTCGTCTTCCTGCTGATCGGGCAGCAGATCCTGCCGGTGGTCCGCGGTCTGCGAGAGTACCCGGCGGGCACCGTGGGGGTGGCCGTGGCCATCAGCCTCGGCGTGGTCCTGCTGTTGCGCCCGCTGTGGCTGCTGCTGATGGCGCGGCGGCGGCTGAGCGGGCGCGAGATCGGCGTGCTGAGCTGGGCTGGCACGCGCGGCGTGATCAGCCTGGCGGCGATCTTCACGGTGCCGCTGACCACGTCCGACAGGCAGGCGTTCCCGGGGCGCGACTTGCTGCTGTTCTGCACGTTCCTGGTTGTGGTGGTGACGCTACTCGGGCAGGGGCTGACGTTCGGGCTGCTCAGCCGCGCGCTTGGCGTGCGGGCCGATCCCGCCGACGAGGCGGCGCTGCGCTGGGAGGCACGGCACGCGGCGGTGCGGGCGGGGCTGGCCCGGCTCGATGAGCTGGGTTCCGAGGGCTCGCTGTCCGGTTCGCCGCTGGCCGCGCTGCGGACGAGCCTCGAGCACGAGGCGGGGCACGACGGGGAGCCGGAGTGTCTCGCCGCGGAGCACGACGCCGCGCTGCGGGCCCGCCGGGAGGTCATCGACGCGCAGCGCGAGGAGCTGCTGCGCTGGCGCGACGCGGGGCACCTGCCCGACTCGAGTCTTCGGGTGCTGGAGCGCGAGCTCGATCACGAGGAGCGGACGCTGCCGCCGCACGACGGCCGGTGAGCACGGAGGCGACGACGACGACCGAGAGCACCGCGGTAATGAATGCCGGCGCGGTCCAGGCCGGGAGCTCCCATACGTCGGCGAGCAGCAGCTTGACCGCGACACCCGCGAGGATCACCGCCAGGCCAGGCCGCAGGTATCGGACCCGGTCCGCCGCCCCGGCCAGCAGGAAGTACAGCGCGCGCATGCCGAGCAGCGCGAACACGTTGGACGTGTAGACGATGAACGGGTCGGTGGTGACCGCGAGCACCGCCGGGATGGAATCGACGGCGAAGATTACGTCGGCGGTCTCGATGACCACCAGCGCCAGCAGCAGCGGCGTGACGACCAGGCGGCCGCCCTCCTTGACCAGGAACCGCTGGCCGCGCAGCCGGTCACCGACCGGCAGCACGCGCCGCGCGGCACGCAGCACGCGCGGCTCCCGCGGCGTTTTGTGGCTGTCGTCGCGCAGCATGCTGGCCGCGGCCACGAGCAGGATGGCGCCGAAGACGTAGATCACCGGGTGGATGGCGTCGAGCAGGCCGATGCCCGCGGCGATGAACCCGGCTCGCATGAGCAGGGCGCCGATGATGCCCAACATCAGCACCCGGTGCTGGTAGCGGGCCGGGATCGCGAGTGCCGCGAAGATGGCGGCGAACAGGAAGATGTTGTCGACCGACAGGCTCTTCTCGATGAGGTACGCGGCAAGGTAGGCCTGGGCGGCGCCCCCGCGGCCCGTCCAGGCCCACACCAGCCCGCCGAAGCCCAGCCCGACGACGATCCAGACGGCGCTCCAGACGGCGGCCTCGCGCAGCGATACCTCGTGCGCACGGCGGTGCAGGACGAAGAGGTCGAGGGCCAGCATCGCGACCACGAAGGCCAGGAACGCGGCCCAGCCCCACAGCGGGACGGTCACCGCTGGCCACCGTCCGTCCGCTTCCAGGTGGTCAGCGATCCGTGTCTGGTGCCGGGTCCGGCATCAGCCCGGCTTCGCCGAGCATGTAGCGGGCGCGCTCGACGGTGCCCTCGCGCGCGATCAGGTCGTAGTGGGTCGCGACCAGCTGGCGCACGGAGCTGAAGTCGCGCT